>Ga0209652_1003064_pt1 | contig 12537 bp, 11 predicted proteins | sample SaaInl74LU_5_DNA_FD_184641 | JGI IMG/M metagenome (GOLD analysis project Ga0209652, IMG submission 184641) | Marine microbial communities from expanding oxygen minimum zones in the Saanich Inlet - ESP_74LU_5_DNA (SPAdes) (version 2) | ecosystem: Environmental > Aquatic > Marine > Intertidal zone...
GCCCTCCTGCGCTAATACTTTTGACTCAAGATGACTGGGGTAAACTATAGACTCACTTAAAAAGGGAGGATGACTTATGGAAAGCATTAACACGAAGACAATGCAACCTAGCAGCCTTGTCTTGAAAGGAGCTTCTGACCAATCGGCGCCACCTCGTGATGTTCAGACTAAGAAGTCGGTGGCGGCAGATATAGTCTCGGCTTCTAATATTCGATCTGATCGGATTGAGGAGGTGTCGAATTCATTAGCCCTGCAACGAACAGAGAGCGGTGAAAAAATCGAGAAGCTGCAAGAGGCGCTTGCCGATGTCGTTGCAAGGCTGAACGAATCAATGAAGAGTAGCAGCAAAGAATTAAACTTTTCGGTTGATGAAGTCTCCAAACGCATCATGGTATCGGTGACTGATAGAAGGACGGGAGAGGTCATACGACAAGTGCCCTCCGAAGCGATTCTTAAAGTTGCTCACAATATAGAGGCGTTAAAAGGAGTAATTTTTGACAAGAATATCTAATTAGTCACTAAGCTGACCATGTTGATAGAGAGTAAATTCTATTCCCTATCGACCTGGAATGCCGGTGGATACAAAGAAGTCGCAGAGGTCAGAGAGGTCAGAAAACTCACACTTTCATTTTTTGAAGGAGACTCAAATGACAGTAATTAATACCAACATTGGGGCTACGATTGCGCGCAATGCGATCACAACCAATGAACGGTCGATGGCGAATTCGATGGAGCGGCTATCAACCGGCCTCCGGATAAATTCGGCCGGAGACGACGCTGCGGGTCACGCAATATCCAGCAGAATGGCTGCAGATATTGCAGGGCTCGATATGGGCGTACGCAATGCTAACGACGCAATTTCTATGATTCAGGTCATGGACGGCGCGACAAAAGAGATAACGGACATGCTCGTTCGCATGAAGGAGCTCGCTACTCAGGCTGCATCCGAAACCTACAGCAATTCTGACCGAACCAACTTAGATGCGGAATATCAAGCTCTTGAGCTAGAGATCACTCGCATTCAAGCGAATACGGAATGGAACGGAATGAAGCTATTAGACACGGACGCAGGTGCGAAATCGATCCAACTAGGTGATTCAGCAGTGAGCTTTACTTTCACTGATTGGTCGATGGGTAGCGGCACCGCTCTCTTGGATCTCGGAGCGGATGGTACAAAGGATTTGACCACGCAAGTCAAAGCAGCTGCCGCTCTAACAGCAATTGATAACACAATCACTGATGCTACTTCAGAGCAAGCTAAATTCGGCGCATGGATGAACAGATTAGCTCATGCCGCTGATAACTTGCTTAATGTCTCGGCTAATACCGACCAGTCACGTAGCCGTATTCAAGACGCAGATTATGCGCTTGAAACGACTAACTTGGCACGCACTCAGATTATTGCCCAGGCGAGTACCGCGATGCTCGCACAAGCAAATAATATGAAGCAGACCGTATTAGCACTGCTTGACTAAGCGTCAGTATTGCTAGTCTAAAGAGACGAACCCACCCTTTGCGCAACAGTAAAGTAATGCGCAAAGGGTGGTTTTTGCCAAAGACATTTCCTGTATTGCTATCTGCAATACGGTCGATACTTAGTATTAATCTAGTCTTCATTCTAACGTCAAAAAAGACCCCGCCTCTAGGATGACCCCATGCTCCGAAAAACACTTTTTGAACTCGTCCTCGTTATCGCTTTTGGCCTCGTTATTGGCCTGATCATGGCTGTTGCAGCTAACCTTTTTGTTGAGGGGGTAATCAAGGCGGCTGACTTACGTGCCGAGTGGGCTAATTTTTCTTTTCTAGGTCAGACCTACTCCTACTCTAGCGTGGTCTTCCTCCTTGCCGCAGCAAGCCTTGTTGTTGGTCTTAAGCATCTGCTGAAGCTTCCTGGGTGGGCAGGACCCGCAGACACTATCTATGCAGCTCATAGTAGTGCGCAAAATCTGGATGTGAAACGAGGCATGGCCTCAACGGTCGCGGCCTTCATTACCGCCTGTGGCGGCGGCTCAGTGGGTCAATACGGCCCCCTCGTGCACTTTGGCGCAAGTATAGGCGTCCTCTTTCGCCGGTTTCTGGATAACCGATTTGCGCAGGACATTTTTATAGGGTGTGGTGTCGCCGCGTCGATTTCTGCTGGATTTAATGCCCCGTTAGCGGGCGTTATCTTTGCCCATGAGGCGATTCTTCGACACTTTTCGCTTAGGGCCATTGCGCCGATCTTCGTTGCGTCGATTAGTGCGGACACCTTCGACCAACTCCTCTTTCCCAGTGCCGACACTACGTTCCAATTAACTCAATCAGTACCAGAACTTATTAGTATCGTGCCTGTCTTTATCTTCCTCGGTCCTTTGCTGTCGCTTGTCGCTATTCTCTTTATGCGCTCGCTGCGATTGTCTGCAAAGTTTGCGGCAAACTACCCCTATTCGAAGAATCATCTTCCGTTTATTGCGGCCTTTGTCTGTGGCTCTGTCGGCATTTTTATTCCAGAAATACTCGGCATTGGCGTCGGCACGGTTAATGAGCTTATCGCCGGCAACTTTACGCTTGGCATGGTCGTTGTTTTGCTTATTGCCAAACTGACGATGACTGCTTTGTGTATTGGCTTCGGCCTTTTTGGCGGTGTGTTTTCGCCTGCCCTGTTTATTGGTGTGGCGGCTGGGTCGCTGGCAGCGACCCTTCTCCAATTCGTTGGTATTACCGAGATTGATCAGGTGCTTATGGTGTCGTCGATGGCCGCGGTGAGCGCGTCGGTAATCGGGGCTCCTATTTCGACAGTAATCATCGTTTTAGAGCTTACCGGGTCCTATGAATATGCCGTCGCGGCAATGATTGCAGTGATTATTAGCAGCCTGGTGACCCATCGCCTCTTCGGCTTGTCATTTTTTGATCGCCAGTTACTCGACCGCGGCATTGATATGACCCAAGGGCGTGAGGCGATCTTACTTAACCAAACGCCTGTGCGTGATTGCACGCTATCTGACTATGTGTGGCTAAGTGAGACGACGACAGGGCAAGAGGCCTTCTCAACAATGAGCGAAGCCAAACTCATGGAAGCGTATGCATTTAACGAGGCCGGCGACTTTTCAGGAAAGCTGGATCTGTTTGGCGCTCAGGCAGCCGGCACCGAGCCCATATTGACACAGCTCGATAGACAGCCAATCGCACTAATCGAGACAGACTCCCTACAGACAGCCATGGGAGTGGCAAGCGACTTTGTTGGTGAAGGCATTCCTATTCTCAATGAATCAAGGCAGCGCTTGGTCGGAGTCGTCACTGAGGGCGATTTATTTCATGCGGTTTTGGGCGCACAAACCAGCGTCCGGAAAATCGAGCGCGCATGAACGAGGCCCCGCTATGTACCCTGTTAAGGCCTCTGAGTCAGCATACTCAGCCATGGAGCAACAGAGTTAATTACGCTATTCTACGACCCTGCATTCTTGTTTAAGGATTACCAACTCATGCCCCTGCGCGGTCGCCCTCAATTCCGGACTAGCCACTCAGCCACTCAAAGTTTTACACGCCGCGCGCTCATGATTTTTGTGATTATTAACGCGCTTTGCGCAGCCCAGTCAGGTTTAGCTCAGGACGAGAACGAACGTCAATTCGAGGCAGGGCTCGCCGCTAAAGACAGGGGTCACCATGCCACAGCAATGCGTGCCTGGCTCCCACTTGCTGAAGCGGGCGTCTCCGAAGCGCAAAATAATATGGGCCATATGTATGAGGAGGGGCTTGGGGTCGCACAGAATTACGCAACCGCTATGGAATGGTATCGCAAGGCTGCTGAGTTAGGCCTACCCGAAGCGCAACAGAATGTAGGCCTGCTCTACTACTATGGCTACGGCGTTGCAGAGAACCCGCGCGAGGCGGTACGTTGGTTTCAGATGGCTGCAGACCAGTCTCTCGCGGAGGCAGAATATATGCTCGCCCTCGCTAGCCAACAAGGTAAGGGCACGAGCCTCGACTACACAAAAGCACGAGGCTTGTTTTTAAGCAGCGCGCGAAAGAACTATGGTGATGCACAACTCATGTACGCGTACATGCTTCAGGCAGGCGAAGGGGCAGACGAGTCTAATGCAGAGGCGGCGTATGTGTGGGCTAAGATAGCCGAAGAGAATGGGGTAGAAGCGGCGCTGGATATCTGGTCGCTTTCCGCTGTGTTGTTAAGCAACCGTGAGATTGCCAGAGCCGAAGAGACTCTGGCGCTTTGTCGGGCCGAAGGCCTCGACGCGTGCCCCCACGAGTAACGCTTTAGTCTCCCTTAACGACGATTTCGATGCGCCGATTTGAGGCTCGGCCGAGTGCTGAATCATTGGAGGCGATTGGCTGCGTGTCAGCAAGCCCCATGACTACCATGTTGCCCGGCGGGACATACTCCTCTCCGAGCAAATAATCAGCGACACTGGCAGACCTCGCAGAAGACAGATCCCAGTTATCGCGATACCGGCTTCCAAATGCCAGAGGTACGTTGTCGGTATGGCCTTCGATTTGGATCAATCCAGTAGTCCCAACAAGCGACGCCCCGACATTATCTAAAAGCCGCTCAAAAGACGGCTGCAAAAGCGCCAGCCCGCTTGCAAAACTTCCTCGCTCCGCAAGTCGAATGATGATGAGATCGCCGTCTCGTTCAACTTCAGCAAGACCTTGGCTGATTTCAGTGGATAAATTGGCTCTAATCTGCCTGTATTGATCGTCTATACCATCAAGCCTGATCTGCTCCGCGCTGCGTCCACCTGCTCTCGACGCGCCATTGCTGTCTGCGTCTGAAGACTGAAAGGCAGTGCCAACGACCTTAACCAGTCCATCAACTTTAGTTTGAACTGACGCGACTTTTGACAGCACTTGAATTATTTCTTGATCGAGCTGTCCGGGTGCACCCGGCGCAAGCGAATCATTGGTTCGAACAGTCACAGCACCGTTTTCAATAGCAACACTTACAGATCCATCCGCTATTTCTTGGGCGAGCTCTTCCTTTACCTCTTCAAGTGTTGCGTTGGTGGTAGATTGCCCTGCGCCAACGTCATTTCGTAACTCTACGTCTTTGGGCTCTTCATCTGTCTTTTGTTCTTCAATGGTTTCCATTGCTGTCGGCTCAGTTCTTGCCGACTTGTAGTTCATTGCCACGATATTTCTTGCTGTGGGGGCTTCGATTACCGCGGCTATAGTTTGCACACCAAATTTGGTTTTCATTGCACCCGCTACTTCTTTGTATTTAGGAACATTGACGTGGGCAAAAGACAAAATAAGAACGAAGAATGCCATTAAGAGTGTCGCCATGTCGGCAAACGTCGCCATCCATGGTGGTGAACCCGCTTTACACGGCGGGCAATCTTGAGGTGGAGGAGGGTCTTTCTTTACAGGTACGGCAGCCTCCTCCTTTAAAGGGAGTTCTTCGACGGCCTCGACGGCTTCAACAGCGTCGAGTTCTGCAGCGTCGTCGATGTCTATAGTCGCTTCACTCACATTAAGCCTCGTGTTCTATTCTTATGCTCACTGGTGCATTGCTTGCGTTATTCCGATGCGCACTCTGTCTGCTATGAATTAGGAATCTTGATTTCGATACGCCTATTCCGCGTTCGTCCAGCGGGAGTCGAGTTGTCTTCGATTGGCACCGTGTCAGCGAAACCAACGACTTCGAGCTGATTTTCACTTAATCTAGACTCATTTCCTAAATAGGAGGCGACCGACGCAGCCCGTGCCGCCGATAAATCCCAATTCGAATTAAAGGTCTCACTAAAGCCGATAGGCACATTATCTGTGTGCCCTTCAACGCGGACTTTGCTAGATCCCTCTTCAATTGTATTGCTGATTTGGGCAAGGGTTGATAAAAATCCCGTTTCGAGCCTCGCGCTGCCCGACTCAAAAGAGCCTTGGCTCGCGATGCGGATAACGATCATGTCACCCTCTTCTTCCACTTCGAGTAGCCCCTGCTCTATTTCCGCCTTGAGATCTGCACGGACTTCCTTTATTCGTTCGGCACTGTCACCGTTTGTAGTCGAGACTAACGTCGAGTCACCGCCGCCGGTATTCGCTGCCGCCGTAGGATTAGAGGTGATCGCGATGCCTATTTCAGTGGTTACGAGAGATTGAACTTCGGTTACGATAGCGGCCACATCGATGAGCGCTTGGGTAGCAACACCGTCAACCTCTTCCCCTACTCCAAAAGCGTCACCGCCTTCTTGGGATCGAATCATGCTGACCACAATCTTTTCGCCGTCTGCTGAAACCTCAACCTCGCCTTTTTCTATTTGTTCAGAGAGGGCTGCTTTTACCGCTTCGAGCTCCTGCAGATAATCTTGAGAGTCTGTTTTTGTTTTCTGAATCAAAAATTCTTTGTCGGGATCAAGGGCGCGTTGGCGCGGATTGTCTATAAGCGTTCTTTCTGCGTCGGCGGGAGTAAAGACTTCGGCAACCATGCTTCTGGCGGCGGGAATAGTGATTTTAGGTATTATTTTTTTAATACCAAAGGCGTCTTGAATAGAGCCATTAATTTTTTCGAATTTAGGTAGCTCTGTATCGGAAAAAGAGAGCAATAAGACGAAAAAGGCCATAAGGAGCGTAGCCATGTCGGCAAACGTAGCCATCCAAGCGGGGGCTCCGCCTTTACACTCAGGACAATCCTCGCCTTCATCATCGTCATCAGACGAACCCGCTGCAGCCTGTTCAGCAGCCGCTATCGCTGCTTCAAGCTCAGCTCCTTCTTCGAACACCTCCTTTTCGGACGCGTCTTGCTCGACTTCTGCTTCTACTGTCGCTTCTTCGGCCATATTAGCGATCTTACTTACGCGTTAGATTCAGTGAGCGCAGCACGCGCTTTCGGTGCAACGAACGACGCTAGCATATCAGTAAGAATACGAGGGTTACCCCCTCCCTGAATGAAGACGGTTCCTTCAATAATGAGCTCACAATTCGCTGACTCGATGTCGGACTGAGTACCAAGCTTCATCGCGATGGGCAAGCAAATAACATTAGCCAAAATCGCGCCGTACATCGTTGTTAGCAGCGCGGTCGCCATTGCAGGGCCGATAGATTTTGGGTCGGCCATATTGCCAAGCATGATCACCAGTCCCACAAGCGTCCCTATCATTCCCATAGCAGGAGCAATTTCTCCCCACGCACTAAAAATATTCGCGGCATGCTTATGCCGTAATTTCATTATTTCGATGTCGCGACCTAGCGTTTTCTTGATCATTTCTTCGTCTGAGCCATCTACGAGCATTCCTACCGCTTTTTCCATAAAAGAGTTGCTGATTTCTAGCCCTTCTAGAGCAATCATTCCATCTTTACGCGCGACCGTCGCGAACTCAACTAGCTGCACGATAAGCTCTTCGGGCTTTTCGAGCTTGTTCTTAAAAGTCTTACCCACTACTTTGAAAGCGCCGAGAAACTCTCCAAGCGACGAACGGAAAAGTGTTACAGCTAACGAGCCCAAAACAACAATCAACACAGAGGGAGTGTCCATAAACGCAGAACCATTCTCGCCAATCGCCATTGCAATAAGTCCAAACGCGCCTAGAAGGCCTACAATAGTCGCTATATCCATTTTTAATCTCCAATACTGCTTATATGGTTATGCAGGGCAAGTGCTCTACGCCCAGCCAATCACTTAAATATTTTTGCGGCCCTAGTCAATAGTGAGCCAATCGACTCTTTTGCTCGCATTGTTATTCAAAATCCGCAACAATTTACGCCGTAAATCGGCAAATGCCCTGCTTAGCTTTAGAGCCTGCCCCCTTCTCAGGCAGACGGGGCCTCGCGCGACTGTGGTTTGCTTAACCCTCTAGTCTACTAATTTCGGGACTTCTGATGAATTTTCAAACATTTGTCTCTGCACTAAAGAGAAAAGAACTTAGCAACAGCGTTCGCGTCCTAATAAGGACTAACCATACGTTACGTGGGGCTTACACGCTGATCATAGCCCTATTATTCTCGGGATGCGATAATTACCGCGCGCCGGAATCCTGCTACGACTATTTCTCAAACAACACAGATCTGAACTCTGAATATGATGAGATTGGTCGAGGTCTGCTCACTCACAACCCTTCCCAGACGACATGGCTACGTTGTCCCGCAGGCATGAGCAATGGGCCTCGCGGGAACTGCCGCGGTGAACCTCTTGCCATGACCTTCGCCGACGCCAACGCCTATGCGCAAGAGGTGGCTGACAAATCAGGCAGGGAGATACGCCTACCCACTAGCGAAGAGATGCGGCAACTCTTCGTCTCACAGTGTAATAATCCTGCCATCGACGTTCGATCGTTCCCCGATATTCAAGTCGATAACCACTGGACCTCTGATGCGAGTAGGACCAACTCCCTGCTGGCGTGCGCTGTATATACTTACCAAGGGAACGTGTCATGCCGTGAGTCCAAAGACACGCCATACCCCTTCCTACTTCTGATGGAAATGGACTAAACCGAGAGATTGAATTTCCCGCCGACTCGCGAGGCTTTTACCTTAGCTGCCGTTCCACCCTGGTTACTGTCTTTGCCAGTGCGATTAGTCGCCTCTTCCCCGAGGCCTCCTCTGTCGATTTGTCCTGAGGCGACTTGTGCAGGTCTTTCCTCGCGCGCAAGGCAAGGCTGCCCGTCGGCTTCTAGAACAGCCTCAGAGGGCAGTCGTTTCGAGCGAAAATCCATCTTGCGGCAGCCATAGGGCCACTGCTTGTCCCAGGTTATATAAAAATGAACGCAGCCATAGCAATTTGTCGTCGCTGCAGATGTGGCTCTAGACAAGCTATTTCCTCAGATATTCGTCGTAATATTTCCACGCGACTACCACAATAAAAGCAACCAAAGCGACGGTTCCAGCGATGCTCGTGCCATCGACCCCTTGCAGAAAAGTCAGTTCAGGCCGCGCCCAAATGAGCGCGATAATCGGTACGCCGAGCATAAGATACCAACGGATAAAATTACATATCGCGCAGTCTTCATTGTTACCGTTAGCCATTTCGTCACCGCTCCTGGCACGTCTCAATGGCCCTCTATCTGGGCCAAAATGCCAACTATTAGTTCTTATACATGTTTTCCATCGCTGTAAATTGACCCTTGAGATAATCTCCAGTGCTTTTACTGCGCTGAACCAGGCTTTCCATCGCCGCGAATTGCGTGATGTATCGCTGCTGAGTCGCCGCGAGTCGTTTTTCGAGATCCTCTAGTCGCTTCTCGTAGTCGACTACTTTTGTTTCTGCCGACACCTGCCTGCTCGTTATGGCGCCTGTGCTTGCAAGCATGTCTTTAAGCACTAAGCTCGCGTCCAGAGCTAAGCCTTTGTTACCCGCATCGAAGTCTGTTTGATTATCCGTATCGGCGGTAAGCATAGTCAAGATATCACTCAAATTACCAGCCAGTGCCGCTGAGAACGTTTTCTCGTCAATGGCTAGATCACCGCTCAGCTTAACGTTAATGCCTAAGTCTCGAAGCTTAGACAAACCGCCCGACGCAGTTGACGAGTCAAGATCTAATAAATTCTTTACCTGAGCCTGCACCATCGACACGAGCGATTTATCGTTCTCAAGTGCACCAGCTTCGCCAGTTTCTTCATCAGTAGTCGTTAACTCCGTCGCTGTCTGCCGAAACGCATTATAAGTATACACAAGGTCGTCAATCGCAGCGCGAAGAACCGAAGTATCATCACTGATGGAGATCTTAATTGGATTTACATCAACCGAGGTTAACGAAAGCTCCAGCCCCGGAATGACATCAGTTAACTTATTGGTCGCTCGTTGAATTAATCTCAATCCGTTCATTGTTACACTTGAATTCTGAGCAGTCTGAAGTTTCCCCGCGTTGGCCTCCGTGCTGTGTATCGTTGCGTCAGATGCGATCGTAAAGTCGTTATCTGTACCAGTAGCGCCCTCGTAAAGTATGACCCACTCTGAATTGTCTGTGTCTCTCGCCACTACTCGCGCTGTTATGCCAATATTTGCAGCATTAACGGCGCTGACTATACCTTCAGGCGTGTCTGTCGTTACACTAACAGAACTTGTGACAGGCGAACTTGACCCGATTGAAAAGTCTATGGTGAAAGGCGCACCACTGTTGATTAATGAAGACTTGCTGCCGAACGCCTTGGAGCGAATGATCGTGCCCGTAGCCAACTGATCAACCGTAATATCGTAGCTGCCTGTTCTTAACTCTGCTTGGGACCCGATGCTCACAGCTGCTGTCTCAGGTTTTGGGTTAGTAACAAGCTTATTGGTAACGTCGCTGATATTCTTTAAGTTATCGAATGCGGTCTTAATCAGCGCCACACTGCTTTTAAGTGATCCGTAGCCAGAGACGCTTACCGAAGTTTCTTCTTTCTTCTTCGTAAACGAGTCTATTCTGGGCTGATTCTCAGCTTGCGCGAGAGAGGTAGCGAGCGCTTGAATATCGACACCCGAACCCAGATTCATTGCTTGAACAAGTGAGCTACCTGCGCCACTCGCTGCACTAGTTTCGGCCATGATTACTTCTCTCTATCATTTAATGAAAATATTTATGTGTGGCAACCCATGACGGTTTTGTCTGTCATGCTGATTTAGATAAAGTTAAACAAAGTCAGTTGCGAGACCTTGGCAAATGTACTTTGAGCCGCTTCGAGAGCAAGCATATCTGCTGACAGTTGGGTTATCGCCTTCGAATAATCAAGATCTTGTGCTTCCGATAGTAAATTTTCATAAATAATCTGCTTGTCAGCTGCAATATCTTGGCGCTGGGAGATCAAGTTCTGGCGCACACCTAGATCAACAATCTGTGATCCAAGGTGCTTGGATAAATCCTGGATCTCACCCATTGCCGTGCCAAGATCAGCGAAGTTATTTGATTTAAGCGCTGAAACAAAATCGGTCATAATGTCGAACATTCCAACCTTCGTGCCATCCGTCACACGGTCGAAATTACCCGCCAGACTCAGACCAGAAGTATTAAGCTTAAGGCTGTGTCCGCCCTCTACTTCGAGACCTACCTCGGCCTGATTGCCTTTATATTCCGTTTTGCCCGCGTCATTGGTCACAAACGGCGTCGTCGTCGACGCAGTACCTGCAAAAATATAACGCCCGTTTATGTCGACGCTGTTGGCCAACGCTTTGACTTCAGTTAAATAGCCTTCGGCTTCCGTAGCCATTAAAGTCAAGTCGTCCGCAGAAAAAGTCCCGCTTCGTGCAGAGATAGCTATTTCCTGCATTCGGTTAACCATATCCTGCATCGCACTAATCGAGCTCTCTTCCATCACTAAACGATTGTCTATTGATTTAAGGTTTTCGACATAGTCGTTCTGCTTTTGAATAGCAGACTGGAGGCGCAGAGTCGCTGTTGTCGCATCGAGATCCTGGCTTGGCATTACCGCTTTCTTGCCTGAGGCAAGTTGTGACTGCAGCTCAGCTATCTTAGACTGCTGCGTACTCATCTGCTTGTTCAGACTTGTAAAATATTGGTTTGTCGAAATTTTCATGAGCTATCAACTATCCATTAAATTCATCTAGGCGCGTGAACGCGATCATTATCGTGATGCTGAGAGAATAGTGTCGAATAATTGACCAGACACTTTGATTATTTGAGCAGCAGCCTGATAGGCTTGCTGAAAGCGAATGAGGTTTGCTGCCTCGTCGTCCAAGCTTACGCCTGATGCCGCATCTCCAAGCGCCACAGCATCGTCGTAAACCACTTCGAGCGCTTCGGCGGACATTTTTGAGAGCGAATTCACGCTGCCAATGTTATTCACCAATGTGACATAGGTCTGAACGGGAATCTCACCGCTCTCTAGTCTCTGATTCTGAATACCGGCTAACGCGAGAATATTGGTGTTGTCGCCAATTCCGCCCGCATTGGGTTTTATTGTATAGACATCACCTGTTGAGGGCGCTTGACTAAACCGTAATCTCAGATCGCCGTACTCAATGTCCTTTGCTGACTCATAGGTTCTTGTTGCAAGGAGCGTATTTGTCGTCGTATCTCGAATCTCAACCTGCGTTGCAGACACAAATTCAAGCTCCAAAGGCTGCTCGAGCATCAACTCTGACTGTGCATTAATGTCGCCCACTCTGTATTGAAGCTTTGCCTCTGTCCCTGCGCCCGTCACATGAACCAACAGATCTTCTACTACCTCTTTGTCACTAGTCAGTGTTGTCGCCAGGCCTATTTTAGCCAGATCTTGAGCAGTGCCGTTACCTGACCAGTAATCCGAAAAACCAAAATTGATGTCGTCGCCCTGATAATAAACACGCCCAACAACGGCCCCGTTACCTCTGCCTAAAAAGTTTGTGGTCTCTCCTGAGTCCGGACTACCCAAAACAATGTTATCGCCTTCGAATCCACCGACGTTTTTGATAATTAAATTACCATCACGCGCAATCGACGCTTCAACATTTGTGTCACCAGATTTTGCATTAATCAGAGAAACCAACTCGCCCGTAGTGGTAGGGGCAACGTTAGATATTATATTCTCGCCATTGATACTGAGACGTCGAGTCGAATCGAATTTCTTGGGATCGATAGTAATGACATTGCGGGCCGTCGCAGTAACCTTGGTCGTACCGCTTATCGAGTTCGCCCATGT
>Ga0209652_1003066_pt1 | contig 12533 bp, 16 predicted proteins | sample SaaInl74LU_5_DNA_FD_184641 | JGI IMG/M metagenome (GOLD analysis project Ga0209652, IMG submission 184641) | Marine microbial communities from expanding oxygen minimum zones in the Saanich Inlet - ESP_74LU_5_DNA (SPAdes) (version 2) | ecosystem: Environmental > Aquatic > Marine > Intertidal zone...
ATGGATAAGCGGTCGGCAGATACGTATCCTTCGGTGTCTAGTGTTTGTATGAAAGCGTCACGAGACCGAATAAGGTTCGTTCTATCAGCTTCTGCCTGCGCGCGCTGATCTGCAGCACGACTAATGTCTAACTGCTCGTCGAACTGACTAAGCCGTCGATCCTGTTGCTCTAGCTCGCGTGTTTGTACGCCGCGCTGAAACCTGCGCTGACTAGCGTCTTGTACGGCTTGATAACTGCCTAATACAATGTCCCCTAAATTCTGAGCCATGTCTTATTCTCCTTAAAACGCGAACGCGAAAATAGCGGCAGCACCTAGAGAGCCTATGGTACTGTACGTCTGCGCTTTGCTTGCTGCTTTAGCTTGCGTGTAGGCATTTTTTAACTGGTTAGCATTAGCAGCGGATTGCCCCAGTTGGCTCTGCGAGCTTCTATTTACACCCTGCCCAATATTTATTAAATCGGACAACAATGTTTGATTAGCCTCTCTCTGGGCTAAGCGAGCGTCGCTCACTGCTTGGATGCCGCCTAATACGTTAGACCTTTCTAGCCCCTTAGCCATCTGCTGCCTCTGGACTGGCGTCAAAGATGCGCCGTATCTAGATAGGTTTCGGTTGGCAACCTGCTTAGTCAGTTGCGACGCTAACCCTACGTCCTCTCTAGCCTGATCTATTAAGCTAGTGTCTGTTCTAGCTTTATCTAGCAGCCCTTCTTCAAAAGAACGGTAATTTTGTACGTAATCTAAGTACTCTTGGCGAGTCAGCTCGGCGTAAGCTTTCTCTGGGTCGTTAACGGGCGGCAACGCAGCAGCGTTGTTTGCGGAGTTTACCCCGTACATTTCTTGGGCGCGCCGGATGGCATCTTCGTTTATATACATAGCTTAACCACCTGTACTGTAGCGTATCCTGTCACCGAAGCCAGATACTTTTTTACCGGTATTAGGGTCTACTGGCGAGAAGAACGAGCCCGCCGTAGGTGGACCTTGGTCACTCGGTCCCCGTGTTTGCATGTTGTCCATACCTTGGAAAGCTAAAGCGCTGCCAATTTGTGTAGCCGCACTAAGTTTGGACTGCGCTACTTGTTGGTTAGCTTGGGCTCTCGCTAAAGCGGTGGACGTACCAAGCCTAGCTGCTTGAGCCATACCTGACTGAGCATCAGCGGCCTGCCCACGGGCAGTACCTAAAACATTAGTCTGCATACGGTTCTCGATTTGCTTGGCGCTAGTAGTAGCTTGGCCAAGTTGTCCTTGGACTGCCTGAGCCATGTCTCCGGCCGCGCTTAGGTTTTGCGTCTGCTGGTAGCTAGGACTGGAAGTAAGAGCTTGCATGGTGTCAGCGGAAGCCCTCCCCCTAAGAGTGGACTTGTAATCATCGGTTAGTGATTTGTCGCGCATCTCCTGTAAAAGAGGGTCGTACTTTTCTTTAAAGTACCTGTACTCCGCCATCGCCACAGAGGCGCTAGCCTTATCTGCTTCACTAGGCTTATAGTCCTGTGCTTTTGGTTTAGCGCCCATTATAAATCCCTCGTATATACTACGGTCGCTACTTGCCAACCGTTTTCAGGCAAATACTTCTGTAGGGCTGGCACGCTGGATCTAACCTCGATGTGTGCAAAACCTACTTCTTTTGCCCTTTTTGCAAAAAATTCATAGTGCAAAACCGCTAAATTAGCGCCTCTGCTCTTCGCCCACGCTAGCCATACAAGAAAAGTCTTATCGCCAGTGAACTCATCTGTCTCAGTAGTGGTTACTACGAATCCATCGTCAGTAACCCAAAGCAGCGCCGCTTCCGCCTTACAGTATGCATAAACGTCTTCCGGCAAAAACGTTAGGTTACTATCGGCGCTGAGAATCTCCTCGATGGCAGGTTTAACCCAATGCCACTCGTGGCGTATATTAGCTACTACCGGATCAGCTAGCTTCACTTCCATATTTCTTCCGTGTGAAGCCGCTAGACCTATGTACTCCCCCATATTTTACCTTCCTAGATATAGGCATATCAGCATGCCGGGCCTTACGCTCCGCCTGTACTATGTCTTGCGCAAAGAGGCTGCCGTATACTTGAGCGCCGGAATAGTCGGTCCAGTCTTTGCTTGGCAACCTAAGTAGTCGGTATAAAGTTCCGTTTATAATAGCGTCCCTGTAATCGTCAAGCACCTGTGACTCACAAAATGTAGACGTATGGGTTGGCTTTAGCCTAGCCCTAATAATGGTACTGTTCTCCACAGTCTCATTCGGGACTGGTACTAACCATATAAGGTCTTGGGCTACTTTAACAAAGTACTCTGGGGTACTTGCGAACCCATCCTCGCGCCATCTAGGCTTTCTTTGCTCTAGTAGTGTTGTGCTGATTGGCTCTAAATCGCGACCTTTGTGGGTAACCCAAAGAATCTTATCTACGACGGTGCCGAATGGTGCGTCTAAGTCGTACTCGTACACACCTGCTTGCGTAGTTAGTGGGTCGAGTTCAGCTTGATATACGCCCGCTTTCTCGCACAGCTCGATAACAGCGGCCCGTATGTAGTTCTCTATAAGCGTGTCAGGGCACCCCGGTACCATGGGGATGATCTCTGGCAGCAAAGTATCATACGCTGCTGTCGCCATCTATTACGCTCCTACTAACGGGGTAGTTAGATTAGGGTTCGACCTAGATTGCATATTTGGGGAAGTCATGGCGTCTACCTGACCTTTGCCCGTTACCGATGTTGTAAATAACTGGTAGTGGCTAGCTGCTCGCTGGTTGTTGCCGGCGTACTCAGCGTCCTTCATATATGCCATGTAGAGAACGTAGTTCATAACTGCGTTAGCGTATAGATCTGGTATGGTTAGGTCGTCGTTTTCACCGACCGTTGCTGGGTTTGCCGAGTACACGATTTCTATATAAGCAGGAAATGTAGCGGCTACTCCGGGGTACACGTAGAAACTGCGTGGGTCTGCTTCGTCGTATACGTAATGCTTTATTATTGACCCGTGAGCGGCGTCGCCGGGAACGCTGGGGTCATGCCAGTCGGGTGTCTGGGCGTCTAATATCTCTCGGCTTACAATGCGCACTGATCTACGGCCAACGCCGTCTGAAGCGGCGGACATGTTGCGTACTACTCGTAGCAGGCGATTACCCGTAGACGGGATACTCTGTTTAGTCCCGTCGACTAAAGTTATAGTCTCGTTTACGGCGGACGCATCTGGCTTTAGCAGGGCTATCTCCCGCTGTGCGTCGTTTATCCACAGTACTAGTTCGCCTGTTACGGGCCACCGAACGCCTGTAGTGTCTTGAAGTGTAGTTTGTACTCTATCAAGTACGCTTTGTACTGTTACAGTCATGTTTTAGCCTCTTCACGAGTTAAGAGCCTGCTCCCAAGCCTGCTCTCTTTCATCAGTACGCACCGTTCTACCGGCGGCTTTGTTAACTGCGGCGGCTTTTGGGGTACCATCCGCTTTAAAATCTTCTGGGTCTGCCTTATCAATTAAATCATTAAGGACTTCCACCAGCGACTTACTATTCTTTGGTTCGCTTGTCTCCACGGGTGTTTGACTCGTGGCGGCTTCCCTAACTGGCGATTCTACCTGCCTAGCTCCCATCTGGATAGCCGCGAAACCAATGGCCTCACCGACTTCGCGAGTAACTCCGGGTTGGAAAACTACCGCTGTTCCGCCCATAGTAACTACGCGTAATGGTTTGTCTGAGACAACTTTCATAAGATATCCTATCTATCACTTCCTGTTAGTGAGGTAGTATTTACCGTCAAAAGAAAAGCCATAGGAGTTTCTTTTCTTTGCGCGGGCGAAAGCGTCGCTAAAAGCGGTTTGATACTGTTCAGCGTTTACGCGCTCTTTAGGTTTCGCAGCCACAGTCGCTTTAGGTTTAGGTTTCGCAGCCACAGCCACTTTAGGTTTAGGTTTAGGTTTCGCAGCCACAGTCACTTTAGGTTTAGGCTTTGCGGCCGCCATTTTTTGATTGCGTCTAGTATTAGCACCCATATATATATAGTCTCCTACAAAAAAAGCCCCCCGAAGGGGGCTATCATAATCACTGAGCAGTATCTAAACACACTACGCCGAAGTCCTCAACGCTACCGTTGTAGTCGCTTTGGAACTTAGGCTTACGTAGGCCGAAGATCTTGCCGATTGAGATACCAGCTTGGTTATCATAATCGAAAGTATCTTCAACAACCTCTGGCATGCCAATGTCGGCCATTGCAAGAGCTTGTGCACCGCAGAACAATGCGCGTGCGCCAACTACGTCTGCATCTGCACCCCACTTGTAGCCGGGATCACCAGCTTCAGAGGAAGTACCAGTAGTAGCACCTTCAGTGCTGAAAACGTGTCGGAACTCGTGGATCATCACGCCATCTACCATCAAGCTAGCAGAACCTGAGAATAGCTGGTTGTCTGGGCCACGCACACCTGCGTTGCGTACGTTTGCCAAGAAGTCTGTATCCAACTTAAGGTCCGCCATCTGTTGAGGAGTGACAAACATGTGGAATACTTCTTGGTTGCCGGTGCCGCGGAGACCACGAATGTAGTTGTCCTTAGCGAAGGCTTTCAGCTCTACAATGTTCTTGTAGGCCAACTTGTCAGTAGCAGTTACTGCAGTGGTGTCACCAGTAACAATGTTGTTACCGCTTACGCGAAGGTGACGGTTAGCAGTAGGTGCAGATACGTCACTAGCAAATGCTAAGTCGACCAGCTCAAGTCCATTAGTACCTGAAGTTGGGCGGAGAGCACCATTTGTCTTGTGAGTGTACGCAACACCGGCGAGCGACAAGAACGCTAGCTGGTCCATACGATCAGCCATTGCATATGCAAGCATATCGCGGCTGGTCTCACGGAAGTTGACTACCGACTTCTGGTCAGCCAATCGGCCAGCGATGCGGTTTGCAAATCGCAGCTGATCAAGCTCGATAGAAATGTCGTAGCTTCGGAGAGCTTCTTCATTTCCTTCCAGAGTGTTGTCACCGGTTACACCGTCGCCAGTCATGTCTGCAAGCAGAGTAAGAACAGCGCGTGTGCCTTTGTCAGACTTAGTGAGTTCAGTAACTCGCTGAACCATAGCATTAGAGCCAGTTCCAGCAAATTGGTTTACGAAAGACATGTTGCGGGCAACACGCCAGAAGTCGCGGCTCCAAGCAGTAAGCTGTTCGGAAGTCAGCGACGCAAAGTTAGTTAAAGCCATGATAGGCCTCCATAGATGCGTTTAATGTTAAGTATAAAGGGCTTATGCCCAGTCTAACAGCCGACTTTAGGAGCGGCTAATCCGTTTACCCGTATCGTGGATATACGTCTTAGCGCTTATTAACGAGGCGCGACCTCGGCAGGTTTAACGCCTTGTGCAGGCGAGGGTTCGTGTTTTACGTGTACGGCACGGTCAAATATCGTTCTGACGGACGAGTGTTACTTGTATATTAGCTCTGCTAATTACTTTTAGCAATATCTATCTGTATTTAGCTGTCTTTTTAGCAATCTTCTTTGGCTGAGACGAAAACTGCTTACCGGCTTTGGTGTCGGCGCGTTTTTTCCTAGAGGAGGCAGCATATTCCTTACTTGAAAGCGACTCCCTAGCCTTTTTCGGCAAGTACCTTTCACCAGTAGCCTTCTTACCCTGTGTACTCGGTTTACCTGACTTAGTACCCCAGTCTTCTTTGGTCCACTTAGAGAGGTCTTTCTGCGCTTTTGTTTTAGCGCCAGTATAGCCGCCGCCAGACTTCTGGTAACGCTGCGTGGCTAATTGGGCTTTACGGGCGCTCCATTGCCCAGCTTTGCCACCTTTTGTACCAGCCTTTACGGATGCGACTATACGCTTCCATTTTGCTTCGTCTTTACGGGCCATTAATAGCCGCGTTTTTTAGGCTTGGCAAGCGACTTAGACTTTGGCTTAGGCCTAGACGACTTCATGCATTTCCCGGCTTTCTTGCACTTAGCTGGGGTTGGACATCCTGCGCAAGGTTTCATATCAGCTTCCTTTTTTCCATTTAGTAGAGGGGGACTTCGTTTTACTAGGCGACCATTTTACTTTGTCCGCCCAGTAAGCTGCAGACATTTTTCCTTTCTTGATGTTCTTAGCGTGGCGCGATTTAAATGCCTCGCGTTGACCAGCGGTCTGGTTGGTTTTCACCCCCTGCTGGCCAAAGCGAATAGTCTTAACCTGATCACCCTCTTTAGCCACTACTATGTGTGACTTTTTAGCGTGGCTAGGAGTACGTTTGGGCTTATTGTACCCAGAAACGCCGGCCCTTTCGAGCCGGGGATCTTTTTTGGTTGGCATTACAGGATATCCCCTCTCAGCCTACGCAGAGTGCCCTCTGGCAAGGCGTTAAACTCTGACTCAGTCATGTTTAGCAGGTCAAGCCCCTTCTCTCCTCGCGCTGCAGAGCTTTCGCCGGGCAATTCTGGCGGTTGAGCCTTAGCTGCTTTTAGTTTCTTACCTACTTCTGCTCGTTTTTTAGCCACTTCGTCTACGCTCTGCGCCTTCGGTGCCGCTGTACCATCTAGTGTACCAGTTGCTAGGGCTGGTGAAGAGTCCAAATCATAGCTTTTTACTACGAACTTTGCTGCTTTAGATAGGGCATCAACGGCGTCGTAGCCTTGCATGATAAATGCGTCACGTAGCTCGATAGTTTCCTGCGTGTACTCGGCGTTGTACTCGGCAGAATTCTGGTCAAATACCGGGAAATTAGCCTCAAGTTCAGAAGCAGCCTGCTGTAAAGCAGTAGCTTGTTGGTTCTGGGCTACAGTTTGCGTGACTTTTTGGGTTAACTCATACTCCATTTGAGTACGCTCTGCTGCTCGTATCTCTTGCCGTAGGGCGGCTGCTTTCTCGGACTCGCCGTCTAACAGGAGATTCTGGTACTCAACCTCTTTTACGGAGAAATCATATGCCGCTGGAGCATCTTCGGCCGGCTGCTGGGCCTTTTTCAGGTCATCCAACTGCTTCTGCAGCGCTTTTTGCTTCGCAAGTACCTCATCAAGCCGGGACTTAGGGACCATGTGGTCTTTCTTGGCCGGTTCGGGTTCGGGCTCTGCCTCTGCCTCTGCCTCTGCCTCTTCCTCTACTTCGGCTACTGTATCGTCAGCGTCGTCATCAGCGTCGTCCTCGACGGCTTGTGGGGTTTCGACTTGCTCCTCATCAAGAGTTTGCGTTTCTGGTGCGTCGTCCTCAACTTCTTCAACCTCTGCGACCGGTTCGTCGCCTAGGCCAAAGTTCATGTCTACGGACTCAACTACCTCAGTGTCTTTGTCAGCCCCGGGCATAACGTCGAACACTTGGTCAAACCCTTTCTCGGCTTCCTGCTCTTTCTTCGGCATAGGTAATCTCCTATTGTAGGCCTTCGGGCGTACGTACGTTAGGTACGTCTACCCGCTTTGGTTGCTGCGACTTCCGTGCAGCAGTTTGCATAGCGGTCGAAGCAATTCGCGCCGCCGCTTGAGTTTCCTGTTGGCTAGTACGAGTCTGGTTGGTAAGGGCCGCCAACTCACGACGTAGCTCTAGCTCTTGCATCTTAATGCCAAGCTTCTGCTGCATATCTGCAATGCGCATCTGTGGTTCTACTTCGGCCATATCCTGCACCTTAGCCACGTTCAGCGCTGTGTCTGACTGCATATTCTGTACTTTGGCCTGCATTTCAGCTATCTCAAGCTGCAACTTCTGCATAGCGGCTTGTTGCTGGAACGCCATCATCTCTGCTTGCTCTGGAGTTGGTGGCTCCTGACCAGTTAACTGGCGTACGCGTTGCGCTAGCTCTTGCTTGCGAGCTAAATGAGAGTACTCGATGATGGCATCGTCTGGGATAGACACACCCACCTGTCGTAGGTTCAAGGCCTCTGCGAACTGTACTTCGTCGAACGAATCTCGTGCTGGAGCTGTGCTGATAATAACGTCGTACTCGCCAAGCGTGATGTCGTTAACTACTCGCCCTTCGGGGGTCATCTCATTAACTACTAGTGGCTCGCGGGTTTTAAGCGGAGAGTCTTCGTTAGTGATCATTATGATCCGCTGCTCTGTGTAAAACGCTTGCACTAAGTCTAATATTTTTTCTGCTAGGAAATGGCGAGCTTTACGTAGGTTATCTAGCGGAACCTGAATCATTACGACGCCACGGTTCTGCTTGGCCTGAATAGCAACCCCTGACACTTCTGCGCCGTCCGTCCCAAGCATGGAGTCATTCACGCCCGAGATAGACTTGATGTTCATCTGGGCTTTTTGGCTAATGCGATCTAGCCCGGTTGGTATCTGGTTTGGTTGGATCTTAACTGGCGGGTTAGACCCGCGATTGTATTCTAGGACGAGCCCTGTCTCTGCACCGTGCTCCTCAAGGTCATCAGCGGTCATACCGATTAGTGAGCCGCTCTCGACCATCCATCCGCTGTTGGCGGTGGTGTTGACTATGTGCAGCTCTTGGCTAGCGATCTTGTTTAGCTGCTCTTGGGGGGATAGCAGGTTACGCACCATACCGAATGGCCGGCCGCGGCGGAAATACGCGAAATACGGGACAATGGTCAGGTCGTTGTAGGGAGACCAGTCGTCGTGCAGAACTACCTGATCGCAAGTAACTGTCCAACGCACTTTTCTCTTAACCTTAGATATGATGTCTAGGCCGTACTGCTTGGCGAACTTTTTGGCTTTACGGTCGGACCATTCTTCGGGGACGTCCCTTTGGTCTCCAGTGTTTGGGTCGACGAAGCAATCTACGCGCTTCATGCGCTTGTGCTGGCGCTCGATAACCCGTAGTGATCGCACGTTGCGGTATTCGTCGTCTCCCGGGATACCCGCACCTAAGTAATCATCAGAGGAGTCCAAGTCGCCGTACCGGTTTTCTTCGTACTCAATGGAGTCGCGGCCAAAACTATTACCGTTCTCGGCAACAAATCGCAGATCCTCGGCTTTCTTTTTGCCGTATAGCTCTTCAATCTCGTCTAGAGTCATCCACTTAGTTTCGAACACTTCGTTCCAAGTTTTAGGATCGTAGTCCTTGGCGTCTGGGTCTATTAGGATGTCCAACGGATCTTTAGCCGTGATCCGTATCTCCCCCTCTACGTGGTCACTAAAGTCCATGCGAACGTCGAAGAACCCGCGACCGTCTAGGATTAAGCCGTCGCTAAACACCTGCTGCTCAACCCAGTCTAACTTGTTGTTATCAGCAATCTGCATGTATAGTTTTGTTAGGACGTTAGCAGTCTCCTCGTCCCCACCGCGGCGAGGCTTAAAGCGAACGTCTGCACGTCGGGTGGACTGCTCACCGAGCACAGTGTTTACTGTGGGCAAGATAGTATTAATAGTTAGGGCCGGACGACCTTCAGAGTCTAAAGCCGCAACGTCGTCTTCGTCCCACTGCTCACCGCGATAGAAGGCATCGCACTTTTTGGCCATATCAATGTATTCTAGGTGGCCGTTATCGCGGGCCCGTGTGTACCTATCCCACTGTTTTGAGGCTACTTCTTGCTCTTCGCTGCTTTTCATGGCTATGATCTCATCGCTGATTTAGACCTAGTTGGGCCTTTTAGCATGTGGTTTAGTCTATCTCTCCACGAGTACTCGTGTATAACTGGTGCCGAGTAGACTGCAAACTCCGTCATCATGAGGCCTATCCATGCTAATGCGTCCACTTGGTCATCGTGTGTCCCGTTAGGGAAACGCAATAATTCCGCTACTAATGGCCCGGTAAAAGCCTCGTCACGGGGGAAATATACCATGCCTTGCTGCATTCTGCCTTGAATTGCGCGTGCTCTGGCCTCTTTATCTCTTTTACCTGTCTTTAAATCCTTAAAATAGGCTTCGTACAGCCCTCGTTCCCGCACCCGTTTTTCTAGGAACGGCCCTAGCGCCATCTCGATGTGGCCTTTCTCAATGCCAATTATAGACGGTCGCCAAATTTCATATAAGTCTAGGATCTGTTCTACCAACTCAAAGCCGTCGAACCTGCCCCGTACACAGTCAACAATGAACAACTGTTCTTGCTCATCGACGCCTACAACCATACCCACGGAGTAGTCGTTCCTGTCCCGCTTACCAATAGCTAAGTCCCATGAGCAGTAGAACTTCATACGATCCATATCAATATCATCTGGATCGTAGTACTGGATCATAGACCGCGAGAAATAATCTCCGTCATCGGCCACCGGGTTTTGTTGGTACAAAGCGGACCAGTCTCTTGGGCCAACTGCCTTTTCAATCCGGGCTAAGGCCTCTTCGTCGTAGCGTTCTCGATGAAGGGCTTCTCCAGCCTTCCTAAATTCTTCGTCAACTTCAGCTCTTGCGGGGTAGTTAACGACTTCCCACTGTTCGCCGTTCTCGGACGCTGCTTTAATTAACCTGCCAGCAAGGTCGTCGTCATGCCACCGGGTAAGAATGACGAGGACGCCTCCCCCGGGAGCAAGGCGTGTATACGCCGTTGACGTGTACCAGTCCCAGTTCGAATCCCTGTTGTTCTGGCTCTCTGCGTCGTCTCGGTTTTTTACTGGGTCGTCAATTACAAGTACGTGCGCACCCTTACCGGTGATACCACCGCCCACACCGGCTGCTACGAAACCGCCGCCACTGGTGGTTAGCCACGCTTCTGCCGACTGACTATCTGGGTCTAGTCGGGTTTTGAATGCCGTTTTATAAGAAGGCTCTCGCAATAGCTGGCGTACTTTGCGGCTGAACCCCATGGCTAAAGAGCCTGAGTAAGAACACGATATGAACTCATGGTCTGGGTGTCGCCCTAGGTGCCAAGCTGGGAATGCGACCGACGCCAGTGTACTTTTACCGTGGCGGGGTGGCATAAATAGCATTAACCGTGGGCTTTTCTTCTCAGCAACGTCTTTGCTAAACTGCTCCAAGCGCCTGCATATGTCTTTATGTACCCACCCAGCGCTGTAGTCTGGGTTGAACCTCTCAACAAAAGGTAACAATCGCTTACGGGTGAGTATTCGTAAGGCTAGTTCCGCTTGCGCTTTATCTTTTGCTGACAGCTCTTGTTGGTTATCGGCGCTTTCTGTCGGCTTGGGGGCGGGTAGTGACTCGGCTTCTTCTGCTTTGCAGTAAACGCACACCATATCCTCGCCAGAGAACAGGGTTTCGGGGTGTGAATTAGCGCACCTAGTGCATTCGTACTTTTGAATATCGTCGGTCAACTATGTGCCGCCTTGGTATGCTGCTAGGGCTAACGGTCCGGGCATAATTAGCTTCCTTCTGGGATTAAATAAGTGCCACTTTTACCAGCTATCTCTAGCAGCTCTTCATCTGTCATGCGTTCAAGCTGCTTGGTGTTGTTTATGTTGATATTTACCTGCGTTGCGTTGTCCGGGGTTGCTAGTCCGTGCAGCTTTACTAGTGAGTCGACCGTATTTTTCATCTCGGTAGCTGTTGCTGATGCGGTGTAAGCCTCCATGTACATAATATGCGCGTTTTTCTGTGTAAATTTTACAGTTTCTCGCATTTGTTCACGGTAATAGTTCAACGCTTGCATAACCGCTGGCCGTTTTGACGCTTCAAGGGCCGTGTCATAGGTTCGGTAACCGGCTCCACGGCCGGCTGCAGCGATTGTCATGCCACTGGCAATTAAAAGCACCAGTTTTTCTTGCTGCACGGTCAGTTCTCCGAGGTTCAGGCCCATGTACGGCATATGGGACTGCAGCTCGGCCCTAGTCTGGGGCAGGTTCTCGTCTATATTAGTGGACGAGTTGGCTGTATCGGGTTTGGCTTGAGACATCATCCTTCAGAGTTTCATCAATCATTAGGAAAATCGGGGCGGCTGGACCTAACTCGTCTTCGTTGACCCCGTCTAAGTACTCGTAGACCTCGTCATCCGTAAATCCACTTTCATATAAAATAGATAGTACCTTTGATAAGTCGTAAACAATGGCCTCTTGGTCGCGCCCTTTTAGCGCGATGCCGACTATGGCCTGCTCTAAGCCTTCAATAATAAGCAATTCTAGCATATAAATAAATCGCCATATTAGTATACGTAATAATCAGTCACAATAGTGGTTGTATATGTTTTTCACCCACCAGTAAAGCATATCAACTGATAGAACGTGGCGCATTAAATTTACTCGATAACATACTAACTGGACATTTTCTGGGGAGTAGTCGCCGCCTCCGGCAATTCTATCTAGCGAGGCGTTAAAATCCTTGCTCCCTTCGCCGTCTCTATGGTGTGTCATGGAGACCCCGGATAACGCGCACTTACCGTCTTGCGCTTCCCACATAGCTATTAGGTGTTCTAATTCTAAAGTTACTTTTACGTCGCCATCGCGTTTTTTAGATTTCAGCTGTGAATACAGCGTGGATAGGTAACTCTGATAGGTGGCGCTTACTACTCTTCTTCTGGCGCTGTACTTGCAAGGCATGCAGTACGACGCGGCCCCGTTACTTTTTCCGCGGGATTTAAAGTTTTCTATTGGGAGCGTATTCATGCATCTAGTGCATAGTTTAGTTTTACTCATGGGAGGTGAGTATATAGCGAGTTTGTTGTGGTGGCTATACTATAAAATTGTAGGGTTTGGTATACATATAAAGCGCTGCAGAAAAAAATTTAAAAAAAAAAAAAAAATTTCATT
>Ga0209652_1003068_pt1 | contig 12524 bp, 10 predicted proteins | sample SaaInl74LU_5_DNA_FD_184641 | JGI IMG/M metagenome (GOLD analysis project Ga0209652, IMG submission 184641) | Marine microbial communities from expanding oxygen minimum zones in the Saanich Inlet - ESP_74LU_5_DNA (SPAdes) (version 2) | ecosystem: Environmental > Aquatic > Marine > Intertidal zone...
TTATAAACTTTTTGTTCTTCCACCATCTACAGGAACATTAATTCCGTTTATAAATGCTGCTTTTTCACTAGCTAAAAAAACAATAGCGTTTGCAATTTCTTCTGGCTGAGCAAAACGTTTAGCTGGTGATGCATTTTTCATTATTTCTGCAACTTTATCTACTGTTAAGCCAGTTTTATTGGCTTTGTTTGTAATGATTTCAAGCAAACGTTCTGTATTTGTTGCACCTGGTAAAACGTTATTGACTGTAATGCCAAATTCACCTAATTCATTTGCCATAGTTTTAGACCAACTTGCAACTGCACCTCTAATTGTATTGCTAACCCCTAAACCATCTAATGGTTGTTTTACTGATGTAGAAATGACATTTATAATTCTTCCAAAACACTGAGTTTTCATAAACGGAGCTAGTGTTTGGACCAAAATATGATTACATTTTAAATGTTGAGTAAACGCTTTTTCGAACTCTCCAATTTTTGCATTAAAAATTGGGCCTCCTGCAGGTCCTCCTGTATTATTTACCAAAATATGAAATTGCAAATCTGATGATAACAACACTTTTTTTAATTCTTCTGGTTTAGAAAAATCTGCAACTAAATAATTATGTTTTTGATTTGAATTTGGCAATTCATTTAATACAGCTTTTAATTTTTCTTCATTTCTTGCTAATAAAGTTACGTTAGCTCCTTCTTGTGCTAACAAAATTGCTGTTGCTTTACCTATACCTTGTGTACTACCACATACTAAAGCATTTTTATCTTTAAGTTTTAAATCCATTTTAATTGTATTTTATACAAACATTTTTTGGTTCTGTAAAAAAACGTAAGGCTTCACCCCCCCCCTCTCTACCTACTCCACTTTCTTTTGCTCCTCCAAAAGGAGTTCTTAAATCACGTAACATCCAAGTATTAACCCAAACAATTCCTGTGTGTAATTGTTTAGCAAATTGCATGGTTCTATTAAGGTTATTTGTCCATAAAGTAGATGATAAACCATATTTTACATCATTGGCTAAAGTTAAAGCTTCTTCATCAGTCTTAAAAGACATTATAGTTACAACTGGACCAAAAATTTCTTCTTGGTTTAATTTACATTGATTGTTAGTTACTTCTATAATTGTGGGTTGAAAATAATATCCATTTTCATAATTTGGTAAGGTAACCTCTAGACCTCCACACAATATTTTTCCTCCTTCATCTTCCGTAATTTCTATATAAGACTCTATTTTCTCTAAGTGTTCTTTTGAAACTAAGGCTCCAATATCTGTTGATTCTTCTGATGGATGCCCTACTTTTAATTGTTTTACTTTTTTGATAAAATCTATTTTAAACTTTTCATATATTTTTTCTTCGACTAAAATTCGACTACCACATAAACAAATTTGTCCTTGATTTGCAAATGAAGAGCGAACAGTGGTTTCTAACATTTTGTTATAATCGCAATCTGCAAAAATGATGTTAGGATTTTTACCTCCCAACTCAAGAGATAGTTTTTTAAACATTGGAGCTGCAACTCTAGCAATATGAGCGCCAGTTTTTGTACCTCCTGTAAAACTAATGGCTTTAATATTTGGATGTTCTACTATGGCTTGACCTGTAGTTGTGCCTAAACCATGAACAATATTTAAAACTCCTTTAGGCAAACCTGCATCATTGCAAATTTCTCCTAATAAATAAGCAGTCATTGGTGTTACTTCACTAGGTTTTGCTACTACACAATTACCTGCAGCTATAGCTGGTGCAATTTTCCAAGTAAAGAGATACAGAGGTAAGTTCCAAGGAGAAATACATCCTACAACTCCTAAAGGTTGACGCAAAGTAAAATTTACTGCATCTAAACCAACACTTTCGTGTGCTTCTGAAGAAAACTGAGTAATAGCATTTGCAAAAAACTGAAAATTACTGGCTGCTCTAGGTATATCAACTGTTTTTGCTAAGCTTACAGGTTTTCCATTATCTTTTGATTCTGCAATTGCTAAAACATCTAACTTTTCTAAAATTAAACTAGAAATTTTAGAAAGTATTTTACTTCTATCTTCTAAAGAAGTAACACTCCATTTTGGAAAAGCATCTGCTGCTACTTGGTAAGCATTTTCTACATCTTCTTTGGTTGAATTTGGAATTTGACCATAAACTTCGCCTTTTGATGGATTATAATTATCTAACCAATCGTTTGAAACTGGCTTTACAAATTCGCCATTGATGTAGTTTTGTATATTCATTAAAATTAAATATTTAATTCCTCTCTATTTCTTTTTCTATTAAAGCTATTAATTTATGAAGGTTTAAAGCCAATTTATCATGAAACTTTTTTAACGATACATTATTCATAACTGAGAGTTTTAGTCCATTTTTAAATTCTCCTATCTGTAGCAGCTTATTGTATTGTGGATTTATAATTTCTACATTAATTTCTGAAGGTTTTTTTAACATTAATCCTTCTTTATCTGCAGTTTTCTGTAAATCAAATAAATTAATAATTTCACTATTTCTTACAGCTGGGTTGTATAAATATTCTTCATATTCTCTATACATGTGATACTCTACATTTGCTATTTCTCTGTATTCTTTATCTAAATTTAATAAATACTCTTTAATAGTATCATTAGTTATAAAATTTAAATTACCCGAACTTAACAACTCTTTGTAAGTATTATTTGTTGGAATAAAATTTACTCTTCTAAAAACTTTCTGAATAAGCTCTTCTAATTCTAAAAGATCTTCAACAGTTTTAAGTTCTTTTAAATTTAGCATATTAGCAGCTGCTTTAGCAGTTTGAGCCCTATAACTAATGATACTATCATTATTAACAAACTCTAAGCTAATATCTTTATGTAGGTTTTTTAGATACTTTACTTCTTGTCTTCTTGTTTTTCTTTCTTCATTCCAGTTATTAATTTGAAGCGCAATTAAAATACCAATTACCACCAAAACAATTTCACCAACAGCGTAAAGTAAATATTTATTGAAACGGTTTTCAGCCAACAAACGTTGTCTAATTTTACGAAAGAATTTTATCACAGCTAATTTGGTTAATCAATAATTAAGTAGTTAAGATACAAAAATTGTTACAATACCTTGATTTTATAAAAGTTACAAATAAACTATATGAATACTTTTTTTTAGTAGTATTTAATCTATAAAATCTGTTTCTAAAATTGACAAACAAATTTTTATGCCTTGTCTAATATTACCTACTCTAATATTCTCATTAGGGCTATGCTGATTGTTATCCATATTTACCATAGGAACAATAATTGCAGGAATTTTTAACTTATTTATAGCTGGTATTATAGGAACTGTACCTCCCATAGTTCTAATGCTAACTGGTTCTTCTCCAAAAGTTTTTGTTAAACTTTTTCTTAGTTTTTTCCCAAAAGTCGAGTTTAATGGCGTTCTAAAAGCATTTACACCTGGATTAGATGTAAATGTTACTATTTTGTTATTAGACAATCTTTCTTCATCAGTTGGCAGCCTATCTAAAACTAAAAAACCTCTTGATTTTATATGGTTTTTTATCTTTTCTAATTGTTCTTTTCCATCTGTTTCCACTACCAACCTCACATCAATATCTGCTTTTGCATATTCAGGAATTACCGTTTTTAATACTTTACCTTTCCAAGAAGTTCCTATTTGACGTACATTTAATGAAGGGTATTGTAATGCTTCTTGATAACTACCACCAACTTTTTCAGCATCTTTAATTACTAAACCATTATTCATAAAACTTGAATTGTCTGGAACTGATTCTAAGATGGTTTTTATATCATCAGAAATTGATATGCCTTTATAATAATCTTTAATTAATACTTTACCCTTTTCAGATTTCATAGAAGCTAATAAACGAGAAAGCGTAAAAACAGGATTAGATACATAATTACCAAAATGTCCACTATGTTGTGGAAGTTTTGCTCCATAAGTGGTAATACTACAAGTTGCAATACCTCTACAACCAAATGTTAACGTAGGTTTATTGGTATTGTGTGCAGGACCATCCATTATAATCATATAATCAGACTGGTAGGTGTTTTTGTATGCATCTAAAGTTGATAAAAAAGCATTAGAACCATATTCTTCTTCTAAATCAAAAATAATTTTAATATTGAATTTTGGTTTTTGATTATTACTTTCCAAAAGCTCTAAAGCAGATAAAAACATAACTATGGGTGCTTTATCATCTGCAGCTGCTCTTGCAAAAATGCGCCAATCATCATTTATTTTAGTGTTTAATTTATCCCAAGAAATAGGTTTCCAATCTCCTTTTTCTGTTTGTTCTTTTAATTCTGGAATAAAAGGATTTTTCTGATTCCAAGCTTTTGGGTCAACAGGTTGCCCATCAATATGAAAGTAAAATAAGATTGATTTATAATCAGGGTTTACAATCCTTTCTGCAAACAGAACAGGTAGTGTTTTTGCTTCTAAATTTTTAAAACTAAAACCTATTTTTTTATATTTCTTTTTTACCCAAGAAATATTTTTATACATGTTTTGTATGTTCGTAGGCAAATTGGGTATGCTTACAAACTCTCTATGATTTTGTAAAACAGTTAATAGTTTTTCATCAACTTTGTTTTCCCAATCTTGTTGTGCAAAAAAAGAAGTTACACTTAATAAAAAAAGAAGCAGTATTTTTTTCATTATTGCTTTTTATAGGCTGTAACTTTAATTTCAACCACTAAATCTGGATGTGGTAATTGATGCACAGCAACTGTGGTTCTTGTTGGGCCAGTTTCTTTGTTAAAAAACTCAGCATAAGCTTTATTATAATCTGCAAAATCATTCATATTTACTAAAAAAGAGGATACATCAACAACATCTTTTAAACTAGCTCCTACTGTTTGTAAATTACGATCTATGTTTTCTAGTACAGCTTTTGTTTGCAAATACGCATCTAACTTTTTAGTACCCATTTCATCTATAATTACAACTCCTGCAATAGTATTATCTGGTCTTCTAGAACTTGTACCAGATATAAAAATGAAATCTCCCACAACTTTAACATGTGGATATGCGCCTCTTGGTGTTACTTTTTTTTCTTCCATAATTATAATCCTGCTATTTTATCTTCTTTTAAAATTTCTTTGGTTTGCTGCTCTACTTTTTTCAAAATTACTGCTAATTCATCTTTTGTCATCTCTAAATTGGTATGCACTTTATCATCAGCAATTAAATTTAATAAGGCTTTATCTTGAGCTCTACCTCTTTGCATGGCTTCATTGTAGCCTATGTTTTCATTAAAAGTAACCAAAGAGTATTTAGATGAATATTGAGATGGAAAATGTTTTTCTAAATCCATTTCAATTTTTCGTTTCTCTTTAAATAAAGGGTTTGCAACATGATCTCTCATTTCATAAAAATTGTCAATTGCCAAATCTGCAATGGCATCTGTATCATGTTTTCTAGCTTTTTGATAAGCTTTAAAAACAGCATTCCAATCACCCAAATCTTGATTAAGGATTTCATCAAACACAAAAACATCTTCGAAAGAAGCATTCATTCCTTGTCCATAAAAAGGTACAATTGCGTGAGCAGAATCGCCCATTAATAACGTTTTGTTTTGATAAAACCAAGGTGAGCATTTTATAGTGCCTAAAGGCCCTGTTGGATTGTTAGCAAACTCTTCTTTTATATTAGGAATTAATGCTAAAGCATCTGGAAATTCTTGCTCAAAAAACGCTGTGATTTTTTCTTCTGTTGTTAAATTATTAAAATTATACTCACCTTCATCATAGCTTAAAAACAGTGTAACTGTAAAACTACCATCCATATTAGGTAAAGCTATAAGCATAAAATCTCCTCTTGGCCAAATGTGTAAATGATCTTTACTTATTTGATGGTTTCCATTCTTATCAGCTGGAATTTCTAATTCTTTATATCCGTGATTTAAATAGTTTTTAGAGTAACTAAATAAAAATTTACGTTCAGAAACATAACTTTTTCGCAATGAAGAACCAGCTCCATCAGTCCCAAAAATAACATCTGCCTTTACTATATATTTTTCATTAGTTTCATAGCTTTTAAAGTGAGCAATATTATTTTCTATGTCTACTTTTTTACATCCACTATTAAAATAAATAGTTACATTTTCATGTTCTTCTGCAGCATCTAATAAAATTGCATTTAGGTCTCCTCTAGAAATTGAGTTGATGTACTCACCTTCTCTGCCAGAATAATTAGAAGCAAAAGTATTTCCTTTTGTATCATGCATTAATCTACCATACATGGGTATACAGATTTCTCTAGCTTTTTCTTCCATTCCACACAATCGTAAAGCTTTTAAACCTCTGTCTGATAAAGCTAAATTAATAGAACGTCCTGCAGAAATATCTACCTTTCTTAAATCGGGTCTGCTTTCATATACCTCAACTTTATAACCTCTTTGAGCCATTCTTAACGCTAATAAAGAACCACAAAGCCCAGCACCTATTATTAAAACTTTATCTTCTTTTTTCATTTAAACTAATTCTTTTAAAATTGAAACCATTTGATAAACATCTTCAAAACTATTATACATTGGCACAGGTGCACAACGTATTACATCTGGCTCTCTCCAATCTGTTATGATATGATGATCCATTAATTTTTTATGTAAACTTTTATCAGCATTTTTTACTTGAATAGATAATTGACAGCCTCTCTCTTTTGGATTTTTGGGAGTGATGATTCTAATTCTATCTGTTTCTATTTGATTGATTAAAAACTCGAAATAACCTGTTAATTTTTCTGACTTTTCTCTTAATGCATCCATTCCTACTTCTTCAAATAAATCTAAAGAAGCTTTTATTGCAGCCATAGATAAGATTGGAGGATTGCTCAACTGCCAGCCTTCTGCACCTTCCATCACATCAAAAGGCATTCGCATATTAAAACGAGTTTCTTTATTATGATTCCACCAACCAGCAAAACGTGGTAAATCTTTATTTTTGGCGTGTTTTTTATGAACAAATAAACCTGCTAAACTTCCTGGACCTGAATTCAAGTACTTATAAGTACACCAAGCTGCAAAATCTACACCTGAATCATGTAAATTAGGTTGAATATTTCCTGCTCCATGAGCTAAATCTATACCTACAATACAGTTTTTTGAGTGACCTATTTTTGCTATTCTCTTTATATCTAAAAACTGACCTGTATAGTAGTTCACACCTCCTATTAACAACATTGCAATTTCATCACCTTGCTCGTCAATAATTGTTTCTAAATCTTCTATATTAAGTAATTCTTCTCCTCTTCTAGGTTTCCACTCTATTAAATCGTTTTCAGAAAACCCATGAAACTTTAATTGAGATTGCACAGCATATCTGTCTGATGGAAAAGCATCACTTTCTATTACAATTTTATATTTTGTTTTTGTGGGTCTGTAAAATGAAACCATTAACAAGTGTAAATTTGTAGTAAGTGTATTCATCACTACAACTTCTTTAGGTTTTGCTCCTACAATTTTAGCCATATTATCTGTTAAATATTCGTGATAATTTAACCAAGGATTTTTAGCTTCAAAATGTCCTTCTACTCCTAAATTTGCCCAATCTTTTAATTCTTGTTGTATATAATCTGCTGTTACTTTAGGTTGTAATCCTAAAGAATTACCTGTAAAATAAAGCCAATCTTTACCATTGTTATCCTTAGGAATATGAAATTTATTTCTTACCTCTTTTAAAGGATCTCTTTCATCTAATTGTTTGGCAAAGTCTAAAGAATTTTGGTAGTTCATTTAAAAATTGGTTTTCACCAAATATAAAACAATCTCTATTTAGAATGAATTATTTACTATGATAAATTAGTATCTTTATGTTTTATAAATCTTTAATTTCTTAGGATGAAAAACCTAAAATTCGTTTATATTTTATTAATACTATTTGTTATAAGTTGCAGAAACAGTTCAATTTTAGAATCTGCTTTAGAAGGTGTAAATAAAAGTATAAAAGAAAAATATGCGCCTGACAAAAGAGTAGCAATTTATGATGTTGTGATTAATAGTCAAAAAAATAAAATTGTAATTTCTGGAGAAACTAATCTAAAAAAAGCCTATGACAAATTGTTAGACAGCTTAAAATCTTTAGATATTGGTTATGTAAATAAAGTAAGGTTTTTACCAGATTCTGCAGTTGGTGATAAACAATTTGCTATTGCAAGAAACTCAGTGATTAACATACGTTCTAACCCAAAACATTCAGCTGAATTAGGTACACAAGGTTTATTAGGTATGCCTTTAAAAATTTTAGACAAAAAAGGAGATTTTTATAGAGTTCAAACACCTGATAATTATATTTCTTGGGTAGACAAAGGTGGAATAATCCCTTTAAACCAACAAGAATTTGAAGCTTGGAAAACTGCTAAGAAAGTAATTTTTACAGAAAATTTTGGATATGTTTATAAAGATGAAAGTTTTAATGAAATCATCTCTGATATCTCTTTAGGTGGTCTATTAAAATTTATGAATGAAAATACTAATTCTTATCAAGTAGTTTACCCTGATAAAAGAATTGGTTTTATAAAAAAAGAACAAGCATTTATTTATAATGAGTGGTTAGATAATCTTAAACCTAGTGATTTAAATATTGAAATTATTGCAAAAAAAATGGATGGTTTCCCTTATTTATGGGGAGGAACTTCTGCTAAAGGAATGGATTGTAGTGGATTTACTAAAATGGTATATTTAATGAATGGCCTTATTATTCCAAGAGATGCATCACAACAAGTACATGCAGGAGAAGTGGTTGATAAAAACTTAGATTTTACAAATTTAGAAAAAGGAGACTTATTATTTTTTGGCAAAAAAGCTACTGAAGACAGTAAACAAAAAGTAACTCATGTAGGTATATGGTTAAATAATGACAAGCAAGAATTTATTCATGCTTCAGGCAATGTACATATTTCATCAATGGATGAAACTCACCCTTTATATGACGAATTTAATAAAAACCGTTATTTAGGAAGTAGACGTTATTTAGGTGTTACAGATAAAAATATTATTAACTTAAAAGAATTGTATTAATACAACACTCTAAACTTAATTGTACCTTCTACATTTCTTAGCTTATCTATAACTTCTTTATTGTATTCTTTATCTAAATCTGTTATTACATAACCTACTTTTGGGTCTGTAGATAAATATTGACCCATAATATTTAAATCGTATTTAGCTAATATCTTATTAATTTTAGCCATAACTCCTGGTACATTCTTATGTATATGTAAAAAACGATGCGCATTTACTTGTCTTGGCAAACGAATATTTGGAAAATTAACTGCATCTACTGTATTACCAGAATTAATATAAGCCATAATTTTGCTTGGTACAAAATCTGCAATATCTCTTTGTGCTTCTTCTGTACTACCACCAACATGTGGAGTTAAAATCACATTATCTAAGCCTTGTAATTCTGTATAAAACTCTCCATTTTTTCTTGGCTCTTCAGGATAAACATCAATAGCTGCCCCAGCTAATTTTTTAGATTTTAAAGCTTTTACTAAAGCAGGAATATCTACAACAAAACCTCTTGCTAAGTTTACTAAATGAGCTCCATCTTTCATTTGAGAAATTTCTTTTTCTCCAAAGAAATTTTTATTAGCTGCATTATCATCAACATGAAGTGTTACCACATCAGAAATTTCTAATAACTCTTTTAAAGTATCCATTTTAGTGGCATTACCTAAAGCTAATTTATCTTCTACATCATAGTAATAGACATCCATACCTAAAGCTTCTGCTAAAACAGATAATTGCTTACCTATATTACCATAACCAACAATACCTAATTTTTTACTTCTAACTTCTTTAGAACCATCTGCTGTTTTATTCCATTGTCCATTATGTATTTCTGTACTTCTCTGAAAAACAGAACGCATTAACATGATAATTTCTCCAATTGCAAGCTCTACAACAGATCTTGTATTACTGTAAGGTGCATTAAAAACTACAATTCCGTTTTCTTTACAAGCCTCTAAATCTATTTGTTTTGTACCTATACAAAAAGCACTAACTACCATTAATCTATTGGCTGCTTCTACAACTTTTTTAGTAACATTTGTTTTAGATCTAATACCTAAAACATGTACATCTTTTATTTTTTCAATTAACTCTTCCTCAGATAAACTTTTAGATACAGTTTCTACTGTAAAACCATCTTTAGATAACTTTGTAAAAGCATCTGGATGTACGTTTTCTAATAATAAGATTTTAATTCTGTTCTTTGGATAACTTATATTTCTTGTCAAATCGTTTACGTATAAAAATTCATCTAAATTTGGTGCAATATGATCTGCATTTTCTGTTGTTTTTGTTCTTGATACATTTTCTGTGTAAGCAAAAAACTTATCTGCAACACCAGCTTCACGAGTTACATAATCACTGTAACCATCACCAATAACTTGTATTTCTCCTTCAAGGTTCATGTCTTTTAAACACTTGATTTTTCCATTATGTTGTGATAAAGGATTTTTAGCATCAAAACTTACTATTTTTCCTTCTTTATTAAACTCAAAAGTATTTGCAAAAACACGATCTGAATGAATGTTATATTCAGCTACAATTGGATCTATAAATTCTTTAAATCCACAAGAAATTACATAAATATCATCTGAGTAAAGCTCGAAAAAATCTTTATTTCTTTCAATTGATAAAGAAACTTGTTTTTTTAAATTTTCTACAAGTTGATCTAAATCAGACTTATTAGCATTTAAAAGTTTTATTCTTCTTTCTAATGATTCTGTAAATGATATTTCACCATCAATTCCTAGATTTGTAATATCTATAATTTCTTGTATGATTTCATCTTTCTTAGGATTATCAGATAATGTGATTTCTGCTAAAACATCTAAGGCTTCAACTCTTGTTAAAGTACTGTCAAAATCAAAAATGAAATTTCTTTTTGTAACTATCATTAGGTAAAACTTAACACATTTAAGTTGGTAAATCTACAAAGATGATCTACAAATTAGAAACGTTTTTAAATTTTTGTATTATCAATTTTATTAACAACGTTTTATAAAAATATCTTTAAAAACAAACGTTTTAATCTTTAAAAATTATCAAATCCTAAAAGTAATAACCACCAAAAAACAGGAATTGCTTCTACCCAAAATGAACTATAGTATTTAGATTGATCTGTTTTTGCTCTCATTAACAAAATAATGGTCATAAAAAAGAATAACATAAAAGGAGATTTTACAGTAGCTACTGACTCAATAACGTATTCTAATACTAATACAATTACCATTAAAATGATTCCTAATCTTTTAGTTTGTTCAACACCTATTTTTTGAGGGATAGTTTGTAATGATATTGCATCATATTTAACATCTCTAATATCAAAAGGAAGAATTAAGACCAATACAATTAAAAAACGCTGTATTAAAAATAAACTAATATTAAAGTCTAATTCTTTATTAGACTCTATTATTGAGAGAAGCACTGTGAAACCTACCCAAACTAAGGCAATAACAATATTTTTTAAATGACTTATTTGTCTTAAGTTTTTTTCAAAACCGCTTAATAATGGAATAGCATAAAGTGCTGTTAGTAAGAAAAAAGGAACTGTAAAAAGTAATGTTTCTGTTTGTATTTTAAAAGCATAGTAACACATAGCTACAAAACAAAATAAAGAAAATATTTGAATGATTTTTAAGTTATTTGTAAGACTTCTGTGATGTAATTTAGCTACACCAGCAAACTTTACAAAATTATAACCTGTTATTGTCGCAAAAAATATAAAGAAATCTAAATTTTGATGATAAGGTAAATTAAAATAGAATTCTGTAATTCTTACAAATGCATAAACTGCTAAAGCCACATGAATACTAGCATTTATGTAAAAATCGAAAACTGTCTTTAGAACTTTCATTAAACAAAAATAACTTATTGTTTATAATTATTCTATTTAGTTGATAATTAATATTTGTGATGATAAAATTTTAGGAATTAAGAATACTAAAATCCTTATTTTTGCATCGTTAAATTTTAGGAAATTAATATACTATAATTTTAATTAACTAAATCGTTTGAAATAAAGACTATAAATTATATTAAATGAATACAAATACGTTTCAATTAAGACACATTGGCCCTAACAAAAGTGAGCGTGAGAAAATGTTACAAACTATAAATGCAGATAGTTTAGAACAATTAATTAGCGAAACTGTTCCAGAAAATATTCGTCTAAAAGAAGATTTAGATTTGGCTCCTGCAATGAGTGAATATGAATATTTATCTCATATAAAAGAGCTTTCTGAAAAAAATAAAGTTTTTAAAAGCTATATTGGTTTAGGTTATCACGAAGCAATTGTACCAAGTGTTATACAACGTAATATTTTAGAAAATCCAGGATGGTATACAGCTTATACTCCTTACCAAGCAGAAATTGCTCAAGGACGTTTAGAAGCTCTTTTAAACTTTCAAACGATGGTTTGTGATTTAACTGGAATGGAATTAGCTAATGCTTCTTTATTAGATGAAAGTACAGCTGCTGCTGAAGCTATGGCATTATTATTTGATGTTAGAGAAAGAGCTCAGAAAAAAGCTGG
>Ga0209652_1003069_pt1 | contig 12523 bp, 12 predicted proteins | sample SaaInl74LU_5_DNA_FD_184641 | JGI IMG/M metagenome (GOLD analysis project Ga0209652, IMG submission 184641) | Marine microbial communities from expanding oxygen minimum zones in the Saanich Inlet - ESP_74LU_5_DNA (SPAdes) (version 2) | ecosystem: Environmental > Aquatic > Marine > Intertidal zone...
GGCTAAAAAGCCAACGCCAAAGCATGCGTAGAGTAGTACGTGTCCAAGCTTTGTCTCGATCTTTTGGACAAAATCTATCCATTGAATTTGCTACTCTTAGGAATAGAGATAAAATCGATTAGATAAGTCAATTATGGTAAACATATATTTATGAACTCTACACCACACTCTCCTCTCAGACCTGCTGCTGCCGCTCATCCTCCTCATCATTAGGATGCGAAGGCCACAATCTCTTCGCTCTATCAAACAATGTGCCAAAGCTAAATTTCTTCTTCTCCTTCTTTGTCTCTCCCTCGTCCTCGCTAGCCTTTCGTTTTCTTGATGCTAGCTCATTGCAGGCCATGCTTGATTGGAAGAGAATCGTTGATGCCTTGTTTGATACGGATATGAAGAGTTCACGCTGATTGATAAGTGGTGGTGGTGGTGGTGGTGGTGGTAGAGCAGGAGCGGCGACGGCAGCAGGAAGAGCCTGCGAATGTTCTTCCTTTTGATCCGTATCGTCTATGGCAAAACGAACACGATGATCAGTTGTTCTGGTATTGCTCAATGCAGCAGCGGGTTGGCGAGATCTTGCAGAGGCAACAGATGATGAAGGTCCCTTCTGTACTGTGGAGATCGAGCTAGGTTGTTGCATTTCCTTTTCCGAGATTCCAGTGTTGTCTTCTTCTTCGGCCTCATTCTCATTATTGCCACCTATCTGCGACGTGTCTAGCACATTAGCAGGGAAGTTCTCCTCGCTACCTTCCCCTGCTATTTGAGACTGAACTCTTGGAGCTCTTTTAGTAGGCTTGTCAGTGGGTTTGACTTTTCGGATACGCATCCAATCATCGTCGCTATCGTACATAATCTCTTTCCGTTTCGGTCGGACGGATTGGCGGATATTTGCTGCATCGGCAATGGGTTTGCGAGGCGAGCAGGCAGTCTTCGTTGACTGCTTTTGAGGGATAAGAACTTGTGATTCTGCTGGATACGTCCCTTCTTCATCGTCGGTATGACGGTCCAATGATTCAGTATGCTGCTTTATTCGGGAAGGGAAAGGGATTTGCGATTCTGCCCCAATATCACCATCACTCTCTTCATCTTCACTCGCAGATTCATCTGCTGATTGTTTATTTAGCTGATTCCTGATAGATGGAACAGGGATCTGGGATTCTGTACCAATATCACCACCATCATCTTCATCTGATGATTGTGTGTCCTTGGGTGGTGGAAGAGGAATCTGTGACTCGACGTACTCCCTAGTGAGACCATCTTCTCTCGATAATTTGGTTGATTGCTTGCTAACTTTGACAGGCGGAAGTGGAATTTGAGACTCAGTAACTTCCTGCGGTGGTTCCAAAATATCAGAAACAGGCTCCGTCTCCTCATCTTGGTAGACGTTAAACTCTTGCTGCGTAAGCAATGGGGCTTGCTCCTCTTCGTCTTCTTCTGCCTCCTCCTCCTCATCATCAGATTCAACAAACATTTGAGCAATACCCACGAAGGTAGCAGCATTATCGTCTTGGGTGTTGCTATGCTCCTCATTCTCCTCAGTCGTTTCATTGTCTTCACCTTGCTCTGTGGCATTACCTTCTATGTTACCAATATCAATTCCATCATCAGTTTCGTTAGAATCTAGCATGGCATTGGCAGAAGTAAAATCTTCCCCTTCCCTGGCAATGACTGGTTCATCTTCCTCCAAATCAAGGACATCATTAATGTCATCAAAATTGTCAAACAGCTCTTCTACATTCCCTTGTTCGATAGGAGTATCATACTTTTTTGCATTCGTGTCCTTCTCATTCTCTTCGCCCTCTCCACCCTCTGCTTCGTGATGTTGCTGTTGGACTTGCTCCCCTGCATTACCCTTCGTTTCCTCCTCCGCCTCTTCTTCTTCCTGATCTTCTTCCGAATCCCACTTGGCCAAATAGGTTCCAGTAGATGCCCTTGCCGCCCTCTTGTCTCCAATGGCATCAGCAGTATCATCAACTTCCTCCTCATCCTCTTCCACTTGTTCTTCATCAGAGTCCCACTTGGCCAAATACGTCCCAGTTGATGCCCTTGCCGCCCTCTTGTCTCCAATAGCAGCTTCGGCAACATCAGCATCTTCCTCATCCTCCTCGTTATCATCTTCTCGCAGCAGCTCCTCTAAATTCTCATATTTTTGTATCATACGTTCCACTCTACCAGGAGATGCAGCTATAGCAGCCGTTGCTGTTGCTGGTTTTACTGTCACGTCAACAATTCCAACATTATCATTGGCACTATCATTCTCTTCCTTCGCTCCATCATCATCCCTTTCACCACCCACCAATCTCGACTCCCAAGGCCACATTGGAATCGTACCCCCCTGCCTCTCCTTCAATAGTTGATAATAACAATGACAAGCTTCTAATCGTTGCACCATAGTCCAATGTTGATAATCCTCCTCCTCTTCCTCCTCTTCAATATTCACACAAACATCGGTATGTTCCTTGTGTACTCTATCAAATTGTGCCATGTGGGATATCAGCACCCTCCGCACTTTGATGGAGCAGTTGACGTTGATGGTGTTACCAATCAGTCCTTGATTTTCGGCACCAATTAATGTGATTGGGCCGAGTAAGTACAGACTGAGGAGTAAGTTGGTATTGAGTGACATTTGCACTTGTGAGAGGTGGGCTCGAGGCATATCCGGACGGACGAGCTGTAGTGGGAGTATATCTTCATTGTGGTCATTCTTAGGTTGATGATGCTGATGATCTTTGTTGTTGTGTTGAGCGCAGCATTTGATGGTGGAAATTGTATACTGTGAAATACTAATGAGTGACTTTCTGGGAATTGCCTTCGGTTGCTTGGTCCCTCTAGAAGCGACATCTTGTCGCATCATGCTTGAATTGTATGCCTCCTCGGATAGAAATGCAATTGTTGAGTATTGGCCATCGTGTAGAATTAGATAGGGTGGGCAACAGTCGTTGTTATTGTTGTCATCGCTCTGCTGTTGTTGTTGTTGTTCATTGACATAAAAATTGGGATCTCCGCCGCGATCAATAATTTGGACAATCTTGCCACCCCGAGATGGCGGAGGTTTATTTCTACCACTATTGCCGTCATGACTGTCATCACCATCATCGTGTAGACCAGCTGGAATTGTATTTTCAGTCTGTGGTTCCATTTCTTCATCGTTGTCATTGAAATCAGAATCGGAACCGTTATCTTCTTCATCGCAGCGGGAGGCATCAAATGAGCAAGCATAAACGAAGCTGTCTTCGATCCAGGGGGTCGATTTTTGGAGTAGCGAGGCCATGATTGTTGCAAGTGTATGATGTTGTGTTACTTTATGCCATTACTCTATCTGTTTGATGTCAGGGACTAGTGCCATGTCACCATGGTTCATCGCATCGACGCTCGGTTCATGTGATGAATGATGAACAAATGGACAAGACACGTGTCTCTGTTCACAGGGGGGAAGATCTATCGCATCTCTCGAGATACATTGACCTCTCTCTGGAGGTGCAAGGACCGACACAACTTAAAAGCATTCTACACACACTACACCACAGCTTAAACGCACTCAGCTCTCCTTTGCTAATGCAAATCGAAATGTATTTGCTACTTTCACGAGCCAAATGATGGAGAAAATGATGACAAATGTCAAAGTCACGGGTACGATGCCACTGCCATATTGCCCAGACACATAGGCTCCAGTCGGGCCTTGCTTGTCGCTGTAGCCATATTCTTTCATGATTGGGTATGTGCTCGTCCAAAATAGAACGTGAGACAACGCAAACAATAATGTCCACCCTGTCTGATGCTGAAGGAATTGTTGGATTGCTTCGAATCGTTTCGTCATGTTGATTTGCTTTGTGCTTTGCTTTCGACGTAGGTCTGTTCGTGCTGTGGCAGTGGAAGGACAAGATTTCCTTTTGATTCGTTCGCTTCAGTCATTATGGCGCAAAGCAAAAAGAGCCGCTTTTGAATTCGAATCAGCCCAACCTCACACTCACACATCTGCCCTCTTCCGACCTCAACGGTCTCTCACTTCACTCTCAAGAATCATATCGTACTGTCAATCGATACCAATCCCAAGGAACAATGGATACTTCTGGAAAGAACAAACGCGTAACCATGATAAAGAGTGTGGTTGGAAAAGTCAAATCAGCCCAGTATGCTTTGCCAGACATCGTGTACGGTATTGAGAGCAAGATGGACAAGGAAGGTGCTGGGAAAGGTGAGGTTCTTGTCTTCTCCAGTCAGTATCGCTTACCTTATTCTCAGTTCATGCTCATTCCTTAATTCAATCATTCTTATTTGCTCAGTAATTGAAAGTTGGGCTGTTGCAGAACCTTCTCCGTTGCCGATTTCAATGCAGAGCTTTCCTGCAACGAATCGACAAGCACTCAAGCACGGATGCCTCACTTCCAAGGCTCAAAGAGAGTACGGCAAGCAACACCCAGTAATGAAACAGAGCCCAAAACACTCCAACATGGGTCATCAGTCAAAGGAAAATGCGGAAGTAAAGTCAAATTCGAACGATGTGATCACCTCTATCTACCAACGAAATCTGAATCAACAACCACATCACGTATTCGGAATTCAGACGAAAAAGAATAATGCTTCGATGGACGAATTGCTGCGCTGTATTCCCTCTGAGCTCGAAGAAGAAACAGACTATCCCGATCTTTCTGGTAAGAAGCGTAAAGGAAGGATACCCCCAGCCAAAGCTACAAAGGCATCGCAAAGTGTGGCAGAGTGCAGGCCCATGGCTCAGATCAAGGCAGTAGATGAGTTCAAGATGAAGAAGTTCCTGAATGTTCAATCAAAAGTCAAATGCTACATGTGATTGTTTCGTTTCCAATGCCCACGTTTTGATTTTGCCGAGTTGTTAGATTTATGAATATATAATAGGATGTATAAGTTTTAGAGTTGCTAGCTTATTCGATATAGTCTATCTTATGTTACGATAACCTCATTCTCCTCTCTCTCTCTCTCTCTTTTGTAGCTTGTTCCACGCAATTTAGTTGCTACCGCCACAAGGTCTCCAGTCTTTTATTGAATCTCATCGATGTATTATCTTTCCTCTCGCCTCGCTCTCACGTCACAAAACGTTTTTCAGTTCAACCAAAGCCAACTTCTTCCGTGAGCCAACCGCCACTCGTTTGAATTTGAACACGAGAGAAGAATTCGTTCCCCGTTGTTCTCATTTACTTTTCTAACATGTCACCAATAGGAAGACACCAGTGCGATCAAACAGAATACAACTATGTTGCAGAAGCGTTCAACTGGGAGCAAAGAGTGAAGGGAGAAAATGACGCAGCTCGCGAGTGGAATAAGAATTGGGGCAGTTTATTTTTATCCAATCAACCCACTTCTTACAAAGAGCAAATTTATGATCTGAAACGGAAGATGACAGAGGAAAAGCTTCCTGTTCAATCTAATTATCAAATGAGTTATACCAAGACCAATCCATACCGTAAATTTGGAGAGAAGGATCATCGACGAAAAAGGTGTGACATGGACGATTCATGAGCCTTCTGCGATTCGCCTTGGCTTGACCTCCTCGTGTAAATCGGACCACATGATCGTAAGCTAAGAGTACACAAGCACAGTAACCAAATTTGATCTCTTCTCTTTGATTTCTTACCTCTTTCAATCGGTCTAAGTTTAGATAAACTCGATCTCACATCTTCTCCTCCAGATTTGTCTACGGATCTTGTCTTGTGTCGGAAAGCCTCCATAGACTGATCAATCCATCAACCATTCTGCTCACAATACAACGGATGAGTTCATCATAATCAACATCCTCGCGATAGTTTCAGATTGCATACCGACAATTCGACATGGTTGTTGGTTGCTTTACAGCACCACGTGTGACATGTCCGGAGTTCTCCCCCCAGCTAGCTTCACAGCTCCAGTTGTTATCAATCTCAGCATCTGTGAATTGTAACCCCTCATTGAATATTCTAGTTGACAATTCTTTCACCCTCCGAGCATCTAGCCTGACATTTTTTTCCCCTCGGGTTATACAGTTCGAGTGTCTTGTCGATATTGCGAACAACTTCACAGTAATCACACGTCTCGGGTCGGTCGTCTGTCCATTTTTCATGTTATGAGAAATGAAATGCTCGAAAAAATAGACTTCCGTAGTTTCTACTACTACAGACGGCGACACGCGTCTCTCAGAGGTAAAAGCAACCAATCCAAGCAAGATGCTGCTCTTGCTTTTCACAGTAGCCATCTACACTTCGACGCATAAAAAATCTTCACAATGAAAATCAACACCATCGCCACCCTCCTTTTCGCCCTCCAGGCATCCACAGCCAGTGGCTTTGCGATGATGGGCCCCTGCGACGACGACAACATTCAAACAGACGACGATTGCACTGCATTTTGCAAGGATTTAGCCAACGGGATGAAGTGGTCGGGAATCATGAAAGGTCCCAGCACAAAAATCACCGAGTGCAATTGCACTTTTCAAGCATCAGAGGCTCAAATCAGGAACGGTTTACCATCTGAGAATGAGTACACGTGCACGAGAGACACACCTAAGGACCCCCCTGTTACAATTACCGAGGATTGTGAGCAGCGGGACATCAGCGATTGGCCCGATTGCAAAGCCGAATGCAGCGCTCTAGCAGCCGGCCGTGGTTATGCTGCCCGTGTTGATGGTGGAGAGGGAAATATTAGTGCGTGCTACTGCACCTATGGGTATAACAGGGAGAACTCCTTTACATGCAATCGCGAACCCACACCACCTCCACCCATGCCTGTACAAAGAGGCGTGAGGTGCTCAGAAAGTGGCATCAGCGATCAAGACACATGCTTTGCCTTTTGCACGGACTACCAACGCACCGCACAGTACGTTGGCACTGCCAATGGCCTTTTGAAGTGTCGTTGCCGACTTGGAGAGGGTGGTCAAGTCGATTTTGAATGCGATGGTGATCAAGATTCGTATTTGCGCTCTGGCTGAGGAGAGCTCCATCCTTGCTTCGGAATAGACGACGATGAGCTTTACAAAAGCAATTAAGTGCAGTCGAAAAACTAGTTTCCTTCGAGACAGTAATAAGTGCATATTAGGTCACGATCGATGACACCTTGGATGTTACTTAGGTTAGAACTTAAACAACTATAGGATATCTCAATAATGACGTGTTTGCACCTTGGTCGTTCTTGCCTCCAATCAGAATAACTACTATATCACCTATTGAACAACAGGATTGGGCACACAGACTATGTGAACACCCAGCTCAGTCTCTCTCTAGAGAGAGGTCGATGCTCACAAGCTGGGATGGTCAGCTATCGAAATAGCATCGACACAGGACATTCCTTCTTCTCGATAACAACATGTGCCTAACAAAGAATCTGATTAGTTTACTAAGACTATAGTGATGGTTTAGTTCGATGCTCTCCTTACGAAACGTTTCCTCTGCAGCCTGGCATCTTTTTGGAGCAATTCATTATTCCACCTCCCTTTTGGGAACAACAAGCGGGACTGCCGCTGCTATTAGGGTAGCACTTGTAGCCTCTCGAGATGGAGATGGGAGATTTTCTTCCTCTTTCGTCCCGTGGGCGAGGCAAGGAAGTACAATATTGTATCATGACAGAGAGGCAGCCAAATGGCCTATCTTCACAAACCGCTTCATCCACCGGGAGAGTAGAAGTGTTTTAGTCTTCTATTTGGGAACTTGTACCGGAGGCATATCATTCTAAGTAATTTACTGAGTCTTCAGACATGCCCCCGTCAAGACTAAAGGCTGTTTTTATCCTCCCACACAAATTAATGCATAAGCATAGACAGTGAATTCAATTTACTACTTATTTATCTATCACATGATATTGTTGGATGTTCCTACCACCACCACCACCACTTTCTTGATGTGCAGTGCCTAAATCATTGTATGACCTACTTACGAAGATTCGCCAACCCTCTTCTCAATCGCCTTCTCAAACCTAGCAAGAGCTTCATTGATCTCATCCTCGTTCACAATCAACGGAGGAACAAAGCGAACAACACTAGGTCCAGCAGCAACTAGAAGCAATCCCTCCTTCATGGCATCTCCTACCAATTCTGCCGCAGTGCAACCAGCATCCTCTTTGATTGCTACACCCCTCAAAAGTCCCCATCCACGAGTTTCACCAAGGACGGATGGGTAACGGTTGGTAATACCCTCCAAGCCTGCTGCGAGTTGTTCTCCTCTTACACGAACATTCTCCAATACGTTGTGCTCACTCAAATATTCTGCCACCGCCAAACCTGAGCAAAGAATTAGACACATGATGTGTGAGCAAAATCACAATGACACATCACATCCATAAAAAGCAACGCTGCAAACAACACAGTCACTCACCTGCAGCGCAAGCAAGAGGATTTCCACCATAAGTACTAGCATGATCCCCCGGTCCAAACACACTCGCAGCCTCCCCCTTGGCCATCATGGCACCAATAGGCACACCCCCTCCCAAAGCCTTGGCCGAAGTAAAGACATCCGGCTCCACACCCAACTGCTCATGTCCCCACAAACTTCCACTCCTTCCCATTCCCACCTGAACTTCATCACAAATCAATAACGCTCCATTATCATCACACAACTTCCGTGCCGCAGCAAAGAATTCCACAGTTCCAGGACGGATACCCCCCTCTCCCTGCAACGGTTCCATCATAATGGCAGCCACTCCACGCTTACGTCCCTCCTTGGCATCCTCTTCCGGCGTCACATTAATCTCCTCCACCAACGCCTTCAACTTCTCCACATCATTATACGGAGTATATTTAAATCCCCTCACCATCTCCCCCCCATACGTAAACCCCTTATGATACTTGGGCTGCCCCGTCGCCGTCACCGTTGCCAATGTCCTCCCATGAAATGAATTCTCCGCAGTAATAATCACCGGATCAGTTATCCCTCTATCATTCGCATGTCGTCGTGCCAATTTAATCGCCGCTTCATTACTCTCTGCTCCCGAATTGCAAAAGAAGGCTTTATCGGCACAGGAATTGGTACATAGCCAATTGGCAAGTTGGGCCTGTCCAGGAGTATAATACAAATTACTAACATGATGCAATTGTTTCATCTGATTGGTAATGGCCGAAGTGAGTGCCTCGTTGCTATGGCCGAGTGCACATGTGGCAATTCCGGCTACGAAATCTAGGTAGTCCTTGCCGGTGTCATCGGTGAGGACGCAGCCGTGTCCGGAGGTGAAGGTGATGGGATAGCGGCCGTATGTTTTGTAGACGCGGGATTCGAAGAGGTCGGGTGTGTTGGAGGAGTCGAGTTTGGAGGGTGGGGTTAGGGATGTGGTGACGGTGCCTGGTTTGGGGATGGTGGAGTACAGTTGTGTGGAAGATACTACATTGTGTGATGATGATGATGTGGAAGAAAAGGCAGTGGCTGGAGAGACCGCGAGGGCGACACTGAGGATTGCAGATTGGATCTTCATAGTTGTTGTTGCGTCGATATTGTTATGCTGCCAACAACCGATCTAATGGATGGATGGATGTCAAAGGGTTCTCGTTTGTGCAAGTTCAAAGAAGTTCATCGATGTTGTGCGGTGGCATCAACTCCGAGCCATCAAAAAAGATCTCAAAGAAGAAGCCGGAAGCCGACGCGCCAAATTATTCGAGATGGATGTCTAAAACATTATTTCGAGATGGGTGTCTGAAAAATAACTGGGAGTCCTTCTCATTCCACCGACCAAACACGTAAGTCACTTTTTTGCTTCAACATGCCATCTCGGCTGCAAGATCCACGACAATGTGGTTGTGACGGCGTCGACCGACAACAACAAAAAACATCTGCTACAACGGAACAAATTGGATTCGCAGCCGCCCGCCCATCCCTCCTGCTGCTGTTGTTGCCATAAAGAATTACTACTACATCAACTTTTAATAATACTATGATCCGCAGTACTCTCCTTCTCGTTGTGGCCGCCGCCATCAGTGGAGCTGATGCCTTCGCACCCGTTGGTATGGCTACTCGTGTCAACACTCAATTGTTCATGGTGAGTTATTACGATTATTTGTTCTGATCCAAAAAGATATTTTTTCATAGCAGGGAGGATGGAGTGGAGGTTCTGCTCTGTAATTAGATAATGCTCTTTGGCAACCACTGATTTGCAAAAGCTCGATTTGCTAAAAGCCGACGAGGCAAGGAGGTTCAACGCATGTGATGTTCTTCGGGTCAACGAACTTGAATTGTGATGTTTTGGCGAGGGAAGGTCGTGTCAATCACATGGGAGGGTGTTGAAGACGATAGTGGTCACCAACTTAGTCATCATCGCGGATCGAGCATTTCTGGATAGAAGGTGGAGGAGAGGCGTTGATACATGAGTGTCGCATCATCCAACATGATGTGTCCCTATGTGTCGATTTGAATTTGAATCATATTCGATAAACGTTGAGCCGGCGTCGCTCGCTCTCTCCTGATTTTTTCCATGCAACGAACATGAATACCATCAACAACCTGAGCTATAGCTTTGCCAACTGCAGCTGTGTAGCCATACTCTAGCAACATTCTCTCAATTCTAACTCCCGTTTACCAATCCATCACTGCACTTCTCTCTCCAACAGGACGAAACAGGAGCAAAGAAACTCGAGGACACTCTCAAGGCGGATCCTCAACTCAAAGAATCCTCTCGTGCAACCATCTTGGAATGTGATGATATGGAATGTGCCACAGCTCAGTGTACCCAGGATAACCGAGGCAATTGGCACTGTGAAGGTGGTCTTGAGGGAGACAGGGATAATGCCAAGACGCAAGTTTTGATGCACAGTGACAATGATGATTAAGCTGTTTAATGACGTTGAAGGGGATTCATTAGTTGTTCAGAGATTGGAGGACAACATTTTCAACGATTGAACTTCTGGTGGATCGTTTGGGGGCTTCTCATGGAGAAGAAATAAAAGCAAAGCAATCACCAAAATCTTGTACATACGCCCATACTAGATTATAAATTCGTTAGTACCATGTTGCTTCTTTTCATTATTTGAGCACCTGGCCACCTACGATTAATTGTTCATCTGCCCTGCGCCAAGATGTTTATACTAACCTATGAGCCCTCACACATCCACGCACCATAGTGATATTTTCTGCCTGTCTGGTACAATAGGTACTATCTATTGTATCTGCGCACTACTACCCAAATTACTGATCATCCTTACAATATTGTACCTTGAATAGATAGAGTTGGTCCTTCATCTTCGCTCAGTTTGAGCAATTTACCGAAGTAGATACACTTTCGTCCGTTCCAACGGTAACCTACACTAAAATATACTGATTCCGACGCATGTAGAGGTAGAAGGTAAAAAGCAAACTCTCCACACGCCTTGCTTGGCCTCTGGTTTGTTGGTATGGTTCATGCTTGCTGCTATATGGGCCTTGTTATGCACTCCTAAAAGTACATGAAATCCGTGTATCATGTGAGTGGGCAAAGATCCCTCCATTTTAGACGATTCCTTCTTTCACTGGCTACAATCGCCTCATAGATAGTATTTATATACAACTTGCATGTTCCTGTTTCAAAACACCATATTTAGTAAGGACCTAAATGAAGGTTTTTAACTAAGTACATGATGCAACATTTTGATAACTAATTATGCATATCTTTATCTTCTAATTCTAACACTCTCACGTGACCTAACCTAGAGTAGGAGTGTTTCCACGCAAGATCAAAAGCTCTTACGGAAACGGTAATATAGGAATCTCCTTTGACAACCTTGTTCGACGAGGATAAGGTCTTTAGCACTTGTTGCACCCATAGATGGGGGTGCTGTCTCTGCATTTGAAGAGAGCGGTGGTCTCGCTCACGCACTTTTCAAGGGAGTTGATATCTGCCATAATGGTTGCGCAATTTTCCGGTGTGGCATACTCGCAGTTGAGAATGGGTTCATCTTCATCCGTAGCTTCATCTTCATCATAATCGTCGAAATAAATATAGTCGTAAGCGTCTACGATAACGTAATATGTTTCGTTGTCCAACTTTTCAATGGCGTCATCCCCGCCGAAGCACGTGACTACGGCATTCACTTGAGGGTCACAAATGTCAATGTCGTCTTCAGCTTCAGCGACGAGACCTTGAACTTGATCATTGAATGAGTAGTTGTTTTGTTCCTACATGGATAAGAGGTGATGCCAGGAAAAGGCGTGGATGTCATGTGAGCAAAAGACACACACAAGAGGACAATATATATCATGCAACAAGTATATAGCAAGCAATGGATAGATACAAGATACAACTAAACTCACTTCAACAGAAAGAGCGCTTGGAACAGCGCTGAGAACAGCCAAGGCGGAAGAAAGGAGTATTGTGAGCTTCATCTTGGTGGTTACTTTGAGGGATGGTTGCTTGCGTTGAAATGAAAAATTATGGAGGACAGTGGAGGCGGTGCTCCGTCTCGGTGATCCACCAACTTGATAGTTGAGATTGGTTTGCACCTGTGTTTTTGGAATAATTGAGACGCGTGTTCATTGTTCTCTAGTTTATTTTTCTACGTGCGTAACCTTGGTTACGTGGTAAGATTATCTGGGCTACGTGCGTACGTGGATACGTGCGTCAGCGTAGTGGGTTG
>Ga0209652_1003070_pt1 | contig 12523 bp, 11 predicted proteins | sample SaaInl74LU_5_DNA_FD_184641 | JGI IMG/M metagenome (GOLD analysis project Ga0209652, IMG submission 184641) | Marine microbial communities from expanding oxygen minimum zones in the Saanich Inlet - ESP_74LU_5_DNA (SPAdes) (version 2) | ecosystem: Environmental > Aquatic > Marine > Intertidal zone...
TCCACCTTCAGCGGCATCCCCGTGAGTGCCCAAGTTTCCGATGGTGCTCCGAGTAACTACATCAAAGAAATGATTAACCTCTGGGCTCCCGGAGAGCTGCCCTGACAATTAGAAGTCTGTCGAAGCATGTCGCTGACTGGCCTCTCGCCTGGCAAACCTGAGGCCCCGTGAGTTGAGACAAGGTCTTCATACGTGGCATCGCGGACCTGTGTTGGGCGCGCCACCCAGCCAGACGCCCTACCCTGATAGTCAAGGAGGCACCGTTGCACACCACCGTTTTTGAGCGCCATCCCACGAGCGCCTCTGTGCTCACGCATGCGTTGTCGTCCTCCGTCAACCAGCCCTACTGGGTAGAGCACGCGGGTACTGATTCCACGCTTCCTCGCTTTTCGGGAACACTCTCGTGTGACCTCGCCATTGTTGGCGCTGGCTACACGGGTTTGTGGACCGCAATTGAAGCCAAGCGTCGCCACCCCGAGTGGCGTGTGGTCGTGCTCGAAGCGAAAGACCCTGGCTGGGCGGCCTCAGGCCGCAACGGTGGATTTGTCGAGTCCACCCTCACCCACGGCGAATCCAATGGCCGCTCCCGCTACCCCGACGAATACGAGACCCTCGATCAGGCAGGGTTGGACAACCTGGATGCCATTGAGGCAGCGGTCACGGAATACGGCTGGGATTGTGATTTCTGGCGGGTGGGGTCGCTAGCAGTAGCGGTAGAGCCCCACGAGGTTGAGTGGCTCACCGACGGCGCCGATGGCGAGCGCGAAATCTTCCTCAGTGCTGAGCAGGTGCGAGCCCGAGTGAACTCCCCGACCTACTTGGGAGCCAATTTTGCCCCGCGAGACACCGCTATGGTCCACCCCGGCAAGCTGTCGCGGGAAATGCTGCGCACCGTGCGAGAGCTCGGTGTTGAGGTTTTCCGGGATTCACCGGTGCAGAACCTCGATGCCCGCAGAGACCACATCCGACTGGGGTTGGAATCTGGTGAGGTGAGTGCGCAGCGGGTGGCACTGGCGACCAATGCATACCCGTCTTTGCTCAAACGCTTCTCCCTGCACACCATTCCCGTTTATGACTACGTGGTCATGACGGACCCCCTGACGCCCGCGCAGAAGAAGGACATCGGGTGGAATGGTCGCGAAGGTATCGCGGATATGGCTAACCAGTTCCACTACTACCGAATCACGGCCGATGACCGAATTCTCTTTGGCGGCTACGACGCAATTTATCACTACGGCGGAAAAGTCGACGCTCGTTACGAAGAGCGCTCAGAGAGCTTCGCCAAACTTGCGTCGCATTTCTTCACGACGTTTCCCCAATTAGAGGGTGTCCGATTTAGCCACCGATGGGCAGGTGCGATTGACACCTGCAGCCGGTTTAGCGCGTTTTTTGCTACCGCTCACCAGTCCAGGGTTGCCTATGCGGCGGGATTCACCGGGCTTGGTGTCGCCGCTACCCGCTTCGCCGCTGAGGTCATGCTGGACCAACTAGAAGGTGAAACCACCTGGCGCACCGAACTGCAGATGGTGAAATCCCTCCCGACTCCCTTTCCGCCAGAACCGCTGTGTTATCCGGCGGTCCAGCTCACCAGGGCAGCGATCAACCGAGCAGACCACAGGGAAGGTCGACGCGGACTGTTTCTTCGAACCCTCGACACCTTCGGCCTGGGCTTTGACTCGTGAAGGATCGCCTTCTCGACGCCCTCACGCTCGAACTCACCTATGAACCGGTGCCACCCTCACAGGTGGTGGAGGGTTCTCCCTCCACTGGTCTCTGGGAAGCAGACGCGGGGGACGGTTCTGAGTGGGGCGTGTGGGAAATGACGCCGGGGGCGATGAGCGACGTGGAGGCCGATGAAATGTGTGTCATCATCGCTGGGCGCGGGACCCTCGAGCGGACAATCGACGGTGACGTGACCGTTCACGAGCTCTCCCCCGGAACAACACTGCGCCTCATGGATGGCGAGCACACAATCTGGCGTGTCCACGAGTCGCTTCGCAAGGTTTACTGGATTCCTGGACGATAAGGGCCCGGAATCCGGAGCTTCTGATCTGTAAGCAGATGTTCATTGAGACGCTTGGCGGTACCGGTGGGATTTGAACCCACGGTGGACTTTCACCCACACAACTTTTCGAGAGTTGCACCTTCGGCCGCTCGGACACGGTACCGCCCGCTAGTTTACACAGACACCACCTGTGCCTTCAGCCCCTGTCAGTGAGGAGCTTTAGGCTCGTACCATGGCAAAGACCGAGGCTCCCTACCGTTGTGATGAGTGCGGGTGGACAACACTCAAGTGGGTTGGCCGGTGTGGTGAATGCCAGACCTGGGGCACTGTGGTCGAAGTTGGAGCCCCCACAAGCGCTTCACGACAAGCAGTTGCGATCACCCCGAGTGCTGAACGAGTTGCGAAACCCATCACTCAGCACACAGGGAGTGAGAGCGGACACGTCGGAACCGGTGTGGGAGAGTTTGACCGCGTCCTGGGCGGCGGAATTGTCCCGGGTGCGGTGATTTTGCTCTCCGGAGAGCCGGGGGTGGGTAAATCAACCTTGCTTCTTGATGTCGCCGCCAAGGCTGCGCAGGGTGGAAAGAAGGTTCTCTATGTGAGCGCTGAAGAATCCGCCGGTCAGGTCTACCTCAGGGCATCCAGAACCAACGGGCTCGACGATAACCTGTTCCTCGCCAACGAAACAGACCTCGGGGGAGTCCTTGGACATATTGACCAGGTGCGTCCTGATTTACTCATCGTGGACTCCGTCCAGACCGTGTCATCCGGAGTTTTGGATAGCTCCGCAGGTGGGGTTGCCCAGGTTCGTGAGGTTGCTGCCACACTCACCCGCGTAGCCAAGGACTCGAATTTGCCCATCATCTTGGTCGGTCACGTCACGAAGGATGGCCAGGTAGCGGGCCCTCGGACTCTCGAGCACCTCGTCGACGTTGTCTGTCATTTCGAAGGTGATCGCCAAACATCTCTGCGGTTTATTCGAGCGCTGAAGAATCGTTTTGGGCCCACCGACGAAGTCGGTTGTTTCGAAATGAGTGGCGAGGGCATCATTGAAGTCCCGGACCCCAGCTCACTTTTCCGCTCCCACACGACGAAGCCGGTCAGCGGCACCTGCACGACGATTGCTCTCGAGGGCAGACGGGCATTACCGGTAGAGATCCAAGCTCTCGTTGTGCCGAGCACGGCCGCCCAGCCCCGTCGGGTCGTCAATGGCGTGGAGTCCTCCAGGGTCGCGATGATTCTGGCTGTGCTCGAGCGCCGGGCCGGTATTCCGGTGTCCTCGGCCGATGTGTATGTCTCCACAGTGGGAGGCATTCGGGTGCACGAGCCAGCGACCGACCTCGCAATTGCCTTGGCCATCGCGAGTGCCGCCAAAGACATCCCGCTTTCCCCTCACATGGCAGCGATGGGAGAAATCAGCCTCGCAGGGGAGATTAGAGCCGTAACTCAGGCCCCTCAGAGGACCTCAGAGGCCACCCGGTTAGGGTTCTCCTCGCTTCTGGATCACACCACGCCGAGCATCCACGAGGCCATAACGAAAGCTTTCGCAGGAAGCCCCAAAGCCTCGAAGAACCCGGACTTTTAGTCCAGCAGGAACTGCTTGGTCTCGGGCGACTCCAGATCGCCTAAGAAAACGCTGAGGTGATAGCTCGCTCCGCCGCCGGGCATTATTGGACGCTCGCCATCACAGGTTTCAGGGGTCGAGCGGGTGCGATCCCATGCGAGCGAGGAGGTCTCTTGTTCGGACCCAGGCCCCAATGTCACGTCGTAGGGGACGGCGCCTTGCTGGCAGTGCTCAGACGACCAGATGAGGTCAGGTCCTGAAGAGATGACGTATTTCTGCACGTCCGTGCCCACGCTGACAGTGCACTCCACGGCAGAGATGTTCTTGACACCCATCCAGAGCTGGGGCTGGACCCCGGCGTCGTAGCTGCTCTGATCGGTCCGGGCCGTCAGCTCGAGTTGGCTGGGTAAACAGTTGGGAATCTCGACCACTGCAACAGTGTCAAGTTCCTCTTCGACGGGCTCGGCGGTTGTTCCAAAGCCTGGCCTCACCACGATCAGGACAATGACGGCGATAACGGCGAAAACGCCCCCCAAAACCACCAGCCGCCTGCGCCAATAGACCGAGGCAGGAAGTGGACGGGAGGCCTGAGACATAGCCCTAGGGTACGACTTGACTACAGAAATCCTGGGCCTCACACCCGGCGAGCCTAGGAACTTACAGCTTTAGCTAAGGTCTTTGACCAGCCGAGCGTTTCCGAGGGTATTGGGCTTCACCCGCGCCAAATCAAGAAACTCTGCAACACCTTCATCGGGCGAGCGCACCAACTCAACGTAGACCTCCGGGTCGAGAATCTGATCCTCTTCAACGTGGAACCCGTGCCGCTGGAAGAAGTCCACCTCGAACGTCAGGCAAAAAAGCATGCTCAGCCCCAGCTCTCGCGCCTGGGCCTCCAGCGATGCCACGAGGGCTGCGCCAATTCCTTGACCGAGGTGGTCGGGCGAGACCGCGAGCGTGCGAATTTCGCCCAAGTTTTCCCAAAAGACGTGTAGCGCGCCGCAGCCGACGATATCTCCGGCGGCGTTCTCTGCAACGGTGAACTCTTGGACCGCCTCGAAGAGCACAACGAGATCTTTACCCAGGAGTACCCGCGCTTCCACGAGCGGCTCGATCAGCCGCCCAATTGCGCGGATATCCGACGTCTTTGCGCGCCGAATACTCCAGCTTTCTCCAGTGTTCACGAGGAAAGCGTAGCGCTTAGGACTCGAGCACTCCGGCTTCGACGGGTTCTACGTCGCGCTTCTTGCTGACGAAGGTGAATTCCGTGCCATCGAAGTCCACATCGATGTGCTCGCCTGGGGAGAGCTCACCCTGCAGGATGCGCTCGCTCAAGGGATCCTCGACATTCTGCTGAACAGCACGACGCAGAGGGCGTGCTCCCATGGTGGGATCCCACCCAAGATGGATGAGCTGCTTGCGCGCCTCGTCGCTCACCGACATCGTCATGTCGCGATCGAGAAGGCGATCGCCCAGGCGCTTGACGAACAGGTGCACAATTTGCATCAGTTCTTCCTGGTTCAACTGAGGGAACACAATCGTGTCATCAACACGGTTGAGGAACTCGGGCTTGAAGTTCTTCTTCAGTTCTTCAATAACCTTTGCTCGCATCGACTGGTAGCTAGCCTCGGTGTCCCCCTCGAGGGTGAAGCCCACAGGACCACCGGTGATGTCTTTGGTTCCCAGGTTGGTCGTCATGATGATCACGGTGTTCTTGAAGTCCACCACTCGGCCCTGCCCATCGGTCAGGCGACCTTCTTCGAGCACCTGCAACAGTGAGTTGAAGATATCGGGGTGAGCTTTTTCGATCTCGTCAAAGAGGACCACGCTGAAGGGCTTGCGACGAACCTTTTCGGTTAGTTGCCCGCCGTCTTCGAAACCGACGAATCCTGGAGGGGCACCGAACAGACGTGAGACGGTGTGCTTTTCTCCGTACTCGGACATATCAAGCGCGATCAGCGCATCTTCGTCATCAAACAGGAATTCGGCGAGAGCCTTCGCAAGTTCCGTCTTACCCACACCGGTAGGACCGGCAAAGATAAAGGAACCGCTGGGGCGCTTGGGGTCTTTCAGACCGGCGCGGGTGCGTCGAATGGTCTTGGAGAGCACCGAAATTGCCTGCTCCTGACCGATCACGCGCTGGTGCAGGGCTTTCTCCATGAACATCAGGCGTGCGGTTTCTTCCTCAGTCAGCTTGAAGACAGGAATACCGGTCGCGGCGGCGAGAACCTCGGCAATAACGCCCTCGTCGACAACTCCCGTGCCGCCGGCTTCGCCGCTGCGCCACTTCTTCTCAAGCTGAAGGCGTTCGCCCAAGAGCGTCTTCTCTTCATCACGAAGAGAAGCGGCCTTCTCAAAGTCTTGGCCTTCGATCGCGGCTTCCTTGCGGGAGCGAACGTCGGCAATCTTTTCATCAAACTCGCGAAGCTCCGGAGGGCTTGAGAGGATGGATAGGCGAAGTCTCGCTCCGGCCTCGTCGATCAGGTCAATGGCCTTATCGGGCAAGAAACGATCCTGGACGTAACGATCGGAGAGGTTCACTGCGGCCTCAATGGCGCCATCCGTGATCGACACCTTGTGGAACGCCTCGTACTTGTCGCGCAGCCCTTTGAGGATGTTGATGGTGTGCGCTGGGCTTGGCTGGTGCACCTGAACAGACTGGAAGCGACGCTCCAGGGCGGCGTCCTTCTCGAAGTGCTTGCGGTACTCATCCAGAGTCGTCGCACCAATTGTCTGCAGCTCACCTCTGGCCAGCAACGGCTTCAGAATGCTCGCGGCGTCAATTGCGCCCTCAGCGGCACCGGCACCCACCAGTGTGTGGATCTCGTCGATGAAGACGATGATGTCACCGCGGGTACGGATCTCTTTCGTGACCTTCTTCAGACGCTCCTCGAAGTCACCGCGGTATCGCGAACCTGCAATGAGCGAACCGAGGTCCAAGGAATACAGCTGCTTGTCTTTCAGGGTTTCTGGAACGTCACCCTTCACGATTGCTTGAGCGAGACCCTCCACGACGGCGGTCTTTCCGACGCCGGGTTCTCCCACCAGGACCGGGTTGTTCTTCGAACGACGCGACAGGATTTGCATGACGCGTTCCATCTCGCGCTCGCGGCCGATGACCGGGTCGAGTTTGCCTTCACGAGCAGCCTGCGTGAGGTTGCGACCAAACTGGTCCAGAACCTGCGAACCCTTGTCGCTTCCTGTCTCGGAGCCACCCACAGAGACAGGGTCTTTGCCCTGGTATCCCGAGAGCAACTGGATAACTTGCTGACGCACGCGGTTGAGATCAGCGCCCAGTTTCACCAAAACCTGTGCAGCAACACCTTCGCCCTCGCGGATGAGACCCAAGAGAATGTGCTCGGTCCCGATGTAGTTGTGTCCCAGCTGCAGCGCTTCACGCAAGCTCAGTTCGAGGACCTTCTTGGCACGGGGAGTAAAAGGAATGTGACCGGTGGGAGCCTGCTGGCCCTGACCAATAATCTCTTGGACCTGCTCGCGGACAGCTTCCAGGGAAATCTCGAGCGATTCGAGAGCCTTGGCGGCAACGCCTTCGCCCTCGTGGATGAGACCCAAGAGAATGTGCTCGGTCCCGATGTAGTTGTGGTTCAGCATCTTGGCTTCTTCTTGCGCCAAGACAACGACTCGGCGTGCCCGGTCGGTAAACCTCTCAAACATCTTTTCGCTCCTTCGTGGCGAAACTCTTCGCCAATGCTCGTGTCATGAGAATAAGCGCTGGAACTTCCCCGTGGGGCGGTGTTCGCCCCCAGCGTGAGATGACAGGAAACGCCAGGTTCGCTGTCTTACACTTCGACACGTGGCATCCTCACCCAAGAAGTCAGCCCTCCCGCCGGCACGGCTGGGATTACTCGTCATGCTGGGTGGTTTGGCCATCGCCGTGGCTATCGGTGCACTCGTAGGCTAGGACACAGGATGATTGAGAATTTTTGGGCCAACGCGCTCTTTTCGGTGACGCCCACCATCCTGATCGGGTTGATTTTTTGGTTCATCATGCGCTCCATCTTGACCGCGGACCGCGGAGAGCGCGAGAGTTACAAGCGCATTGAGCGCGAAGAGCGCGCCAAGCGCGGTCTACCCCTCGACGACTAAGTCGACTTAACCAAGGGGAACAGCACCGTTTCCCTGATTCCCAGGCCCGTAATAGCCATCAGCAAACGGTCAATTCCCATTCCCATTCCCCCGCTGGGTGGCATTCCGTGCTCGAGTGCTCGAAGGAAATCTTCATCCAGTGCCATGGCCTCGAGGTCGCCCTTCGCGGCGAGCTTTGCTTGCTCGACAAACCGCTCGCGCTGAATAACGGGATCCACAAGTTCTGAATATCCCGTCGCTAACTCGAACCCTCGAACATAGAGATCCCACTTTTCCACAGCGCCCGGAATGGAGCGGTGCTCACGCACCAGGGGTGACGTGTCCAGTGGGTAGTCCATGACGAAAGTCGGGGACGTCAGCTGGGCAATAACGAAGTGCTCCCACAGCTCCTCCACAAGTTTTCCGGCCGTGGGCTGGGAGACCTCGATTCCCAGCTTTTTCGCCATGACCTCGAGTTCGTCCAGCGGAGTCTCGGGAGTAATGCGGGTTCCACTGGCATCGCTGAGGCTGTCATAGAGCGACAATCTGTCCCACTGCCCACCCAAGTCGTATTCGGTGCCATCAGCCCAGGTCACTGTGGTAGATCCCTGCACAGCTATGGCCGCTTTTTGGATGAGCTCCTGGGTCAGATCTGCCATCTGGTGGTAGTCACCGTACGCCTGATATGCCTCGAGCATTGCAAACTCAGGGCTGTGGGTGGAGTCTGCCCCTTCGTTGCGGAAATTTCGGTTGATCTCGAATACCCGCTCGATACCTCCTACGACGGCCCGCTTCAAATACAGCTCTGGGGCGATACGGAGGAACAGGTCCGTACTAAAGGCATTGGAGTGCGTAATAAACGGCCGTGCGGATGCTCCACCGTGTTGAACCTGCAACATCGGGGTTTCCACCTCGAGGTAGTCGTGCTCGGCAAAGGTCGACCGCAGTGATGCGTTGACCTGCGCTCTCGCCCGGACCGTCTCGCGAGCCTGTTCGCGGACAATCAAATCCAGATATCGCTGGCGAACGCGGGTCTCTTCATTCAATTCAGTGTGCAAGTTGGGCAGTGGCATAACGGCTTTGGCGGCAATCTGCCAGCTCGAGACCATCACGGAGAGCTCACCGCGCTTGGAGGCGATGACTTCGCCTGAGACAAACACGTGGTCTCCGAGATCCACGAGCTCCTTGAGCGACTCGAACGATTCCTCTCCCACTTCGCCAAAGGACACCATGGCTTGCAAACGCTCGCCCGAGCCGCCCTGCAACGAGAGGAACGCAAGCTTTCCGGTCACGCGCATGTGGACCACGCGGCCCGCGATTCCGACGATTTCTCCCGTTTCGGCTTCCGGCGCAAGATCGGGATGCGCACTGCGCACCTGGGAAATTGTTGTCGTGATCGGAACCGCTACAGGAAATGGCTCCATTCCGGCGGCGAGCATGTGCTCGCGCTTGCCCAGACGAACAGCGTGCTGTTCGTCAATGTCATCGACCTCGGGGCCGGGAGTGGGGGCATCAGTCATGGTCATGAAATTCCTGCGAAGGGGCGCTGTACTCTGGCAAGCCTACTGACCAAAGTGCAGCAGGCGGTTGTCTATCAAGCGAACACTCCCCGCATTCGCCGCCACGATCAGGTGCGCGTGCTGCACCATCTCGGAATCAAAGACGGGAAGGAACGTGTCCGGGTCGACCGCATCGACGTAGTCCACGACGATTCCCGGCGCACTCTCCAGCGCTTGCCTGACGACCCGAACTGCCTCATGGGGGTTGTCCGCATGGCTCGCAGTCTCCAGGGCCTTGGGGATCGCGCGTGCCTGGTCTCGTTCCGTGGGAGACAAATACGCATTGCGGCTCGAGAGCGCTAATCCATCAGCGTCTCGCACGGTGCCCACCTCAACAATCCGGATTCCCAATTTCATGGCGTTTGACATGGACTCGATCAGAAACAGCTGCTGGGCGTCTTTACGCCCAAATACGGCAACATCCGGATTCACGCAGTCGAATAGCCGCTTCACAACCGTGAGCACGCCGGCAAAATGGCCGGGTCTCGAGGCTCCCTCGTAGAGCTCCCCCACGGCTCCGGCATCGAGGGTGGGCGCAACTTCTGGGCCTTCTGGATACACCACATCGACGTCAGGGGCGAAGATGATGTCCACGGTGGTGTCCGCGAGAAACGCTTCGTCCTCGGCGAGCGAGCGCGGATACTTCTCAAAGTCCTCGCCCGCGCCAAACTGCAGAGGATTCACAAAGATACTCACCACTACTCGATCAGCCAGGGTTCCCGCTTCCGCCACCAGCGCCTTGTGCCCCTCGTGGAGAGATCCCATGGTGGGAACCAGAGCAACGCTCTCCCCTGCCGCCCTCCAGGCCTCACGAATGCCCTCGAGTTCCCCGAGAGTGTGGATGATCGCGGGCATTAGTCCTCACCTCCGAGCTCGCGCTCGTTACCGGCGAAGAGACGCAGCGCGTTCTCCACACTGGAGCTCACCAACGGTTGCATCACCACTCCCGGGTTATCGATACCCGCGGCTTTCAAACGCGTCGCGGCCTCATGAATGGTGGTGTGAGAAAAACTGGTCGCCAGGGCAATAGCGGACGCAACGTGGGAGCGATTCTCGTCGGACACCACCAGTGGTTCCATTCCCATTTCCACTGCAAGCGCACTCGCGATGGGCTCCGCAACGGCAGGTGCGCTAATCACACACCAGGCTCCCGACATTCTCGCCAAATCCATGCTGGTCCCCGTGAACTCCATGAGAGGGTGCACCGCCAGTGGTATTACTCCTTGAGCGCGTGCACTATCGAGTACTGCAAGACCGTGAGTAATGGAGGTGTGAAGAACGATCTGTCCCGTCGTCCAAGCATTCTGAAGGCTCATTCCTTCGATGAAGGGCTGCAGTTCCTGGTCCGGGAGGGCGAGAACAACCAACTCGCTGCGTTCTATGATCTCCAGCGGGTCGGCATAGACAACGCCACCTAAGACGGCGTCAACTCTTTCTTTCGACGCAGCCGAGGGTGGCGTAATGCCAACGAGTCCATGACCCGCGCGAGTAAGCGCCGCGGCAAAGAGTGGCCCCACGCGACCAGCCCCGATGATTCCGACTCCAAGCCGTGTGGAATTCACGTCGTCTTCTTCCGAGGGGTTCGCGTGCGTGGTCTCTGGTCCACCGCGCTGACGGTGAGCTCGTGAACAGTGTCCCACCATCTCAGCGCTTGAGAAGTGTCAAGGCCCAGCACCCGCGTCGAGACTGGCCCCTCCACACTCTCGAGGGCGAAGCTGGAGAGCCCCAGTGCTCGATGCCATGGCCCCTGGGACACGCTGGAGCTCTGTATGCGGGCCATCGGAACAAGTGAAAGCTTCGCAATCCAGCGGCCAGTTCGCAGTGCGACAACCTCCCCCACCACCGCACTGCCTGTCACCGCAGCACTCAGGGGTATTCGATATCGGGCCCGCTTCGACGCTGTGACCAGGGACTTCTCCGCCACCCCATGATCGTCCCAGTCCTTCGAGTCTGAGCCCAGCATCGCCGTGATCTGCGCCCGGGACGAATCGTCTCGAAGGCCCGGAAGACACAAGTCGACCATGCGCAGCATTTCAGTGGTTGTTGCGACAGGGAGCAACAGGGTATGCGCGGGCGTTTTCTTGTTTTGTGACCCCGGGGTTGACGCCAGGTTGGCATCCACCCTCCACCACCCCAGGAGTTTCCAGGGCCACGGTTGCGAGATTTGGACGGCGTGAATTCGGGCCGGGGGAATCGTTTCCACGCTCGTCGAGAGTAAACCGAGGGATACTCGCACGTCTCCCTCGATGGAGTCGATGACAAAGTTCCCCACGCGGAAAAACCGGTCAGCCAGGAAGGTGATGTATCCAAAGACCGTCGCAATAGGACCGAGCCAGGCAACGAGCTCGTCGGTCGTCAACGCCGCCACCGTCGTGCCCACCAGCACGGCCCCAAAGAACACCGATTCCACGCTGACCACAAGTGAGGCCAGGTAGCGAAAAAGCGACACTTCGAGCTCTCGCGTCACAACCTGGGGTTCTGACTCCTGGACACTGGGCCCAGGAGTCTGGAGGATTTCGCGACGTACTTCTTGGGCGACGCTGTAGGGGAGGTAGGCCAAGACCACGTTTGCATCATTACCGGCGGCTTGAACATCCAGCTTGGCCAGACCGAGCAGGCGCGGAATCAGGGGCCTGCGAACGCCAATTGTGTTGATGCGATCGCGTCTCGCTCGTCGCGAGGACTTCGCAATGACGCCCTTCTGGATCTCAAGCACGTCGTCATCCATCCGCACCACGTGCACCCGCCACTGCAGCCAGAACACCGTTGCCGAGACCACCAGGACGACAATCGCTCCCAGGGCAATGAACCCCAGGGAATCCGCAATCAGGTAGGCGACGTCACTTCCCTCGTCGTCGTCTTCCACACCCGCGACCACCAGAATCGTGCGCAGAATCACTGTTTCCCAGAGGGCTGCGAATGCTGCCCCGGCAAGCCCCAGAAGGACTACGCCGCCCTGGAGCACCGGAGTGAGGGGATGAAGTCGAAACCACTGCCCACCCCGCAAGTCCGCTGCGTGCCGCAGAACTGCTGGTGTCATTCCTAGAGACCCGCTCGTCGCGTTTCTGCAACCGAAATCAACTGGTCCCTCAGTTGCTCTGCAACAGCGAGGGGTAGTCCGGGAATGCTGACTCCCGTGGCAGCGGCAGCGGTCACCAAACGAAGTTCAGAAAGGCCGAGGATTCGAGAGAGCGGGCCGCGGGTGACATCCACCAACTGCAGGCGCCCATACGGAACAGCTACCTGCCGCTGAAAAATCACTCCGCGGCGAAAAACAAGGTCGTCCGTGCGCAGTGCATACCCCAGAGCTCG
>Ga0209652_1003073_pt1 | contig 12514 bp, 12 predicted proteins | sample SaaInl74LU_5_DNA_FD_184641 | JGI IMG/M metagenome (GOLD analysis project Ga0209652, IMG submission 184641) | Marine microbial communities from expanding oxygen minimum zones in the Saanich Inlet - ESP_74LU_5_DNA (SPAdes) (version 2) | ecosystem: Environmental > Aquatic > Marine > Intertidal zone...
ACATGGGTGGCCGTGGGGGCCGTGCGGGCGGGGCTGGTCGATGCGGCGGGCGGCCTGTTGCGCGATGCGGTGATCGTGGGCGAGAACGCGGCCGAGCTTGGCGCCCTTCTGATCCTGTCCGATAGCGCCCTGCGCCTGCCGCCCGACGCGCGGATGGCGGCCCTGACCGACCGGCTGGCGGCAGCGGCGCAGGCCGCCACAGGCTCTGCCGCGCGCATTCGCCGGGCCGTTGTGCTGGAGGAGCCGCCCAGCTTTGACAAGGGCGAGATCACCGAAAAAGGCTCGCTTAGCCAGCGGACCCTGCGCCAGAACCACGCCGATCTGATCGAACGGCTTTATGATGGCGACTGTCCGGGGGCGATCCATGTCTGATGGTGCTGGTTTCACCCTTGGCCAATCGGTCCTTGATCGCTTAGCACACTAGCAACGCCCGGTCGCGCCGCCGCGCCCCAGAAGGAGAGATTCGCCATGGTCGACTTTTCCGCCGTTCGGGCCATCGATTTCCACACCCACGCCGAAGAGCCGTGCTGCACCAGCCGCGACGATGGCTACAACGAGTTTCAGGCAGGCATGGCCGCCTATTTCAAGAACCCCGCCGGGGCCGAGGGGATGTTGCCCACGGTGCAGGACACCGCGAACTACTACCGCGAGCGCAACATCGCCGCCGTCATCTTTCCGGTCGATGCGGAACGCGAAACCGGCTTTCGCCGCTACTCCAACGAAGAGGTGGCCGGGGTCTGTGCCGAAAATGACGACATCCTGATCCCGTTCGCCTCGATTGATCCGCACAAGGGTAAGGCCGGCGCCCGCGAGGCCCGTCGGCTGGTGCGCGAGTTTGGCGTGCGGGGCTTCAAGTTTCACCCGACCATGCAGGGGTTCTTTCCCAATGACCGGGCGGCCTACACCCTTTACGAGGCGATTGCCGAGGAAGGGGCGATTACCCTGTTTCACACCGGCCAGACCGGCGTAGGCTCGGGGATGCGGGGTGGCATGGGGATGCGGCTGAAGTATTCCAACCCAATCCATCTGGACGATGTGGCCGTCGACTTTCCCGACATGCCCATCGTGCTGGCCCATCCGTCCTTTCCCTGGACCGAGGAGGGGCTGGCAGTCTGTCAGCACAAGCCCAATGTTTATTACGACATGTCCGGCTGGTCGCCGAAGTATTTCCCCGAGACATTCATTCGCTACGCCAATTCCATCCTGAAGAAAAAGATGCTCTTCGGTTCGGACTGGCCCGCCATTACGCCCGACCGCTGGCTGGCGGATTTTGAGGCGGCGCCGTTCAAGGACGAGGTGCGCCCCTTGATCCTGAAAGAGAACGCCTTGCGGCTTTTGGGAGAAACGGCAGGGCAGGCTGCGGACAGCGCGGGCTTGTAACTGGTAGGGTTGGTGTCCCAGATTAGCGGACAACACGGGCGGATCGGGCAAGGCCCGGCTCGGATAAGGGGATAGACTGATTTGGCAGACCTGGCACCGCTGGACGAAGAGATCACGCTTGCCCAGCTTGATCTTGATCCCTACCCGATCTACCGCCGTCTGCGCGCCGAAGCGCCGGTTGTGCGCGTGCGTGCCGCAGGCCGCACCCTGCTGACCAAGGCGACGGACACCAAATACGTCAAGGACCAGCCCGGCATCTTCAGCTCGGACGATCCCAACACCCCGATGAAGCGGGCCTTTGGGGCCCATACCCTCATGCGCAAGGACGGGGCGGCGCATCTGCGCGAACGCAATGCCATGGCCCCTGCCTTTAACCCCAAGGTCATCACCAACGACTGGATGCCCCGCTACGAGTCTATCGCGCGGGACTATGTCAGCCGTCTGCCCAGGGGCGAGGTGGTCGACCTCTTTCCCGCCCTGTCCGGCCCCTATGCCGCCCGTGGGCTGGCTATCATGCTGGGGATGATTGAGGCCAGCGACGCGGAGATGCAGCGCTGGTCGCAGGCCCTGATCGACGGGGCGGGCAACTTTGGCTGGCAGGACGCGCCCTTTGCCCGCTCGGACGCGGCCAATGCCGAGATGAACGCCCTTCTGGACAGCCTGCAGGCCCGCCACCGGGCAGAGCCGAACAATTCCGCGCTTTCGGTGATGATCAACGCCGATGATCCGATCGAGAAAAGCCAGATCTACGCCAATATCAAGATCGCCATCGGTGGCGGCATCAACGAGCCCCGCGACGCCCTCAACACGGTGGTTTACGGGCTTCTGACCAATCCCGACCAGTTGAACGAGGTGCGCCGCAACGACGACTGGGACAAGGCCTTTGAAGAGGCGGTGCGCTGGGTCGCGCCGATTCAGGCCTCGTCCCGGCTGGTGACGGAGGACACCGAGATCCGGGGATACCTGATCCCCAAGGGCGATACGGTGATGACCATTCAGGCCTCGTCTAACCGCGATGAAGAGCTGTTCGAGAATGGCGAGGTCTTTGACGTCTACCGGGCCAAGGCCCCGCATCAGGCCTTTGGCAATGGCCCGCACTTTTGCATGGGCACCCATGTGGCGCGTCGGGCGGTGGGCAAGGTGATGCTGCCGATCCTGTTCGAGAGGTTTCCGAACATGCAGCTTCCTGATCCGGCCAAGGTACTGTGGCGGGGCTTTGGCTTTCGTGGGCCGATCACCTTGCCGGTCTTGCTGCAATGACGGCGGCCTTGCGCGTCGGGCTGATTGGTGCGGGCATCCAGCAATCCCGCACCCCCGCGATGCATATGGCCGAGGCGGCGGCACAGGGCCTGACCCTGCGCTACGACCTGCTCGATACCGACTTGATGCCCGAGGCTGACCGCGACTTTGCCGCCATTCTGGCGCGGGCCAAGGCGGAAGGTTACGCCGGGGTAAACGTGACCTATCCCTTCAAACAGGCGGCCCTTGATCACCTCGACAGTGCCTCTGACGAAGTGCGGGCGGTGGGGGCCACCAATACGATCGTGTTTCAGGACGGCAAGCGGATCGGGCACAACACCGACTATTGGGGCTTTGCCGAGAATATGCGCCGGGGACTGGAGGGTGTCCCAAAGGCGCTGGTCCTGATGCTGGGCGCGGGCGGGGCAGGTGGGGCCGTGGCCCATGCCCTTCTGGACAACGGGGTGGGCCATCTGGCGGTGTGCGATGTCCGGGCAGAGGCGGCCAAGGCGCTGGTGGCCAATCTGCAGGCCCGGCATGGGACCGACCGGGCCAGCGTCGTGACGGATGGGGCCGGCGCTGTCGCCGGTGTCGATGGCATTGTCAACGCCAGCCCCGTCGGCATGGCGAAACTGCCTGGCACGCCGGTCCCGACGGCTTTGTTGCACCCCGGCCAATGGGTGGCTGATGTGGTCTACTTTCCCCTCGAAACCCAGTTCCTGGCCGAGGCCCGCGCCCTTGGGTGCCGCAGCCTTGACGGATCGGGCATGGCGCTGTTTCAGGCGGTTCGGGCGTTCGAGCTTTTTACCGGGCGCACCGCCGATCCCCTGCGGATGCGGGCGACCTTCGACAGCTTTGACGCTCCGGGCTAGGCCCCGGTCCGGCCTTTATTCGTGCAAGCCGCCTCTCGCCGTGGCGGCCGGGCTGGTCTATGACAAAGTTATGTCCCAGATCGAATCCCTCTTTGTGACCCGCCTTTACCGCGCCCCCCTGTCCGAATTCGGCAAGGGTGTTGATCCGTCCGAGCTTGAGGATGCTTGCCTGTCCATCGCCGAGGATGACGAGGCTGGCCAGAACTGGTGCGAAGAGAACGCCTTTGCCGGGTATACCAGCTATGCCTCGCTCACCGATCTGCCCTGGCGGTTCCCGATCTTCAAGGATGTGGTCAAGGCGCTGGACAAGCATGTGGCGGCCTTTGCCAAGGACCTGCAATTCGATCTGGATGGCAAGAAGCTGAAGCTGGATTCCTTATGGATCAACATTCTGCCGACGGGCGGCATCCACACTGCCCACATCCATCCCCATAGCGTCATCAGCGGGACCACCTATGTGGCGATGCCCGAAGGGGCGAGTGCGATCAAGTTCGAGGACCCCCGCCTTGCCATGATGATGGCCGCCCCGGCCCGCAAGGCCAAGGCCCGCCCCGAAATGCGCAGCTTTATCTATGTCGCCCCTGATGTTGGCGACGTGCTGTTGTGGGAAAGCTGGCTTCGGCATGAGGTGCCGATGAACATGGCCGAGGACGACCGGATCAGCGTCAGTTTCAACTACGGCTGGGGCTAGGCGTCAGGCGGCTAGTGTGGGCGGCGCCACCACGTCTACTCGGGTAGGTTTGACCCAGAACATCAGCACGAACCCGATCACGAAAAGGACAACCAGCGGGGTGATGCCCAACTGCTGGCTGCCCGTCAGCGATGTTACCAACCCGATCGACAGTGGCGCGATAAAGGATGTGGCCTTGCCCGTCAGAGCATATAGGCCAAAGCCGGTGGTCATCTGGGCTGGATCGACCTGCCGGACCAGCATTGTCCGGCTGGAGGCTTGCAACGTGCCGCCGCCGGCCCCGATGGCCGCCCCAAGCACATAGAACGCGACGTTGGGCAGGGCCGAGCCTTCTGCGACGGGCATCCCAAAGACGGCGGTCGGGGTGACAAAGATGATGCCCACGCTGACCACCATCAACAGAATGATACTGCCGATGATCACCGGTTTAGAGCCAAGCCGCTGATCCCATCCGCCGCCCAGCCAGGCAAAGACCGCCCCCGAGATGATCGCAAGGATGCCAAAGATGCCGGTGTCCTGCGCCGACCAGCCGAGAACACCCGCCGCATAGATGCCGCCAAAGACGTACATCCCGTTCAGGGCGTCCCGGTAGAACATGGATGACAGAAGGTAGGCAAACAGGCTGCGGTCCTTTGGCAGGGTTTTCAGATTGCGACCTAGGGCCACCATCGCCCGCCGCACCGCGCCGGGTGCTGGGCGTTGGGGGCGGGGTTCGCGGACCCATAGAAAGAAGGGGATCATGAACACAATGAACCACAGGGCCGCGTAGGGGCCAACAAACCGCGTGCCTTCGCGGGCCAGCGGATTAAGGCCAAGGGCCGGAGGCAGGCCAATCAACGTGCGCCCGGTTTCGGTATTTTCCGCAAAGAACAGCAAGAAGATCACCAGCGCGAACAGCCCGCCGACATAGCCAAAGGCCCAGCCGTTCCCTGACAGGCGTCCAATCTGTTCGGGCGTGCCAAGGTCGGGCAGCATGGCGTTGGTGAAGATGGTCGCGAACTCCATCCCGATCAGGCCGATTGCAAAGAAGATCATTACAATCAGCAGGTTCACGTCACCCGGCGCCGCGATCCAGATCCCCGCCGCGCCGACGACGTACATCACCGAAAAGAGCCAGATCCAGCGCATCCGCGTGCCAGTGGAATCTGCAATAGCCCCGAGGACTGGCGCCAGCAGCGCCATCACTAGGCCCGCCGCCCCGATGCCAAAGCCCCAAGTGGCCTGCGCCCGGGACCCATCGCCAAGCAACTCGTTGATGTAGGGGCCAAAGATAAAGGTCAAAAGCAGGGTGTTATAGGGTTGGCTGGCCCAATCGAAGAAGAACCAACCCCAGATCCGCCGAGGTGCGCTGGTCTGTATCACGTCTGGAATTCCCCCACTTTCCAAAACCCTAGAATGGTTCTCGGGGGTTAAGGAAGTCAGTAAAGAACATTCCGTAGTGGTCTTTGGCAATTTTGCGTCAGTATCGCATCTAAGTCGCCAGCATAGCGGCAGGTCCTGCGCTCTAGCCGTGTCCCGACAAGCGCGCTGCGGCAGCGCGTCTGTCCTGCTCTGCGTCATAGGCCTCTGACAGGGCGATCAGATCCTTCACGACGATGCGCCTTTGTTCGATCAGTCGCTGGCCCAGGACGTTGGTGGACCTCAACCGCGTCATGGCCCGAACCCGAGGGGCGATTTGGGACAGGGTGTCGAACAGCTTGAGACTGCGTTGCCCTGCGATCGGGGCCGCGACCAGCGTAGCAAGGCCGCTCAGCCAGCCAGCAAGGGGGCTGAGCGCTGTCGAGGCCCAAATCCCGACAAGGAGGGCGGTGAGGACCCAGAACACCGGAAACACCAGCATCCCGCCAAAGATCGACCAGGTCGAACGCTTGTCGCGGTCCTTGCCCTTGCTGATCTGAAGCATGAGTTGGAAGGGCAGCCAGTTCAGAACAAGCCCTAGTCCCGCCACCGGGAGTTTTGTGGCAATGGTCAAGGCTGTGCGCCCAAGTGGCACTGTACACATTCCGAACTTGGCATGGCGGGCGACCTCACGGTCGTGCAGGCCGGCGGTCCGCAACATGCTGTCATAAACAGCCAGGTTTGCCCGCAGGGCGGCGGTGCGTTCGGGATGTATTTGCCGGGTCCAGGCATAGCCGTGTCGGACGGTCTTCTGCTCTTGCGCCAATTCGGCCATGGGGCGGTCGGGATTGGCGATCCCTTCGGTATGGGACAGGATTTCAGCTGCCCGGCCGATCAGGCGGTTGTCCTCCCAATGGTCGTCTACGGGGGTCAGGACTTCCAATTCCCGTGCAAGGCATTGGGTCAGCGCTTTGGCCGCCGCCGATTGGTAGGCCTTGGAGCCGCTGCAATAGACTTTGATGATTTCAGGCGCGATTTCGACCGGTTGCCCGAATTCCACCAGCACCCGCGAGCGGAACATTTGCTTTTTCTCGAAGATCAGACAAACCGGTACAATGCGGATGCCAAGCGGTCCGCGGATTGCTTCGGCTTGAAGGGCAATACGTGCAACACCCGGTTTCAGCGGTAGAACCCGTGGTTCATTGTGGCTGACGCCTTCGGGAAAGACCGCAAGGACACCGCCGTCCGCAAGGAACTCTGCCGCGACGGAAAAGGTATCGCTTAGCGCCCCCTGGCGCTGGCGTCCGTCCTGCACCCGGTGCACCGGGATCGCCCCGGTGGCATTCAGAAGCCCGATCAGCGGTTTGTAGTCCCAGACCGTGCTCGCCGCCAGAAATCGCGGCATCCGCGGCAGAAAACCGGTGATGAGCATGGCATCGACGAGACTGTTGGAGTGGTTGGCCATGACGATCAACGGGCCGGAAGAGGGCAGGCGGTCTGCGCCGATGACCTCGATCCGGGCATAGAAGGATCGCAACGCAATACGGGCGAGCCAACGTAGGAAGGCATCCTTCCAAGGCTGCGGTGGCCCGTCGACCCGTGGCTGTGGTGGAAGTTGGTCCGTCATGCCGCTTATCCTGCCCGATCGACAGAGGCGGTTGCCACGTGGACCAGCGGGCCAAGTGTCCGGGTCCGCACAAGGGTCCGGGAGCTGACCGGGCGGACAGAGAAAGCATCAGGTATGTTTTCGGAAATCCTGCCTCGGGCTGCGCCAATGACCAGCGCCGCGAGTACGTCCCGTATGTGATCGGATCGACGCGCCATCCGGTGATGCCCTACGGCTGTTGTTTGATCCGCGCTGAGTATGTTGGAGGGTGTTGCCCCGGCAAGTGCGGTATTCCGTACCTTTGCCAGAGAAGCGGAAGTCTGCCCATCGTGCCAACACAGGCACCCGATGAAGTGGCCACGGCGCGTCACGCGGCTAGCGCCAATGCGTCACTCGAGCCGGACGGACGAGCGGCCTATTTCTTTTTGAGGTAAATCCCGCGCACGAACGTCGGCTCGACCGTGCCATTGCCGACCATCAGTTCATCGAGATACCACAGCATCCGAATGAGGGTTTCGTCGCCTTCATTGTCGGGCTGGTAGTTCGGAGCAAAGTTGTTTGTGATCGGAAAGATGATCCCGCCAAACAGAAACTCGGAATGGGTGACGAAATTCGCCTTAAGGGCAGGGAGGATCGCGTCCGACCGGATCGCCTCAAAGGGGGACAGCATGGCCTTGTCTGGGATGAACAGGTCAGGCGTGAAGTTGCCGTCCTTGTCGATGCGAAGCCGCTCGGGCAAGAGTTTCCAGATTTTCTGGCAGACCTCGCGCTGGCGCGGGCCGCGCTGAAGAAAAGGCTCTCCCACGTAATCGTTCAGCAGAAAGATGCCATCGGGTTTGAGGGCGGTGTGGATGCGTTCCAGCAGCTTTTCGATCTCGACGATATGGTGGAGGGATTGCTGCATATAGACGAGGTCGTATGTGTTCGGCTCAAGCTCGACGTGATTGACGTCTTCGATGCGGTAGTCGAGCTCGACGCTGTCATCGAACACCTGGTCCAGGCATCTTTGTCGCTGCCCTTCGCTGATGTCATAGGCCACGATAGACTTGGCGCCCAAACGTATGAGCAGGGGGTATTCGCCCTTCATGTCGCCGCAGGCCAAGGTCAGTGCCTTGAGGTCCTTGCGACCGCCCAAAAGCTTTGTCGCCTGGCCGGCCATATCCAGCTTTTCGTGGATCCGCGAGCCGAAATAGCTGATAGAGCTCCAGGCCAAAGACCGGACCCGGTCATTGGACTTGCCAGCAAACACCCGTGCCTCTGCTTCGAGGTCGCGTTGGTGTTGGGTCTTGGGCGTTTCGACCATCGGTGCGGTCGCGTTTGACCTCGCCCCAGAGAACCGCCTAACTACCGAAGAAACCTGACGTCGTAGCCCCATGTGTCACGCCTCTTCTCAAACAACACGCGCCAACCGCGGCGGATATCGTTCGATCTTGATGCGATTTCGCCAAGACCTCAAGGCGGATCGGCCGAAGGCGCCGTCATTGATGCCGGATGTCGCGGGTCAGATGCGGCCCAGCAGCAGGAGGACGACGACAATTATCAGGACCGTCCCAAGCGCGCCGGTGACTGCATGACCGTAGCCATAGCAATAGCCGCCAAAGCGCCCGCTGAATCCGCCGAGCAGAAAAATGACAAGAATGATGATCAGGATAGTACCGAGGGAGATAGCGCATTCTCCTAAGGGGGGGCGTGGCTCGTGCAACGAGGGCCCGTGGTGGCAATGGGTTTGGCTGCTGCCCGGTCGGATCGGTTCTCGTCGATGGTCAGACCCTGTTCGCCGATCCGGATCTCGATGCCGGGATGTCGTTTCCGATGGAAGAGAAAGCTGATACCGACGGTGCAGAGGGTGAGAGCAGCTATCACGGCGAGAAGGACGTTTCTGCTCATCGTCCAATCCCCCTGGGAGTTTTGGAACGCCTGGGCGGGATAATGGCATAGGGACAAGGACCAGGGGTCAGACCCATCGCAGTCACTGCAAGGCGCGTCTGGGCATCGGCACTATGCGTCACGAATTGCATCCTTGGCGCCGCCGACGGCATTCTGGACCTTGCCCTCGACCTTTTCGGCCTGGCCGTCGACCTCGAGGCTGGCATCGCCAAGCAACTTGCGGACGGCAACCTTGACGCCACCCTTGGCGATCCTTGCCGAACCGGCGAGACGATCCTTGTCCACGGTCTGATCCTTTTTTCGAGGGAGACGGCCCGCCAGATTTTGCAGGTGCGTCCCGGTTAAGTGGTTTTGAAATCCCTGCGCGCCTGACGGCCGGTGGCCCCTTCAGGAATCGCCGGGCAGGGCAGGGGCGCCGTCACCTCGCGCCAGAGCGTTGGTTGCGGCGCAGAGTGTCTTGTTCGCGTCGGCGCCGCTCTTGGCTGCGTCGGCCCTTACGGCGGCCTGAAAGTGCTGTTGCACGGCTTCCTTCTTGGGCCTGGGGGGGCATGTCGCACGCGGCCGTCATGGGTATAGATCCTGGCGCCGATAGGGGTCGATTTGTCGGTTTCGGTGCTGGAAGGCATGCTTGCTTTATTGTTGTTTGCCCAGGTCTTACACGTCGACGTGGCAAGCCTGCACAGCCGTGCCGTGACCATCGGGAAGATGGCCACCTTGGGTGTCGCGGTGTCGACCGCGATTATCGGAGGCGCTATTTGGGCGGCAAACAACGTTCTCAAGGGTGGGATTTCTTTGCCATGCGCCCTCGTGTTCGGGGCGCTGATCAGCCCGAACGATCCGGTCGCGGTTCTTGCCACGCTCAAAGAGGTCAATGCCCCAGCGGACCTCAAGATCGTGATGACGGGCGAGACCTTGTTCAACGATGGGGTGGGCGTTGTGCTTTTCGCGGTCCTTGTCCGCGCAGCCGTTGGCGAGGGTTTCGGCCTATTTGAGGTCGGCGAGATGTTCGCGGTGGAGGCGCTCAGCGGTGCCGTCCTTGGCGCTGTGACGGGCTATATCGCCTACCAGGCCATGCGAGCGATCGACGACTACTCGATCGAGGTGCTGATCTCGCTCGCGCTGGTTGTCGGCACCTATGCGATTGCCTCGTGACTGTTGGTCAGCGGGCCACTGGCGGTTGCCGTCGCTGGCCTGCTGGTAGGAAGCAGATAGCCTCTCGACGCGTAAAGCGATCAGACACACAGATACCTGTTCGGCCTTTGGACGCTGATCGACGAAATGCTGAACTCAGTCCCGTTCCTCTTGATCGGGCTGGAGGTTCTGGGCTGCGGTTCGAACCTGCCTTTGGCTGGCACCTGGCTCCTGGCTCGGGCAGTGCGGCTCGTTCTGGTTGCCCGGTTGGTTGCGGTCAGCGGTCCCGTCCTCATTCTCGGCCAATTTCGCATGTTCGGGCGCGGTACCATCCCGGTACTGACCTGGGGTGGCCTGCGCGGTGGCATCTCGGTTGCATTGGCGCTGTTGCTGCCCGAAGTCCCCGAGAAATTGGCATTGCTGGCGGCAACCTGAGCCGTTGTCCTGTTCACCTTGATCGTTCAGGGGCAATGCCTGCGCGCCGTCATCAAGCGGGTGGTGCCAGTGCCGACCAAGAGCGCGTGGGAACGGTCATTGGGGCGGCTGTCGGAATGCTGGAGCACCCGGTCGGGCCGCATGGGTCACGACGCACATCCTTCATCCTCGAGCATCTGGTGCAATCTCTTCAGCAAACACGAGATCTTAAACAAGCGAAGGGCCCAGAGAGGTTTCTCTGGGCCCTTCTCTAAATTGGCTCCGGCGGTACGGATGAATTTAAAATTTAAAGGAAATAAAAACATTTAGATAGAATGTTTCACACTATGCGTTGTGTACCGTGTTTGGTGGATTTTGTGTACCGAGTTTCTACCGGTTGCTGATCTGCTAGAGGCGAAACTTAATGCCGCCGAGCGCGTCCATAGAGCCTCTGTAAGCCGCCGTGAGGCCGATCTCAGGCTCTGACTGCCCCGCGAACAATCAGCGACAATGGTGGCCTGTGGTGCCCCCTGGCAGCGCTGATGAAGAGATTACTGTGGTCTATTGGCCTATCGTTATATCCTTTCGGGCAAAGGTTGATCACTGATGGTGCTGATAATTTTTCTAAATAACTGCTCGCTTGGGGCGGTTTACTCCGCCATAGAGGAGCTAGAGTACCAAAATGCTGGACCAGAACGCTAAATCAGGTGAATCTGGCTCTAAATATTGCGCCACTTGGGAAGCTTGGCCTAATTTGAGAGATGCACAATGTTTAGACTTGCGGCGTTTGGAATGTTTTTTGCAGTTTATCTTTTGTCAGGGTGTTCATCGTCGTCAGGCCCGATCATTTCCGCTCTGCCCCCGGATGGTGGCACGCCCTCGACGCCCACCGATAGCGGCACTCCTTCGACGCCCACCGATAGCGGCACGCCCTCGACTCCCACCGATAGCGGCACTCCTGCGACGCCTACGGATGGTGGCACGCCCTCGACGCCCACCGATAGCGGCACGCCCTCGACTCCCACCGATAGCGGCACTCCTTCGACGCCCACGGATAGCGGCACGCCCTCGACGCCCACCGATAGCGGCACGCCCTCGACTCCCACGGATGGCGTCACTCCAACCACGAATACGTATGCGGATTTTGGTAGCGCCGTATTGTTCGCGGAGACGCTTTTTTCGTCCCTCGAAGGAGAAAGCATCGTTAGAGCTGCTGATGTGCCTCAAAGTGGTTCGGTGAATTATCAAGGTGCGGTTGCATTATTTGACGATACAATGGTTGGTTCGGTTTCAATTGATATTGATTTTTCAGATTTTGGCGCGAGTCGCGGCATAGCCGATAACTTTATTGTCCCTGTTTTTGGTTCGGTTGGATCACCTTATGTAGACGGATCACTAAACATTAAAAATTTCGTTGTGGATAACTCTGTTGTTGAGGGAGTATCTTATGGCTCCTTTACTGCTGACGCCGATGGGGTTCTTGGGTTTTCTGATGTTTCTGAGATCCCTGAGGAGTTTCAAATATCTGGCGAACTTTCGGGTTCTTTTGCTGGGCTCGAAGCTAACGTCATTAAAGGTCAAGGTTCGTTCACCTCCTCCAGCCTTTCATGCGATGGACCGATCGATGTGTGCGGAGGAGGCACTGGTACTGCAGTTTTTGCAGCTATTTCCAATTGACAGATATACATGTTTATATTCCCTCAAGCACTTTAAGATTATTGACACTAAGTGTCACATCCCGTGAGGTAGTACGGCTGTTTCTTGAACAGCTCGGGTCTGAGTTTGTGCAAGTCCTTCATCGCCTGCAAGGGCGTTCTGGATGCCAATGCTGACTGCGGCAGCTGCTGATTGTAGACCGTGACATAGCGCAGAATGGTCTGCTCAAGGTCCTCGCCGCTCTGGAACCGATGGCTTTGCAGGACGTCTTCGATCCGGCCATTGAACCGGTCGACAATG
>Ga0209652_1003075_pt1 | contig 12512 bp, 21 predicted proteins | sample SaaInl74LU_5_DNA_FD_184641 | JGI IMG/M metagenome (GOLD analysis project Ga0209652, IMG submission 184641) | Marine microbial communities from expanding oxygen minimum zones in the Saanich Inlet - ESP_74LU_5_DNA (SPAdes) (version 2) | ecosystem: Environmental > Aquatic > Marine > Intertidal zone...
TAAAGCTAGTAAGAACTTAGTTCTATAAAAAATTGTTATATTTATAAAATGGACAACACAATCGTAACAACACCAAGATTTGACTACGACTTCGATACAATCGAGTCGGTATCTGATATGAGCAATAAACTATTTTGTACATTTACTCCAGAAGAGGAACTAGATCATACTCTAGAACTTATCCAGAGTAAGTATCAAATCATATATAATAAAATATTCGTACTCTATTCTAAGAGCAATAACGAATACATTTGCACATATAATGTAGATTTCGGTAACGTATCTAATTTCTTAGATAATACTATCTTAGTACACCGTAAAAAAGAATCAAATACGCTGTACACCATCAACGCGCTTAATACTCTAATCAAAGAGTTGAACGGAGGCGTAGCAGACTCTAACTACAGAGTTAACTGGCCTGATTTCCGTAACTGTATCCTACTTACTAGAGGAGCAGAGCTAAAGCGTATCAATACAAAGCTTCATAAAATAATTGAGCTGTAAGTTGCTTTAACGCAATTTATTTCTTATATTAAGGTTATATACAAAAAGTTTCACTTTAAAATTAGTTTTGAGTATGGATTTATCCGCTATTCGAGCAAAGCTGGACTCGATGAACAACACCAGCAACGATCGTCCAAAGATTGATTACGACAAGATCTTTTGGAAACCTCAACTAGGTAAACAGCAGATTCGTATCGTTCCTTCTGCTTACAATCCTGAATATCCTTTCAAGGAGTTATTCTTCCACTACGGAGTAGGTAAGTACCCTATGATTGCTTTAACCAATTTCGGTGAGCAAGATCCTGTAGTAGAGTTTGTTAACGAGTTGAAAAAGACTTCTGACAAAGACAACTGGTCATTGGCCGGTAAATTGTCACCTAAGATGCGTATCTTTGCTCCTGTTATCGTTCGCGGTGAGGAAGACAAAGGAGTTCGTCTATGGGGATTCGGTAAGAACGTTTACAAGACGTTGATGGCTTACGCTGCTGATGAAGAGATCGGTGACTTCACTGATGTTATTTCTGGTCGTGACTTTACTGTAGAAATGGTACAAGGTAATCCTTATCCAGAGACTACTGTACGTCCACGTATGAAAGAAGCTCCATTGAGTGAGAATAACAGTCAAGTAGAGTTGTGGTTAAAAGATCAGCCTAAAGCTGAGGATTCTTTCACTAAGTATGACTTTGATTTCGTAAAACGTCAACTAGCTAAGTACTTGGATCCAGATAGCGAAGATGCACAAGATGCACCGGTAGCTTCTGCTCCAGCACCAACTCAAGCAGCACCTGCAGCAGTTCAAGCTCCGGCTAATAACTTCACTGTAGACACTGCAACAGCTGGGAAGAAAGATACTGCTAGTAAGTTCGACGATCTATTCGGCGACGACGATTTACCATTTTAATTAAAGATACATGGCAAAAAAGAAAACAGGTGTAAGCGAAGCCGCCTCTGCGAAAATCAAGGCAGGCTTTGACTTGAATAGGTTTAAGAAAGGTAAGCGCCTAAATAATGCTTCTGTGAAATTCAAGGAGCAAGGTTGGATACCTTTATCAAAAGCTTTTCAAGATATCACTTCTATGCCAGGTATTCCACACGGTCACATTACACTACTCAGAGGCCACTCTGATACTGGTAAGACGACTGCGTTACTTGAAGCCGCTGTAAGTGCCCAGAAGATGGGTATCTTACCGGTCTTCATCGTAACAGAGATGAAATGGTCATGGGAACATGCACGTGAAATGGGCCTACAGTTTGAAGAAGTAGTAGACGAAACCACTGGAGAGATCTATGACTACGACGGCTTCTTTATCTATACTGATAGAGCTCAAATGAACACCATCGAGGATGTAGCTGTATTTATGGCTGACTTGATGGACGAACAAGCTAAAGGTAACTTACCTTATGATATGGTATTCTTCTGGGATAGTATTGGCTCAGTACCCTGTGAACTATCGGTACGTTCTAATAAGAACAACAACGAATGGAATGCAGGAGCTATGTCGACTCAGTTTGGGAATAACTTGAATCAAAAGATTCTCTTATCTCGTAAAGAAGGAATGCCGTACACCAACTCGTTAGTAGCTATTAATAAGGTATGGACTATGAAGCCAGAGAGCCCAATGGGAATGCCTAAGCTACAGAACAAAGGAGGTATGGCGATGTGGTATGATGCTACGTTAGTAGTAACATTTGGAAACATTACTAACTCAGGTACATCTAAGATCAAAGCGATTAAAGATGGATTGCAAGTAGAATTTGCTAAGAGAGGTAATATCCAGATTGAGAAGAACCACATCAACGGTATTCAGTCTCGCGGAAAGATCGTAATGACTCCTCACGGATTTATTGCTGATGATAAGAAAGAGATTGACAGATACAAAAACGATCATAAGGACAGATGGCTTAACCTATTAGGTTCTGTTGACTTCGATCTAATCGAAGATCCAGACGTAGGTGAAGATATCCGTGAAATACCACCAGCAGCTAATGAATAAGACAGACTATAAAAGTCTGTTAGGTAACATCCAGAAACAACCGCCTAGCGGTTATAACGATCACATCGTGATTGTTGATGCAATGAATACTTTCATTCGTAGTTTCTCCATGCTTAGAGCAATGAACCCCGAAGGCCAGCCTATTGGCGGCCTGGTTGGGTTTTTGCGAAGCATCGGTTACTTAACTCGGACTATACAACCAACCAGACTAGTTTTAGTATTTGACGGTCGAGCATCATCACAATCTAGAAAGAATGTAGATGCTAACTACAAAGCACAGCGAGTTAATCAACGCATCACCAATTGGGAGATGTATGATGATAAAGAAGCTGAGTATGCTTCGATGACTGCTCAAATGGATCGTTTGATTGAGTATTTGCATTGCTTACCGGTAACTATGATTTCTATTGATAAGGTAGAAGCAGATGACGTTATAGCATACATTGCTCAAAAGAACGATGATAAAGGAAGAAAGTCAACCATAGTATCTTCAGATAAAGATTTCCTTCAGATTGTAACTGAGAATATTAATGTATACTCTCCTATTAAGAAGAAGTTTTACGATCCGTTCATGGTTAAACAAGATATTGGAATGCTTCCGGAGAACTACTTAATCGCTAAAAGCTTACTAGGAGATAATTCAGATAACCTAACAGGTGTAAAAGGATTAGGTCAAAAGACTATGTTGAAAGAGTTTCCTTACTTGGTTGATCGTCCGGGAGTAACTCTAGACGATATTTATGAGACCTGTGAGGAGAGAATTGACGATAAGAAAGTCTTTGCAAAAATCTTACAATACAAGCACAGAGTAGATACTAATCACGAATTAATGAATTTACAAGAGCCAGTGTTGTCAGATGACCAAAAAGTTCGTATATTGGAAGAGATGAGAGAGAAGCCAGGCATGTTAAACCTGGGAGCTTTCTTACATATGCTCGAACAAGATAGAATTGAAGGCATTACAAAGAACACAGAAGGTTGGTTAGAAAATTTTAGAGATTTAACAAAATTTAATTAAAGGTTATATGACGCATCAAAAGTTAAGCCAGTACGGTAAAGGATTTCAGATTAAGGTTATTGGCGCACTTCTTACAGAAAAGAAGTTTTTATTAGAAGTAAGAGACGTTTTAAAGGTAGATTACTTCGATGCTGATGCACACAAATGGATTGTAGGAGAGATTGTTAAATACTTTGATAAGTATAATACAGTTCCTACGATGGAAGTTCTAAGAGTAGAGCTTACTAAGATTACTAATGATATTCTAGGAACAGCAGTAAAAGAAGAACTAAGACACTCTTACACATCTACTAAGGATGATATGGAGTACGTTACGTCTGAATTTGCTACGTTTTGTAAGAACCAGGAATTGAAAGAAGCTCTCTTAAACTCTGCTGAACTGCTTAATGATGGTGATTTTGACTCTATCCGAACTCGTATCGAGAGTGCTTTGAAAGCAGGTATGAATAAGGATATCGGTCACGATTATAACAAAGATATTGAAACTCGCTACCGTGAGGACTACCGACCTACTATCCCAACACCGTGGCCAGTCTTTAACGATAACTTCCAAGGAGGCTTTGGACCAGGTGACCTCGTGATCGTATTTGGTAACCCAGGTGGTGGTAAGTCCTGGACGATGGTAGCTATGGCGGCTCACGCTGTGAAGATGGGGTATAACGTAAACTACTACACTCTTGAATTAGGAGAGGATTATGTAGGTAAACGCTTTGACTGTTACTTCACAGGCTATTCTATCGAAGAAGTAAATAACCACCGTAAAGAGGTAGAAGAGATTGTTAAAGATCTAAAAGGTAATCTAATTGTTAAAGAATATCCACCTAAAGGAGCTTCAATGACAACTATTAAATCTCATATTCAAAGATGTATTGATATGGAGCATAAACCAGATCTAATCATCATCGATTATGTAGATTACCTCAAACCACCAAGCAAAGGACGCTTTGACGCTAAAGCAGAGATTGATGATCTCTACGTAGCTTCTAAAGGACTTGCAAAAGAATTTAAAGTACCAATCCTAACACCTTCTCAGGTAAACCGAATGGGAGCAAAGGATGCTGTAATCGAAGGAGATAAAGCAGCCGGATCTTACGATAAGTTAATGGTAGCAGATGTTGCAATCTCACTATCACGTCAGAAGGAAGATAAGGTTAATGGTACTGGACGATTCCACATTATGAAGAACAGGTACGGTATGGACGGTATGAGCTACTCAGCTAAAGTGAATACCGATAACGGTCACATGGAGATACTAGGTGACTTAGATATGAACGATATACCAGCTCCAGCCGAACCTACTTCAGTGCCAGGTATAGACTCTGTAGATAGAAAACTACTCGCCAAGAAATTTTTTGAATTAACTAATCAAAAGTAAGAGTTTAGCCGTATTTATAAAACACGGCCCGAGAGATGACTCAAGGGCTGTTTTTGTCTAACAGTTTATCAAATATATAAAGATATGAGTATATTACAAGAGCGAGTGGTTTATAAGCCATTTGAGTACCCACAAGCACATGATTACTGGTTAAAGCAGCAACAAGCACACTGGTTACATACTGAAGTGCCGATGGCTAATGACGTAACGGATTGGAAGTCCAATCTAAAGGATCATGAGAAAAATGTTGTAGGTGGGATCTTAAAAGGCTTTGCTCAAACAGAAACAGTAGTAAATGATTACTGGACTGGTCTTGTAACAAAATGGTTCCGTAAGCCAGAGATCATTATGATGGCTACAACCTTTGGAGCATTTGAAACTATCCATGCAGAAGCATATTCGTTATTGAATGAGCAATTAGGATTGGATAACTTTGCAGAGTTCTTAGAAGATGAAGCTACAGCAGCAAAGATTGAATCTTTAATGGAGGTTAGAGACGGACATGACGGTAAAGTAGATTACCACGAAGCAGCTCGTTCATTAGCAATCTTCTCAGCATTTACTGAAGGAGTAAACCTATTCTCTTCATTTGCAGTATTGTTATCATTTAAGATGAGAAACAAACTGAAAGGTGTTGGACAGATTGTTGAATGGAGTGTACGTGATGAATCTTTACACTCTCAAGCAGGATGTTGGTTGTTCCGTACTTTAATGGAAGAACATCCAGAACTAAAGACTGATAAGTTGATTGCAGAGATTAGAGAAGCAGCACAAGCAGCTTTAGATCTAGAATTCAACTTTATTGATAAGATCTTTGAGATGGGTGACTTAGAGAACCTTTCTAAGAGCGAACTAAAGAACTTTATTAAACATAGAGTAAATACTAAGATGGGTGACTTAGGTCTAAAGCCTTTAATTCCTTCTGAAGATATTGACCAAGGTGCATTAAAGACAATGTTATGGTTTGACTCAGTAATCGCTGGAAAGCAACATACAGACTTCTTTGCTAATAGAGTTACAAATTACTCTAAAGGACATATGGAGTGGGATTCAGCTTCAATTTTCTAATGGAAAAATCAGAATTAGATCAAGAGATAGCATATTGGAGCTATCAAAAGAAAGCATCGATTATGGAAGGAGACCTAGCCGGTGCAATGGAAAGTGATAAACATATTAAACAATTATTAGAAAAAGAGAATGTCTAGCATTACAGTAGATTATAGTGAGTGGGTAGCAGGTAAGGACTACCCAGAATGGATGAGTGAGATTTCGTTAGCAACTATCTCTAAAGGGTACTTGCTTCCAGGAGAAACTCCAAAGAAGGCTTACAAAAGAGTCGCAGATACAGTAGCTATGCGATTAGGGAAGCCGGAATTGTCATCCAAGTTTCAGAGGTACATGTGGAAAGGCTGGTTAAACCTAGCCTCTCCCGTCCTCTCGAACACAGGTACTGATAGAGGATTACCTATCTCTTGCTTTGGTATTGATACACCAGATAGCATTAGAGGAATAGGTCTGACAAATGCAGAGCTAATGAAACTAACCTCCGTAGGAGGAGGAGTAGGGATTGGTATTTCCCGTATTAGAGGACGTGGAGAGAAGATCGGTAAAGATAACCTAGGACAATCAGAAGGTGTAGTGCCATGGGCTAAGATCTACGATTCTACTATCATTGCTACTAATCAAGGCGCAGTACGTAGAGGAGCAGCATCAGTAAACCTAGATATTAATCACCCAGACATCAAAGAGTTTTTACAGATTCGTAGACCAAAAGGAGATCCTAACCGTCAATGTTTGAACCTACACCAAGCTGTAGTAGTTGACGATGCGTTCATGAATCGATTAGAAAGAAGAGATCCTGAAGCAATGGAGATCTGGGTAGAGATTTTGAAGTCAAGAGTAGAGACTGGTGAACCTTACTTAATGTTTAAGGACAATGTTAACAGAGTTAACCCTTTAGCGTACACTAAGAACAACTTAGATGTAACAATGACTAACATCTGTAGTGAGATTACTCTACATACAGATGAAGAGCATAGCTTTATTTGCTGTTTATCGTCAGTAAACTTAGCAAAGTACGATGAGTGGAAGAATACAGACTTAGTTGAGACATCAATCTACTTCCTAGACGGAGTATTAGAAGAATTTTTATATAAGACTAACGGTAGAGAGTCTATGATTAGAACTCATAGATCAGCTAAGAAAGGTAGAGCATTGGGTCTTGGTGTATTAGGATGGCATACATTCCTACAGCAAAAAGGATTACCATTTAACTCTATGGCTTCAACAGCTTGGACAAATCAAATCTTCTCTCAGATTAGAAACGAAGCAGAAGCAGCTTCTAGAAAATTAGCAGAAGAATATGGTGAACCAGAATGGTGTAAAGGAACAGGAATGCGAAACACCCACCTCTTGGCAATCGCTCCTACAGTTTCTAATAGTACTATCTCCGGAGGTGTATCTGCTGGTATTGAGCCTATCCCAGCCAACATTTATACGTTCAATTCCAACAAGGGTACGTTTATTCGTAAGAATCCTGTTTTGGAGAATTACTTGGAAGAGAAAGGCCACAACACAGAAGAGGTTTGGAAGCAGATCTTACAAGACAGAGGTTCGGTAGCTAACCTACCCGAAGATATTATGCCGGTAGATGACAAAGAAATCTTCTTGACTTTTGCTGAAATCAATCAATTAGGATTAGTAGAGCAGGCAGGTGTACGTCAAAAGTATGTTGATCAAGCAATGTCATTAAACTTAGCTTTCGATCCAACAGATAGTCCTAAGTTTATCAACTTGGTACACCAGACAGCTTGGAAGTTGGGTATTAAGACTCTATACTACTTGCGTACTGACAGTGTGATTAACGGAGATATTGGCTCAAGAACATCAGAAGATTGTTTGAGCTGTGATGGATAATTCGATCTATTTATTATAATAAAATAAAAACACTATGAATAACTTTGATTTAAGAAAGTTCTTAGCTGAAAACAAACAGCAAGTAAACGAAAACACTTCAGCACCATTCGAAACAGGAGCAGATCTTCAAGAGTTTCTAGAAGCTAACTTTGCAGAATACAAAAACAGTGACGTTTCATACGACGAAGATTACTTATTTGAAATTCCAGTCGAAGCATTTGTAAAGGCGATCAATGATGGACTAAGAGATAACTACGACGGTTCTCTTGGATTTGAAAATGGTAAGATCAATTTCATGGGTGCAGCTTAATCTACCCCAAGGTAAAAACATTATGAACAACTTTGATTTAAGAAAGTTTTTGACTGAGAACAAAGAAGGTAGACAACTTCATCCAAACTTCAAAGGTCCTCACGAGCACTACGCTAAGCTACTCCCAGGAAGAGGAATGTACCTCTTACAGCCAAGTGATATTGCTATGGAGATTGAAACGCTCGAAGCAGCCTTAGCATACCTTAAGGAACTTCCAGCATCATCAGCAGAGTAATTTAGATGAAGCTACTTAAAGAAGCAAATATTACAAAGGCATTAGCCTATCATTTAGAGAATAACCTGTCCCTAGCCGAGAATGTGTTTAGGGCAGGTTCCTCTAAGTTCTTTGAAATCTTTAACGAAGCACGAGCTTTATATAAGGAAGGTGCTTTAGAGATATCGGAAGACGATAAGTTCTTCTTAGAAGAGACTTTTATAGGTGAGGTAGGTATATATGAAGGACAAGAAGTTTATTTAGACTTCCCGTTACCTACCAAAGAGACTTTTGAAGAAGCTAAGTACCAAGGACGTAAAGTAGATTTGAATAAACCTACTAGAAGTAATGGTCCTAAGAAGTTTCAAGTTTATACTAAAAATCCTAAAACAGGAAAAGTTATTAAAGTATCATTCGGAGCATCTGACGGTGGCGGAGCTTTAGCAGTTAAGTTAAAAGATTCAGAACGTAGAAAAGCTTTTGCCGATCGTCACAACTGTGAAAAGAAGAATGATAGAACCAAAGCAGGTTATTGGTCATGTCGATTACCAAGGTATGCTAAGGCTTTAGGACTTTCCGGAGCTGGAGGCAGATGGTGGTAGATTTACCTTTTACAGAAAGACTTGTTGACTATAACTGCTCTATAAGGAGATTTGACCCAGCTACAGATCCTATGGAGTTTGTATGGCATAGAGATAGAGAAGATCGAGTAGTAGATGTTATTGAACCAGGAGGATGGAAATTTCAATTTGAAGACCAGTTACCGATTGAATTAAAAAAGTTTACCAGGTTAGAAATACCTGCAGGATCGTATCACAGAGTTATACCGGGAACAGAAGAATTAAAAATATTTTTAAGAAAGTTATGATAGCATTTTCAGTAGTACTATTAGCTCTAGTAATCGGAGCAGTTTGGAACTTTAATTACCAGTTAGAAAAGCTCAAAGAAGCGCACGAAGAGGAATTAAGAAGAGAGGTTACTAAAGCTCGAAAAGACGGTAAGCAGAGAAGCGCTGCCGTACAATGGGGTAAGAGTATAGAACACTTTGTACCCTTTATGAAAGACTTTCCAGTACCTGTTGAAGATGTAACGTTCCTAGGTATGCCTATCGACTACGTTGGATTTGTACATACAGAGAGTAAGACTAAATGTGAAGTCCATTTTATAGAAGTAAAGAGCGGAAGCTCCTTCTTAATGGGTAAGCAGAAGAATATCAAAAAAGCTATTGAAGAGGGTCGAGTCTATTGGCACGAGATGTCGGTAGAAGGAAACTTCGAGAAATAAAAAAAGGGCCTTTCGGCCCTTTCTTTTTATAAGATCTATTTGGATGTAGTCAAATTTATTCGTATATTTAAGAGTTAAAAAAGCAAGAGATGAAAAGATTACAGCTACTGCTAGACAAAAGAACTCAACTAGTCAACCAGCTTATTGAGCTAAAAATCTGGCAATCAAACAACCCAGAAGCTAAAGTAGACGAATCAGTTGCACACTTAGAAAAAGAATTAGATGAACTCCAAGAAAAGATCGAACGAGTTAGAATGGATTCCTGATCAAGAGTGGGACCACTACTCAGGACTTCCAAACCCAAAATTTTATGAACAAAGCGATAGTGACCGGATTCTTCTTATTCCTACTAGGTCAGGGGATGATATGGTACCAGACAAATAGTCAATTTTTCAACACCTGGGCTAAAGAGCATCCATATGTTATGGCAGCCTTTGGTTGGCCAATCTCATACATACTAATATACGCTTCAAGGTACGTAGTAGAAGGTTTTGATGGACTATTATGGCCAGGAAGGTTAGTAGGCTTTGCTTCTGGAATGGTAGTAATGGCGTTACTCACCTACCTTCACATGGGCGAATCTATCAGCATGAAAACAGGTATAACATTGTTACTAGCTTTAGCTATTACTTTAATACAAGTTTTTTGGAAATAAGTTGGATAAGTGAAAAATTCTTCTTATATTAAGCGTATGAAAAAGGTTATGATATTATTTGCAGTACCGGCTATAATCGGTAATACTGCAGCACCAGCATTAGAAGTTTGTTATGAAGAAACAACTATTGAACTTGAGCCTAAGAGTATACAGATGGTTATTCCTGAACGAGATTTGGTCTCCGCTCTTATTCTTGTTGAGTCTCGGGGTAATGATTCTGCTATTGGAGACAGGCATATTGTAGGAGGTGAAGCTGTAGGAGCTTTACAAATTCGTCCTATCATGGTTAGAGAGGTGAATCGTATCTTAAAGATTCAAAAAAGCGATAAGAGATTTAAATTATCAGATCGGTACGATAGAGAGAAGACTATTGAGATGTTCTATGTATGGAAAAACTTCCATCATAAAGACTCAGACTTTGAAACTATTGCTCGTAACTGGAATGGCGGACCAAAAGGTTATAAAAACTCTCGTACGTTAAAATACTGGAGTAAAGTACAAAAGGAATTAGATGATACTACGATCAGGTAAATACCAAGGTTACACAGTAGACGAAGTTAGATTCTCAGATCCAAGTTACTACTACTGGATAAAAGCTAATAGACCTGAGATGCTAATAGAGAGAAAGGCAAAGCCTAAAGCTCAGAAGATAGAAGTATCTGAGGAGGAGTTAGAAGAAAGAAAAGCATATAAAAATATTCCGCTAGGAGGTTGGAAAGATGCATTTTAGTTCTTATATTAAGGTAAGTTAAAAGAAAAAGGTTATATGAAGACATTCAAAGACATTCAGTTCTTCCAATCAATGGGAGGTAATTTAAAGAGTACTACCAAATTCGATAACGGATTTGAGTTAAGCGTAATTGCAGGTGAGTTTGCATACAGCACACCTCGTGAGAATAACACAGATCCAGACTTCTTCTCGGAGTTTGAGATTGCTATCCTTAATGATGATGGGGAGTTTGTTACTAAAGATTTCCTACCAGGTCACGATGATGATGTATTGGGGTGGCAAAATCGAGGTCAAATTAATGCCCTAATGTTATTAATTCAATCTAAGTAAGATGGAAGTATTTGTATTGTTAAAGGGATATGATTACGAGGGTTACGGAAGTAACGTTGAAGTATTCTCAACACGTGAGGCAGCCGAAGCTAGAAAGAAGGCATATCAGGACGGTGTAGTCCAGTATGAAGGAATGAATAACATTCAGTACGATTACGATTATGACTCACTCAAAATTGTTAAACGTAAAGTAGATTAAGATGAAATATACAAACAGGTACGGAGATGTTTACACATTTACCAAACAAGAGGATGGTAGTGTATTGTGGGAAGGTGATTTTAAGCATTGTCGCTTTGGATGGCCTAACAACTACAAAAGAGCTTACCAGCAGTACCGTAAGGACGGTGGTGACATGCACATTGAAGACTTTAAAGAGCAAGTACATGAGATGATGTACAATGTGAATAACGAGTACATAGGTCCCGGACCCATCTGTGCAATGTATGGGCATTTGGTAACCTCAGATAGGAATATCATTGATATGGTTGATCCGAGTGGAGGTCCTTACCTCAGTACTCATACAAACCTATATGAACGCTTTGGTGATGATGAGTTAAAAGGATTATGTATCAGCAGCTTTGAACCAATTGAGACGGGTTACAAGATTCATACATACGGAGAGTTTTTCCATTTAGACGATTAAGAGAGATGAAAAGATATTGGAATAAATTTCTTAATTGGTTGATACCAAATAGAAGAGCAAGGTTGCTTGCTGAAATAATGAAACGAGACCAAGAGTTGGGTCTCTATGATGAAACCTTTAACACCAAGAGAAATGAAGTGGCTAAAACGATTCTTCACCAAAGCAGAGATTAGAGAGGTATCTTTCCATACGGGAACTGATGGAATGAAGAAGCATAGTGAGTTTATAGATTGGGTAAATGAAAGCGGTACTGAGATAATTAATTCATTCATTACCTATCATAAGTACAGCCATTCGCATCAACCACAATACATAAATTATGTAGTTAAAATTAAGAAGTAATGGGTAAACCAACTCTAAATAGTTCTTTCCATATTTATAATAAAATAGTTAAATGGATAATTTCGATTTAAGAAAATACTTAACCGAGAATAAACTCACCTCTAACAGCAAGTTAGATGAGATAGGTGATGCTTCTGCTGAACCATATAAATGGGAAGCTCTTCCAAAGAGTAAGATGAAAATAGGAGAAGGACAT
>Ga0209652_1003083_pt1 | contig 12485 bp, 8 predicted proteins | sample SaaInl74LU_5_DNA_FD_184641 | JGI IMG/M metagenome (GOLD analysis project Ga0209652, IMG submission 184641) | Marine microbial communities from expanding oxygen minimum zones in the Saanich Inlet - ESP_74LU_5_DNA (SPAdes) (version 2) | ecosystem: Environmental > Aquatic > Marine > Intertidal zone ...
TCATTTTTCGGCGATTTTCGGCGGTCGGCAGACAGCCGGTTGAAGTAACCGTAAAAGTCATTCACTGCGGCCTGCCACTGCTTAGCCGCTGCCAGCGGGTCATTCAACAGCTCTTCACGCTGTTCAGAAGGATCATTCCCACCAAAGAATTCCTGTGTGAGTTTTAACATGAATGGCTCATCTTCACGGGGAACACCGAGCAGTGTCATGACCACGCGCAACGGATAATGCAATGCAAAATCTTTGACAAAGTCACACTCGCCATCAAAGCTCAACAAGTGCTCAACCGAAAGGCGCGCATCAGCTCGGATACTCTCCTCCAGATCTTTCATTTTTTGGGGAGTGAACCAACCTGCGGAAATACCGCGGACACCGGTATGCTCCGGCGGATCCATAAAGGTCAGAGTCTGTAGCGATCGATAAGTGCCATTTGTAGCCTCTCGCAACACCTCTTCATTAGACTGATCACTTAAAATTGGGTTGTGCTGCGCACTCGAGAAAAGCTCCGGCTTGCTCCCGATAAAGCGAATATCCTTTAGCTTAGAAACAAACCACAAGGGATCGTAGCCATCTGCCTGTGCAATTCCAAGCGGCACATTATTCCTGATCCAGCTAAAGGCCTTATGGACTTCTGCCTCATCACCGTAACTGGCGGGTAGAATCGCACCGTTAGCAATATCTTTCGGGATCTCTGGTCGATTTAAAGTAGTCATCATTTTTAGCCTCTTAAGTCAGAGAGTTATAACTGAATCTGGTGTTCAGGCAAGTTGAAAAAAAGTGACGTATCTGGTTGATTGGTTATCGCCAAACAATCAAGCAACCAAAAGGATACGTCACCATGAGTAAGAGTAATATTGTTAAGCTTTCAGGTCGAGCAGAATCATCTGATCCACTGACGGAGTTACTGCGCCAGGGCGCGCAAGATTTGATACAGCGAGCCGTGGAAGCCGAGTTGTCCGAATACCTGCAAGGCTTCCAGGGTCGCCGGTTGGAGGATGGTCGCGCAGCGGTTGTCCGCAACGGTTATCAGCCGGAACGGGCTATTCAAACGGGGATTGGGCCGGTTAACGTCAAGGTGCCGAAAATTCGTGCTAAAGATGGTAAGCCGGTGACCTTTCGTTCTGCATTGGTGCCGCCGTATGTGCGCAAGACACGCTCTCTGGAAGCGGCCTTGCCCTGGCTGTATTTGAAGGGTGTCTCCACAGGCGAGATGGAGAATGCGCTGGAAGTGCTGGTGGGTCCGGAGGCCAAAGGGTTATCGGCCAGTACGGTGGCGCGACTGAAGCGCCAGTGGGCGGATGAGTATGCTGCCTGGCGTCAATCCCGGCTGGACAAGGATCGCTGGGTGTATCTGTGGGCGGATGGTATCTACAGTGGCTTGCGAGCGGAGGATGCCAAGCTCTGTGCGCTGGTGATCATCGGAGTGAATGAGCGTGGGCAGAAGCATTTTCTGGCCATTGAAGACGGCGTTCGGGAATCGACGCAAAGCTGGCGTGAAGTGTTGTTGTCCCTCAAGGCTCGAGGGATGAACACACCGAAGCTGGCCGTTGGTGATGGTGCGATGGGCTTCTGGGCGGCACTGGATGAAGTCTACGGTGAGACGAGACAGCAACGCTGCTGGATGCACAAAACAGGTAATATCCTGAATTACGCACCGAAGTCTGCGCAACCGAAAATGAAGCAGGCGCTACATGACATCTGGCAAGCCGCTACCCGCAACGAGGCAGAATCGGCATTCGACAAATTCGAGCGTATGTACGAACCGAAGTATCCAAAGGCGGTGCAGTGTTTACAAAAGGATCGCGATGAGCTGATGGCGTTTTATGACTTTCCGGCGCAGCACTGGCAGAGTTTGAGAACGACCAACCCGATAGAGTCGAGCTTTGGAACGATCCGTCATCGGACGAAGCGATCAAAAGGATGTTTAAGCCGGGATGGCATGCTGCATATGATCTTCAAACTGGGAGAATGTGCTCAGAAGAATTGGCGTAAGCAGCGCGGCTTTCACTACCTGGCCAAGGTTGTCCAGGGTATCAAGTTCAGGGACGGAGAAGAGGTGATAGCAACCGATCAGAAAGTAGCTTGATCAAGTTGCCAAACACCAGATTTGACTATAACTCTCTTAAGTCCTAGCATTACTTCTGTATGAATGGGATTTCAAAATCTCCACGGAGGATCTTCACTCCTAGATTAAACAGCACCTACCCTAGCGACTCCGCTTTAGCACCTCGGGCTCAACCGCGCGGTGGAAACCATTAAAGGGCGTACTTTTTGAACTCTGTTCCAAATTCCATGTTTGTCGAGCGTTAGGTGTACCTCCATCCACTCTGATGCAGGTGCCAGTGATATAAGCCGCAGCAGGGGAAAGCAAAAACACAATCGCAGCAGAAATTTCCGATTCGCTGCCATAGCGTTGCAAAGGGACTCTGCCCGGGTACTCCAATAACTTTGCTTGCACTTCAGCTGGGTATGTATCGAATCCGCTGGACGCAATTCCACCCGGGGCTACCGTGTTAACACGCACATTGTCGGCACCCCATTCACAGGCGACTGACTCCGAGAGTGTCAACATGCCACCGCGAGAAGCACCGGAGTGAGCAAAATCGGGCCAACCGTGCCAAATATCAGCGATCATGTTAACCACACTGCCACCGTTCGCTTTCATCCATCGCTTATAGACTTCACGCATAAAGATAAATCCACCGGTCAGATTGTTGCGAACCACAGCCTCAAATCCTCTCGTAGAAATATTTTCCATCGCGGTCCTGAATTGACCACCGGCGTTATTTACCAAACCGTGAATCGCACCGTACTTCTCAAGCGTATTCTCAATGACCTGGATCACGGCATCTTCATCGCGAATATCACCGGCCTGCACATAGACCTCCCCGCCATCCTCGCGAATTTCAGCTGCCACACTTTGCAATTTTTCCTCGGTTCTCCCGACGATCACTACATTGGCCCCTAGTGATGCCAACTCGTGCGCTGTACACCTGCCAATACCGCTGCCTCCACCGGTCACAATGATTGTTTGCCCCTCGAATAATCCCGGTGCAAAGACTGATGCGTATTTCATGTATTAATTCCTTTCGGTTAATTGACTAAATCACTAATGATCAGAGTGGCTTGCACCCTCTGCAAAACGCCGTGAATCTGATAAGGACGCTAAGAGTCGACACCCGTCTACAAGTGCCTTTAACTCCGCCTGGAGCGGGGCGCGACCACTTGCTGACTTAGTCTTTCCCGTCAAAATGGTGCGCGACTCAGCAATTTTCGCCGCATTTTCAAAATAGCTCTGAGAAACAGACTCCTCGCAGTGAATGCGGTGCTGTAACACGCCTTGCTCTCCCACAGCCAATGCATCCTTGAACACCTTTTTTAAATCAACAGTCTGATTTTTGGGCGTCATAGAGAGCGCCTTTGAGAACACGTAATATGATTCAATGAAAGGCCGCAGTGTGCCGTGACCGAGCAAGACCGGTAGATTTTGCAACATCTCGATGACAGCACCTTTGCCACTCTGCAAGGCGTCTTTCCACTCAGGCATTCGCCTATCGAACTGTTGCTCGAGCAGATCAATAAAAGGTTCAGAACCCTCGAAGAAAAACTCATACTTCATCAGATCCCGGATTCTCAACGCTTCTTTACGGAAGTCGCCTATCGCTGAAGCACCACTACCCTTCACTGCGATCAATGCAAGTTCACCGACCGCGCTTGTCACAAAAAACTGCACCAAACCATTGCGGTAATAAGCGGGTATTCGTGCACCTCCGTGCGGCACCATATAGAGAACATCTACGCCTTCACCAAACTCCGTAATCGCCCCAGTTGAGGCCAATTGCTGAAGTGCCGTGTCGAGTGTTTCAGCGTCATCCGTTAACGCTTCCTCGGTCATCGGGAACCCGTAGGTAGCCACAAAGTCGCGCAATGCGTTCAACTCATGCTCCAATTCCCTGCGAGAGACTGCGCGATGTCCGTGCTCTAACAGGACATAACAAATCAGTGCGTTTAACGTGATCGGCGTAACATTGTTGAGGTCAACAGCGAGATCAAAAGCGAGCTTCTGTAAACTCTCGCGTTCGAGCACTAATTCGTGATCGGACACATCTTTAGCAAGATAATCCGCGACAGCAACACCTCGCCCAAAACGAAGGTGAATGCGTCCAAAACTTTTATTGAGTCCCTTGAGATACTCTATGAACCAGGCTGCCGACTCAGGGCGTTTGATGCCGCCAACCTGCAGGTTGTCGTAGTCGTGCACCTCTGGAATTTGGTCGTAGACGATAGAGATCGGAATAATCAGCAGTTCCGGATCTTGCTGCCTGAGGTAAGAGCCCACCACATAGTTGATCAATCCAAAGCGCGGGGGTAATAGTTTTCCCGTTCGCGAGCGCGTGCCTTCAAGCGCCCAGTTCACCGGGAAGCGTTTGCTGGCCAAGTAGTCAATATAATTTCTAAATACCGCTTTGTAGGTCTCATCTTCGCCAAACGTCCGGCGAATAAAAATTGCACCGCCGTTTCTGAGCATAGTTCCCAGACCCAAAAAGCCCATATTGATCCCGCCGAAGGTGTGCACAGGCGGAAGGTTCATCTCATGAAACAGGGCATACAATAAGAAGCCGTCGACATGGGATTTGTGCGTGAAAACAAATGCCACCGGCCTTTGCTCCATCGCCTCTCTCACTCGCTCCAGATCACCGTCTAGAAAATCCAACTCCTTGTCGAAACCGCGTGAATACATCAGGCGGCCGAGTGCCGCCACCAAATCCAAACCCTCGGGTGTTGGCGTAGCTGCCATCTCCTTCAAACATTTCGAGGCGTCGGACTTTACTTCCTCAAGGTTACGCTTCTCACTTTGTGCGATTTTCTTGAGGGTTTTAATGAGTTGCGGGCGTTCCAGAACCTCCTGGTCAACCAAACGAGGAACTTTATAGCGAGACCCTTTTATGACACGCTCAGCGCGCTCGAGCGCTAATAACGCTGCGCGGGCAACGTACTGTGGAAACTCCCCTCGTTGATCGGCATCGCTCTCAAATCGAGCCAGAAGGTCAGTGACAAAAGCTCCTTTACCAACCACCACTTCGTATGGACGCGTATCGGTATCCCTTACCCATCCCTTCAAGATTGCCTTTTGAAACAAGTTATTTTTGGACCCGTAAAGACTCACCAGAAAGTCATTGAGCTTTGGCCGTCGGCGCTCAGCATCGGCGTCCTTGACCCACCACGTGACCCGAAGCGGCACCAAGAAAGATGAAGACTCGGAATCCAAAAGATTCTTTAAACGATCGGCACTTCTAGCTGCTGAATCACTACTGTCAAACGAGAGGTGCACTACCTTGTAATCGAGAGATGCGATATTTTTTCTGATAAAGCGATTGAGAAGCGTGCGCTCGGATGCAGTTGCTTCATCGCAAAGAAAGACGACCGTCACATCGGCGTTAAGTTCTGCAATCTCTTTGAATGGCATCAGGATGTTGACCTTGCCTTGGGCAGTCGTGGTACTGACTTACGCACCAGGTTGGATTCAAAATTGCGGATGATTTGATCTAGGCAACGACTAATACTCGTCTGAATTCTAATCCGCTCAATGTAGGGCCACGTCGATCTCTCCCCCGCAGCAATCATCTCCAGAATCTCCGCATTGGTACGCTCTTTCAGTAAAAAAGCCGGATTGTGAATACGACGAGGGGGCAAGATATTGATATCACCAGTATAGGTCTGTGAGAGGACAGAGCTCGTCAGGGACAGAAAGCGACTCAAGCGATCGAGCTTCTTCGTTGGCCGGTCAATGAGTTTGGCCATCAGCAAAGCCCACTCTTTAGACGTGCTGCGAAACGTTTGTTTGATCATGCCGAAGGTGTCGGTCTCGGCATCTTCATTTAGGAATGGTAATGCAACTGGGTTGGTCTGACTCACAATGGTGTGATTGACACCATAGAGACGCATTACACGCTTAATCGGCAAGTCATCACTTACGGAGCCATCAATCCATCGGCGTTCTTCTAAATAAGGTTTACGATTGCCGTCTTGATCCTTTGCAGCAAGCTGCACGGCGGGGAAAAAACCAGGTAACGCGCTCGATGCCAACAATGCCTCGCGAATAGTTACATTGGGGGAGGCAATATCATTTAACAAACGCGAGGTTTGATGCTTCTCAGCAGGTGCCACAGAAACATTAATGTGAATCCCAGTTAGCTCTGATGCCTCTTGGAAGGTCAAATCCGGGATCAATCGGGCGAAGAACTTCTCCACCTCTCCCGCTGACATTCTTGTGAAGCGGTTAAACATGCCAAAGTTATTGAGGCGCGTTTCCTTATCTACCTCCATACGGAGATAGTCTGGATTAAAAATATTTTCCAACTCACTTCTCGGATGGCAACCGACAATGGCGGAAACGATCGCGCCCCCACTAGCACCACCGATAACAGAAGGCAGTAAGTCCTGCTCCCACAAGGCTTTAACAACGCCAAGATGAAAATAGAACAAAGAGCCGGAGCCACTTAACATGAGCGCCGTGCGGCCATAACAGTGGCTGGCCCGCTTAAAGAAGTCGAGTTTCTGTTCCGGTGTAATCGAAGTGACCTCATCGCTTGCCAGGTGAACCAGCGATGAAATGACTTCATCCACATAATCAGAGATCAGTTGCTTGGTGCCGAACTCAGCTCGTTTATAAAGGCTGCTGCGGCCCATGCCACCCATGTTGCCGTGAATACCCTCATTTAATGCAAAGAGTAACCCCTGATCATCCCCTCGGTCGCGGAACCCACGGTAGAGCTCGATACGCTTTCGAATCGCTTTATAGTCGTAAAGCGTCGTGCGGTCCTTGAGTTTCCAGATATCCATGCCATCCAAAAGATCCTTACGAATGGCTAGGGTTTTCCAATCGTGATAATTGTCTGCGCGCGCCAACTCAGTGTTTATTTTGCGATGCAATCTTTTGGACATCAGTTGCGCTTCCAGCTGCTAGCACGTGGGCGTTTGGATGTTACAGATCTTTTGTTACTGGGTATGCCGGCCGCTTGGTCCAGCTCTGTAAACGATGCGTTTAAACAATCACGCAGAAAATCCATATCTGGAACCATCTGCAACGTGGAGGTCAAACTGAGTGACAGCTTCCCGTCGTAACCCAGGGCGACAATAAAGAGCCCCATACCATCACCCAACGGCGTCATACCGAATTGATGCAAGCAACGCGATCCTTTCAAATAAAGTGGCACCGGCGACCCCGGCACATTGGAAATAGCCACGTTGCTCAACTTCGCGGTTGCACCGGATCTCAATAGCATTTGCGTGGTCGCCGCCAGTACTGGGCTAGGCATACTCCGTGTAATCTCAGCGATTAAACGAATCGAGGTACCGGTTTTCCCAGCCTTGGCCAGTTGGGTTTGCGCGGTAATCTTTGCCAGCCGTTCAATCGGATCCTCCACTTGCGTGTATAGATCCGTTGTCATTGCAGTTACTTGATTACCCTCACCTTCAGCGGCACCTTTTCCTCGGGTATTGATAGGCACCCAGCCCACCAGTGTCTCCGGCGGCAATTCATTGTGCTTCTCAAGATACCGCCGCAACGCCCCGCCACAGAGCGCTAATACGACGTCATTAATCTTGGCCTCCTCCGCAAGGTGCTGCATAGCCTTCAAATTCGCTAAGGGAAACTCGATGGCATCAAACGTTTTATCTGGTGAGACCGGCAAACTGAATCGAGTAATTGGAATCTCGCCTTGCTCCGCGACTGCAGCCTCCCCTTTTTTACTGAACATGGATCCTACAGCGATTTTAGATGCACCGAGCAATCCACGTGAAACACGCAACGGAGACTTAATTTGATTCGCCAGAAACGACCGCCAAATCTCCCGAGGCGAAGGTGGTGGTCCCGAGGACTCGGCTTCTTCCAATTCGTCAAAGAACGGAGTGCCTTCTGCATCGCGGTCACTCAGGCAGCCAAACAGTTTCATCATTGCCGCGCCATCAACCGCCGCGTGATGCACCTTGATGATGAGAGCAAAACTCCCTTCAGGCACATCGAGAAATTGGCCGAGGTTTTCAACAACGTGCATCTCCCACAGGGGTCGCTGCGTATCGAAGGGTCGGGAATAAATTCTGCCCATCAAGTCACAAAACTGCGACCAACTATCACCATCTGCAAGGCGATGCTGGTGCACGTGACGGTGTAGGTCAAAGTACTCATCATCAGCCCAGTACGGATAATCCAGATCCATGGGCACTCTGATTAAGCGGCGTGTAAACACTGGACTCAACTTAATCCGCTGATCTAGCTGGGCGAGCAAGGCTTCGACTATCGAGGTATGGGGCGACCCTTTGGGCGGGCCATAGATGCAGGCCATTGCCACATTAGACAAGTTCCTGCCGTTCTCCATAAACAGGAACTGCGCATCCTGTGCACTAAGTTGTTTCATGCCACACCATCCAGAAACGCATCACTATCGCTTCGCTTTCGCTGACTTTCCGGCCGTTGAAGACTTGGGCTCAGGCAATGGCTCTTCATCGAAACCCAACTTGCTCAAATACATATTGCGAACTTCAGCAATGTGGATATCCAGCGCATCGACCGTCCAATCTTCAGTCGAGATCGGTTCGAGAACCTCTACTTCAACCTCTCCAGACGAATAAGCAAATTGGCCTTTAGGTTGAATTTTTGCCGTGTCATGCAGAACCACCGGCAGTATCGGAACGCCCGCCTGCATCGCTACATGAAAAGGCCCTTTTTTGAACGGCAAAGGTTTGGCGGTTGGGGAGCGCGTGCCCTCGGGAGCAATCGCCACGTTCCGCTTTTCGACTGCCAGTGCATCAACTAATGGCTTCATCGCCTCAATGGCACTTTGCGTATTCGCGCGATCAATCGGAATAATGCCGGCAAACTCGTAGGCCTTTGCTAAGGGCTTGAACTTACCGATCTCTTTTTTCCCGACTGCGGCAAAATTATCGCGAAACATTTTCATAATGATCAAGCCGTCAGCCTGACTTTGATGGTTAAAAATCACCACCGCTGGTTGGGCCTTTAGCATTTTTTCGGGGTGTTTAACGTTGATTTTTAGCCCAATCAACGCGAACGACAATTCGGAAAAAAGGTTCAGCATGAAGCGTCGACCTTCGTCGTCTGAATGATTCAACTTGGAGACGGCAAATCCAGCGACATAGGAACCTAAGAGCGAGCTATACACCGCAGCAGTCCGGATTTTAGCGCCCAACCCGGGTTTGGTGGCTGATTTAACAGCTTCCAAAGTTTTATCCGCGTGCTTTCTCATAATACCTGCCTTGAAAAATTAGACGGAGCGACTGCTCCCTTTCCAGTAGGGCTCGCGAAGCACCTTTTTTAAAACTTTCCCTGTCCCACCGAGAGGCAACTCCTGAAAGAAGTCCACTGATTTGGGACACTTATAAGCCGCCAGGCCCTGCTTGGCGTGAGCGATGAGCGCTTCGGCATCAGCTTCACAGCCCGGCTTTAACACCACGCAGGCTTTAACTTCCTCACCCCAGCGCTCGCTCGGCACTCCAATCACCGCCACGCGGGCGACACTTGGATGTAGCGACAGACAGTTTTCAACCTCAGAGCAATACACGTTCTCGCCACCCGTAACGATCATATCCTTGGTGCGATCAACGATGTAGAGAAAGCCTTCATCATCGCGATACGCCACGTCACCGGTTCGGAACCAGCCGTTTTGGAAGACGGCATTCCATGCATCGGGGGAATTGCGATAACCCCTCGCAATGCTGGGGACGCGAACCCACATCTCACCGGGCTCGCCATCCGGTAGCTCTTGCCCCTCTGGATCCATGATCTTTACATCAATCATCGGCAGGGGTTTTCCACACGAGGTGAGACGGTGCTCGTTGGCCAAATCGTGCTCTTCCGGGCGGAGCAATGTCATCGCGCCACCACTCTCTGTAGCGCCATAAAACTGCATGAATCGGCATGGCATCACTTCGAGCGCCTGTTTAATCAAGCCCAGTGATATGGGTGAACCGGCATAGACGACCTCTCGAATGGAACTGAAATCTCTATCCAAGTAGTCCGGCTCTGCCAGTAACATTTGAATCATCACAGGAGCTACGGCAAGGATCGTGGGCCGCTTAGACTCGACCTCCGCAAGCACCAGCTTGGGATCGAACGCTCGAACAATGCCGATTGCGCCGCCGTTATATAGCGCCTGTACTGCCAGGCCAATGCCCAACAAATGAAAATTCGGCGCTGCGAATAAAAGGGTGTCCTCTGACGACCACGTGTAGGCAGGTTCGTAGTGTTCACAGAGACGCATCATGATGACGCCGCTGTGCATCAACTCCACGCCTTTGGGCTGGCCAGTTGTACCCGAGGTATACAGCATCCATGCGACATCATCACCTGCGCAATTGAGCATCGGATCCGTATTATCGAACTCGGCGAGCCATTGACGGAAAGGGTTAGTCGCGGGTAGTCCGCAACGAATCTCTTTGAAGGGCAGCGCTTGCGACAACCGACTTGAAAGCCTTTGCCAAACGGGAACCAAATCGCTATCGACGAGTGTCATTGTCGGCGTTGCGTCTGCCACCACAACTGCCAACTCATCCTCTGCAAGACGCCAGTTTAACGGTACAAACGTGGCACTTGCTTTTGCGGTGCCAAGCAATGCAATCAAGAAGTCGTCCGAGTTAGCGCCGTAAAATGCGACACGATCACCCGGGATCACGCCCTCAGCTATCAGGCCATTCGCGAAGCGACTCGTTAGGTTATCGAGCTCGCGCATCGTGATGCGGTTATCCTGAAACAGCAGCGCCGTGTTGTCAGGTAGATTCCGCGCGTTGTACCGGGTGATGTCCGCAACTGTTCGGATTTCAGGATACTGCCACATAACTCAACTTCGGTTACATTATTCTAGAATATTCCCTAGGTCACTTCTTGACGAGTTTTGACATCGCCTCGATTGCTTCCTCGGAGCGCGCGCACTCGACCATATATTGGGCTTCCATCTCCAGGTGCGTTTCGATCGTTTGCCCCGAAGACGCCAAAAGCATTCTGCGCATGCGACCAAACACTTCGGTGGGGCCACCAGCCAATTTTTTGGCCACTTCCATGCTATGTGTCAGTAGGTCATCCGACTCCACAATGCCGTTGATCAAACCATTCTCCAGCGCCTGATCCGCACTCCACATCTCGTTGAACATCAGGAACTCAGCGGCCTTGCGGCTGCCTACGCGGCGGGGAAGAAAGAACGACACCCCGGTGTCACCACAAACAGAAATCGCCGCAAAAGCTGCATAGAACTTAGTCTTTGGGGTCGCGTAGACAAAATCCGCACCCGCAGCCAATGCAACTGCACCACCGACCACAAGATTGTGTGCTGCGAGAACAACTGGTTCATCATTCTTGGCAAACCGCGCTACCGCCATATGGAGATTGGCGGTCATATGCTTAAACTTAGACGGCAACAGCTCGGGCTGATCGAGGAATGTTTTCAGGTCGCCCCCGACACTGAAGTTGGGACCAGCCGCATCGATCAATACGGCGCGCACATCATCCCGCTCTGAACACTCTACTGATAGCGCATTGAACTCCTCACAAAACGCCTGATCAAAAGGGTTTCCTCGATCAGGGGCATTGAGTCGAATATGGCCGACATTATCCTGAACCGTGAATTCAAACGCCTGATAGCTCATAGCTTCACCTATCCTATACGGAACGCTGTTCTTTTTCTTTTTGTACTGACGCCTGAATTGCATCACGGGCATCTTGCCAATCTTGGTCGGTCAATTCAGACAAACCGGCGAAAGTATTATGCCCCGCAAGGTGGTGTGCACCGTCAATCGCGATAGTTTGACCAGTCAGATAGTTGCAGCCATCCGACATCAGAAAGATCACTAAATTTTGCAGCTCAGGCATCTGCCCAAAGCGACGTAGAGGCACTGACCCTGAGTCAGTGGCACCAATACCTTTGCCTGTTGGATCCAGCTTGTCCCACGCACCTTCTGTGGGGAATGGACCGGGTGCCATCGCGTTGACTCGAATACCTGCAGGGCCCCATTCAACAGCTAACGACATGGTCATTGCATGGATGGCAGTCTTCGCCATGGTTGCGGGCACTACATAAGCAGAACCAGTCCACACCCATGTCACAAGATTACTCAACACAGAACCCGTCAAACCTTCCGCCAGCCAACGCTTACCGACAGTAGTCGTTGCGTAGAAGCTACCGTCCTGAATCGTCGTGCAAATTGCGCGGTACGCACGAGGGGAGATATTTTTGGTAGGCGCAATAAAGTTTGCACCGGCGTTGTTGATCAGTCCGGTCAAAGGCCCCTCGGCCCAGATTGAATCGATCATCTGCTCGACGGCTTCCGGATCGCGAATATCATTGATACGCGAGTGAATTCGCCCGGGTGCGATCGCGTCCAATTCCTTGACTGCAGCCTGTAGAACTTCATCGCGACGACCTGAGATGTAAACTGTCGCACCGTGGCGCAACAAACCCTCACTCATGGCTTTG
>Ga0209652_1003089_pt1 | contig 12468 bp, 10 predicted proteins | sample SaaInl74LU_5_DNA_FD_184641 | JGI IMG/M metagenome (GOLD analysis project Ga0209652, IMG submission 184641) | Marine microbial communities from expanding oxygen minimum zones in the Saanich Inlet - ESP_74LU_5_DNA (SPAdes) (version 2) | ecosystem: Environmental > Aquatic > Marine > Intertidal zone...
GTGTTTGTAGATGCTAATAAACAATATACTAATGGTTGGTTAGCAAATTTTAAAGAACTCACAGCTGGTATAGAGCTATTTAATATGTTCGATATTCAAAACGCAATTACAAACACTTGGGTAAGAGATATCTATTCTAAAACACAGTTTGGTATACCTAATTTTATGACAGGTAGAGTGTTAAATATTAAAATGAAAATGAGGTTTTAACCTAATATTTGCTCAGCATGAGCTTTGGTCTTTACTTTAGAAATCACTTCTTCTATAACTCCATTTTCATCAATTATAAAAGTAGTTCTATGAATTCCATCATATTCTTTTCCCATAAATTTCTTTGGTCCCCAAACTCCAAAAGCTTCAATTACAGCTTTATCTTCATCAGCTAATAAAGGATAAGGAAATTCATATTTATTTTTAAAATTAGACTGTCTTTTAGCAGAATCTGCACTTACTCCTAATACATCATAACCTTTAGCTAAAAAAGATTGGTAGTTATCACTTAAATTACAAGCTTCTGCTGTACAACCAGGTGTGCTAGCTTTAGGATAAAAAAACAATACTAATTTTTTACCTGAATAATCAGCTAATTTAATTGTATTTCCATCTTGATCTTTTGCTTCAAATTGTGGTGCTTTATCTCCTTTTTGTAAAGTTGTCATTTTGTTGTAAGTTTTTATATATATTTTAAACAAAAATACAAATATTATCATCGATTAAAAAAGATAGAGTTCTTACATTTGTGTTAAATTCATTTTAAGATGACAAAACAGGAAAAAGTATCGTTTGTTATAAATACCCTACAAAACTTATATCCAGAAATACCAATACCTTTAGATCATAAAGACCCATATACATTATTAATTGCGGTATTACTGTCTGCACAATGTACAGATGTTAGAGTAAATCAAATTACGCCACTATTATTTGCAAAAGCAGACAATCCTTTTGATATGGTTAAAATGACAGTTGAAGAAATTAAAGAAATCATTCGTCCTTGTGGTTTATCACCAATGAAAAGCAAAGGAATATATGGTTTGTCTAAAATTTTAATTGAAAACTATAATGGAGAAGTTCCTCAATCTTTTGAAGCTTTAGAAGCATTACCAGCAGTTGGACACAAAACTGCAAGTGTAGTTATGAGTCAAGCTTTTAATGTACCTGCTTTTCCTGTTGATACTCATATACATAGATTATTATTTAGATGGAATTTATCTAATGGTAAAAGTGTAGTGCAAACAGAAAAAGATGCAAAAAGATTATTTCCAAAAGAATTATGGAATGATTTACATCTTCAAATTATTTGGTATGGACGTGAATATTCTCCTGCTCGAGGTTGGGATTTAGATAAAGATATCATTACTAAAACTATTGGTAGAAAAACAGTTTTAAACGAATACTATAAAAATCTTAAATCATAAAAAAAGCCTCAACAACGTTGAAGCTTTTTCCACTCTTAATTCAAATTCAATTCAATGAAATCTTTTGATTTGGTTTTTACAATAGTTAGCGATTTGGAAAAATTAATCAAAAATTGAACTGTTTCTTGTTTGGGTTGCATCTTAAAATCAGATGACTTTTTTGAGTAAAGTTGCATCATATACTTGGTTTAATTACTTGGTTATAAATACAGTAACGATGCTTTTTTTACTTTATTGTTAATTCACTAAAATAATTTTATGTTTCTCTATTAATTTACGCATATTTATGAGTGCATAACGCATTCTGCCTAAAGCTGTATTAATGCTAACCCCAGTGTTTTCGCTTATCTCTTTAAAACTCATGTCTTTATACATGCGCATTACTAAAACTTCTTTTTGTTCTTCAGGTAATTCGTTTACAAGCTCTCTTACATCAGCAAAAATTTGTTCTTGTATAATTTGTTTTTCAGCATTTAAACTACCATCTTTTAAAACAGAAAATATATCAAACTCTTCAGTATTTTGAAAAGTTGGCATTCTATTGTTTTTTCTGAAATAATCAATCACTAAATTGTGAGCTATTCTCATTACCCAAGGTAAAAATTTACCTTCTTCATTATAATTACCTCTTTTTAAAGTTCTAATTACCTTTATGAATGTATCTTGAAAAATATCTTCTGTGATATCTTTATTCTGTACTTTACTGTAAATAAAACTAAATAATCTTTGCTTGTGTCTATTGATAAGTATAGCTAAAGAAGACTCATCTTCTTTGATATAACTATTAACAAGACTACTATCTGGAATAATTTCTTTTTGAATCATAACTACTTTTTGGAGGAACAAAGTGCTCTTCTCTAATTAAATTTTTAATAATTTTAAAAGTAGTTTTTAACTATATAGTATGCTAATTTTGTGATTCTTATAAAATCAAATATAGAATATTATTTTAATTCAACAAATTTTTTTAACATTTTCCATTGATAACTTTTTTAGTAAAGCATAAAATAGTAGTATTTTTATACTTTCTATTTTTTGATATATGAAGACTGATATTTCTACTGTAAATCCTAAAAAAAACATCATCATTAAAGGTGCTAAACTGCACAATTTAAAAAATATTGATGTTGTAATACCAAGAAATAAACTAGTAGTAATTACTGGACTTTCTGGTTCTGGTAAGTCTTCTTTAGCATTCGATACTTTATATGCAGAGGGTCAAAGACGTTATGTAGAAAGTTTAAGTTCTTATGCTCGTCAATTTTTAGGAAAACTAGACAAACCAAAAGTAGATTATATTAAAGGAATTGCGCCTGCTATTGCTATTGAGCAAAAAGTAAATTCTACAAATCCTCGTTCAACTGTTGGTACTTCTACAGAAATATACGATTATATAAAATTATTATACGCAAGAATTGGTAAAACCTACTCACCTATTTCTGGTGATGAAGTAAAAAAAGATACTGTTTCTGACGTCGTTAATTTTATTAAAAATTTTGAAGAACGCACAAAACTTTTATTACTTGCTCCTATTTCAATTGATGAAAATAGAGATCTAAAAACTGTTTTACAAGTTTTAGAACAACAAGGTTATGCTCGTTTAAAATGGAATGATAAAGTTTACAGAATTGCAGATTTTCCAAAAGAAGCTTATAAAAATGAAAGCCCCTATTTGGTTGTTGATAGAGTTATCACTAAAGACGATGAAGATTTTTATAACAGATTAGCAGATGCTACACAAACAGCTTTTTTTGAAGGAAAAGGAGTTTGTTTTATAGAAAACTTAGAAACCAAAAAGACAACTGAGTTTAGCAATAAGTTTGAATTAGATGGTATTTCTTTTTTAGAACCAAATACACACTTATTTAGCTTTAACAATCCTTATGGTGCTTGTCCAACTTGTGAAGGGTATGGAAATGTAATTGGTATTGATGAAGATTTAGTAATCCCTAATAGTGGATTATCTATTTACGAAGACGCTATATTTCCTTTTAAAACGCCTTCTTATATTCATTATAAAGAAGATTTAATAGCAGTAGCTTATCAATTTGATATCCCTATACATAAACCTTGGTTCGAATTAACAGAAAAGCAAAAAGAACTGGTTTGGAATGGAAATACATCTTTTAACGGAATTCATCACTTTTTTAAAGTATTAGAAGAAAAGAGTTATAAAATTCAAAATAGAGTGATGTTATCTCGTTATCGAGGTAAAACTAAATGTAACACTTGTCAAGGTAAAAGATTACGTGAAGAAACAAATTATGTAAAAATAAATAACAAAACTATTTCTGATTTAGTAACACTCCCTCTAGACGAATTAGCACTATTTTTTAAAGAAATAAAACTAAATAAATACGAAGAAAAAATTGGTAAAAGATTATTAACTGAAATTAATAATCGTTTGCAGTTTTTAACTGATGTAGGTCTCTCCTATTTAACTTTAAATAGAACTTCTAATACACTTTCTGGAGGAGAAAGTCAACGTATAAATCTAGCAACTTCTTTAGGTAGTTCTTTAGTAGGCTCAATGTATATTTTAGATGAACCAAGTATAGGTTTGCATCCAAAAGATACAGAATGTTTAATTGGGGTGCTTAAAAATTTACGTGATTTAGGAAATACAGTGGTTGTTGTAGAGCATGATGAAGATATTATGGCTGCTGCAGATTATATTATTGATATTGGCCCAGAAGCAGGTACTTATGGTGGAAAAGTGGTTGCTGAGGGTACTTATGAAAACATTTTAGCTTCTGAATCCTTAACTGCTAAATATTTAAATGGAGATTTAAAAATAGAAGTTCCTACAAAACGTAGAACATCAAAAAACATAATACAGATTACTGGTGCAAGAGAACACAATTTAAAAAATATTGATGTTACTTTTCCTTTAAATTGTTTAACAATGATTACTGGAGTTTCTGGATCAGGTAAAAGTACTTTAGTGAAGAAAATTTTATATCCTACCATGCAGAAAAAACTGGTTGGATATGGAGACAAAATTGGGCAACACACTAAAGTTGAAGGTGATTTTGATACTCTTAAAACAGTTGAGTTTATAGATCAAAACCCTATTGGTCGTTCTTCGCGTTCAAATCCTGTTACCTATATAAAAGCTTATGATGATATTCGTGCATTATTTTCGAATCAGAAATTAGCAAAAATCAGAAATTATAAACCCAAACATTTTTCTTTTAATGTAGAAGGTGGACGTTGTGAAACCTGTAAAGGAGAAGGTGAAGTTACTATTGAAATGCAATTTATGGCAGATGTGCATTTAGAATGTGATGTTTGTAATGGAAAACGTTTTAAAAAGGAAGTTTTAGAAGTAACTTTCGATGGTAAATCTATTGATGATATTTTAAACTTAACCATAGATGATGCTGTCACTTTCTTTTCTGAAAACTTAGTGCCAAAAATTGCTAATAAATTAAAACCATTACAAGATGTTGGTTTAGGTTATGTTACTTTAGGGCAATCTTCTTCTACTCTTTCTGGTGGTGAAGCACAAAGAATTAAATTAGCTTCTTTTTTAGTTAAAGGTAATACCAAAGACAAAGCCTTATTTATTTTTGATGAACCAACCACTGGATTGCATTTTCATGATATTAAAAAACTATTAGCTTCTTTTAATGCATTGATAGAAAAAGGACATTCTATAATAGTTATTGAACATAATATTGATTTGATTAAGTGTGCAGACTATATTATAGATTTAGGTTTAGAAGGTGGTAAAAATGGAGGTAATCTTATTTATCAAGGTACACCTGAAGCATTAGCTAAAAATAAAGATTCTTATACTGCTGAATATTTAAAAGAAAAATTGATTTTTTAACGAATTCTAATTCAAGTAAAACGAATTCTAATATAGCGTAAATTTTACCTGACTCCTCTACTACTTTTATAGTGTTAATCATTTAAAAAAGTAGAAATCATGAAAAATTTAATTAGAAAATCGATTGTTGTTACTAGTCTTTTTATTGCAGGAAATATTTTTATTGCTTGTAACTCGTCAATTAAAAAAGAAAAGAAAAAAGTTGCAGTAATTATAGAAGAAAGCAATGTAGATAGTTTAGAAAAAGAAGTTGTAACTAGAAATCCTATTGTATTTATTGCAGGATACGATTCTGGAAATGAAACATTTTATCAAAATGCGAGAAACTATTTTTCTCAACAAAATTTTGAGGTTGTAGAAGGTCAATATTCATTAGAAGAAATTATGAATTGGCTAAACAATCATAAAAACGATTTATCTTATGGAGAAATTCATATTGTAAATAAAAGTAATCCTTACAAAGGATTAAGTTTAGAGACGATTGTTAAGGGCGATAAAGTAACTACAGAATCATTAAGAAGATGTATTACAAAAGGAGAATTACCAATTTTAAGTGAAACTATAAATGGGAATACTACTATAGTTTTACATGCAAATGGTTTAGGCGAAAACACTGAATTAATGGCAACATTTAAAGATGCTTTTTATGCAGATGAATTACCTAATGTAGTAGCTTCTCCTTACTACTCTATTTTTAATGGAGAGTTTTCTAATCATTATTTAGCAAAGGCGTTTTATGTGTTTTATCCTACAGCACACTCACCAGGAAAAGTAGATTTATCAAAAGAAATAGCAAGAAAATATCCGAATGAAAAAGATATCAATTGGTATGAAGCTTTAAATAATGAAGAAGAAAGATATATTGGAGAAGCCTATACAACCAAGTTTACGATACCTGTAAAATTTCAATTAGACTATCATAATTCTGATGATGAAATTCCAAATTTTGAACTAGTAGAAGAAGTTATGGACTTTATAGAACAAAACGAATCTTTAAATACAGAAATGAAACAAATTAATATTCCTTTAGAAAAATTTAGATGGACTTGGTCTATAAAAAACAGTACATTAACTATTAAAGGAAGTATAACAGGATTAACTGTTTTAAAACCCTTAATTAAACCTTATGGAGAATTAGAGCATATTGAACCAGATACAAAAAACAAAAGATTATATGCTATGAAATAATTTGGAATGGAAATTGTAGTTTTAAGTAATGTCACTGTGCAAATAAAATGCATAGTGACATTTTAATTAGTAAGTTTGTATATGACCATTTGTAAAAAAATAATTGTCCTTGTTACTATATTCTATGTATCTCAAATTGTTTCGCAACAAGAGACCTATAAAATATTCAATACAGAAAATGGCCTATCAAATACTAATATTATAAAAATCACACAAGATAATATTGGGTATTTATGGTTAGGTACAGATAGTGGACTTATTCGTTTTGATGGTGATGACTTTACAAAAATAAATTCTAAAAAAGTCACTTCTCTCCTATTTAACAATAAAAAACTCTTAGTTGGTACAACAAAAGGATTAATCGTTAAAGAAGATAACCAAGAAGTTTTTTATGAAAGTAAAAAAGTCTTTAATGTATTAATAAAAGATACTGATGTTTTTGTTGCTACAAATCAAGGTATTTGTCATTTAAAAAATAAAAACCTAATACCAATACAAATAAATACAAAATTAGATTTTTCAATTATTTACGATATTGTTTATCTAAATAACTCATTTTTTATTGCTTCTAATAATGGACTTTATCAAATTGATGATTTAATTCAACCAAAAAAAAATACTTTACTAACAAATGATGTGTTTGTTGATTTAGATATAGATGGTGAAAAACTATTAGCTGCTTCAAATAATAAGGTTATCTGTTTAAATGATAATAAAATTCAACCTATAAAAACTATTCAAAACATTTCTAACATTTCAATTATCCAAAATGAATTGTGGGTTAGTTCTATTAATAATGGAATAGAGATATTTTCTTTACCCGATTTTAAATTTCAACAAAAAATAAATAAATACAATACTTTAAAAACTGATCATATAAATTACGTTTTTAACGACAACCAAAACACAAAATGGATTGGAACCAATCAAGGCCTATATCAACAAAAAAAATATAACATAAATAATAGAAATAGTAAACCCAATCTACACTTAGAGAGTGTTAAAGTAAATTTTAAAGAAGTTAATTATATATCAAAAGAGAATATTAATCTTAATTTGAGTTCTAATGAAAACTCTATATCTATTGTATACAAAACAGTAAACTTGCTAAAACCAAAAAATATTTTGTACAGGTATAAAATCAATAATACTTTCTCTAATTGGAGTAAAAACAACTCATTACAATTTGCAAATTTAGATTATGGGAGTTATACTCTAGAACTGCAATCTAAAATTGATGGTGTAAAAAGTGGTATCAAAAAGATTAATTTTACAATTAATACTCCTTTTTACTATAATGTTTACTTTATAATTAGTGCATTTATTCTTTTTGTCTTTATTAGTTATGTTTTGGTAGATCTTAATATTAAAAGCATCAAGAAAAAGAATAGTAAGAAACTTAATGAATTAGAGTTGAAAAATACATTATTAACCCTAAAGCAAAAAGCACTTCAGCTTCAAATGAATCCTCATTTTATATTTAATGTTTTAAACGGAATTAAAGCTTTGGGTAATTCTGGAAAAACAAAAGAACTAAATAACTCTATAAATCATTTTTCAAGTTTATTAAGAAGCATACTTAATAGCTCTATGAAGGACAAAATAACTTTAAAAGAAGAAATTGAAGCATTAAAAAATTATTTAGAGTTAGAACAAAAAATGAGCTCTAAAAAAATTAGTTATTCAATTAAAACAAGTTTAAATAATATAGATGCAGAAGAAATACTTGTACCAACTATGTTAATTCAACCTTTTGCAGAAAATGCAATTCATCATGCCTTTATAAATAAGGAGCTTGGAAATATTGAAATATCTTTTACTATTAAGAAGAACATTTTATATTGTTCTATAAAAGACGATGGAATAGGTTTTAACACATCTATTAATAACAAAAAAGAAACAAACCATAAATCTGCAGCATTAAAAATAACTAAAGAAAGAATTAATAATATATATAAATACAGTGACTTTAATATATCTGAAGTTAAAGAAGGTGATATAATAACTGGCACTAATGTAAGTTTTAAAATACCTTTAGAGACTGATTTCTAATTAAAAAGAATAGAAAACATACAATATGGATAAAATAACATCATTTGTAGTAGAAGATAATATAAACGCATTACAAATGTTAATTCAAGATATAACAAATGAATTAACGGAGTTAGAAATTATAGGTAGTGCTAGCCATATAATAGAAGCTGTAAAGAAATTACAAAAAAAACAACCAGACATCTTATTCTTAGATATTATGTTAGGAGATGGTACTGCTTTTGATATATTAGAAATGATACCAAATTTAAAGTCTAGAGTAATATTTATTACAGCAAGTTATGAATATGCTATTAAAGCTTTTAAGTTTGCTGCTATAGATTATATACTAAAACCCTACTCTTTAAAAGATTTAAAAGATTCTGTTAAAAAGGCAAAGAATAGTTTAGCTATAAAAGAAGAACAAATAAATATTTTAAATGATTTAGTTACAACTCCAAATAACATACCTACTAAAATTTCTTTACATACCTCAGAAAAAATAGTAATTGTAGATATAAATAATATTATAAAATGCAAGTCAGATAGTAACTACACAACTTTCTATTTTAAAGATAAAACCAAAATAATGGTTTCTAAAACGCTTAAGTATTATTCAGATTTATTAAAAGACAATAATTTTATTAGAGTCCATCAAAGTTATTTAGTAAATAAAGAATATATTAAAGAGTTTATCAAATCTGATGGGGGTTATCTAGTTTTACAGGACAATACTACTGTACCAGTATCTAGTAGAAAAAAGCCTGAAATATTAAGCATACTCAAGGATATTTAATAAAAAATTAAAAAAAATAATTGTTTGTGGTTTTTTTTTACTACATTTGAAGACCCCAAAATGAAAAAAGTAGATAAAGATAGAGCAGATAGAGTCATAAAAGTGTTTAATGACTCAGGACTTAACCAAAGAAAGTTCGCAGAACTTATTGGTGTTTCTCAACAATTGGTCAGTGCTGTTGTAAATTACACAAAGAAACCTAACGAAACTATTTTACTAGCAATATTAGATAATATTGAAGGAATAGATCCTTTATGGTTATTTACAGGTGTTGGTAAATATAAAGACTCTTATGTTGCTGTTCAAAAAGAAGTTCACTCTCCTATAGAAGAACATATAGAAGAATTGGTAAGAGATCAATTTAAAGGATTATCAAAGAAAATACTTCAAAGACTTAATAATATTGAAGATTTTATAAAAGATTCTGAATACTAAAATATTACGATACATCCCCTTAATACCCCTGAATCAAGGCTACCTTTTATAGGTGGCCTTTTTTTATGACTTATATCAATATATTTTTATTATAAAAATATATAATACTTATGATAAATTATAGTTAAACATCAATATATTATTATTTGTGGTAATAAATCATAATATGTAGTATTCACAAGGTATTTTTTGTCAGTACATTACAAAAAAACAATAAAAATTTGATAATTTTTTATATATTTTACTTATTTTGTGGTAAATAATTACTACATTTGGAGTGTTGTTAAAGATTACATATAGTCAAAATCAACTAAGTTCATTAAAACTATTAATTATTTAAAAAGGTAAAACTTAATCCCTATAATAGATTTACCTTTTTTAAAACATACTATGCACCCCTAAAATTATGTTGTTTAATCCCTATAAAACAACATAATAGCATAGCTAAGAAGTTCATTGAAAATTAATTTTTTCAGAGTTTATCAAGTATTGAAGAGTGTGTTAATAAAGCTTACCCCTAATTTCTATTAGAAGAAACATAACAACTTAAATGATTTAAGGTTCCCTAACCAGATGTCATAAAAGTAAAGCTCTTCAATATTTGACAACTTCTTATTAAAAAACCCCTAAGACACCCCTAAAAAATCCCTTAACTAAAAAAAGCCTTTTCATATTGAAAAGGCTTTTTTAAATTTTGGGTGGAAGATGGGGCTCGAACCCACGACTTTCGGTACCACAAACCGACGCTCTAACCAACTGAGCTACAACCACCATTTAATTTTCGGCTACAAATATAATTTATTTTTAATTCTACTAAAAGAATTAATTAAAATAATTTATCTAAATTTTTTACAGCAACAAATCTTTCTGAAGTAAAACCTTCTGCATACTCCACTCCTATTATTCTTCCTAAATCTTTTGCTCTATATGTTATACTGTCTAAAAAGTTTTTACTTGTTATAGGTGTTTCTGGCTCATTACTCTTAGGATCAAAGAATTGAGAACTATAAGCTAAAATTGAATCTACTTTTTTTTCAATAAATCCTGTGACATCAACAACAAAATCTGGATTTATATTTTTCCATTGAATGTAATGATACACATTATTGGGCCTCCATTTTTCTTGAAGTTTATCATTAACTTTAGTTTCAATTTTTAACAAACCACTTAAAAAACAAGCATCAGACACTAATTTGCTTCCTTTTCCATGATCTATATGTCTATCATCAATTGCATTGCATAAAACAATTTCTGGCCTATACTTTCGAATCATTTTTATAATGGCTAACTGATGTTCTTTATCGTTTTTAAAAAAACCATCAGAAAAACCCAAATTTTCTCTTATAGATACTCCTAAAATTTCAGCTGACTTTTTGGCTTCTTCATCTCTTAAATCAGCAGAGCCTCTTGTGCCTAACTCTCCTCTAGTCAAATCAACTATACCAATTTTTTTACCTAAAGAAATTTCTTTTGCAATTGTTGCTCCACAACCTAATTCTACATCATCTGGATGTGCACCAAAAGCTAAAATATCGAGTTTCATATTTGTAAATTTTTATTATAAATTAAAAAAAATGAGTTTTTATTTATCAAACTAATCAAATAAAGCCAAAAAAATATTTTTTTTAATCATCAAAAATAATCTTTTTTAAAGTAATATTTAGTTATTAGAAATTTCTATTTCGATTTCGTTTTTCAAATTTCTTAAATAATACATACATTTTTAACATATTAATAAAAATCAATCAGTTCTTAATTTTATGATTTCTATCATGAAAATCATTTTATATAGATGGTACATTTACTATATAAATTTTAAGTCATTATGACATTAATGCTAATTATACTTTTTATAACTATTGTTTTATTTGTTTGGGGAAAATACTCTCCTGATGTTGTGGCTTTAGTTTCAATGTTAAGTTTGTTTTTGGTTGGAATATTAACACTAGAAGAAACTCTAAGTGGTTTTAGTAATCCAACAGTAATTATGATAGCTTCTTTATTTATAATTGGAGAAGGTCTTTCACAAACAGGATGGACTGCTTTAGCAGGAAAAAAGTTAATAAGTCTTGCTAAAAATAGTGTTCCAAAATTATTAATAATTATTACACTAGGTTCTGGAGTTTTATCTGGTTTTGTTAGAAACACAGGAACTGTTGCTACATTATTACCAGCCACAATTTCATCTGCATGGAGTATTGGAACAATGCCTTCTAAAATATTAATTCCAGTTGCTTTTGGTTCTAATACTGGTGGTCTATTAACTTTAACAGGTACGCCCCCAAATATTATTGTAAATAACTCATTAATAGAAGCTGGTTATGATGGTTTTTCTTTTTTTGAATTTGCTTTAATAGGTTTACCCCTTTTAATCATAGCCATTTTATATTTTAGATTTATTGGCTTTAAATTATTACCAAAAAACAAAACTAATAACAAACCCATTAATATTGATTCTACCCTGCATGAATGGATTGAAGCTTATAAAATAGAAAATGATTATTACAGATTAAGAATTAGATCAATTTCTCCTTTAATTAATACAAAAATTAGTGAGTGGGATTTAGAAAATGAATATCAAATAAACATTGTTCGTTTAAAAAGAAGACACCCAAATAGATTAAAAGGTACACAGCCTTTTATAGAGCTTCCAGAAAAAGATACTGAACTAAGATATCATGATATTATTACTGTAAAAGGAACAACAGAAAGTATTAATAAACTGATGATTACTTTTAGATTAGGACTTTTACCAAAGGAATCTG
>Ga0209652_1003091_pt1 | contig 12464 bp, 5 predicted proteins | sample SaaInl74LU_5_DNA_FD_184641 | JGI IMG/M metagenome (GOLD analysis project Ga0209652, IMG submission 184641) | Marine microbial communities from expanding oxygen minimum zones in the Saanich Inlet - ESP_74LU_5_DNA (SPAdes) (version 2) | ecosystem: Environmental > Aquatic > Marine > Intertidal zone ...
ACACATACCGAAACAGCATTGATCGAAAATGTTTCGATGGCGCAATTTTCATTAGTAAAGGTCAATAATGTTTGACCCGTTTCTTGAGCCCCACAAGTATTCTCCCCTATCGGTCTAATTTGATATTCTAAAGTTCTAGGGGTTGATGTCAAATGACCTGATTGCCAGGTCACGGTATTGGAACCACTATCGTAAGTTGCATTGGGGTTGGTTAAACTTCCAGGCACTAATTCAAATGACGAGTCTAGTGTGTCTGTGATTACACCATTTCTGAATGCCCAAAACACAAACTCCTGGTAAATATCTTCATAAATATCACTGAGGTCAGCCGCAGATTCCGTAGTAAATGAGCCTGAGTTTTGAATGTTGTTCAAAACATAATTCGCTGCCGCTTCATCATTGCCATCTATGGCACCATATAAACCAATACTAAAAACGCTCTGAACATAATCCTCTCCACCTACATTAATTGTTTGAGCCAATACACCTTGTTCGATAGCCTCCTCCATACAGGCATTGCTATTTTGCGGATAAGGTGGGGCTGGAGCCGATATAGAGCAATAACGACCATTCAAACGTCTCGTCGGCACCCCATCTGATAATAAAATAATATTTCTTGAGGCAGCACAGTCAAAATTGCCATTGGCTGTAAAATGATTCCGTGCAGTTTCCATCGCATCGGCAATGTTCGTGTAACCAGAAGCATAAAGCGAATTGATTTCATCAATTATATCCTCTTCAGCATTGGCAAGACTTAATCCTATTTCAACTGAAGCAGAATTCCCATAGGACACAACACCTATTTTGTTTAAACCCGTGGTATTATTCGCTGGGTTAAAGACATAATTAACTAACTCAATCGCCGCATCCTTAGCGTAATCTATAGACTCATTCGGATCTCCAGGAATATTATAGCCCATAGATCCAGAACGGTCAATAACCAAAAGGACCTCTACAGGAACATCAGAACCTGTAACGGCATGTCCTGAGACCGTTAAATCCACGTCGTATTCTAAACAGTTCAACACACTTTCGGTCACCGTTTTTGTAATCCCTGGATCTTGAGCGTGAACTCTAGAAGACTGTATCGATGAAAACAAAATACAGGCAACAAGAATTGGCCTGATCACTGACAAAGGAATTATATAGGTAAAAATACTTTTCATATTTGGGGAATTATGAATAAAGACTGAACTAACCTTCATTTGAAGATCTCGCGTAGACACTAATGATCTCTTCAGCGGAATTTGTTTGGTCACAATCTTGGTTGCGCGCGATCACTCTGAAGCATGACCAATCGTTAGTAATTAAGCCTCGATTAGCAGAAGCTTTCAACTCGATACGAATCTGGCTAAAGGCTGGAACACTTAATTGATGTCCACGACTACCATTTCGATAAAACTCAAAATTAATTTTATCATTATTTCGATTCGATGAGGCTCTCGTTTCATTTTCAACAGGACAAGGTATATCCATCGGGATTACTTCAAGAGAATACGATTGCGCAATAGATGAATCGTTCGAAAGTAAAAATTGGAATACTGAGTCACTACTTTCAGAAATACTGCGGACAGATCTATTTTTAATTACAGAAATATCCGCACTACAATCTTGTGCGAAAAGAAGCGAAGATTGCGAAGCAAACAGGAATATGAATAAAATAACATTAAAGACTCTATATCTCTTATTAACAGTCAATAAAGAGAACTGATTGAACAAATCAGAAGTCCGTGCGCTTAATACGACCTGAAGAAGTAACGTCTTGAGAGAAGTAGTAAAACGTCGGAACCTATTTATAATGGGGCTAATTCCGTACATAATTACTTAAAATTGGTTTGCATTTAACCGCGCAACGGTATCAAGAATAATATTTAATTATTTCATCGGTAGATCCAAAATAAGCCATGAGTTATGTTGCCTACTCATAATGTTGCTGAAATCCGATCATTATTGATGGTTATGTCCGTATTAAGTCCTCTCACTTTAAAAATGATAGTATTTTAAGACTACTACAAATATAAACCACAAAACTTCAATCGTGGTTGCTTATTGAAACTATTCGCTATAAATAATGTTTTAAACGATAAAAAACGTGTTTTTCGGAAAAACAAACAAAATATGTAGGATATACTATTATAGTAATATTCATAAGCGATTGTATCACAGATAAATGGATCCGTAAAAAACCAATATTTGTGTAAGAAAAAAAGGATGTTTTCTCTACACTATTTTCTTCACCAATTTTCGCTCAAGACGTATCTTTGCTAAAATTAGCTTCATGTCACTATCCTCAGAAATAAAAAGACGAAAGACCTTTGGCATCATTTCGCATCCAGACGCGGGCAAAACGACGCTTACCGAAAAACTCCTTCTATTTGGAGGAGCCATTCAAGAGGCAGGTGCCGTAAAGAGCAACAAAATTAAAAAAGGCGCGACCAGTGATTTTATGGAAATTGAGCGCCAGAGGGGGATTTCTGTGGCCACTTCTGTTTTGGCTTTTGAATACAAAGCATTAAAAATAAATATCCTGGATACACCGGGACATAAGGATTTTGCAGAAGATACCTACCGCACCCTTACCGCCGTTGACTCAGTAATTGTGGTGATTGATGTCGCTAAAGGGGTGGAAGAACAAACAGAAAAATTAGTTGAAGTCTGCCGCATGCGCCAGATACCAGTCATCGTGTTCATCAATAAATTGGACCGCGAAGGCAAAGACGCCTTTGACCTATTGGACGAAATAGAGCAAAAGCTATTGTTAAAAGTTACGCCACTCTCCTTCCCTATTGGTATGGGCTACGATTTCAAAGGAATCTATAATTTATGGGAACGCAACATCAATCTGTTCAGTGGAGACAGCCGTAAGAACATTGAAGAGACCATCGAAATTGAAGATTTATCTTCAACGCAATTGGCTGAGTTAGTGGGCACGAAAGCAGCTGATAAACTTAGAGAAGAAGTAGAACTGGTTCAAGAAATATACCCCGAGTTTGATCGTGATGCTTACTTACAAAGCGCACTTCATCCTGTCTTTTTTGGTTCTGCATTAAATAATTTTGGCGTACGCGAATTACTAGACGCCTTTATTACCATTGCCCCGCAACCAAAACCAAAGGAAAGCTCCTCAAGACTGGTAAATCCTCAAGAAAAGGAATTCTCAGGTTTTGTCTTTAAAATACATGCCAATATGGATCCCAAGCACCGGGATCGTTTGGCTTTTGTAAAAATCGTATCCGGAACTTTTGAGCGCAACAAGGCCTATTGGCATGTCCGCTCTAAGAAAAAAATGAAATTTTCAAGCCCAAATGCCTTTTTTGCCGAGAAAAAGGAAATTGTCGATATCAGTTATCCCGGTGATATCGTCGGCCTACACGATACCGGTAGCTTTAAAATTGGTGACACACTTACCGAAGGAGAATTAATGGAATACAAGGGTATTCCAAGTTTTTCTCCAGAACACTTTAAATTTATCAACAATGCGGACCCTATGAAGAGCAAGCAGCTCGAAAAAGGGATCGACCAGCTTATGGATGAAGGTGTAGCGCAGCTCTTTACCTTGGATCTTAACGGACGTAAAGTCATTGGAACTGTAGGAGCTCTTCAATTTGAGGTCATCCAATACCGCTTAGAACATGAATATAGCGCGCGATGTTCATACGAAAGTCTTAGTGTCTATAAGGCCTGTTGGATCGAGCCAAAAGATCCAAAAAGCGAAGAATACAAAGAATTCCGTCGGGTCAAAGCCAGGTTTCTTGCGAAAGATAAATCGGGACGAGACGTCTTCTTTGCAGACTCGTCATTCACGCTGCAAATGACACAGCAAAAATTTCCAAGCATTTTGTTCCACTCCGTCAGTGAATTTGAACCAGCGGCAAAAGCTTAAGCATTATGCCTCCCCTGTAGGGCCAAAGTTGATGGGCATTGGGGCTTGGTGGTAATCTTTGATTTCGCCATTGGCGGCTTCAAATCGTTGGATATTATCCTGAACGGCTTTGAGGAATCTTTTGGCGTGCTGAGGCGTTAGAATAATTCTAGACTTTACTTTACTTTTAGGCACTCCAGGCATCACCGAGATAAAGTCCAATACGAACTCCGATTGACTGTGGTTGATGATCGCCAAATTACTATAAATTCCTTGCGCTACTGATTCTTCAAGCTCAATGTTGATTTGACCAGTTTTTGTTTTTTTCTGTTCTGACATAATCGGGATGGTATTATAAAACTTGCGCTCCAATGTGGAGCGCAAGTTTTATTGAATTTAGTTATAATTGACTTCCTCTTTCGGCTTAGTCAGCGCTTCAAGCTCTTCCTTTGAACCGACAATCAGGGTCTCGTAGCGGCGCATTCCCGTACCTGCTGGTATCCTATGGCCCACAATCACATTTTCTTTAAGACCTTCAAGCCCGTCAACTTTTCCAGCAACCGCCGCCTCATTAAGGACTTTGGTTGTTTCTTGGAACGAAGCTGCAGAAATGAATGACTTAGTTTGTAATGATGCTCTTGTAATCCCCTGAAGAATTGGTGTCGCTGTAGCCGCAACCGCATCGCGTGCCTCAACTAAAGCGTTATCCTCACGTCGCAACAAGGAGTTTTCATCACGCAACTGACGCGATGAAATAATTTGTCCTTCTTTCAACGCTTGCGAATCGCCCGCATTAGTGACAACTTTCATTCCATAGATTTTATCATTTTCATCGATAAAGTCATAGGTATGTGCCAATTGGTCTTCTAAGAACATAGTGTCTCCCGGATCAACAAGACGCACTTTACGCATCATTTGACGCACGACGACCTCAAAGTGTTTGTCGTTGATTTTTACGCCTTGGAGACGGTATACTTCTTGCACCTCGTTCACCAAATATTGTTGTACTGCCGATGGCCCTTTAATTTTAAGGATATCTGCAGGGGTAATAGACCCATCCGAAAGTGGCATTCCTGCACGCACATAATCATTTTCTTGAACCAAAATTTGATTCGACAATTTGACTAAATAACGTCTCAACTCACCAATTTTGGATTCAACGATAATTTCGCGGTTACCTCGTTTTATTTTTCCAAAAGAAACCACCCCATCAATCTCACTAACTACTGCAGGATTCGATGGATTACGCGCTTCAAATAATTCTGTCACACGTGGTAAACCTCCGGTAATATCACCAGACTTCGCTGATTTTCTTGGAATTTTTACTAAAATCTTTCCGACCTTAATCTTCTCGGTATCGTCCACCATCAAGTGGGCACCAACCGGTAAGTTATAAGAACGAATCACATTGCCCTTACCATCTAAAATATGGAGTGTTGGGATTTTTTTCTTATCACGTGATTCAGAAATTACTTTTTCTTGGAAACCTGTTTGTTCATCAATTTCCACTTGGAAGGTCACCCCTTGTTCGATATTCTCAAACTTGATTTTCCCTGCAAATTCAGAGATAATGACTCCGTTATATGGATCCCATTGACAAACTACGTCACCTTTTTTCAGTTTCTGACCATTCTTCACCAATAATGTCGATCCATAAGGGATGTTATTAATACTCAAGGTGATTCCTGATTTGTCATCAACCAATTTGGCTTCCGAAGTTCGAGAAATGACAATATCAATGGCATTTCCTTGGCTATCCTCGCCCTTAACAGTTTTTAAGTCTTCGATATCAACACGACCGTCAAACTTAACCGTTAATTTATTTTCCTCTGAAATGTTACCAGCAATACCACCTACGTGGAAGGTACGCAGAGTCAACTGTGTTCCTGGCTCTCCAATAGATTGGGCAGCCACAACACCAACAGCTTCTCCGCGCTGTACCATTTTGTTGGTCGCTAGGTTACGGCCATAACATTGAGCACAGATTCCTTTTTTAGCCTCACAAGTCAAGGCAGAACGCACCTCAACAGATTCTAATGGAGACGCTTCTATCTTGTTAGCAATCGCATCGGTAATGTGTTCACCAGCGCCAACAAACAATTCAGAAGTTAATGGATTGTATACATCATTGAGTGATGTTCTACCTTTGATCCTTTCGGCCAAAGATTCTACCACTTCTTCATTCTTTTTCAATGGACTTACATCAATACCACGCAGGGTACCACAGTCCTCAGAATTGATGATCACATCTTGAGACACATCCACCAAACGACGGGTTAAATAACCAGCATCCGCCGTCTTAAGTGCGGTATCGGCAAGTCCTTTACGTGCTCCGTGCGTTGAGATAAAGTACTCCAAAATTGAGAGTCCTTCTTTAAAGTTAGAAAGGATCGGGTTTTCAATAATTTCACCGCCACCTGAATTTGACTTTTTAGGTTTAGCCATCAAACCACGCATTCCGGTTAACTGACGGATCTGTTCTTTAGATCCACGCGCTCCAGAATCAAGCATCATATAAACCGAGTTGAACCCTTGTTGGTCCTCACGGATACGTTTCATAGACAATTCGGTTAGTTCGGCATTCGTGGCCGTCCAAATATCAATAACTTGATTGTATCGCTCGTTGTTGGTGATCAATCCCATGTTATAATTCATGATAATATTGTCCACTTGTTCATTAGCGGCATCAATCATACTTTGCTTTTCAGCAGGAATGATAATATCACCTAAACTAAACGACAATCCACCTTCGAAAGAGTACTTATAACCCAAGGTTTTGATCTCATCCAAAAAGGCAGCAGTTTCTGGAACTGAGGTCGCATTCAAAATCCCACCGATGATATCTCTTAGAGACTTCTTCGTTAAAACTTCGTTGATGTAACCTGCTGCTTCCGGAACAGCTTGATTAAAAATAACACGCCCTACCGTAGTAGTGATAATCTTCTGGACCAATTCATTCTCTTGGTTCAGATCCATGGTACGCACTCTAATTTCTGCGTTTAGATCTGCACATCCTTCGTTGTAGGCGATGAACACCTCTTCTGGAGAATAAAACGTCAATCCTTCACCAACGACTTTCAGTTCCGCTGTGGATTTACGCAATTTGGTCATATAATATAACCCAAGCACCATATCCTGAGAAGGCACTGCTACTGGCGCACCATTAGCAGGATTCAAGATATTATGAGACGCGAGCATTAATAGCTGCGATTCAAGAATGGCTTCTGGGCCTAATGGCAAGTGAACGGCCATTTGATCCCCATCGAAATCCGCGTTGAACGCGGTACATACTAATGGGTGCAATTGGATCGCCTTACCTTCAATCAATTTTGGTTGAAATGCCTGGATACCTAGACGGTGCAAGGTAGGGGCACGATTCAATAATACAGGATGGCCTTTAAGGACATTTTCTAAAATATCCCAAACGACTGGCTCCTTTTTATCGATAATTTTCTTCGCTGATTTTACCGTTTTTACAATACCACGCTCGATCAACTTACGGATCACGAAAGGCTTGTACAATTCAGCAGCCATGTTCTTTGGCAAACCACATTCGAATAACTTCAATTCTGGTCCCACAACAATAACCGAACGAGCAGAATAATCCACACGTTTTCCTAACAAGTTCTGACGGAAACGACCTTGTTTTCCTTTTAATGAATCGGAAAGAGATTTTAACGGTCGGTTACTATCGGTCTTCACCGCAGAAGCTTTACGCGTATTGTCAAACAATGAATCCACGGATTCTTGAAGCATCCGCTTTTCGTTACGCAAAATAACTTCTGGCGCTTTGATTTCCATCAAACGTTTCAGACGGTTGTTACGGATAATGACACGTCGGTACAAATCATTGAGATCTGATGTCGCAAAACGACCTCCATCTAACGGCACTAATGGACGCAATTCTGGTGGAATTACGGGCACAACCTTCATGATCATCCATTCTGGACGGTTCTCTCTGTTGAGCGCTGCATCACGGAAAGACTCTACAACTTGAAGACGCTTAAGCGCTTCAGTTTTGCGTTGCTTAGAAGTCTCATTATTGGCCTTGTGGCGTAAGTCAAAAGAAAGTTGATCTAAATCAACACGGCTCAAGAGCTGTTCGAGACACTCGGCACCCATTTTTGCAATGAACTTATTCGGGTCTGAATCATCTAAGTACATATTCTCTTGCGGCAAGGTGTCCAAAATATTAAGGTACTCCTCTTCGGTCAAGAAATCCATTTTTTGTACCGGCTCACCTTCTTCATTATTGGCAATACCTGGCTGGATCACTACATAACGCTCGTAATAAATAATCATATCGAGCTTTTTGGACGGTAAGCCCAAAACGTATCCTATTTTGTTTGGTAATGATCTGAAATACCATATGTGTGCTACAGGAACGACCAAATTAATATGACCGACACGATCGCGACGGACTTTTTTCTCGGTAACTTCTACACCACATCGATCACAAACAATGCCTTTGTATCGTATTCTCTTATACTTACCACAAGCACATTCGTAATCCTTTACAGGACCAAAAATACGCTCACAAAACAATCCATCACGCTCAGGTTTGTGCGTACGATAGTTAATCGTTTCTGGCTTAAGAACTTCACCACGTGATTCGGCCAGAATAGATTCTGGTGACGCCAAACCAATAGAAATTTTATTAAATCTCGGTACTGTGTTTTCTTTATCTCTTGACATATTGCTGAAAATATTCATTTGTTTTTAAATGAGTTTGTAACAAACTCCATGTAAACGGCTCACCCCGCGCAGGGCGGGGCCTATCACCTATTCTTCTAATCTGATATCCAATCCTAATCCCTTGAGTTCATGCATCAATACATTGAACGACTCAGGCAGCCCTGGTTCAGGCATCGTTTCGCCCTTAACAATGGCTTCGTACGTTTTAGCACGACCCACTACATCATCAGATTTAACAGTCAAAATTTCTCTAAGGGTACTCGACGCACCGTAGGCTTGTAATGCCCATACTTCCATTTCTCCAAAACGCTGACCACCAAATTGTGCTTTACCACCTAAAGGCTGTTGCGTAATTAAAGAGTAGGGACCGATCGATCTAGAGTGCATCTTATCATCCACCATGTGGCCCAGTTTCAACATATAAATCACCCCAACAGTTGCTGGTTGATCAAAACGTTTTCCTGTTCCACCATCGTAAAGATAAGTGTGTCCAAATCTTGGAATTCCAGCTTTATCAGTCAATTCATTGATTTGGTCTAAGGTTGCTCCATCAAAAATTGGTGTGGCATACTTCTCACCCAATTTTGCTCCAGCCCAACCAAGAACTGTTTCATAAATCTGACCAATGTTCATACGAGAAGGTACCCCTAGTGGATTCAAAACAATATCCACAGGTGTTCCATCTTCTAAGAACGGCATATCTTCTTCACGGACAATTCGGGCAACAATACCTTTGTTACCGTGACGACCTGCCATCTTATCACCTACTTTTAGCTTACGTTTCTTAGCGATATAAACTTTCGCAAGTTGTAAAATACCAGCTGGCAATTCATCCCCCACCGAAATGGTGAACTTTTCGCGACGCAGGTTTCCTTGAAGATCGTTTTCTCTAATCTTATAGTTGTGCATCAGATCACGAACCAACGCATTGGAGTGATCGTCAGTGGCCCATGTTCCACCTACAAGGTGCGTATAATCATCAACACCACTTAACATTTTTAGTGTGTATTTCTTCCCTTTTGGGAAGACAATTTCACCTAAGTCATTGGCAACACCTTGCGCTGTTTTACCGCCAACGATGGCAAAAAGTTTTTCAACTAAAACATCTTTTAATTCTTGAAATTTAGCTTCATACTTAACTTCAAGATCCGCGATATCTTCTTTGTCTTGGGCACGCTTACGCTTATCCTTAACTGCTCTTGAGAATAATTTTTTCTCAATCACTACACCGTTCAAAGAAGGTGATGCCTTCAAAGAAGCATCTTTGACGTCTCCAGCTTTGTCGCCGAAAATAGCACGTAACAACTTCTCTTCTGGTGTCGGGTCACTTTCACCTTTTGGTGTGATTTTCCCGATAAGAATATCTCCTGGCTTCACTTCTGAGCCAATACGGATCATTCCATTTTCATCCAAATCCTTTGTGGCTTCTTCAGAAACATTAGGAATGTCGTTGGTCAATTCTTCGTTCCCTAATTTAGTATCCCGCACATCCAATGCATATTCGTCAATGTGGATTGAGGTAAATACATCGTCACGAACAACCTTTTCAGAGATCACAATCGCATCCTCGAAATTATACCCTTTCCAAGGCATAAAGGCTACTTTCATGTTCCGTCCTAAGGCCAATTCACCTTTTTCGGTAGCATAACCTTGACACAAGACTTGACCTTTCAACACACGATCACCCTTACGTACAATAGGCTTTAGGTTAATCGAAGTGCTTTGGTTAGTCTTTCTAAATTTGATCAATTCATAAGTCTTCTCGTCCGAATCAAAGCTCACCATGCGCTCTTCTTCTGTACGATCATACTTAATGGTGATGCGTTGCGCATCTACATCTTCAATCACCCCATTTCCTTCTGCATTAATCAAAACACGAGAATCTGAAGCGACTTGTCTTTCTAAACCTGTTCCTACAATTGGCGCCTCAGCACGCAATAAGGGAACGGCTTGACGCATCATGTTAGAGCCCATTAAAGCACGATTCGCATCATCATGCTCCAAAAATGGAATCAATGAAGCCGAAATAGATGAAATCTGATTCGGTGCGACATCAGTATAGTTGACCTGTTTTGGATCAACCACCGGGAAGTCACCTTCCATACGGGCAATAACGCGATCCGTATCGATCGTACCATCCTTTTTCAAAGGTATATTCGCCTGAGCGATTAATTTATCCTCTTCTTCCTCAGCCGACAAATAAATTGGTGTTGACTTCAAATCAACTTTTCCCTGTTCTACTTTACGGTAAGGCGTCTCGATAAATCCAAGGCTATTAACTTTGGCATAAACCGAAAGTGAAGAAATCAAACCAATGTTCGGTCCTTCAGGAGTTTCAATCGGACACAATCGGCCGTAGTGCGTATAGTGCACATCACGAACCTCGAACCCAGCACGCTCTCGAGAAAGCCCACCTGGTCCTAATGCCGAAAGACGGCGCTTGTGTGTGATCTCCGCCAATGGATTGGTTTGATCCATGAACTGAGACAACTGATTGGTTCCAAAGAATGAGTTAATAACCGAAGACAAGGTCTTGGCATTAATCAAATCGATCGGTGTAAAGACTTCATTGTCACGTACGTTCATCCGTTCGCGAATGGTTCGCGCCATGCGGGCTAAACCAACACCAAATTGCTGAGACAATTGCTCACCAACGGTACGTACACGACGGTTACTCAAGTGATCAATATCATCAATTTCCGCTTTTGAATTGATCAACTGAATGAGGAACTTTACAATAGTGATGATATCTTCCTTAGTCAAGACTTGCTTGTCCATAGGGATATCAAGACCTAATTTCTTATTCATTCGGTAACGACCAACTTCACCTAAGTTATAGCGTTGATCACTAAAGAATAATTTATGGATAATACCACGAGCTGTTTCTTCATCTGGCGGCTCAGCATTACGCAATTGACGGTAGATATGTTCCACAGCCTCTTTTTCAGAATTGGTTGGATCCTTTTGAAGCGTATTGTGAATGATGGCATAATCCGCCTGAAGATTATCTTCCTTGTGCAACAAAATAGTTTTGCTGCCCGAATCCAATATTTCTTCTAAATGTTCTTTTTCAAGTACCGTATCACGATCGAAAATGATTTCATTTCTTTCGATAGATACCACTTCACCAGTGTCTTCGTCAACGAAGTCTTCATGCCATGTTTTTAATACCCGTGCAGCAAGTTTGCGACCCAAATATTTTTTGAGTCCTGTCTTAGTGGCTTTCACCTCTTCAGCAAGATCAAAAATCTCAAGGATGTCCTTATCGCGCTCAAAACCGATTGCTCGGAAAAGGGTCGTCACTGGCAACTTCTTTTTACGATCAATATAAGCGTACATGACGCTATTGATGTCTGTCGCAAATTCAATCCAAGATCCCTTAAATGGAATCACACGGGCTGAATACAACTTTGTGCCATTGGCGTGGAATGACTGACCAAAGAAAACTCCTGGAGAACGGTGCAATTGAGATACAACGACACGCTCAGCACCATTGATAACAAAAGTACCACTAGGAGTCATATAAGGAATCGTCCCTAAATATACATCTTGAACGATGGTCTCGAAATCTTCGTGCTCATCGTCTGTACAATAAAGTTTTAAGCGGGCTTTTAAGGGCACACTATACGTCAAACCTCGCTCGATACATTCTTGTATGCTATATCGTGGTGGGTCGACGAAATAATCTAAAAATTCGAGAACGAATTGATTACGAGTGTCCGTGATTGGGAAGTTTTCCATGAAGGTGTTATAAAGACCTTCATTGCCTCTTTCTTCTGATTTGGTTTCCAATTGGAAAAAATCCTGAAAGGATTTGATCTGGATGTCCAAAAAGTCCGGGTAATCCGGCTTATTTTGTACAGAGGAAAAATTCAATCTTTCAGTTTGCGTTGCTGACATCTATGGA
>Ga0209652_1003094_pt1 | contig 12462 bp, 11 predicted proteins | sample SaaInl74LU_5_DNA_FD_184641 | JGI IMG/M metagenome (GOLD analysis project Ga0209652, IMG submission 184641) | Marine microbial communities from expanding oxygen minimum zones in the Saanich Inlet - ESP_74LU_5_DNA (SPAdes) (version 2) | ecosystem: Environmental > Aquatic > Marine > Intertidal zone...
TACAGAATCTCACTTTGAGAGTGGCCTCCACTATTATATTGTACCGCTCCAAATGAATAATGAGAAAGGGCTCATGCAATCACCGTGACGATTCCTGATTTTTACAGAATCGCAGTTGATTTACAGAATCGCAGTTGATTGAATCACGAGGAACTCATGTCCTTGTGACTTGTGCACGATCGACTTGACCCGCCCGCCTTTCAGTTTCAGAACACCGCACCGAGCGAGATGCACCGAGGCACATAAAAGATCGTGAATAGACAGCAGATACGTGTTGTCCGGGTCAGGATCGAGATGGGATCGGGATCTGTGCAGACGAGTAATGTCGCCTCTGGTGGGACCAAGCACGCAGTCAACGACAAACCTGTAGTGCAAGCGCAGACGCTTGCCTTCTCATCATCATCAGTCAGCAGTGGCGGTGGCAGCAGCCGCAGCTAAAGCTGAAGCAGAGATTAGCGTCTCAGACTTTGTCGCCAACTAAAGACAAAGATCCTTACAAAGTCTCCATTGAAATGCATCATAGAAAAGTACAAGTCGCACCATAGAAAAGTACAAGTCTTCAAGTGGAAAGGATAGCTCCAACTGATAGAATTAAAGATTGTTGGAGGGAAGATATAAGAAGAATCAAATGAGGACAAAAAGAGGAGAGAACATTAATCTTCTTGTAATACTGTTTTTCATTCCTTCTTCTCTGCATCCACACAGTTTCACTTTGTATTTGTAGCATGATATATAGCAATATTGCATCAAACTGAACTTTATCGACAATGTCTCTCATACTACTTGACCCCTCCTCAATAACAATACTATCTACTATCACATATAAGTCTCTCTCTCTTTTTAAGATGCTTTCACTTTCTTCATCTCCTCCACCTCCACCACATCATCATTATCTACACCACCACCCCTCTTACTCCCCTCCATCACCACAGCCATAACCACATCCAACGCCAAACTAAAATCAAACAAAAAATGCCCCCCAATCCTCGCAAAGAACACATCACAAAAGAATGGCTCACAAACAATCACCGCCATGACGAACAATCCACTCATAAGTTTCGGCAGTATAACTTCGTTGGAACGCAGTATCACATCTTGTTGGGAGGTACATCCGACAAATAGTAATTTGGGAAGTGACATGGATAGAATGATGGAAATGTTAATGTATAATAGAGCGTAGGATGGGTTGGATTGTAGGAAGGTGTGGTATATCCCCACTAGAGTTGATAGCATGGCTGCTGCCATGATGTAGGCATTTGGTGGTGATAATTTGTTGGATTTGATGAGGGTTGATGCTGCTTCGAGTGGACCGATGGAGAGGATGAATGCTAGGATGATTGTGTCTTTCATTGTGTTGGTTTTAATAGTTTCATTGCCATTGCCGCTGTTGACACTGCCGAACGTGTAATGACCGTAAGAGTGTGCTAAAAAGTAGATGGCACTGCCTGGCAAGATCATTGACTTCTTTTTCTGCTTCTTTGTTCCATTATCATCATTATTGGTGCTCTTATCATCTGGAATGACATTACCAACGAATATCGCAAGGATGCAAACAGACGCACACAGAAAGTCAAAGGAGGCACATGAGAAATGCGTGTTGTCGAATAAATGAGGAGCGAGGCAGAAGCCATTTTCCAAGAATGATTTCGATAGTAATAGTGAATCATCGTCCTCGGCACTTTTAGGTTTGGATTGTTGGTTCATGTCGGATAGCCAGCAGAAAAGGAGGAGGATTACTGCGGTGCTGGATGTGACGTCGAGGCGCCATGATAGGAGGGCTCGGCGTCGTCTATCGTCGTGCGGCGAGTAAGGAGGTGATGCTGCCATCATGGTGTCAGGGCTGTTGTCACAAGCGAGACGTACATAGAGTGGAATTTTGACATGGTGCGTGGTGGGATTTTGATTTTTGATCATTACATGAGATGGGAGTCTGAATAACCATCTGGTACTGTCCATCGCCATCAAAAACAACTCTGCGGTGGTTGGTAAGTAAGTAAGTATTGTATGGTGTTTTGCGTCCGAGGAGTATCTCAAGCTCTTTTTGTCGCCGCCTTGTCCTTGTTCAGCATCAGCATCACGTAAAGCTGTTGGATGGTAGTACGAAAATGGCCGACTTAGTGCCAATCTGTGCCAGTACATCGGCGAATCGTTCACCGCAAAGCAAATGGCACGGGCAGGAGAGGATTTTGTTGCTACATAGTTTCGTTTTGTAACAAGAGTGTCTGAGCGTGATGTGGCAAATGCAGCTTCTTTCTACCTCAAGTGCACGAGTGGTGCATACTTGATCTTGTGAATCAAGAAAACATTTTTCGAGACTATGAAGGCTTCCAACAACTTTGTACAAGTCCAGAGCGAGTTGCGTGACTTGCTGCGTCCCAATTTGAAAGCCAAATGTTTCTTCCCCTTGCTTGTTACCTGGTGTTCCACTAATATCAGATGCATGTGAGAGAGCAAGATAAAATGTTCAATACTTGTGGGGGTTTGTGTCATGGAAGTGCATGTAGTACAATACTGGAGAAGCACCGCGGCAATGCACATTGATTTTCATGACCCCTTGCTTTCTCTCGTTCATATCTTGTGAACATTTACGGTTATCAAATCTGTCAGACAAGACCTAATCTGTCTATACTTAACTGGTACTAAATCTGTCGGCCAAGATAGAAAAGCCACCAAAACTGCACGCAATGAATGAAACCTGTGAAGAGAACACGGTACAATGAACAGAAGCCTTCAGTGAGATGCAAGAGAAAAACAACCTGAACATGAACGAGGACCAGCGGCAGCTGCTGCCCGGTGCCCCCACGGTAGCAGCGGCTGAGGATTTCACCCGCAACTCCGCCTTGTCCACTCCACAAGATCGCACTGAAGAAGATGATGCGTCCGTCCTTGAAGAAGGTTTATCGCTCGTCTCAATTGGTGACGACGATTACTACGATGACAAAATTCCAATTGGTGACGACGATGAGGGTGACATCGATGACATCATTAAACGGCTCCATTCAGACGACACTACGATGACACAATCAACGTCGGAACGTGATATGGCTGAACGCGAACTCCCTCAAGATACCTTCAGCTTTCTAATCTACACCAATGTCTGTAGTCCGTGTTTTTTATGCGGAATTATGGTCTTCTTATTTCAAATGGGCATATATGTCGTTCTAGCGAACGATATAATTGATTGTAGGATTGATGGCAAATTTAATTGTAAAATGAAGAAGAATCCAGTGGGGTTTCCAACCAATGTGAGTGATGCTGTGAGGATATCGGAAGTTTTGGCACTTATAATTTCAATTATTGGTCAACAAGATGTACGAAAAGCAATCTGTTTATATCGGGATGGGTTTGACAAAGATAATCTGACAAAGGTGTTTAAAGGGGCAACATTGTGGAAATGGACACTGTCCATTGTGCTACGTGCATTGGAGGGGTTGCTGGGATTGACCCTTACGTTCTTATTGATCATGCGATCAGATTTCGTCCTTGATTTGCTGTTGAACTTCTCAGCCATCTATTTCGTTACCGAACTCGATGATATGGTATTCGGATTAGCATCAGAAGGATTTCTTGGGCGGACGTTGAAGAAGGAGACGAAGAGTTTGTCCAGGAACACTTACTTTGTTAGTCATGAGTGCGCAAATTCGAAGAGTGCTAATAGGGTGATCATAGCGTACTACATCGTTCTCTTTGTGTCCTTCTTTGTTGGCTGGGGAATCATCTATTGGGAGCAATGGAAGGGCAAATATCTGTGTCAGCAAATCTTTTCTCAATTCGGTGATGATATACTACCCATGTTGGGTACGTTTACTGGGTTGTTTTACAAACATAAAGAGAAGTTTGGTGGCAGAGCTAGTTACAGAGGAACTGACGTAAGCGATCAAGAAAAAGGTCCCTTGTTGGCATACTGTGAAAAAGACACTCGATGGACACTTTCCCTGACCGAAGATGGAGTTGAGGCAAAGAAATGGGACCCCTGTAATTGGCAGGCGGCATCTTCTGAGTCTGAATCTTTCGACTTATTGACAACTACTTCTTCCCCGTGGGTGATCAAGACCCCAACAAATCGCGTAGCTCCTCTCACACATCACTTTCTGATGTGTTACGAATGTTCGCAAGAGGATGACTTTTGCGGAGATCAAGGAAAGTGCTCAAAAGCTGGTAAAAAATTCGATCAATGCTTATGCAATAATGGCTATTATGGGCTGCGTTGTGAGTATTCAGAGCCTTGTCAAATACTCCACCAGGATGGCTTTCCAAAGGAAGGCGGTGGACAATTTGCTTCCACGTATTATCGGCTTGGAGGTGCAAAAGCTTACGACCGCCCAATTTATACAAGTATTGGTGGCAATGAGTCTCTTAGCGATAGAACTGACTTCATTGTATTCAATGGCGAACGTTGGATCATGAGCTACAAATATTTGTTTCCGGATCTGAAAAACTTTACTGACAAGGAGAAGCTTGCTCAATTCTTCTCCTCCAAGTTTCATGGAAACTTTACAAAATATACTGCCATGTATGAAAGTGAGCCCGTGTACATTGATCAAGTATTAGATGCTGATGTCAAGGCGTCTCCGTTAAGCACAAAATGGCGACCTTCCACCGGCTTGAAAAGAGACTTCGTCGACGCTGAGTCCTTTTGCGTTGAGTGCAACAATAAGACAAGTCGCTGTCTAAGGGGGGTGACATGTCTCTCAAATGGTACTTGTGATTGCCCTCCTGGTTATTCTGGGTTGAGGTGTGAAATACCTCCAAAGTCCCTTTCCGATGGGTATTGTGACCCACAGTACAACAGCGAACAATTCAAATTCGACGGAGGCGATTGCTGCGACAACAAATGCAGAAGCACCTCTGAAAATATCTGTGGGAAGAAAGAGCAAGGATACATTGATATTGGATATAATACTTCTTGTGCCCGTGGTGTTGATCAATGGGACTTGAGCGCGGATCCAGTATATGGAGTGAGCAGTACATCTCGATCGGGTCACGTTGTTGCTTTGAGTGGAAATGGCACGGTTCTTGCGGTCGCTGATCCGGGTCTTTCAATTATCCGCTTGTTTGACAAAGATGGCGCAGACTGGAAACAACGAGGTCAAAATATTCAAGGTCCAGTAGACTCGCATTTCGGTTCTGTACTCGATTTGTCATCGATCGAGTCCAACAATATCGTACGCAATCCGCGTACTTCCCCAAAGGTCACTCTAGTAGCGGGAGCGCCCAAGATCGGGCTAGTTCGTGTCTTCACTTGCTCTACGGATGGATGCAGTCAAAGAGGTGAAGATATTATTGGAAGTGGACGATTTGGTAATAGCCTTTCTATTGATGGTGACAGCATTGCCATCGGTAGGGCCGCTAGAGAAGCGGTTTCTCAAAGAACAGCTACAAACGGCGAGGTCAAAGTGGTCACTTGGTCAAACGATACGTGGCAAGAAAGAGGAAGTGTAGCTATTCCTACGCCTTCGTCGAGGGCATTATCTGACTCTCAAAATCAGTTCAGGCTGGAAGGTTATTACGTTTCGTTATCGGGTGATTATCTAGCTGTGGGTACACTGGAAGGCAAAGTCAAATTCTCTCCTGGTAAAAGGTTTGAATCTGTGAAGTTGATAACACATGTGCTTAGATGGAACAATTCTGCTGATAATGGATGGGTGCAATTGGGTGATCGCGGAATAGAAAAGCCATTCTCATTCTATGATGACGCATCATTCGGGGCTCCATGGCCAATTAAATCTGTTGTGATGAAAGGGAGTATACTTGCAGTCGGCTACGATTCCTCTGTCGATGTCTATTCATGGAACGAAACGTCGAATCAATGGATGTCGAGAGAGGTAGAGTTGGCAAAAGGCCCTGAAGGCTTTGTCGGGTAAGTTGATTGTGTCCTCCTTTCTAAGCTCAAGATTTTTGTCTAAAGCTTCCTCACTCATTATCATTAACTCATTCAACTTCAGCTGGTCGGTAGATCTCTCTGAAGATGCAAGTGTTCTGGCAGTCGGCACAAGTGTTGAAAACCCGCTGCCTACTGATGAATCTATCCGTATGTACAAATGGAATGACACTGACAAGCAATACAACGCACTATTTAATGGAGTACCTTCAGGTCCTGCTGCTTCTATGTCTCTTTCTAGTGACGGAAGAGCTGTTGCAGTCGGATTGCCTTTCGACTCCTCGAATGGAGGATCAACAAGAGTGTACAACTTTTATCCAAAGTCTCCGTGTGACGATCTTTCTGAAATACCAGTGCGCATCTCATTCACTACAGACGAAAGTCCCCAGGAGACGAGCTGGGAATTACGAGTTGATTCAGAAGTCAAGTTGAGTAGTGGCTCACTTTCAGGCCACGAGTACACTACGTTTGTGAAAGAGATGTGTGTTCGAGCCACATCTTGTGTGAGGTTCTCGGTTGCCGATCCTGGACGAGGACGAGAAGGGGTAAGTTCTCTAGACTGAACCTGTAAATTACTTGCATTTGCAACGCCGACGTGCTTTCCCTCGCTCACGAAACATCCCATCTTGAACGCAGCTGAATTATCCTGGTGTCTTCGCGTTGATGCTCAATGGGACGGAAGTAGCAAGGGGCGGTGACTTCGATGCCTTCAAAGATTATAACTTGACAAATTTTTGTGAAGGTGCACCACCTACTTCCTCGCCGACGAAAGCAACTCTACCGGCTCCCACTTCCCCGCCAACAACATTATCTACAGAAACTACTCCCTCGCCGACGAAAGTACCTCCACCGGCTCCCACTTCCTCGCCAACAAAGACATTAATTGGACCTTCACGGGCACCCACATTTGTACCAATCCCAGCTCCCACTTCCTCGCCGACGAAAGGTCCAGTTACCCAACCCCCGAGCCCAAGTCCAGTGAAACAATGTGAAGGTGATAATAAGCTCGTAAGGATTGAGATAACCCTTGGCGAGAAGCCGTGGAGCTCATACTGGCAACTCACCACTCAGCAAGGTGCCAAAATTATATTTGATGGTCCCTATGAGGTGAAGGGCGAACAAATAATCAAAGAGTTATGCAAGCCAGTGAGTGATTGCTACAACTTTAGACTTGAAAGTACTGATGATGCAAGTGCTTTGATTTTCCTTGATGGAAAAGAGATTGGAACGGCGACCACGAAGAATATAATACAGATTGGGGAGTCAGCTTCTTGTACAGCAATATGAATTAACGTAGGTCATATTTATGAATATCGCGTTCGGGCTTTGTTCTATGTTGTGCTGTAGATAGTCAAGACGAGTCTAGTCAGCTGGCTAAGATAAGTCTCATTAGAAGTAGTAGGATACGAGTATTATACGGATTAGTTTCCTACAAATAGCTATCAGTAGAACACATACTTAGTAGTGTATGCAGAGCATAATTATCATTGTTATATATTGCTTTCTATCTATCAATCCAGTCTACATTATCATCATCCACGACCATCATTTTAATTCAAGAAACTCAACAAGTTACCAAATAAAGGATTGACACTCGCAGTCTTGCCCAAAGGCGTCATCTTATCCGATTCCAAAAAGTCCGCAATATACCTAGCCGTCAACTCCGGCTGTTCCAGATGCGGCACATGTCCACATTCCTCTACCCACTGCAATTCCGCATTTGGCATGGCATCAATAAACTTTTGTGCAAATTCTTTTCCGTCCAAGATGCCATCCTGTCGACCCCATAGTACCAATGATGGCACATCAATTTGAGACACCTTCTCTTTCGGACGGAATCCTCCACTTTGCATAAATGACAACATGCCATCTTCCCACCCATCACGGAGACAATGGAGTCGACCCACCTTTAATGCATCCTCCGTGGCATAAAGTTCTGGGTCGTAGTAAGACATTTGATTCGCTGAATTGCGCAATGGTACTGATTGTAAGACTTTGATACCTGCTCTGGCGAGTGGTGCTGGGAGGAAACTCATGGGACCGATGCCATCTACAAAGCCTTGTGCGTCGATTAATACTGTTCCTCTGACAAATCCCTCGGTGTTATCACTATCATCATCACTGACCGCTTCTTTGTACAAATTCTTGGCAGCAAACTCAATCGTAGCCGCCCCACCCAACGATGCACCGCCAACAACCACCTCTCCACTCCCACCGACAGTGTTCCAAAACCCTTGCAAAGCTTCAACTTTGGCCGCAGCCGAAAAAGACTTGACATTCTCCAATTGTGTATAACCCCACCCTAGCAAATCCACAGCGTATACATCTACCCCCATGGCTGCCAACTGAGGACCTAATCTACGATATTCAAGTGCCGATGAGTCAAAGCCGTGCACTAGCAATAATGGCAATGTCTTTTTGTTACTATTAGATGCCGATTTTTGTGCCTCAAAGTGAATGAAGGAAATGCCGACGAATCCCGTATCACTGACATCGGTGCTGACGGGAACCATCACACGTTTCATTTTCTGTGCGGCGGCGGTGCATAGTTCTTCGGAGATTGGGCCTTCGGTGAGAGTGTTGGGTGGAGTGAAGGTTAGATCTTCTTGGTAGGATGATGATGTGGCGGAGAGAGACGTGGTGGTGAGCGAGGAGGAAGATTTTTGTGGTGTTAGTGTTGGTGTGAAGGAATGAGCCGTTTGAGGGCTGGCGAGAATGGCTGCGAGTGCCATGGCGTAGTTGGAGCGCATCATCGTGGAGGTTTTCATGTTGATAGTAATGTGTTGTTGTTGTGGTGGCTTTCGCTAAGTACATACTTACCAACGGGATGTCCACATGCTCTTTGAAGTTAGCGTGGTGTGATGACGTTGGCGCGGCCATCCATGTGGCGCAAAACCTACGTAAGTAGAGGCAATGTACATAGTTGAGCTATACCATTCCTTCACTACTGTTATGTTGTCGTGAAATTTGTACTTCTTGCATACAGGACATTGTTTAAGATCCAGGAGTTGATGCACGCACATATCCGTCTTTCCTTTTTCTATCAAGGCTCACTGCTAGGGAAGCGGCAGAAGCAGTGGCAGAAGATGCGATGGCTGGGGCTGAGGTAAACTTCTTTCTATCTACATGAGGCTAAGGCTGAGGTTGAGGAGGAGTGCGATGAGGCTGGAATGATGAGGATCGATAGATACTGATAGAGAGACTACGCTTCGATGGATATTTTGCGGCTTGGTAATGTATTGATTGTGATATAATTGTAGCTAAGACGTGATACATGCGATCAAGGCTGATACTGATAGTACTTTTCTAAACGTCACTTTTTCACATCCTTTCTACTACTCTATCTTCACGTGTCACTTTCTGATCTACTCACCTTCATAATTCATCAGATACTTATGCATTCACCTAGAGAGAGGGGGTTGAGATGTAAAGCCTCGTGAATGCATTTCGATGTAATACGAAGAAAATTGTCCTTGCTTACTTATTCAGAGCAGCTGGCGTCATGAGTTGAATGCCGGTTGTCAGGTACATCAGATTTGTGCAAGGCATTTAGTGTTTTTGGCTAAAGATACTTGTAATAACTCTACTGTAAGTCCTCGTACTTTTCTATAGGCCTGGCGTCATCCAGGCAGTGTAGTGTCTCATCTCTTATCGCCGACTACCGCTTCTTCTTCATTCTACCGAAATCCAAATCCAAACAATACAAATCAATCAATGAAATCACTATGTATCATTCAGTTCAGCCTTCACGTCCGCCTTTATCCACTTATCATCTGTCTTGACAACAGATAGTAATCAAACTACCTGGGAAAGTTTATATCCTGCTAAACAACACAATCTAGGTAGCCTTCACTACTATCAGCAACTCGACAACAACAAGCCGACAAACTTCTCACAAACAATAGTATGACAGCAGCGCAATTCCTATCCGAAATAAGATCAATCATCGGTGCCTTGTTGACCTATTTACATAGAAATGCGTGGACGATAATTTTCATTGTTGGCGGTGCCTACCTTTGTTATGACAATTGTGAGTTTTGCTGTCTTATTTGTGCTGCAGTTTATATATAGTATTGATATCTTACAGTAACTGTTCTTTCTGCGTTATTCCATCCGATTGTTGTCTACATACATTCCATAACAACATCGGGCACAAAGTCCTCCATCCACTAATCCACAAATATCAAACCCACCAATCCTACAAAGCCGCCACCGATCCAAATCGCATCGCCGTCCTTTCACCCGATATGAGACGTGTTCGCGCCAAGCAACAATTGGCAGCACAACAACGAGCGTTGCAGGCGGAGGAGGAACGAAAGGAGAAGGTAAAGGTGGAGAGGGAACGGAAGAGGGTGAAGAGTCCGGAGGAGGAACGGTGGGATAAGATGGGTGGGGAGGGGAAGAAGTTGGGTGTTGTTGGTGATGATGCTGGAGGAGCTGAATTGAGGCAACGACGGTGAGAATAATGCAACCATGATGTGGATAGCATGAGAGAGAAAGATGCAAATAGTTTACTCTATCACTGGATATACAGTCGTCGACTCTAGCATAAATCATGACACACACACTGCCAAAGTCATTCATTCATCAATCATTCATCCTCAAAGAATTCATTATAAGTAAACGTTCCAATCCAATGATACTGCTCCCTCGTACCCATCGCCCCTCTCAACCTCTTGACAGCAATAACACCCTCCTTGGCAAACATTATATTATTCGGTCCCCTTATGACACTTCCAGATTGTAATGGATAGGCTTGTTCCAATTCTTGCAATTGTAATTTCAACTTGCCCCTCTTTTCAACTAAATCTACCGACTCTCGAAATTTCAGTGCCTTTTGGAATAAATTATTATCTTGTTGTTCCTTTTCTATATCATCCAATTGTTGTGTAATCTCCTGTATACTCTCTTCCATCTCCTTCTGTCTCTTGACAGCTCTAGTTAATACACGTTCATCCTCCACATTCCAACAGGATGACAAAAAGTAGATCCGTTCCGCAGGCAATTCCACATCGTTCCTAGTCGCCCCATCCGGACAATCAATAAAGAATCTCAATGCATATTGCTGACTTTGCACTTGCTGAATTTGACATCCATATGCTCCGGGTAACACCTTGACTACCTCGGTACCCTTATTACTCACAAAGGTTGGTTCATTCAATGGATAGGTGGTGTATAACTTGGATCCCATGAGTGCATCCCCTTTTAATAATCGTTCCTTGTTCATTTCGTAATCGGCTGGTTCGTTGGAGAATTCGAGTTCGAGTGTTAGACCGAGTTTGGCGCCGGATGCTGCCCATTCTGGTGGCTGTATATAATATATTTGTGTTGTTGACGTAAATGTTAATTTATATTATGCGATGTAAGTAATAATTGCACATGAGATAATGCAACAACTCACCATGGCTGTACCGGGAATTCGACCAATGGAAAGAGCAAGTTCACATTGGATATCTTGAAGACGGGTTAAGAGAGGTGTGGTTGATGTGATGGGTGATGATGGGTTGAAGGCATGAGTTTGAAGGAGCAACAATAGGAGGGAAGCTGCTGTTATTATGCTTGGTCGAAGGAAGATGAAGTGCTGTTCCATCATTGTTGTTGTTGGTGGTGCCGTTGACGCTGCAGTTGCCCTCTACACATGAATGTATCTCAAGCTCAAGCTTGGTTTGATTGCCTGCATCAGCTCGTCGCGTCGGGTGTCGGGTGAAGAGGAGCGGAGAGTGGCTGAGTCAGTCATCATAACTTGAACTTGAAGCCCGATTCGTTGATACTCCTACCAAATTTGACCGGGAACATGCTTTCTGATGTCACATCAGACCCTACTTACCACAAAGTAGTCAGAGAAGAACAGATTCGATGTCAAAGGCCAAGGAAAAGCTCACGAGCTGGCAAGAGGGGAAGCAACAGCAATACGAGCAAGAGCGACAAGCTCATCCGTGAAGGCAAACTACTTAGTCTGACTTCGACTTCAGGCTGCACGATGCTTCTTAGTTGGTACATGGCGAGTCTTAACATCATCATCAACGATTCTATCGCTATCGCACGCCTCTTCCTCTTCTGTTTCATTGGGAGGCAAATGGTGAGTAGAATACATTTGAAGAAAGTAGAGGTATAGGACGATGCAGTAAAAGCAGTTTTCTTCATTGCCTTCTCTTGTCTTGGCCGCGGCAACAATCAGCAACTACCAGCACAAAGCTCCATCTCTGCTTCGCACGCTGGTGCATCTTGTGTTCTTGTACCAAATAGAGGTAGAGGCATTCTAGCGAGAGATTCACAAGGTCAGATGCTAACAACTAATTCTTAAGTTAAAAAGGACTATGTGACCAGTATATCTGCAGCAGTGACTTGATGAGGAGAGAATTCTCTTTGCAAGTCGAAACATAGTCAGGATAAATCACAACAAACGATACAGTGCATACTATCCAACAGCATGAATAAATTCGACACCTTACTCCTCGGCCTTGTACATGGGTTCGTAGTCAGAGGAGGTGACAGTAGCCTTACTGCTCTTGGCGCTTCCCGAGGTAGTAGCCTTGGCACTCTTGCTGCTGCTTTCATCCAAGAAGTCAGACTCGTAGTCG
>Ga0209652_1003096_pt1 | contig 12456 bp, 24 predicted proteins | sample SaaInl74LU_5_DNA_FD_184641 | JGI IMG/M metagenome (GOLD analysis project Ga0209652, IMG submission 184641) | Marine microbial communities from expanding oxygen minimum zones in the Saanich Inlet - ESP_74LU_5_DNA (SPAdes) (version 2) | ecosystem: Environmental > Aquatic > Marine > Intertidal zone...
ACTGGTATATCCTGTTTCAAAGAAACGTCTAATAGTTCCGTTTGTAATTTTACTTACTGGTGGGAATACGCCTTTGGCATCCATTGTTAAAAAGAATATGTTGTCTGGATGAGCAAATTTAACTTCAGCGGCATGTGCATTTTCTACACAATCAAGCGGATAACTTAAACGTGCATTTGATACACCCGGGTTTTCTACAACCAATGTATCATGTTCACGAGCAAGTTCCACTGCATTAAAAATAGTTGGATGTGTTTCTGGCGTAAGTCCTTCTGACTTTGCGTAGCATCCTGTTTCAATCATTTGAATGCCGTCTTGTTCCCATGCAACTTCGTCATCACTAATAAGCTGATAATCAGGATCACTACTAAGTGTTGTCTTGCCTGTGCCACTAAGTCCAAACATTAAGTTTGTTGTATCATTGTAGGTAAATGCACTACAATGCATAGGAAGTGAGCCACTGTCGGGTAACATAAAACTAATAATACCAAACACACCTTTTTTAATCTCACCTAAGAAAGTAGTGCCTGCTATTAGCATTTCGCCCTTGTCCAAGTGTACAAATATTTTAGGTTTATCTACTTGTACGCTTGTGTTATGTAATATTTGAAAGTCTGGCTCTTCGTCTGTTGCTTCCACTGTAAACATGTTGCGAACAAACTGTGCATGTCTATCATCATTTGTGAGTACCCTAAAACGGATACCAACGCTTGTAAACTCTAACTCATGTTCGTAGTTTGGTTGTTGTGCCATTACAGCAAAAAAGTCTCTGTAGTCTGATTCGAGACCAATTTTATTATACTTAGGTCTAGTAAGATCTAAGTGCTTGGTTGCTTCTCCAAAGAAAAATTTATTCTCTGGACTTCGCCCTGTGGGCGAAGTAGCTATTTCTATATTAGGCATTATTCCCCATCATTGATTTCTAACGTTTCGATACTACCGTCATCGTATTCGATTTCCACGTACTTTGTACCGTCTTCACGTGATCTAGTTATCTTACTAATTGGTTCAGGCTCTTTTTGGAATTCCTCTTCTAAATTTGGAATGTCAGGCTCTGCAAATTCGTCTGGTTCTGGTATAGGAGATGCAGGCTTCGACTCCTGAATTGGTTTTGTATCACTCAATGGCTGTAACTGCGGAGGTGTAACATTGTTGTGATGTGCAATAGCAATTTCTTCTGCACTCATTCGAACACTGCCATCTGGATTTAACCTATCTCCTCTAGCATTCATATGAACATTACTTACAGCTCTAGTGGTTTCGTGTTTAGCTGCCATAGCTGTCATATTAATCATGGCACCACGAGCTGTTCGTATATTTCTACTCATCTTAAGAATTCCTTATAATCTAAATCGTATTTAATACTGTCAATTCTATGTACTCCGATTAGATACAATATATAGCTTGCTACACTCGATCCTCTTCCCACTCCCCACAATATGTTGTTGTGTTTTAGTTCGGTTACCATGTATACTAGAAACTTTAACATTGGAAACATATCTCGCTTTTCAAATTCTTCAAGTTCCTCGAAACATCTGTCATAATTTTCTTTGGGACTAAGGCCTAATATATAATCTACAATATTCATTTGTTTAAATTTTTCCGGCATCCACCAATTGTCAGCATTTTTATAACTATACTTATCATTGGTGGCAGCTGGTGTTTCATAATCAATAGTATCTTCGAACTTGAATAGTGTACAAAAATGATTGTAACTGTCTACTTTTTCCGTGTCTTTTGTTACAATATACTTTGCACTTTTACCTTGTAGTAGCCCTTCGACGAGATCGTTCTCATCAACTACAATTTCGTTTAACTGATTCATCTTCATCCTATATTTAACACATCGTCGTCGGGGTCTTTGCCATCTTCTATTTTACGTTCGCGATCTTTTTCTATCGCTTGTAATTGACTTTTAGAGTGTATTTCTATGCCAATTTGTTCTATCATATTTTGTATTTGTGCAGCAGGCCCTGACATATTCATTCGGTGAGCCTGCTGTAATTTTTGGCGCAACTCGATTTGTTTTTCTAGAAGTTGCTCTACATTAAGATTCTCTACATTTAAAAACATAATATATATTAACACGGGCCGTAGCCCGTGTCAACCTTTTCGTTTAAAGTCCGTTGGGAACAATAATGTAATGAATAGCAAGAACCAGTGCAACGCTTGCACCTAGGCCTACCATCATCTTACCAAAGTCCTTTGCTACTAGTGGAAACACACTCTTTGTTTTCTTCTTGCCAAAGTATGTTGCCATAGCCAACTCACGTCCTGCTAACAAGCCTACGAACACCCATGTTGTACTCATAGGAATATCATTCAGCTCTTTGAAGAAGTACAAGCATAGCCAGTAGAACAAATCAATTAGTGTAGCACTACGCACATATCTTGTGTTGTGTTTCTCTAATACAATCTGTTGGATCTTGCCGCCACGTTCTCTGAACATAAAGAACAATCCTACAACAAACACTCCACTGATAAACACCATCAGATCCAGCGGAACTTCACGTGGAAGGAACACTGCGATGTTGGCAATGTCATGTGACAACCAAGTGTACCAAAGTCCACCTGTTGCTATCCATTGTGCTACACGCCAGAACCGTTTGTTACCCTCGTCTACTGGCTTTGTCTCGTCATACCAACGGCCAAAGTATTTGTGTATTGCAAACCATACCACATATGCAAATGCGGCTGCAACACCATAGCCCATGATTGACTTCATCAGCATCTTCTCTAGCACAAAGGTACTTGCGAACACTGACAGCACCAAGAAACTTGTGCTAACTGGTACGCCCATCCTTGTAAGTGCTACAAGAATAGCAGGTGCGGCTGCGTGATACCATTGTACCTCTTGCCATGGAATCTTGTTTAGTCGTCCGTAACTGATGTCTCCACCATTTACACTCCAACCATACCATAGTGTGGCTAGTAGAACTGCGCTTGCCGCAATCCATAATGTTTTGTAGTTGAATCTCTCATTGTTTGATGCCATCCATGTACCGAGAGTCTGTACTGAATCGTTTGCTATAACTGCATAGGCAGCTAATAAGAAGCCGAGTAGGCTCCATAAAGTTAATGCGTCCATTTCTTTCTCCTTTGCTTGACGGCTTTACCCCGTCACTCACAATAAAACGCCAGGTGGACTAATACCTGACGCTTATAATTATCACATTTTTAATTATTGGTTTATAAATTGTGCTAATTCTGGTGCTTTCCAACCTTCTGGCTTTAGTACTTTTCCGTCTTCACGTTTGCGCACTTTACCTGTGTCTGGATCAATCTTTGCAAAGTTTGTGTCCATCACTTCTTTCCAGGCTGCTTCTCCGTCCCAACCTGCGGCACGTACTGCGCCCATAGTAACAACTAAGATGTCAATAAGTGCGTCAAGTTGTTCGACTTTGTCGTTGTCTTGGATAGCTTCTTCTAACTCGTCTGTTTCCTCACGGATTAGATCGAGATACATTTTGTAGTTTGCTTCACTTGGTGGTTGGTCACATGCTGTACCAAATGTTTCGATGTCTTTAAACGGGTTTGTCATTATGGATCTTCTCCTGCTTGTACTATCATTTTAATATTTTGTGCAAGGCGTTCATTGAACTCTTCATCAGTTTGTGTAACCAACAATCCTTCACTTAATCCTCTACTGAAACTAGCAGTCATATCTGAGTTTTCACTTAAACGTCTGCATGCTTCTTGTGTTGTGTATCCGCCACTAAGGCCAACAATCTTGTTTACTGTACTGTACATGTTTAAATCTTTATACAAGTTAGGTTCTTCTGGTAGCGTTAATTTTAGTATAACACTGCCATTAAATTCTTTCAAGTACTTTTTTAGACTTTTATTAAGTTGAAACTCTACGTTCTTTTTGTCCAAATGATCGATAGGAACTTCAGGTTCTACAATAGGCACTAGTCCTGCATTACTGATCTCTTGTGCCATACTAAATTGCTGGAATAAAATATCGTCGAGTACTGTTTGTGTTTTTACAATACTACGCATTTTGGTACCAACGCAACCATTTAGTTTAGCATAGTCGATCATCGCTTTGACATCATAATCTTTAAGTGTGCCGTCTGGTCTACACCCGCTATCAATTTTTAAAATAGCTCTAACGCCTTTAGCACTTAACACATCGACCATACCTCTGTCGACTGTGTCTTTGTATAGAATAGCATGGCTAATGTTTTCACCATGAAAGTCTGGATGATTTACCATACGTAGCCGCATCAAATGGATATCATCCATAACTACTTCGTGTGGTAATTCGTGTGCGTTGGGATAACCGTAGAGCTCTAGTACACCGGGACTACTACCGCCACTGTGGTCCATTGCTGCTATAAATCTATTCATATGTTTCACCTGTACTACGAAAGAAGTTCTCGCTCCAAAATGCTTTGTCGTCAATCCAAACATCGTAATGTTCTTTTTTGCCAACACTTAGTTCATGATGCTTTGCACCCCAACTGTCTAGTTGACTTTTAGTAAGGTCATAGTAGTCTACCATACTTACTGCACCCCTAGCTGTCATATACTTGATTGTATGTCCTGCATCATATAGTGCATTTACTTTGGCAATACGATCCATCATAGGTTCGTGTAGTGCATAATTTTTCTTACCATCTGGTTCAAATACTTCGTTACAAATGGTGCCGTCGATGTCTATAATATATCTCATTGGAATAAACTACTCACACTTTCTTCGTTTGTGATTCTGCGCATTGCTTCACCAAATAATGGTGCAAGGCTTACTTGCCGAATTTTACTACTTTTCCCTTCATAAGGAATACTGTCACTGATTACTAGCTCAACTAGTTGACTAGCGTCGATCTTTTTACTAGCGCCGTTACTTAGTACACCATGTGTGATGTAAGCTCTAACACTTAGCGCACCTGCCTCTAAAATTGCATCTGCTGCCTTGCACAATGTGCCGCCACTGTCAACAATATCGTCTACTAGAATTGCATGTTTACCTTCAACATCACCAATCAGCGCCATCACTTCGCTTACACCTGCTTTAGGTCTGCGCTTGTCTACAATAGCAATATCGCCATGGAACATATCAGCAAACTTTCTAGCTCGTACTGCGCCGCCTGCGTCTGGTGATACAAACACAGTGGGCTCTTCTGTACGAATATGACGCTTAATATCTTTAGCAAATGTTACACGACTGGTTAAGTCGTCTACGGGAATATCAAAGAAGCCTTGTATCTGCCCTGCGTGTAAATCCATTGTAAGGATTCTATCTGCTCCAGCTTGTGTAAGTAAGTCTGCTACTAACTTTGCTGTAATAGGTGTACGACTTGCGCTTTTGCGATCTTGTCGTGCATAACCAAAATATGGTATGACTGCGGTAATACGTCTTGCACTGCTACGTTTTGCAGTGTCAATCATAATAAGTAATTCCATTAAACTTTCGTTTACAGGATTGCATGTGCTATTCACTAAAAAAACATCCTTGCCCCGGATGTTCTCTTTTACTTCTATACATATTTCTCCATCGCTAAATCGATTTAGTTCTGCTGGTACAAGATCTGTAAAGCAGTGATCAGCAACCTTTTGTGCAAAAGGCTGGTTACTGCTACCAGTAATAATTTTCATTTAGTCCTCCGTTAAACTGCGAAACTTTCCCCGCAACCGCATGATGCTGTTGCATTAGGATTCTTTACGGCTAGGTAGCTACCACCCAACTCATTAACATAGTCTACTGTGCAACCAAACACAAACATTTCTGCCATTGGATCTAGTGCCAGTATATCTTCAATTACAGGACCTTGAGGATCATCTGTAAAACTCCATTCGTATTGAAAGCCACTGCATCCGCCTCCTTTGACTGCCAAATTAACATATCTCTTTTTATGCTCTTCTGTCATAGTTGTCAAGTACTTTTTAGCTGATTCAGTGACTGTCAATAACATTATATTTTTCCTTGCTCTTTGAGTAGTTCTCTGTTTTGCAAATGTTCAGCTTCGATATCGCTTTTCGCTTGACCATGATATGCTACTGCCATATGCTCATCAATCATTTTACTGTTGATGTTTGTGCCTTCTGCCCACACAGTTCCGAGTACTCTGCCAAACTTGCCTTTTTCGTTATCTAGTTCTGTTGATATAATAATATCTTTAACGCCTTCTAGATGTTCAACAAGCCATTTTTTAGCTAGTAGTCCAAACTTCTTTTCTTCTAGGTCTCGTGTTCTACTTTCTTCAGTGTCTATTCCGTACATACGCACTCTTGCTTCCAATAACACATCGAACCCTAAGTCCATAATACAATCAAATGTGTCACCATCTATAATTTTAGTTATACTTTTTACCCTGTAACTATAGGGACTAGGTTTGTCTGTCATAATACTCTCCTCTATAGAGTATTTATGGATACTAGTCTCCTTTGCCCGGTGCCTCACTAAAATATTGCATTTTTCCTTCTACACCATGCCACTCTTCTGCATCTGTCGGAACATCCTCTGGTCGCATAGATGTAACAACTGGCCATAAATCTGAATACTTCTGATTAAAGTCGACCCATTCTTCTGCACCGGGTGCAGTATCTGGAAGAATTGCATCTGCAGGACATTCAGGCTCACATACGCCGCAATCAATACATTCAATTGGATTTATAACTAACATGTTTTCACCTTCGTAAAAACAATCTACTGGGCACACTTCTATACAATCCATGTGCTTGCATTTGATACATGCATCGTTTACAATATATGTCATTGCTTGTCCTCTAGTATTTTGTCTATCATACTCTGTTTGGTTAGTCGTCTATCTAACTCTATACCATGTTCAGACTGCGCAAGTATCACTAGCTGATTTTTTGTTAGTTTATTTAAACTATCCTCTAAGACTTCTTCAGTATCTGCTGTAGCTGTGCTAGCGTGTCGTATTACCAACGGACTTGTTTCAACTGCATCTTTAAATTTACCTTGTAGTTGTACATCTTCGTACACTTTTTTAGTAAAAATTTTACTTAACCAACTCATTCCCAAATCCCTAATATCATTTTTGCATCTTCGCTCATCATGTCTGGACCAAATTCAGGATCAAATGTTGTTATGATCTGTGCGTCCTCAACTCCATTAACAGATTTAACTGCATATGTAATGTCTGATATAATTTGATCAGCAAATGGACAAAATGCACTTGTTAGAGTATGTGTTACGCTAACCATCGGCAAGTTGTCCAAATCAATATTGTATATCAACCCTAAGTCATATACATTTATGCTAATCTCAGGATCATAAACTTCTCTGAGATTTTGGATTATATCATTACTGATTTTTTCTCTATCCATTTTTTGCCAATAACTTTAATGTTAACATATCTTCTTTCTTTCTAAACCAGCATTCATAGCCATAACGATTACTGTCGTATCTAAACGCACCATAGTCATTTCCAAAAAGGTCTTCAAGTAAATCTGAAAACCCTTTTGGTTTACTATAGGTGTTGCTCCGTATAAACATAGTACAATAGTATCTATTGTCTTGTGTCCAATTAGCACACCATTCTAAATCATTGGTTGTGATAGATGGCACTATTTGCTCCGTGTTCACTACATTCAGCACTCACACAATAACAACGATTGTCTGTGGCTTCACGTATTAATTTATCTGCAAATTTACATGCGTGTTCTGCAAACTTTTCTGCGCCAACTCCGTCTAGTACTGTAACTTCACATAACCCCATATTCTCAAGTTCTGCAAATTTGTACAAGAAAGGATCTTGTCTATCAATAACTGTTTTATGATCGAATGTATCTTCTAACCATTTCTTGAGTGGCTTCAATCCACCGAAGTCAACAGCCCAGTTTTTATTGTCTAGTTCGTCGCATCCAAACGTAAACTTGAATGCCAAACTATATCCATGTAAAAACTTGCAATGACTGTGATCTGCATGTGGCTGTCGGAATACTGCACTTAGTCCAATGTTGTGTCCGTATGTTTTTGTTGATTGATATCTTCCCATATTATACTCCTTGACTTATGGTAGGCGCGGAGTCTTTATAGTGGGTCGAACCTATAGTCCACTGCGAATATTTATCGTAGGCAATTTGAATTGCTTTTGCTTGATAGTAACTGTCGGCAAGTGCGTTGTGCAAATCTTGTTGCATAGTTTTACGTGGATCACTTGGCAACATACTTAAAAATGTTCTGCCATCTTTTACTTGCCAAAAGTTCCAAGGAATAGGTGTAGCCATTTGACGATAGATATCTTCTACAATAGTAACGTCAAAGCCATATCCATGACCCCATAATACATCGACACCTACCATCCACTTGGTCAAGTGGTCTAGGAAGTGTTTCAGCCCGACTCTGTCTTCTTCTGCAAAGGCTTCTTCTTTTACTTTGGGATCTTGTTTGGCCCACCATTCGATGGTATCGTCTGTAACTGTACGTCCAAGTTGATCTTGTTCATCTAAGTCCAAACGAAAGTAGAATTCACTGTGTGGTTCATCAAAACTGTTGGGATTAAACTTAACACCTCCGATAGTTAGCACTGTACAGTGCGGATCGGTTGCTAGTGTTTCTAAATCAATCATTGCGTGAATTGGCATGCTTCCTCCAGTTTTCGTATTGTATCCATAGTATACAATGTATTGCTACAGAAAGCAAGTTAAAAGATAACAAACTTAACCAAATATTAAAGGCAAAAAATATGCAAACTGGATAGTCCCACCATTTCATTATCGTCTCATGCTCGCAATATCTTTGGCGTCTTCCTTTTTATCAGCGAAGACGGGAACCATATTACTTTTATGCATCGTGGCTACGCCTAGTAATTGCCGCTCGCCCGAGTAGATGTTTCGTTCCTTTTGCGGGGTTTTTCCGCACGGAATAGCATCGCTAGTAGGCACACTTGGCCTATTAGTGCTATAATCAGGAACAGATAAAATAGAAATATCAGCATTTTTCTTCTTCTTAGCCTCTAGTTGCTCTGGATGTATTCCTTTTTTACGCAACCATTTTTCATGCTCTACATTAGCTCTTGCCTGCTTTGCATTTGGCTTTTTCTTCTTACGATTGTACTGAGTTGTGGTCATATAAGGACCAACTAAGTGCATACTCATACTACTTACCTCCGTGAGTATTTTATTGACTCTTTAGGGCCCGAAGTAGTAAATTCCATACCACTTACGTTGCCTACATATACTCTGCCGTTCCAACGCATTGGTATTTTGTTTGTGGCAATAAATGCATCCAAGTATTGTTCAAACTTAAAGTTGTCTATTTCTGCAACAACTTCTGTACCTGTTCGTGTGCTGGTGACTGTGGCCTCATTAGCATAAGTTACTTTATTATTCATTGTGTCCTCGGATTAGTTTAACATTTGATAGCGTACACGAAACCGTTTTGTTTGCCCGACCCATGCATTATTGCCTTGCGCACTGTTTACAACATAAGCTGATTCCATTCCATTTATATTATAAACTAAACGATATTGATTTACAACCGTGTTTTGTACATTTTTATATCTTGTTTCACAAACACGTTGCGTTTCGTACCCAATAATACGTTGCTGTCCTTGTGATTTATCAGCACCAATAACACCGCCTAATATAGCACCTGCGGCAGCACCTTTGTCATTACCGCCAATTGCTTTACCTATAATGCCACCGATAATCATACCACCAAGTGCATTGGCTCCGGCGTTGCCGCCGCCTGTGCGTCCATAAATCGGAACTTCCTGATTATTGCAATGTCGATATGGCTTCGAACTCGATACATTTGTATATATAGGCTCTTTGCGTATTAGTTTACCTGTAGTTACATAGCTGTTGTCGGCATATGCTGTACTACCTATTAAAGCAATACTAACAGCAATTGCTAGTTTTTTAATGATTCGCATGATTCATCTCTCCTGATCCAAACTTCAAAAAATTCTCGCCGAGTTAACTGTGGCTCTTTCCACAACTCACGTTCACTACAATTATTATAATAATCGTGTCTAAACTCATCTAATGTTATTGCTTCTTGATATGTCATACTTTTAATTTAACATCTTTATATGGTTTGTCAACCTTTATTTCTAAGACAATGCTGTACTTCTATATACAATTTCTTATAATTTTGTGTGTCTTTCAAAAAGTCAATAACAGTTAAGGCATTCTCTTCTGTTGGAAGATTGCCCTCTACTACACAGCCTTGTTCGTCTACAACGAAATATGTATAAACTTTACCAGGCCATGGTTTATGCTCTTCAATTGGTATCCTACTTTTCATAATTTCCCTATCCAATGTGTTACGTCATCGCATGGGTCATCGAAAGTGTTCAGCCAATCTTCACTGGGATCTTCCATGGTTTAATATTTATCGATAAATATCCCTAGTATAATAAACGTAGTTAATGGAGATATAAATGACAACTTACTTTTTCTTACTACTATTAAAGCATTCCTTCGCAGACCTTTGGTTACAAGGAAGACTTGGTAGTAAGTACGGCGATAAGAAAAACTTAACTGATCTAAAACTATGGGTGCATAGCTTGGATCACGCCGCACTAACTGCGGTGATTACACTGCTATTCGCAGGATTGTGGTGGGCAATAATTATTGCTGTACTAGACTTTGTGCTACACAGTGTGATTGATTATGTAAAAAGAATCTACATACTGCGTAATAACATCACTATTAAACACTACCTGTATTGGAAAATACAAAGTGTAGATCAAGCATTACACTATACCTGTTACTTTGTGTATGCACTAATTATTTTTTAAAACCCATTAGTTTAGCTTTCATTAGTTCAGCATCAGTTAGCTCTACTTCTTCTTCTTGATTGGGTTTAGACTGTTGAGATACCTCTGGTCCTTGAGTAAGGCTTCTTCTGATGTCAGCACTTTTGACACGGAGTCTTTGGATCTCTTTGGTATCTTCCGTCCTCGATGTGGGAAGAATTGGCTTCTGGGGATTTCGTGCTTCCCAGATGCGTCTTCGTATATCACGTATTCGCTGTTCCAATCGTTCAATATCATCATTCCGGTCAATTGGTGTTGATTTAAGCCAGTTGAACATAATGTTATTTATTCTGCCCTTCTAATTCCTAGTGCTGTATGCGCCGGATACAGATCAATACTAACACTGTTGCCTTGATTGCCGCCTAAGATTCTGTAATAAACAATATCATTCATTACAACACTGTCCATATAAAAACCTACGTGACCTCGCCAGCCAGTGTTACCTCTTGGAAAAACTACAACATCGCCTTGCTTAGGACTGTCTACAGATTCTCCCCATTCTAAGAAACTACGTGCCATGTACGGAGTTGGATGATCATAATTAGCTGGTAATTTACTTTCTTGTAGTACTGCATTGACAAATGCAGCACACCATTGTACACGTCTGGGATCAACGCCAATGTATTCTCGTAATACCGTTCTGTGTTGGTATTCATTTAGTCCTAATTTTTCTAATCCTTCATGTACTTGTTCTGGCGCCTTAGATTTAATACGAATCGCATTAGTGTTTTCTAAATCTGAAGTAGCTCTAGATCCTTGTATAGGTTCTCCATTAGCTGCCAGAACTGTGCGTTCAGCTGTGCAAGCTGATATTACTAGTATGAAAAATGTTAATACTAAAAATTTCATAATATTCACTGTCCTGTTCATGACAACACCTGCAAATCAAGTGCAGGTGTTGTTCTTAATATACTTATATCTTATCTCGAATCCGCTGTGGGTTCTTTTCGAACTATTTTTTTGTTAATTTGGCGCCAGCGACAATTTCCCCGTTATCAAGTACTTTAAGCATTCCGATACTGATCATACCATCTACGGCTGATTCAATTCCACTACGTTTACCTCTTGTATACCCTAACCAAGTGCAAAATAAACAAATTGCTGTGGCTACGTAAGGCTCATATCCTGCTAACATCGCTGTCTCCTATCTTGTTATACTACTAATATAGTATACTTATCCGTAGAAGTCAAGAGTTAGTCGTAAAAAAAGGCCCCGAAGAGCCTTAATTTATTTTATGTTTTTAACTTAGAAGTTAAAGCTAAGTCCAACTGTTGGAGTTAGGTCTTCTGAATCTAAATTATAGTTTGTGCCTGCTGTAAGATCTACACTTGAAGATACATTATATGTATACTCTGCGCCAATGTTTTGTAGTAGATCATCTTGGTCACCATTTAGATAAGATACAATGCTGTCTGTTTTTACTACTGTTTCGAAGCCAAACAATTCTGCATCCATGTCATATGTTACAGCACCGCCGATTGAAGCTGCACCTAAGTCAACTCCTGCAATTTCTGCACCAAGTACAATGTTATCTGTACCGAGATTCATATCACCACTAATTGTTACATCGGAAACCGCTGTTCCTAGTGTATATGCGCCTTGAACGTTACTAATATCTGTGATATCGCTTGTCCAGTCAGTAAAACCAACTGCTACACTTGCTGCACCTACTGATAATTGTAATGATTCAGTCATTGCTGGTGCTGCTAGTGTTTG
>Ga0209652_1003100_pt1 | contig 12447 bp, 12 predicted proteins | sample SaaInl74LU_5_DNA_FD_184641 | JGI IMG/M metagenome (GOLD analysis project Ga0209652, IMG submission 184641) | Marine microbial communities from expanding oxygen minimum zones in the Saanich Inlet - ESP_74LU_5_DNA (SPAdes) (version 2) | ecosystem: Environmental > Aquatic > Marine > Intertidal zone...
CCTTTGGCTGGGGCACGGATGGGCGCGCCCGCGATGTGGATCTGGCCACCCTGCAAAGCCGCTTTGCTGCATCCGCGATCATGACGGATTACTACACCCCCGCCGTGCATCTGGGCGCATTCGCTCTACCGCCTTATGTCGCGCGGCTGATTGGCTAGGATGACGATGGCCGCCCCGTCACTCGGGGCGGCAAATCTCATCGCGCAAGATGGCAAGGCCTGTCCGCCACAAAAGCCCCAGCACCACCAGCGAGAGCGTCACCAGCACAAGCACCCCGATCACCAAATGGGCGCTGCTGTCTTGCGCGCGCCCATAGACGAAGCTTGCCACTGTCAGCGCGGCAAGCGGAAAGCTGAGCGCCCACCAGCTCAGCGCAAAGGGCAGCCGCATCAGCTTGGGCACTTGCACCAAGACCAGAATGGCAAAGACATAGGCCCCGCTGAGAAGCATATGCGCAAAGGCATCGACCCCGCCCACCAGCCGCACATATGAGACAAAGGCCACAGCAGGCGGCGCGATCAAGATGACCAAGGTGGGAAACAACCGCGCCGGGATCGGCGCGTGAAAGATCAGGCGGTTGAAGACCAGCACCAGCAAGATGAGCCAAAAGATCATGCCAGCCGAGAAGAATAGCCAGCTGATCTCGACCCAGCCGAGCGAGACACCCGCCAAGGGCACAATCACATTACCGACCGCCGGGATGAACCACGCAGGCGTCAGATGCCCAACCTCGAAGGCGCGGTGGCTGATCCAGCCCGAGATCACGGCGACCGTCAGCACGCCTTGGCCCGCAACCCCAACCAGCCAGATGGGCAATGCCAGATCGGGGCGGTAGCCATGGATCGCGGTTGCCATCAGCAAAAGCGAAATGGTGATGGTGGGAAAAAACGCGAGCCTTACGGGGTGGTGCCATTCGGCGCTGACCGCGGCAGGGTGGCGGATTAGCTTGCCCAGGTAGACCGCCGATATGACCGCGAAACATCCAAGCCCCAACCAAAGCACCGCGCGTGCGGCGATTTCCGCAATCGCAAAGCTGTCGGCTGCGGCATGCAGCGCCAAGGCCAAGCCGAACAGCCCCATCAGCACCGCGAAGAACGTCACCGGGAAATGCGCCAAACGGCTGAATTCCTGCGCGGTGTCTGGCGGGGTTTGGGTCATGCGCTGCCTCGGTCTGAATTGTCACCGTCAATGATAACGTGCGCCCCACGCAGGCGACAGGGCGCAAAAGGCGCTGCGGCGATATCACCTTGTCGGCCCAAGACGCTGCCGCCTGTCTTTGCCCAATGGTCGCATGCGATCCTTTCGCCGACCGCCGTGATCGCTATACTGGGCGAAAGGCGCGCTTGGATCGCCGATATTGAAGGGGGCAAGCCATGTCCGATGAGCTGGTGCTGCGTGCCGATCACGGTGCGGTCACATATCTGACGCTGAACTTGCCCGCGCGGCTCAATGCCCTGTCCGATGCGATGCTGGCCGCGATTTGCGCGCGCTTCGACGAGATGATGGATGCACCAAGCCAGCGGGTGATCGTGCTGCGCGGTGCGGGCAAGGCGTTTTGCGCGGGCCATGACCTGAACGAGATGCGCGACAAGCGCGCAGGCCCCGATCAGGGCGCGGATGCGCTGCATGATCTGTTCACCCGCTGCGGCGCGATGATGCAGATGATCCCCCGCCTGCCCCAACCCGTGATCGCCGAGGTGCATGGCATCGCCACGGCGGCGGGCTGTCAGCTGGTGGCCAGCTGCGATCTGGCGATCGCCGCCGAGGATTGCCGCTTTGGCGTGAACGGGGTGAATATCGGGCTGTTTTGCTCGACGCCCATGGTGGCCCTGTCGCGCAATGTGTCACGCAAGCAAGCCTTCGAGATGCTGGTGACAGGCGATTTCATCACCGCTGCGCGTGCGCGCGACCTGGGTCTGGTCAACCGCGTGGTGCCACCCGCTGATTTGACCGACGCAACAACGGCGCTGGCCGAACAGATCGCGGGCAAGCTGGGTGTCGCGGTGCGCATCGGCAAGCGCGCCTTTTACGACCAACTCGGCCTGCCGCTCGATCAAGCCTATGCGATGACAGGGGCGGCCATGGTCGAGAATATGCGCGCACCCGACACCGCCGAAGGGGTCGCGGCGTTCTTGGAAAAGCGCAAGCCCGATTGGCGGCAATAACGCGCCTTTTGCCTAAAGCCCCGGCATGATCAGCACATTGCGCCTTGCCTGTCCGGCGTTGGTGTCGGCAATGGCGTCATTGATCTGATCGAAATCCCAGCGCCGCGAGATCAACTCGTCGAGCTTGAGCCGCCCTTGGCCATAAAGATCGACCATCCACGGAATATCGCGGGCCAAGACCACATCGCCCATCTTGGTGCCGCGCATCCCTTGGCCCATGAAGGCCATGATCACCGGCTCATAACGCGCCTTGTCGCCGGAATGAGGCATGCCCACGGCATAGAGCGTGCCGCCCCAGCCGATCAGGCGCGGGGCCACATCATAGGCGGGAATGGCCCCGACACTGACAAAGACATGCTGCGCCAAGCGCCCGCCTGTCATGGCCGACAAGGCGCGCCAAGGCTCGGGCGTGCTGGCCAGGATCGTGTCTGTCGCGCCAAAGGCGCGCGCATCATCAAGCTTGGCCGCTGAAAGATCCATCGCGACGATCCGCGCTGCCCCTGCGAGGCGCGCGCCCTGAACGACATTCAGCCCCACACCGCCCGCGCCGATCACCACCACTGTCTCGCCGGGCCGCACATTCGCGGTATTGACCACCGCCCCCACACCCGTCGGCACACCGCAGGCCAAAAGACAGGCCGCCTCGGGCGCGATGGCTTCGCCCAAAGGGGCGATCTGGGTTTGATCGACGATGAGTTTTTCGGCAAATGCCCCACATTCCATCGCCGCTTGCACCGGGGTGCCGTCAGCATCGGTCAGCTTGGGCGCGCGTGCCTCATTGCCGACGCAATAGACGGGCTTGCCGCCCGCGCAGCTTGGGCAGGTGCCGCAAGCGCGGATCAGCGTGACCAAGACCCGATCACCGAGGCGCAGATGATCGACCCCTGCCCCCAAGCCTGTGACCCGCCCTGCTGCCTCATGGCCGTAAACCGCAGGAAGCGCCCCACCCCAAGCCCCTTCGATAAAGGAGATGTCGGAATGACAGATCGCAACCGCCTCGACCGCGACCTCCACCTCTCCGGGGCCGGGATCGCGCAGCTGCAAAGTTTCGATCACAAGCGGTTGGCCAAAGGCACGGCAGACGGCGGCACGGATGGTCGATGGCATATTCTGTCTCCCGGTCTCGGATCGCCCCGCCATCCTTGCACAGACGCAGGCCACGGCAACCCCTAACCGCGCCGCGACAAAGACTTGCGCGCCGTGGCAGGGTGGCGCAAAACCGCACAAGGGCGCGCACGCGGGAGGAAATGATGGATAGTCTCGATCTGGGCGATGTGGTGCTGCACTACGCCGACACAGGGCCGCGCGATGCGCCGGCTGTCGTCTTTGCCAATTCGCTTGGCACCGATTTTCGGCTTTGGGACGCCATCGTGCCGCATCTGCCCGCAGGGCTGCGAGTGATCCGCTACGACAAGCGCGGTCATGGGCTGTCGACCTGCCCGCCCGCGCCCTACACGATGGGCGCGCTGATCCATGATGCCGAGCGGCTGCTTGAAGCTTTGGGCGTGCGCGATTGCGTCTTTGTGGGGCTGTCCATTGGCGGGATGATCGCACAAGGGCTGGCCGCCAAGCGGCTCGATCTGGTGCGCGCGGTCGTGCTGTCGAACACCGCCCCCAAGATCGGCACGCGCGCGATGTGGGAAGAACGGATCGCCATGGTCGAAAGCCAAGGTCTCAGCGCCATGTCGGATACGATCATGACGCGCTGGTTTTCCAAGGATTTCCGCGAAAGCCCGCAGGTCGCGCCGTGGAAACGGATGGTCGAAACCACGCCACCCGCGGGCTATGCGGGCTGTTCGGCGGCAATTGCGGGCAGCGATTTCTACGCCAGCACCGCCAAGCTGCGCCTGCCCGCGCTGGTGATCGCGGGGTCCGAGGATGGATCGACCCCGCCCGATCTGGTGCAGGAATTGGCAGGCCTCATCCCCGGCGCGCATTACGCGCTGATCCGAGGCGCGGGCCATCTGCCTTGCGTCGAAAAACCCGCCGAATTCGCCGGGCATCTGAATGATTTCCTGCGTGCCATCGGCCATTTGGATGCAAAGCCATGAGCGCCAGCCCCTTTGACAGCCTGATCCACACCCGACTTTTCGGCGATGCCGAGATTGCGCGGCTGTTTTCCGATACCGCCGAAATCCGCGCGATGATGCTGGTTCTGGGGGCCTTGGCTAAGGTGCAGGGGCAAGCGGGCGTGATCCCCGAAACATCAGGTGCGTTCTTGCATCGGGCCACGATGGAAATTCAGATCGACCCAGGCGGTCTTGCCCAAAGCGTGGGCGAGAATGGCGTGAGCGTGCCGGGGCTGGTCACCGCGATGCGCAAGGCGCTGGAGGCACCAGAACATGCCGCCTATCTGCACTGGGGGGCGACAAGCCAAGATATCCAAGACAGCGCGCTGATGCTGCGCGCGCGTCAGGCGCTGGCGTTGATCGCGGGGCGGCTCAAGGCGGCGATCCTTACGCTGGCCGATCTGGCCGAGGCGGAGGCGGAAACGCCGATGGCCGCGCGGACCTATGGTCAGGTGGCGGTGCCGTCGTCCTTTGGGGCGCTGGTGGCCGTCTGGGGCTGGCCCGTGATCGCGGCGTTGGAGCGGTTGGCCGCGCTGTCGCCGAAACTTGCGGTCTCGCTTTCAGGGGCGGGCGGCACGGGTACGATGCTGGGCCCCGATCCCGGCATGATCCGCGCGGCGCTGGCCAAGGCGCTCGGGCTGGCCGATCCGGGCCGCAGCTGGCATGCCGAACGCGGGCTGATCACGGAGATTGCCCAATGCTGTCAGGCGGTGACGGCGGCCGCGGCCAAGCCGGGCGAGGATCTGTTGATCCTGACCCGCTCGGATGTGGGCGAGTTGCGCCTGTCGGGCGGTGGTGCCTCCTCGACCATGCCGCAAAAGGAAAACCCGGTGGCCCCAAGCGTGCTGGTTGCGCTGGCGCGTTTCGGCGCGGCGCAAGCGGGCGCGCTGCAAACCCCCGCCCACCGCGAGGCGCGCGACGGGGCGGCATGGTTCACCGAATGGCTGATGCTGCCGGGGCTGGTGATGGCCGCGGGCAAATCGGCGGCAGTGCTGGCCGAAACCATCGGCCAGATTACCCCCGACAAACCGGCGATGGCCGCGCGGCTGGCCGACCCCTTGGGGCTGATCCATGCCGAAGCCTTGAGCTTCGCCTTGGCAGGGATCATGCCCCGCCCAGACGCGCAGGCCGAGGTGAAGCGGCTGGCCCTTGCTGCCAAGGCGAGCGCAACCCCCCTGCCCGATCTGGTGATAGCCGCCCATCCTAAGCTTGCCATGCCACCCCTGTCCGGGCGCGCGACCCTTGGCACAGCCCCGGATGAGGCACGCGCCTTTGCCAAGGCCGCCCGCGCGATCGCGGATGGACAAGGGTAAAGTGTCAATCTAGATTGACACCTGCCCTGCCTTGCGAAAGACCATCATGGCCCCCCGGCGTCTGCCTGTCCTTTTCATCCTGATCACTGTCACCATCGATGCGATGGGGATCGGCCTGATCCTGCCGGTGATGCCCGATCTGATCCGCGAGGTGCGCGGTGCCTCGCTTGCCGATGCAGCGCTTTGGGGCGGCATGCTCTCAGCTGTTTATGCGGTGATGCAGTTCGGCTTTTCGCCATTGATCGGGAGTCTTTCCGACCGCTTTGGGCGGCGGCCCATCTTGCTCATCTCGATGGGGGTGCTGGCGCTTGATTATGTCGTGATGGCGGTGGCCGGTACGATCTGGCTGTTGTTTGCAGGCCGCATTGTGGCGGGGATTGCGGCGGCGACCCATTCCACGGCGCTGGCCTATATGGCCGACATCACAGACAGCAGCAAACGCGCGCAGAATTTCGGCCTGATTTCAGCAGGGTTCGGGATGGGCTTCATCTTTGGGCCAGTGATCGGGGGGCTGTTGGGTGGGCTTGATCCGCGCGCGCCCTTTATTGCCGCCGCCTGTTTGGCGGCGGCCAATTTCGCCTTTGGCTGGTTCGTGCTGCCCGAAAGCCTGCCGCCTGAGCGCCGCCGCGCCTTTGACTGGTCCCGCGCGAACCCGGCGGGCGCACTCAAATCCATGCGCAAGCTGCCCGGTGTGGGCGCGCTTTTGGCGGTGATGCTGGCCTATCAGATCGCCAATTTCACCTATCCGGCGGTCTGGGCCTATTACATCCAAGGGGCCTTTGGTTGGGACGCGCGGATGGTTGGGCTGTCCTTGGCCGCTTACGGCGTGGCCATCGCCGTGGTGCAAGGGGGGCTGATCCGCGCCATCCTGCCCCGTCTGGGCGAAGGGCGCGCGGTGTTTTGGGGGCTGATCCTGAACACGGGCTGTCTTTTGGCCTATGGGGTGGCAACGCAAGGCTGGATGATCTGGATCTTGATCCCGATCTCGGCTGTGGGCGCGATCGTGGCACCCGCCATGCAAGGCGTGATGAGCCGCGCGGCAGGCGAGCGCCAACAGGGCGAATTGCAGGGCGTGCTCAGCTCGATTTCGGCACTGTCGATGATCCTGTCGCCCTTGATGATGACGCAGGCGTTTTTTTGGTTCACCCGCGAGGAAGCAACGCTGCGCCTACCCGGCGCGCCCTTCTTGCTGGGTGCGGTGCTGATGGCGGGCGCGCTGGCGATCTATATGGGCACCCGCCCACGCGCGGCGACAACACCGGTGGTGTGATCCCCCGGTGTTGGGTGCGGTGCTAGCCTGACGCCAAGATCGCGGCATAAGCCCCCGGATCGGCATTACCGCCCGAGAGCGTGCAGATCACCGGACCATCGCCCAAACCATCCCCATGGAAAAGGGCGGCGGCCAGCGCCACGGCGCCGCCGGGTTCCACCACCAGCTTGAGGCGGGAGGCGGCAAGCCGCATGGCTTCACGCACCTCATCTTCGCTCACCACGATACCCGGCCCGCAAAGACGCTTGAGGATCGGAAAGGTCAAAACCCCCGGCATCGGCGTCAGGATCGCGTCGCAAAACCCGGCTTCGGGGCGGCCATGGCCGGTGCGTTCGCCTGCTGCCAAGGATTTTGCGGTGTCGTCAAACCCTTCCGGCTCGACCGGCCGCACGCGCAGGCCCGGGCCATGCGCTTCAAGTGCCAGTGCGATGCCGGCGGTCAAGCCACCACCGCCGCAACAGGTCAGCACGCTGCCTTGGGCAATACCAAGCGCCTTCGCCTGTGCCGCGATTTCCAGACCACAGGTGCCTTGGCCCGCGATCACCTGCACATCATCGAAGGGTTTGATCAGCGTCATGCCGCGTTCGGCCTGCACGCGCGCGCCGATCTCTTCGCGCTTTTCGCCACCTGCGCGGTCGTAAAGGATGACCTCAGCGCCCAGCGCGCGGGTATTCTCGATCTTCAGCGCGGGCGCGTCGCGCGGCATGATGATGATGGACGGCACGCCATGGAGCGCGGCCGCATAAGCCACGCCTTGGGCATGGTTGCCCGAGGAAAACGCCAAGACACCCTTAGCGCGTTCTTCAGGCGCAAGGGCCGAGACCGCCGACCAGCCGCCGCGAAATTTGAAGCTGCCTGTGTGCTGCAACACCTCGGCCTTGGCATAGACCGGGCGGCCCGCGATCTCGTCAAGGAAAGGTGACGAGAGCAAGGGCGTCTCGCGCACCACCCCCTTGGCACGGGTTTGGGCAGCTTCGATCAGGGCGATATCGGTCATTGGGCGCGCTCCAGCACGGTTTCGATCACGGCCAAGGCCGGGGGTTCATCCAAGAAAGGCACATGGCCACGATCAGCCAATTCGGCATAGGCCATGTCGGGGCGGCGCAAGCGCATCTCGCCCGCTGTTTCTGCCGACAAGATATTGGACCCCGCGCCCCGGATCAGGCCAAGGGGCGCGCCCGCAAGCGCATCGAAAAGCGGCCAGAGGTCAGGGGCCACGGCATCTGGTGCAAAGGCGGGGGCGACCGGCTCGCGCAGGCGCGGGTCATAGCGGTTGACCAACTGCCCCCCCTCTTCGCGGTAGATCCGGCGGGCAAGGGCGTGCCAATTCTCTGCAGGCACATCGCGAAATGCAGGCGCGTAATGGTGCGGCAGGGCGGCGGCCGCCTCGGCCAATGTGCGGAACTTGGGCGGTTTGCCCAAGTAATCCATGATATAAGACAGGCCTTCCGGCATGATCTCAGGGCCGATATCGTTGAAGATCACACCCGCGATGCGGTCCCGCGCGATGGCCGCCAGCACGAGCGCGACCAGACCACCGCGCGAGGTGCCGAGGATCGTGACGCGGTCCAAGTCCAAATGATCGAGGAGCGCCACCACATCGCCCGCTTCGACCGGTACTTGGTAGCTGGCCGGATCGCCCCAGTCGGAAGCGCCGCGCCCGCGAAAATCCATGCGGATGACCTGCGCGCGATGGGCAAAGGCCTCACAGATCGGCTCGAAATCATCCATGTTGCGGGTCAGCCCCGGCAGGCACAAAAGGGCCGCGCCCTGCCCCGTGACATCATAGGCAAGCCGCAAGCCATCGGCGCTGGTAACATATGCCATCTCAAAGCCCCAATTGTTCGGCCACGGCGGTCAGATCGCGCCCAATAGCGGCGGGTTGGCCCGGCATGCGGTCGACCGGATCGCCCGCGCGATTGATCCAGACAGTCGCAAACCCATAGGCCGCCGCCCCCGCGATATCCCAGCCGTTTGAGGAAACAAACAGCACCCTTTCGGGGCTTGTGCCAAAGCGCGCGCCGACAAGGTCATAGACCGCGGGATGCGGTTTGAAACGGCCCACATCCTCGACACTCAGCACATCGTCGAGCAAGCCACCGATCCCGGCCGAAGTGACGGCAGCATCCAGCATATCGGGGCTGCCATTGGACAGGATCGCGCGCGCGATGCCCGCTTGTTTCACAGCCGCCAACACGCCCATCGCTTCGGGATAGGCGGGCAGATGGCGGTAAAGGTCCAAAAGCCGGGTGCGCAAGGCGGGGTCTTGGTGGCCCGCGCGTTCCAGCGCCCAATCAAGCCCGTCTTGCGTGATCTGCCAGAAATCGCAATGCGCCCCCGTCAGCGTGCGCAGCCATGTGTATTGCAACTGCTTGGCGCGCCAATCGGCGGCCACCTGTTGCCAGATCGCGGCAAAGCCCGCCTGCCCCGGCATTTCGGCCACGGCGCGGGCGGCGGCGTTGACATCGAAGAGCGTGCCATAGGCATCGAAGATACAGGTGTTGATCTGGCCCATGTGATCCCCCAATCGCTTGGGCGCGACACTGGCACGGCTGGGCGGCGGCGGCAATTGCAACCCGCGCGGGTTTCATCCCTGGCCCGCCTGCCCTAAGGTGCGGCATGAGCCGCGGCCATGCCAGCCATGCCGCAAGACCCGCTTTATGACACGAAGGCCAAGACAATGACCCAAGCAACCGCAGGCTGCACCGTCTCGATCCATTACACCGGCACACTCGATGACGGCAGCACATTCGATAGCTCCGAGGGGCGTGATCCTTTGACCTTCCAGATGGGCGAAGGGCAAATCATCCAAGGGCTGGAGGCCGCTTTGGAGGGCATGTCCGTGGGTGAGAAAAAGACCGTGACCATCCCGGCCGAACAAGCCTATGGCCCGCGCCATGCGGAAGCGGTCCAAGATGTGCCGCGCGACATGATCCCCGATCACATCCCCCTCGATCCCGGCACGGCGCTGCAGATGCAGACGCCCAATGGCTCGATGATGCCGGTCACGGTCACGGCAGTCACCGACGAAACCGTGACGCTTGACGCCAACCACCCGCTGGCAGGCCAAGCCCTGACCTTTGCGGTCGAGGTGGTGACTGTCGCCTGAAAGGCGGACGTCGCGCCAAGTGCCGGGCGGAAGCCCGGCCTACCGCCGTGACCCACCTATGGCGCGGGGAGCCACGCCCCCGCGCTTACATATTCTCGGGCTGCATCATGCCCAGAACGTGATAGCCGCCATCGACCACGACGATCTCACCGGTTGTGCAGGCGCCATAGTCCGAGGCGAGATAGACCGCCGTGCCACCGATTGCCTCGAGCGTGGCGTTCGCACGCAGGGGCGCGTTGGCCTCGGTCGTCTTGAAGGTTTTGCGCGCGCCGCCGATGGCCGCCCCCGCCAGCGTCTTCATCGGGCCGGGGCTGATGGCGTTGACGCGGATCTGTTGTGGACCCAGATCATTGGCGAGGTAGCGGACCGAAGACTCCAGCGCCGCCTTGGCTACGCCCATCACATTGTAAAACGGCGTGACCCGGTTCGAGCCCTGATATGTCAGGGTGATCAGCGACCCGCCTTCGGGCATGAGCTCGGAGGCCCGGCGCGCCACATCGATGAAGGAAAAACAGCTGATCGTCAGCGAGTTGCGGAAGTTTTCGCGGCTGGTGTTGATGAAGCGGCCCGTCAATTCGTTCTTGTCGGAATAGGCGATGGCATGGACGAGGAAATCTATCTTGCCCCAGCGGTCCTTGAGCGCGGCGAAGGCCGCATCAAGGCTTGCGTCATCCATCACATCGACATCGACGAGGAAATCCGACCCGACCGAGGCCGCGAGCGGTTCGACCCGCTTGCCGAAGGCCTCGCCCTGGTAGGAGAACGCCAATTCCGCCCCTTCGGCCGCCAGCGCCGATGCGATGCCCCATGCGATGGAGCGCTCATTGGCGACCCCCATCACAAGACCGCGCTTGCCCGTCATCAAATTGGCCATGATCGTTACCCGTGATAGCGGCTGAGCAGCATCGAGCCATTCGTGCCGCCAAAGCCGAAGGAATTGGTCATCACCGTATCAAGGCCGGCATTTTCGCGCAGGCTGGTGGCAATCTCATCGGGCGCAAGCGCCGGATCGAGTGTTTCGACATTGATCGAAGGCGCGATGAAATCGCCCTTGAGCATCAAGAGGCAGAAGATCGCCTCGAGCGCGCCTGCCGCCCCTTGGGCGTGGCCCGTCATGGATTTGGTGGAACTGATCGGCGGCGTCGTGCCCTCGCCAAAGACGCGGCGCACGGCCTGTACTTCGCCCACATCACCCACGGGGGTGGAGGTGCCATGCGCGTTGATGTAATCGACTTTCCGGCCCGCAGGCAGCGTCTGCAACGCAAGGCGCATGGCGCGCTCGCCACCCTCGCCGCTGGGGGCGACCATGTCATGACCGTCGGAGGTTGCGGCAAAGCCCGTGACTTCGGCGAGAATATTGGCACCGCGTGCCAGCGCATGATCAAGCGCCTCAAGCACCACGATGCCACCGCCGCCTGCGATCACGAAGCCATCACGGCCCGCATCAAAGGCACGCGAGGCTTTCTGGGGGGTGTCGTTGTACTTGGACGACATGGCGCCCATCGCGTCGAAAAGGCAGGACAGCGTCCAGTCGAGTTCCTCGGCACCACCTGCGAACATCACGTCTTGCTTGCCCAGCATGATCTGCTCAGCCGCGGCCCCAATGCAATGCAGCGAGGTCGAGCAAGCCGAGGTGATGGAATAATTGATGCCCTTGATCCGGTAGGCGGTGGCAAGGTTCGCGCTGATCGTCGAGGACATGCATTTTGGCACGGCAAATGGGCCGATGCGCTTGGTGGCCCCGGTGGACAGCACCGATTGATGGGCCGCGAACATGGCGGAGGTCGACGGCCCGCCCGAGCCCGCGATCAGCCCCGTGCGTTCATTGATAATCTGGTCTTCGGTCAGGCCCGATTGCGCGATGGCCTGTCCCATGGCGATATGCGCATAGGCCGCACCCGGCCCCATGAAGCGCAACGCGCGCTTGTCGATATGTTCGGACGGGTCGATTTTGAGGGTGCCCGCGATCTGGCTGCGAAAGCCGTGTTCGACCATGTCGGGGTGGGTCTCGATCCCCGAGCGGCCAGCGCGCAAGGACGCCTCCACCTCGGCGGCGGTATTTCCGATTGGCGAGACGATGCCCAGCCCTGTAACGACGACGCGGCGCATGCGGCCTCCCTTGCGATGGTCGGGAACTGTCTAGGGCAAGGCGGGGGTGCGGCGCAAGGCACGACACCCGAAAGCGAGCCGTATCTCAGCTTTCGCTGAGCGCCACTTTCATATCCTTGACCAGATAGATGGTCTCACCATCCGCCTCGACCCGGCCATCGGCGACACCCATCGTCAAGCGGCGGGTTTGGATCGCCTTGGTGAAATCGACGAAATAGGTCAGGCGCTTGCGGTCGGGGCGCACCATGCCCGTCAGCTTCACCTCGCCCACGCCCAACGCATAGCCGCGCCCCAGCCAGCCGCGCCAGCCAAGGTTGAAGCCCGTCAGCTGCCAGAGCCCGTCAAGACCCAGACAGCCGGGCATGATCGGGTTGCCGGGAAAATGACAATCGAAGAACCACAGATCGGGGGC
>Ga0209652_1003101_pt1 | contig 12446 bp, 7 predicted proteins | sample SaaInl74LU_5_DNA_FD_184641 | JGI IMG/M metagenome (GOLD analysis project Ga0209652, IMG submission 184641) | Marine microbial communities from expanding oxygen minimum zones in the Saanich Inlet - ESP_74LU_5_DNA (SPAdes) (version 2) | ecosystem: Environmental > Aquatic > Marine > Intertidal zone ...
CACTGTGGGAGCATCACCAAATTCATTTGGATTCTCCCGACAGCCTGCTGGTTGATCTGTACCGTCCGATTTGGGATCTGCCTTGAAACATTGCCTCCAAGAAAAAGACGATCCAAGCGGAGAGGAGACAAGAGTGGGTTGCCAGCCCAAATATGGATTTTGTGCCAATGCAGTGCTTGTGTACGGATTTTTGCTGCCGTCGTAGGGGCGAACAGGTATGTTGTTCTTGAATTTGGGCTTATCATTCAGCAGATTATTCCTAATAGCCGGCACTCGCCCTTCATCTGATTGCGACGTCGTAGTAGAAAGATGAAACATGGCCCCAATCCAAACGAGTATTAGAATAACGACAATCAATGATACAGTCAGAACTAAAATCCTTTGCCCATATCCCAAAGCACTTTTTGATTTCGCGGAGGATCGGTTCAGCCCATTTCCATTTTGAACCTTTCTTCTTGCCCGCCGCTCCCTCGACGCTGCCACTTTTGATGAGGCCGCTAACGATGGTGCTGTACGGCGGTGCATGTTGAGTGTGATGGTAGTCAATCAGGCTTACACAATATTATTTCATCGTCGTGAATGCGGCTGGTTTGTGGTTTGCTTGCTTGTATGTGGCGGATCTTATTCCACCATCCAACATCATCTGTCCGCAAGATGTCCCGATTGTCCTGAAGAGACGAAACAACCGAACACAATGAATGAACGAACAATGATATCTTCTAACAAACTGCGTCTCGTCAGTATTAGTATGCAAACAGCTCCGAGTCAATGGATTTGGATTACTTTAGGAACAATTAAAAGCAGAAAGGGGCTCAAAAGCTGAATATAACTTTCCCTCTAGATGTTTAGTGTAATAGTTCAACCCGGTGACACGGACAGGACTGGTGAAGTCCCATCAAATGCGACTTACTCCGCACTGCAACTGCAAGTCAAAAACAAACGACATTTGGTTGAGATGCATTAAAATATAAATGTAGTGCCAAAATTTACCAGTCAAGCCACTGGCAGAACTTGATCAGTTCAGATAAAGCACAATAATCTAGCAAGGATCAATATTTAGGAGGTGCTCGAGCGTGGGTAAACTTACTCGGCACCGCTGCAACTTGCGTCAAACAACACAGGAACAACAAGGATAAGACTCACCTCTCTTGGTATCGCACCCATAACACTTCTTATGTTCCATATACTCTTCGAGATAGAGCATCTGGCAAGTCCTCCAAGACGCTCAACCACGGCTGCTCAACAATAACCATTTCATTATCTGCAACAAAATCTTGGAATAATATACTGTCATATCGAAGGCAAATCGTGAAATTTGAGTTGCTTCCACGATTAGCCTTCTTCTGCTTTTCCTGCCGACGAAGGGAGTGCATTGAATTGTCTTCTGAGTTGGGCATCTGGATTCGTTTCGCCCGTAAATGATCTGGTGGGAACATATTAGCCTTGTCTGGGACAGGTTGATGTAAATCAACATGACAGAAAAACCCGTGAGCTCCCTGTGAAGCAAGAAGAAGCGAGTAAGCAGCAGGTGCATGTTAGTACAAGGCGAAGAGTCAATCAAACGCTCAAGCAGGGTTGTATCATTCACGTACCAAGATTAACTTTTGAGGAGACGATGGATTGCATATAATCCTAGTCACTGGTTCTGATCGCGAAGTGAGTTCTCTTGGAAGCGATTTAACAAGAGGAAATCCCATGTCAGTATTCCACTGGCTTAGAGATCGGCTCTCCAAGTTAAATATGTTGAACGCGTTGCTGGAATATCCAACACACAATGACGACTCAGCACCTCCTCTACCAAGAAACTTGATACTGGTCGTCGGTACTTCCATTTCCGGCACAGACCACCAGTGTTGATATTGTCCACCTTCCTTCGTAGGAAGAGTGAAGACGTGGACAGCACCTTTTCCAGAAGCAAATCTTCCAGCAGCAAGCCACTTGCCATCTACACTCACATCCAAGCTAGACACTGGGAAATGATGTGACGATGCCGACACACCAGATGTATGCTCCTTGAACACATGTTCCAACGACACCTCATCAGGTGAAACCTGTAGAGAAATTATTGGACCATCAACGGTGGCACAAATAAGTCTACCTAGAGCATCGAATCGGAGAGCAGTGCATGGTTGCTTGCATTTCCCAGAAAGGTTAATTTTTGACGGACGCACGTCATCGATTACACCATTCTCATCATCAAACTCCAGTGAAAAGAGATAAAGAGACGAAGCATCACTTACTGCAAGGAATGCTCCATCATCACTGATAGTAGAACACACTAAATTGAAACTGCTTTTGATGTGCAACGATTTTAGGAAGCACTTCGTTTCATCTCGTGCTTCTGGTCTCATATTTGTAACAGAATTGACCGAAGGAGGTGCCTCTAGTCGATACAAATCAACCCTGTCATCCCTCGTCACTGCAAGTACGCGCTGTTTACGTGATATTGATACTGGTGACACAGACGGCCAATTGTACCAGATTTTCGGGCGACTGCTACGGAAATCTCCGGCACTGTACATGCAAATTCTAGTGTCTACACTGCCACTGACAAGAAGCTCATTTGAACCTTGACTCGTAGCCTTGTGACAAATAGCCAATGCTTTTACATCATGTGTATGTTTGCGATTGGCTTGAGCATTGATCCACTTTCGAACCGGAGAGGACTCTTGGTTGTTGCTACTGCTTGGTGGTAAACACTGTCGCTGGATGCATTGCACTCTTGGATCAATGCCTCCGGCAAAAATCTTATTTTCGTCATCACTCACTGCCAAGCAGAGCACGTCGGCGCCGCTTTCATTGTGGTCAAAAGTCTGAGTCATCGTACCAGACATACCGTCCCAAATCTGGACGTGTCCCAGAGAATCTCCAGAGACCACAGTACCATCTGATAGGGCTGCCAACGCCCATACCTTTGTGGCTTCTTGGAGGCCACGATTTTCAACTGTCATTCTTAATGTCGAATTCCATCGATAGGAAACCGATGTCGAGTCCTTTGACGAATCAAGAACAGACCCCGTACTGATGGCACCTAACATGCGTGAAGTGTTGCAATCATAACGGCGTATTGTGCCATCTGCAACACCGGCAAATAATACACTTCCGCCCATTCCTCCGTCATCATTACTGCTCTGTCCTGCAACCCATGCGATTGATAAGATTGCGTTTCCGGCACTAGGCAGCGTTGACACTAGTTCTGGAAAGCTTCCTCCCTCACCACTGGATGCACGGTAAATTCTCACAGAACCATCTTCACATCCTGCTGCAAAATATCCACCACACTTTCCTCCGGAACAGCAACATTTCCCACGTGAGCACAAAGATGCCAAACAAAATACACCTCCTCCTCCACTTCCCATGACACTCTTGTGACGCTTCTTGGCAAAATCCAACTCAAATATAGTGCCATCGCGACTGCACCCGAACAAACGTCGTTGCTCGTCTGCATTTCGTATGAGATGTGACTGATCGTCATAGTCCAAGCTCATCATATCACCTCCGCTTGCACTCTCATTTCCATGTTTTCCGCACACCCAAACCAACGCGTCTACATCTCTCCCGCGCACTCCAGGGACAGTTCCAACAGAGACCCAACGGTCTTGGGGACTCAAGAGTTCTACTGCTCCACCTTCACGTGAGACAGCCAACCTTTGCGGAGAGGGTGAACTCTTGTCAGAAGTGCATGTAGGAGTTGATGCCATGGCAAGAATAGACTTTGGATTAAGCTTCAAAAATCGTAAACGGTGAACATTCACGTCCATGGTGAGTTTGGGAGTCGTAGATGGCGTTATCCTTGGAGGAGATTTCTTTGACACAGGTGTGACTTCATGCTTGCTACCCTGCTGCTTTTTCTGAGGTGTAGCCTTTGCCTTCTTCGCATCCTTCTTCTTTGGTGTTACTATCTCTTCCGGTTGATCAGATTTTCCTCCTGGTGATTCTAACTTTGACTTCTTCTTGCGCTTCTTTTTCTCTGAACTCTTCATGGGTGATGATGCAGGATCATTATCTTTTGCTGAGTCAAGAGGCGCATCTTGGTTAGCTTCAGATGCAGAACCAGCCGAACTTTTCCTTGACCGCTTCTTCTTACTTCCAGATGACTTATCACCCTTATCCTTGTTAGCAGCAGTTGCATCTCCATCTGTTTCAATCACCTCGGGTATTACATCCAATTCCGACACAGCCGTATCTTTTCCACCTTTTGAACGAGCGCCGCGAGTTCTCTTCGTCGGCGTGGGAGTGCTAGCACTAGAAACGTTCGATGAGCTTCGTGTTCGACGAGTGGGTGTGGAAGTACTAGCAGCAGAAGCATTAGAAGCACTACGTGTTCGTCGAGTAGGAGTGGTCACATCATTATTTGATGCATCGGAAGAGCTACGAGTTCTTCTGGATGAGCGAGTTGCTGAAGCTACAGACGAGGCTACGGATTGCTCATCGTCTGATTGACTTAGAATTCGACGGCTTCGTCGAAGAGGAGTTTCCACCATGGTTGCTTTACGAAACAATTGCCAACCAACAACAAACACTGAGATGATGTGTGGCAGCATCAACAAAAGAAGTGAAGACTTTGACGGGTTGGATGGGAGAGATTTTTTTACACGGCGGACAGGCAATTTAGTGTCTGATGTGACAGTGGTGTGCCTACGGAGGAATCCATAATCCATACTCACGTCAGCGATCCAAACTCGGCCGGGGGCCGGGTGGCAGGTGGCGTGAAAGTTGTTGTCATGAAAGTGAAACCGAAGATACTCGCTCTGCCCGCTGTGCCTCTATTGTTACAATAACGACAACGCCATGGGTCTAGACAACATCGATACTTGCGCCAACTGCGGCAAGAAGGAAGGTGAAGGCGGCACCAAATTGAAGCGCTGTCAGGCCTGCAAGTACACCTATTACTGCGGAGCTGAATGTCAAAAGGCGAACTGGAAGAAGCACAAGAAATCCTGTGAGTATCTTCAAATGCCAACCATTGATCGGGCATACGCGGGTGAAGAAGGAAGTGAACCATTGGTCTTTCCTGGAATGGGTGGAATGGAGTGCTCCACATGCGCTCGCAATGGTGTTGCGTGTTCTTGTCCAAATGAACCCATGTCACTTTGGAGGCCCCAGGGAGGCGCTCGCACATTCATAGGAACTGTTATGGTCAAAACACCGGTAAGTTGTTAATAATTTAATGTAGAAGCTGTTGCCCCACCTTTCAAATACTAACAAATTCACCATATCGACAACAGACGGGGGCAGCAATGTTCAAGAAACTTGACGATCCAAAGGACTTTCCTGTCAATCTTCCTACTCTTCCTGGGCATTACCAAACTCTCTGGGAGAACATGTGAGTTAATTTTCATGTGAAACTGCTCCTCATTTTTGAACATTAACCAACTTATCAACATTTACACGCGGCATTATAGGAGTGAATTGAATCACTGTGATGATTCTGACGGAAACTTTCTCAAAGAGATGAAAGCACGTGACATCAGTAAATACTTGGTGGATTACCGTGGCCACAAAAAGGAGAGCGGCAAAGAGGATGAAAGTATGTACCCATTCCACGAGAACTTGGTGTCATTTTCACCATACACCGGATCCCCAGCTCCCAAAGTGCGCGCTGATGATATCATTGAGGCTACTGTTGCCAAGGATATGTCCGTCTTTGGCTTCCCTACGAAGAAAGGCACTGCATTGCAGTAAGTAATTCTTGTTTCATCTCTTTTCGTCCCCTTTTTGACATGGCGTGTAACCTTGCATCTTTTGCAGTGTGTATGTCGTCTCCCTCACTTCTGCAGGTGTTGTCACAGGGATTGTGCAAACAAACAAGAACAAAATGTGGGTTTATTTTCCTATCCATCATGCAAAGCTACTCGTAGTTCGTGGTAAGAACTGGAAGAAATGAATTGAATGACGACTTAGTTGGATACAAGAGGTATGTTATGAAGTCGGGAGTAGAGAGGTCATATTCACAGAGTAAATATATATATATACACGAAAAGTACAGCGGTAAACGTAATTATTTCACATGTGTTGTGTTTAAATTAAGTGCATCAAGTAAAAACCATAGATACCTCTGCCATTTACCTATCGCTTCATCAGTAAGAGCCATCCCAATCAACATGGCGGCGAAGCTTGTAATTTCTATCCTGTCTTAGACTCCTGCCCTTCTCCAGCGCTGATGACACGCCAGCTCCTAATTCAGCTTGTAGAAAATTGTCAAAGATTGGACCATTTGAAACAGGTGGTGGCGCACTTGTTCCGTCGTCATTATTGTCTTCTTCATAACCACCTATACTCCTGATTGCTTTAATTACATTCTCGTCGATCACTCCTTCCTGATCACATGCCTTGTGGTAGAGTCCAAAAGCAATGTTTCCGCGAGACAAACTCGGAGGAATACAGTTTGATACAGTTTGCAGTAAATATGCATAAGTTGCGGAGTTCCTTCCAGTTAATGCGCCCTCTGCCACGAGCTTGGCCTGCCTCTTCACTGCCGACCGAGAAGTTGCATTCTTGGTCGAATCCTTCAACGCACGAAGAGTGAGAGCTGAGCAGAACTTCATCCGAGAATAAGTAGAGAACGCTGCATCGATTGTAATATCCCTCAACATCTCCTGCTGCTGCTTTAAATTATCCTTATCAGCACCATTTGAACTTCTCTGAGAACTGCCTTCACCATTCAGAATATTGTACTTTTCAACAGCTTCAGCATGTGCTTTCGGATCAAAGTTGGAAGCGATACGGATAACCGCATTGAAAGTCATGGCGGTAGGGCATGTTCGTACATCAAAATTTGTGCTCGGAGACGAATTCGAAAGAGATCCTGCACCCGTTCCACTCCCGATACCAATCCCTTGCCCAACTGCGGTCGCCTTCGCTTCTGCACTTAAGCCAATGTCTCCTCCGTCTAGCCAGTGACGATGGAGTACGGTATCTAATAAATCTTTCCCCATGGCAGGCGGAGGGGAGGCATCCTTACCCATCAGTTGCACCAGGTCTACGGACGAAGAGGAGGATTTTGAGCCATATTCTTCCTCACAAAGGCAAGCAAGAGCATCTAATACTAGATCAACCATGTGAACAGTAAGCCCAGGAGATGCACCGAATTGATAATCTTCTTGGCTGACTTCCTCATCAGCGTCACTGGCATCGTTTACAGAAGTCGAGGACGAGTCAGAGTTCTGTCGCACTTTAAATCCAACTTCCCTCATACGCTCGTTCAATCCACCTGACCATTCGTTGAATATCTCCTCGTCTTTTTCACTTACTCCTTCCTCATCGTCGCTGTCATCACTATCACTGCTGCTACTACTACTGCTGCTGTCGCTGTTTGTGGGATCAGTTGATGTTGTCAACTGACTACGGATGCGCTTCCTCAATTCATCGTACGCATCTCCCTCTTCTTGAATTCGACTGAGAAGGTCAATCATGGCCCGAAAGCAATCTTGCTTTGTCATAATATCCCCACCAGCTCCTCCTTCCCCTTCGTCTAGAGACATGGCCCCAGTCTCCAAACTACGCGACACATAAGACTCACTAGAGATCATTGAATTCAACCCCCTCAAAATAAATTCTACCCGCTGCACAACACTATCAGCTGCATAATACGCATCTGCCATTTCTTCCTCAGCGCTCTTTAACTCCCCCGTCTGAGATTTGGAATAGGCGATCAAGGTGCCCACAGGTGCATCGAATATGGCCTCAACCTCGGATCGTAAATGAGAGGGTGGGCACACGGGCGGGGGAAGCTTGCGTGAGTGTTTTGTAGGTAGTAGGGGTTGTTCATCGTCATAGTCCGATTCTTGAGCAAGCGCTGAGAAAGGTTGTTTGATTTGGTGATGGATTTGCATCGTTGAAAGCCAAGACGATGAGGACACTGATGCAAAGTTTCGTCCACATCTATTCGCTACGACTGTTCTTGTCAACGCATTGCAATTATTATTCGTCAACGATGCCCGCTGATGGCGACGAAAGAGAGCCGGTGCCCTCTTGATTAGGGTAGAGGCGGAAGTCATGGTGATTATCTGCTGTGTTTGGGCTGCTTGCTGCTTGTTGCTTTTTCGCTGAGGGAGAGAAGAGAGAAACAACCGGTCAGACGACAGTGAAAGCGAGATGCATGATTTTGGTCACAGACGGACAGCAATACAATGCTGATCCCTACTTGAACTTAGAGAGAGAGAGAGGCGAAGAGGTTGTCTCTTGTGCGTAGAGGGGTAAAGGTCACGATGCTTTTCAATACTGAATTAACTAGTACATAGAGCTGGACATATAGTTTAACATTCACACTTTCGACACATAACATTTATTCTTTCATTTCCAACACATTTTCATTAGACGTCGTTGCTACCGAACTGCAGAACCGTCACTTTGTGTGTTGGCGTCGTAGTAGATGTAAGCAATGAGGCAACCAAGTCAGCAGGTGCATTTTTGGTATCAACACCGTCCACTGCGACGATTCTATTCCCAGGTATCAAATGGCCCTGAAGAAGACTTTCCTCTGCAACGCGAGTGACTGTGGGACCATCAGCTGTTGTCTGGATATCAAGTCCATCAAGAATATCAGTACCCGATGGAACAACGCAGTCCCTGCAAGCAACAGTCAACGCTTCTGATTCTTTGTCGTTCGTCGATTCTTTATCTTCAGTATTTGTGGAAACTCTCCTCTCCAGCTCGTCAAGATCAGTCGTGGTCGTATTATCCATGGCAATTTTATTCTCAAGCCAAACAAGATCTCGAATGAATTGACTTGCTGATGTAGATGCGGAGCGCATGGTACCATTTCCGGTATCACTTGAAGATGAACTCATGTCATCTATGGAAAGTTTCGATGCAGTCGCCCTTCCAAACGTCGGGAACCCTCCTCTCTTCGAGGTGACCGTATCAATGACGCTAGCAGATGACGCCACGGTATATAGATTGTGAGATCTTGAACCCCCACAATCGAAAGCACTGAGTAGCCTCGGCGATACTGGATTTGAGAAATCTTCACGGCTATGTTCGGATGGGTCTCTTGCGGAGTCGTTCGTATTTAACTCGGGTATCTGATGTTGATACGCTGATTCAGTTGATACCAATGATGCATTCGATTTCTCATCGGCGTGCAACGCCTTTAACCATGTCTTTGGTAGCACTGAACCATCGTCTTTTTCGAGTGAGAACGTGCCTTTACAATTGATTTCTGCAACGGACATTAAAGACTCTCTCTTCTCATTCTCACTCTCACTGGGCACATTTTCTTCCTGGCCTCTATTGTTTTCATTATTTCTTCGCACGGGCAGGATGTTATCATCGGACCCGATTGCACATACTTCAGTCAACGATGAAACAACAGATAGGTCTGTTCTTGGATATCCGCGTATTGGAAAACTGGTTGCCACTTCGAATGTAGTCTGATCTCTGTTACTCCTTTCTCGTTGGTGTCTCCGCGAAGTAAACACCAGAATTAACATTGTCAAAGTCGCCACGCCTGCGGCAGTCATGATTATCAATGCAGTCTTTGTTCCTTCAGGCGAATTTTCTTCAACAGCCTGATTTATCCCATTGGGGTTGTTGGGCAAAAAGTTTTCAACTTCAGTTCCAGCTTCTTCTTCGTATTTCTCAGCATAAACAACGTAAACACTTGCCAACTCGGGGTTGCCAGTGCCAGTAATGTTTGCCACCAAGTAATCATTAAAATGCGTACTTGTAGCAATCAGAGTTTTGGCGACACCAGAAGAAGAGGGAGCTGTATCGAAGAATGAAACAGTCCCATCATAGATGATCTCTGATCCTCGCAATTTCTCGGTTTGCCGCCTGGTTTGTCGAAGATGACGCACCGGTTCGCTGTTGGGCAAATCGTGGAGTACCAACCTCTCATCGACAGCAACAAGACTAATATCAGCATAGTAGTCTGAAAGTGATCTACCATCAACATTGTAGATTTGATTCAAAATAGAACCAAGAAATTGCTCAATTCCCAATGTCGCGTCTGATAACCCACTTTCAGTCAGCCTATCCTGTGTTTCAAGTAGTGTAAACTTCAACTTCGGTAGCACAGTGATGAAAGTTGGAAGTACAACATCGCCCGTCTCACCAGTTGATGACGTAGGAATTAAACTGGGTGAATAAGTTGGAATTGGTGCTGCCACGACAGATTGCACACCAGTTGATAAGACGGTCGGCGCTGTTGTCAGAGTAGCTGGTAATGCAGCTGAAGGGGCCGCAGATGATTCAGGCGTCGGAGTAGCAGATGCCAAGGGAGTTGGTAAAACTGAAGTGGACACCGTTGTTGGCTGCACTGAAGGCTCAGGAGTCGGAACTCCAGATGACAAGGGAGATGGAGCTGCAGATGCCAATGCAGTCGGCGAGGCTGAAGTAGACCCTGCTGTGGGCTGCACTGAAGGCTCAGGAGTTGGAGCTGCAGATGACAAGGGAGTCGGCGATACTGAAGCAGTCTTCACTGTGGGCTGTATTGAAGGCTCAGGAGTCGGAGCTGACGACGGCGCTGAAGTAGTCTCTACTGTGGGCTGCGCTGAAGGCTCTGGTGTTGGAGTTGACGAAGGCGCTGGAGTTAGAGCTGCAGATGACAAGTAAGTTGCCGAGACTGAAGTGGACACCGTTGTTGGCTGCATTGATGGCTGAAGTGTCAGAGCTGAAGAAGGCTCAGGAGTTAGAGCTGCTGAAGGCGCTGAAGTAGTGTCCACTGTGGGCTGCGCTGAAGGCTCAGGAGTTGGAGCTGCAGATGACAAGGCAGTCGGTGATGGCGATGCTGAAGTGGACTCCGCTGTGGGCTCCACTGAAGGCGCTGGAGTCGGAGCTGAAGAAGGCCCAGAAGTTGGAGCTGCAGATGCCACTGAAGTAGTCTCTACTGTGGGCTGCACTGATGGCGCTGGAGTTGGAGCTGCAGATGACAAGGGAGTCGACGATGCTGAAGTAGACCCCGCTGTTGGCTGCGCTGAAGGCGATGGAGTTGGAGCTGCAGATGACAAGGGAGTCGGCGATGCTGAAGTAGACTCCGCTTTGGGCTCCACTGAAGGCTCAGAAGTTTGAGCTGAAGAAGGCTGCGGGGTTGGAGCTGACGAAGGCGCTGAAGTAGTCTCCACTGTTGGCTGCGCTGAAGGCTCAGGAGTTAGAGCTGCAGAAGACAAGGCAACTGACGATGCTGAAGTAGACCCCGCTGTTGGCTGCACTGAAGGCTCGGGAGTCGGCGCTGCCGATGACAAGGCATTCGACGATGCTGGAGTAGACCCCGCTGTTGGCTGCGCTGAAGGCTCAGGAGTTGGCGCTGCAGATGACAAGGCAGTCGATGATGCTGGAGTAGATCCCGCTGTTGGCTGCACTGAAGGCTCAGGATTCGGAGCTGCAGATGACAACGCAGTCGGTGATGCTGATGCAGACCTCGCTGTGGGCTTCACTGAAGGCGCTGGAGTTGTAGCTGAAGAAGTCGATGGAGTTGGAGCTGTAGATGAAAATGAAGTGGTCATTGATGTTGCATTTGACAATGGAGTCAGGGCTGTAGATGGCGATAGTGTCGCAACAGCGGGAGGCACAGGCATTACCGTTGGATCAGCCGAAGACGAATTTGATGGAGTTGTTTTTGATGTACTTTGCATTGTTGGCTGTGTTGTTGGCTCACCAATAATAATTGGGCTGGCAGAAGGCCTTTCAACTGGCAATGGCGATGTTGCTTGCGTATGGCTCGTAGATCTAGATGCTGACGGAGCTTGCGTAGGAAACTCAGACGACTGCGCAGGTGTTATCATTGGACTGGCAGAGGACTGTGTTACCATAGTTATTGGTGGCGTTTTCGTAGGACTTGCAGACACAGATGACTGTGCAGCTGTTGGCTTGTTCGTGTTTGGACTGCGAGTAGGCTGAGCTACTGGAGATGAAGACGGAGCTTGCGTATCAGTCACAGAGGTTGGCTCGTTTGAGGTTGAACTGACAGATGACTGAATTACTGATGCCGATGCTGACGGAGCTTGCGTAGGAAACTCAGACGACTGCGCAGGTGTTATCATTGGACTGGCAGAAGAATGTGTTACCATAGTTATTGGTGGCGCTTTCGTAGGACCAAGGCTAGAAGAACCAGAAAGAGCTTGCGTAAGACTTGCAGACACAGAAACTGGCTTTTTCGTGTTTGGACTGCGAGTAGGCTGAGCTACTGAAGATGAAGACGGAGCTTGCGTAGGACTTGAGGTTGTTGGCTCTTCGGTTGTTAGGCTAGCAGTAGGCTGAGTTGCTGGAGACGAAGACGGAGCTTGCGTAGGACTTGAAGTTGTTGGCTCTTCTGTTGTTAGACTGGTAATAGGCTGAGCTACTGGATATGAAGACGGAGCTAGCGTAGGACTTGAAGCTGTTGGCTCTTCTGTTATTAGGCTAGCAGTAGGCTGAGTTACTGGAGATGAAGACGGAGCTAGCGTAGGACTTGCAGTTGGCTTTTCTGTTGTTGGCTGTGCAGTTGGTGCATTTACTGGAGATGA
>Ga0209652_1003105_pt1 | contig 12438 bp, 7 predicted proteins | sample SaaInl74LU_5_DNA_FD_184641 | JGI IMG/M metagenome (GOLD analysis project Ga0209652, IMG submission 184641) | Marine microbial communities from expanding oxygen minimum zones in the Saanich Inlet - ESP_74LU_5_DNA (SPAdes) (version 2) | ecosystem: Environmental > Aquatic > Marine > Intertidal zone ...
TGTACAACAGCAATATATACAACAGCAGGCAAGACCCGCTCCCTATACTACGCCGGGACAACCGCAACCCAAGGAGTTACCACCCACTGATAGGATTGTTCAACAACAACTGTTTACATCCCCTCCACCACAGCAGCAGCAACAATATCAGCAGCCCCAACAATATCAACCCCAACAACAACAGCAGCAACAACAAGCAATCATGGGAGACGAAGATGCCAAACTACTCTTGGAAGCAGACCAAGCATTACTCAAAGATGGTGGAAGTTGGGATCCCTATTGTGCAGATGAGAGTGTCGAAGAAAAACCGTGTGTGGAAATGTTTGATCCTGCTTTGAGGGTTTTGGGTCGAGGTTCTTTTGGGAGGGTGAGTAGTTGTTTTGTTTGTAGAGAGTTGTCTTGGTTTGTTTAAATGTTCATTTGGAATCAGCTCTAACTTCTTTTCTACCTCCTCTCCACTAACTCAGGTTGTGCTAGTACAAAAACAATACGGTCAAGGCCAAGGAGGCCTATTCGCAATGAAAATCCTACGAAAATCTCACCTGGTCCGACGGAGACAAATCGAACGAACCAAAACCGAACGCAAAGTTCTTGCTAGACTAGATCACCCCTTCTTGATGAAATTGTATTATGCATTCCAAACTACCGAAAAACTTTTTTTGGTATTGGATTATTGTCCAGGAGGCGAATTATTCTTTCATTTGTCTCGGTATAGACGATTTCAAGAGCCGGTGGCTCGGTTTTATGCGGCTGAGTTGATGTTGGCGATTGGTCATTTGCACAAGCATGGGGTGATTTATAGAGATTTAAAGCCCGAGAATGTATTGCTGGATGCATATGGACATGTGAAATTGGGTGACTTTGGATTGGCAAAGGATGGGATTCGGCATCCGACGCAGGGTGCCAAATCTACGTGTGGTACTCCAGAGTATATGGCACCAGAGGTATTGAATCAGCAAGGTCATGGGTTCTGTGTGGATTATTGGGGATTGGGAATGATATTATTTGAAATGATGACAGGTCTTCCACCCTGGTATACTACCGATCGAGCAAAACTATTTCGTCGGCTGCGTAGCGCTCCGCTTATATTTCCCAATGAGATTAGCTTCACTCCAAACTGCAAAACTTGCATCGCTGGATTGTTAGAGAGAGATCCACGGTTACGAATAGGAGTGTTGGGTCTACGAAGTGCAATGAGACATGAGTTCTTCCACAGAAAGATTAATTTCGAAGCTCTTCGAGCAAGGCAAATATCCGCACCTATTCGCCCATGCGAGGGATGGAGACAATTTCAAAGTAGGAGTAACAGCATTGAGGCTGAGAGTAAAGGGTGGCATAGTGCCAACCCTTCATTGGATAGTGCAGCTATGGGTAATATCACTGCCGAGGCATTGGATGTGGCGACGGCAAATTTTGATGATTCCTTCCGCCGCATGCCTATCGAGACTGAGGACTTTGAGAAGCAACAACAGGCTCAAGGTCATCCCCCTATTAGCGAGAAAGATTTGAATGCTCAAACTTTCCGTGGCTTTACGTTTGATGGAGATATCCCTGGAGATGGACCGCCACGAGACGGACCTCCACGGGAAGGACCTCCACGAGACGGTCCCCCTTCAACTGACAGGAGGCAAAACCCACCCAATGATTTAAGAGGGGAGTTGACGTAAAGGGTATACAATAATGTTGCAGGTAGTTATGATCGACTGCCAATATACAGCTAAAGCATTTATAACATACAGATAGGAAGAAAGACATTGGCAGTATATGTGTCTCTATTCTTTACTCAGAGTCAGATTCAGTGTCGCTGTCACCGATAGTCATGACATCTGAATCCGAGTTACTACTATCGTCGTCGTTCTTTCCCTTTTTACCCTCGACAACCAAGGAACCTCCAATTTGAATCCTACCTTCGACTACCTTGGGCGGCAGATACTTTCTGCCTGCAATCCATTCATCGTATCCTTCCTTACTTTCGCCATGAACGCTGCCCATTGAAAATAAAGTATAGTCCATGAGATAAGAGTTTCCAACCATTCCATCAAGACGATCAAAATGTCTTTCAGCGTAGGGAGCAATGCCCGCTAAAATTTCAGGTACGCCTTGGTAAGTTGCGAGCTTGGCTGCGGGTATTGTCGTTACAACAGCTTTCACAACTAACATGGCTATGTGAGAGTTGCGTGCCCTAGTGTTCCATTCGCGACAATACTTTAGTATTTGGACGAGACGATCCAATTGCCAATTGGCGGCTTGCTTTTGTAGGGTTTCAATGCCACGGTTGCTTGCTGCATCCTTCTCTAAAATATCAGTCAACACTTTTAGAACTTGATGGGGTTTGTCCAACTCCAAAGCAAGATCGAGTGCTTGCTCATACCGTTTGTGACGTAAATGATTGGATAAAGTTTGCTCCATTAAAATGTTCTTCTCTTCAGCTTCTCTCTTTTCGTCATCCTTTTCCTTTGTTGTATCTCTCCAAACTGCAATTTTGCTATCTGCCCCTCCACTGAAGAGCGTACCAGCTTGAGATAAATCAAGTGCCCAGATTTTATCATCGTGTGCGTCAATAGTGCTCTCGCATTCATTTGTGCGGATGGTCCAGAGCTTGATTAAGCCATCGGATCCAGATGATAGTAATTGCAAGCCTGTTCCTAGAAAGCGCACTCGAAGAACTGAAGACATGTGACCTTGGAAGGTTCTGACGCAGCTGCAATCAGCGATAGACCACAATTTAACAGTTCGATCACCACTACCCGTTGCTAAAACTCTATCATGCTGCGAGAACTGGCAGTCCCATACACCTCGTTTGTGTCCTTTAAGCGTGCCATGTAGTGCAAGGTCACTTGACCTCCAAAGCTTAACTGTCTTATCTTGAGACCCAGTAGCAACAAGTGAGTCATTGGGTGCGACAGAGACAATGTTGATATCCTTTTCGTGGGCACGGATGCTTAGGCGTGCCTGTAGTGTTATCTCTTCGTCGGACCTATCTAACACAGCAGAGCCTGGAAGTGGCCAAATTTTCAGCGTTCTATCCTTGCTTGCTGTAACAGCAAACGCACCAGCACCGTTCTCAGCTGACTTTCCGCCGACGTCATAGCAACCAATTTTGTTGGAAAGAGCGACTGATCCGACTGCCTCAGTATGTCCCGTTGCTAATGCCACACAGGTACGAGATGGAACATTCCAAATCCTCATCGTCTTATCTTTACCCGCAGTCGCAAGATACCGCCCGCAGGGACTGGCATCAAGGGACAACACAATTGCTGTATGACCATCGAGGATTCCTCTCGGAGACAAGGCCGTGTGTGCGTGCTCGTCCAACTCGGAGGTATCGGCAACACCAAATATGCGTACTTGAGAACTGTTCGTTGCAACTGCGACAGTTTGCTCTTGTTTGCCCCCCGGAATTACAGATAAATCAAGGATTTCTCCGTTATGGCCAACAATTGCTCTGTTGGACACAAGCCCAAGTTCCGTCTTATCAGCGCTTGTCCAGTCGAGTTGCAAAAACGCCATGTTTTGTTCCGCATCGATTGCCAAAATACTGTTATCCCCACTTGTCAAATGGAGAGAAGTATATCCACCATTGTCCTCGCCAAAAGCATCACCTTCACTCTGCGAGGCCAACAGAGACAAGTCAGATAAAGCGTTCTGAATACCTGCCTCTCTGTCTCCGGCAGTTGCCTTCCATAATCTCACAATGCCCTTTGTACCACAAGTAGCAAGAACAACATCCTTTCTGTTCAGACCTTCATTGTGACTTCCGTTTTCTAAAGATTGACGAAATCGTCGAGGGAGCAACAGCATGCTTTCTACTTGCTCGTACACAGGCAAAGTTCGAATCCTTTGATATGTCACTTTGACCGATGTTGCTCGTTTCATTCCATCGTCATCCTTTGACTTTCTCCTCTTCTTTGACTTGGGGCCATTCGTATCAACAACCTCTTGCTCCGAAATCAACCAAGTGTTAATCACTGAATCTCTTCCTGACGAGAAGAACACCCCAGACCCATGTTTACGCAATCCAGTAGATGTAGTGGATCCGCCGCCACCACTACCCTCAGACAACCATGCAACACACGTCACTGCACTTATATGATCCCGCAATACAGCTACTGGCATAGATGCAGTCTTGGTATCTTGAGCATTCAACAACAAATCATGAATGGAAATCGACCCATCTTCTCGTCCAATGGCTAGAATCAATGATGCTGAAGTTTGTCGCCATTGGATGCAAGATACAGCATACGTTCCTCTTCCTCCACCAGATCCATCTGAAGTTGGATGCAATGCATGTGTAGCATAGCCATTCCTAGTATCCCATATTTTGACTAACCCATCAACTGACCCTGTGGCAAAGAAGATCCCAGATGGATGGAATGCAACTTTTGTAACAGGTAGTTTATGTCCTGATTTTCCAAAGGAGAAGGCAACTTTGGCAGGATCCTTTATAGAAGTGACACTCTGTGGCTTCGGCTTTTCAGCTGCAGCTTCACTAGCATTTTTCTTGCCCTGCATTTTCTCCGTCTCCTCATATCCTCCATCATTGACTGCAGGTACGGCAAGGTTATACTTCCTCACCAAATGAGATCTTGTAACTGCAATCATTTCTCTATTATTAGGAGAGAGTGCAAATGCAGTAATAGCCTCAGCATCAAGCATCTCCTCTTCGGCATCATCTTCATCTTCGTTCTCATTTTCATCAAGTGCAAATCCACCCTCAAAAGCTGCCCCCTTTCGTACTGTTCTCAATAGTAGGCCGGTAGCTGCCTCAATGATGGACACATCTCCTCCTCTCTGTGCCAGAATGAATGGTTGTGGCGATTCTTCATCACTTGCTGTCGATGATAGGTTGTTCTCATGAGAAAAAGCTACCGTGCCGCCAGTATAACATGGGCTATGTGTAGTCAATGCTGTCCACGATTTTGAAATGGCAGGCTGCTGAGAAGACGCAGTATTCGTCACTTCATCTTCCGAGTCATTACCGTCATCATCACTTGAATCACTGTTGTTGTTGTTGTTGTTTACATCTTCTTTCATTTGCTCTGTGTCTGCTTCGCCATCACTTTCCTGCTGATCATCACTTGCATCATCATCTTTCATTGGTACATCGCTCGAGGATGATGCCGAAGATTCATCATCACTCTGATCTGATCCTGATGCTGATGAACTCAGCTCGTCGTCGTTTTTGGGGGCCATGGTGTTGATGTAGGGTGATGTTCTGCACTATGGGCAACAGACAACTCAATCAATAGCAAGCTGCAGCTTTTTGCTTTTTGATCGATGGCTTTGTGCTTTTTCTATCTCTTCTCCGCTTTCCTTTGTCTCTACTACACGGCCAGACTGGGCCCTCTTATCGGTTCCCCATTATGTTGGGAGACGCCAACACGCACGAAGCTCCACGCTTCCCACTTCCTCGTCGCTTGAAGCAAGAGCCAAGTTTCTACCTAGCCAAGAGCACAGTGGCAAGCAAGCTACATCATCTCATTGCATGCTTGCACAGCCCTCTAGAGTTCCTCTTCAAGAGATAGACTGGTAAAAGAAGTAGCAATATGAAGCGATCAGTGTCTGATTCATCATTTGTGAGCGTCCCTGAGGATGGGCCAGTCAAGGACTATCGGGATTACAGGGTTAGGAAGTCTTCTCTGATTGCGTGAGTGTTGTGTGGACGACTCAATTTTCTGTACAAGTTATATCCCTCATCTTTATCTTACACTGCATTATTTGCTCCCAATCAATCATTCAGTACGGTGAACTGGACTCATGTGATTGGAACTTACCTACCCACACTATTCTTGGTCGGTATCGGCGTACTATTTGCACAACTTGTGCATCAAGTTGTCACCGACCTATCCAGCAAAGTTGAACACAAAGCTAGCCCAGGTGAAATTGATTTCAGTATTGAAACTATCACGGCAGTCATTTTAGGAGTTCGTGAAATCTTCTCAAACTTGTTGAGCACGTTTCTTGTTGCTCCATTGCAATCTGGCGAGGGTGGAATTCTCTCTACCCATGTGAAAATAACTGCTCTCGTTCTCGTGGTGATGGGGTGGATTGTATTGAATGATAACCCGACTTACATGCTTGCGTTTAGTACATTCAAAGCTCCAGACTCTTGGAAGGTATCTCATGCCCAGATTATTCAAATGATGAAGAATCAGGGATCTTTTACGGATGATTCGATCGGATTTATGGAACGTTTGTTGGCACGGTCGGGGACTGGTCAGTCGACGGCCTGGCCTCCGGGTATTGTTCAATGTCTCGAGGAGGGCAAAGAAACTGATCGCTCAATTTTAGCCAGTAGGAAGGAAGCTGAAGCGGTTATTTTTGATATTGTGGAGTCGGCTTTGAAGAAGGCCAAAGTTCATCCCAAGGAGGTGGATGTTCTCGTCATCAACTGTTCCTTGTTCTCACCTACTCCGAGTCTATGTGCCATGGTCATTTCAAAGTTTGGTATGAGGCAAGACATTCAAAGTTTCAACTTGTCTGGTATGGGCTGTGGAGCATCCTTGATCAGTGTCGGGCTTGCGAAAGATATGTTGCAGAGGCGTAGACTCCAGGGAGGCAAGGCCCTAGTTGTATCGACTGAGATTATTACTCCAAATCTATACCATGGAAACGAACGTGGATTTTTGTTGCAGAATACTCTCTTCCGTTGTGGTGGTGCTGCTATTGTTCTTTCCAACAGCTGGATGGACGGCAGGAGGGCTTGGTACAAGCTGCTGCATACCGTGAGGGTGCAGAGCAACTCTGAGGAGGCATACAACTGTGTCTATGAAGCGCAAGACGGCGACGAACATCGTGGTGTTCGCTTATCAAAAGAAATTGTCAAAGTGGCTGGAAAATGTATGGAGAAAAATATGACCACAATTGGACCATATGTATTGCCTTTGAGTGAGCAGATCCCCGTTGTCACGACGATGGCTATTAAGTTTATGATCAAAATGACTGGCAAATTACTCAAAATGTGCGGTCAAGAGAAGCTAGCAGCAAAACTTCCCAAGAAAAAGCACTATGTCCCTGATTTTAAGCGTGGAATTGATCATTTCTGCATCCATGCCGGAGGCAGAGCAGTCATTGATGGTGAGAATGCTTTATTCTTTTGTTTTCTGTGTTGGTCTTGATTTACTGTTTCCCTGATGCAATTTTTCATCTGTGTTGTACCAAATAGGAATTGAGAAAAACATGAAATTGGAGCTATTTCACACTGAACCATCAAGGATGGCACTCCTCAACTACGGTAATACGAGCTCATCATCAATATGGTATGAGATGGAATACATCCAAGAACATCAAAAGACCAATCCTCTGAAAAAGGGCCACCGTATTATGCAGGTTGCCTTCGGATCTGGGTTCAAATGTACATCTGGAGTATGGTTGAAGTTGTAAATTGGTGTGGTGCTTGGATTGGGGTGAAAAGGGAAACAAATAATAGGAAACAAATCGGCTAAGAAATACTTAATGCATTTGTGTTATGAAATGAGAGATGGTACATCTATGAAGTTGTAGTCAAATGGCAGAGTAAGGAAAGGCGCTGGAACTGTTCGTTCGGACAACGGTCGCTCCACAATCTCCAAACATAGCATGGACCTTCACTGTTATTGAATTTGAAGTGATCTGCGTTGTCCTTGCCAAATTTGCTGATGGCAATCGTTGCAAGTTCTCCTATGCGAGCGTTGCAGTCATTTTGAATCAGTTTGATTTCATGCTCTGTGAGACACATATCACTCTTTTGCACAAAGGATGACTCAAGCTTTAGCAGCAATCTCGCCGCATTGTTGATTGAGTCGAGTGACGTCGCGGTAGCTGGATCTTTCAGCGCGGTAACATGCTCAATATCCAATGATTCATCGGTTTCATCATTTGGAGAGAAAAGAGTTTTCTTGATTGCTCGATAACACGCCTCGTTGGCTTCCTTCTTCTGTGCCAAAGAGTTCGTTACCGAGTTGTTATGTTTGTGTTTCCGATGCCACACGCCAACAAACGGCAGACAGAGGATCGAGCGACAATCTTTCTCTAACATCCTAAGCCAAAGATCATAGTCTTCAGCGCACTTGATTGACTCGTCGTATCCTCTAATTTCATCAATGGCAGATTTGCGAAACATGACTGTTGGATGTGATATGGTGCACGTGAACAGCATCGTCCAAGACAAGAACCCTGGGTCTATTACTGACAAAGACGTCCTAACAATGTGGCACTGATTACTGCTTGGAGCAACTGAATGGTATGGAAGAATAGTGCAGTCGTTCTTGTCTTTATCATCTTTCGTGGAAAAGATGACGGCAGAAGTTCCAACGACATTTATGGATGAATTACCGCGCATGAATCTGAGCTGCGATATCAACCTTCCTGGTGCAGTTATGTCATCGGCATCCATCCTTGCCACAAGCTCGGATCTACAATGTTTCAACCCTGTGTTCAAAGCACTCGCAACACCAGGTCTTTTCGAAGCGATTATATCGATTGCAATTGAAATGGTTGGTTGCGGATGATGTTGTTTTTGTTGTTGCTGATGCTCTTCATGCAAAGTGATTTGCCCCTCGCGGTGATCAAACACCATTAACAAAATATTTGGTTGAGAATCAAGCAACTTCTTGCAAGACTGTATCATTACGTCAATGCTTCCATCAACACACCTATCATCCACAATCACAATCTGCATTGACGACATGCTCGATTGTGGTCCTCTCGTCTCATCATCAAGTGGTTGATGCAATTCATCTACACATTGCATAATGATGGAAGCGATTGAATGAGAAGCAAAGTCTACTCCTCTATGAACAGGAATCAAGACACTAACATCAGGAGAGAGTTCTTGTAACTCTGACGACTGTGAGACATTGAGTTGATCGCACAGGAACACATCACCTATATGTGAGGAGTTGTATGGTGTCGACAGATACCTCTCTAAATCAAGATTGCGACCGTTTTCAAGAAGCTTCAAGAGAGCCGATGGATCGGTGGGGTCAGTGCTATTATTATCATTGGCAGTTAGAGTACTGTGTGCGACCCGACCCTCTCCGGAGCCGGCGATCGGTGCGTGGCAGACGTCCTGCACTCGATTTATCGCTAGTACAACCATGAGAGGTCGACTAGGTACAGCTGACAGAGTTTTTCTAGCTGCAACCAAATCGTTATCAAGTGCAAGAACAGCTTGATTGCCTCTAACTTCAAACGTGTTCGGGTGTGACAATCCATCTTTACCGTTGCATTCTTTATCCTCGGTCCGAATTTGTTTCAGTATCATTTGCACATCTTTATACCGATACACACCTCCACTCAAATCAAAAGGATAATTCCATTCAATAGAACCACTTTTTGTTTTGTATAGAAAAACACCATCGTGCCGATTCGCACATTCATGTGCATCTGTATCAAATGCGTTGTTCAGGTAAGGAATCAAAGAGTGGTACTGCCAATTCCGTGGCGATGGACTCATGCAATCTCTTGTTTGACAACGAGATATTCCAGGATGCAACCTTGTTAGAAAGTTGAACACGCGGTCTTTCTGATCATACTGAAGAGATCCAATTGCATGAGCAAGCACTACCTCGAGACAGTCTAGCAATACGCAATCATCTGTCAAAAACATGACAAATGAAGGCGCAGGGGACGCAGCATTAGAACATCTTGTGTTTAATGCATACTCCAACAAAGGGGAGAACGACTTGTTCTCTATGATGTCACTTATTGAAACATGATCCAAAGCATCTCGACCCATCCGCTCTCCTTCGTAAAGGAAGCATGGCTTAATTTGAGTATCCACTTGACAATATGTCTGCCTGATTTGTTCGTATCCCTCAGCAAAGTCCGCAGTTGTGGCACGGCAGATGATGAAAATATCTACGTGCTGTACGAAACTTGCTTCATGATTATCTGACGAAGCATTATCAATAATGGGCAGTTTCATCGATCGCAGCAGCTGCTGCAATTGCCATGGTCGATCTTTGCTAAATATCACCACACGAGTGGAAGGCAGCACATCGAAATCATCATTATTTTTGGGAATCGATGGAGCGACGGAGGATAGCGCAGGAGCAGGTGAAACCCTATCAACATCGTCCGAAGCAGGCCCTAGAAACGAGGAGATTAGGCCGATGAAATCAGTCTCCTCTGTCATTAGTGCTTATTGTTGCATACCTCCCCACAACAATACATTGACGACAACAACTTCGACGAAGATTCATATGAATAGCACGCAGATTCAGAGCTATCTATTGTATTCTTTTATTGCTTGAAAAATGTGCGACGGGGGACCCAGGTAACAAGAGACGGGAGAAAGATACCGAGATTTTTAAATTTTGGATTTTGGTTCTTTTTAGAAGTTAGAGCGGCGCGGGTGCATTTATCGTTGATATCATGCCGACGAATTGTTGTTCGAATTGCGGCCGTGTAGCCCTCAAACTGCTTAAATGCAAGGGCAAGTGTGGCGGAGATGCCAGCTATTGTAACAAGTCTTGTCAAAAAGCTGACTGGAAGATGCACAAGAAGATTTGCCCAGTTGGTGGCAAGTCGCCTCAAAAGCTGACTTTTGAAATGAGCCACCCCCCTGGCCATCCATTCGCCGAACTTCCTAATGCTGCTCCCGTCCAAGCTGTTCGTCGTATGGATGCGTATGGAGGATCTGGGCTGACGTTATTGTACTCAGATCATCTTGGTATCGAGCCACTCATGCCATATGCCGATCTGCTATTTTGTTGCGATGATGTTGAAGACACTTGTGAAAAGGCCCAGTGGATGGGCGAGGGAAATCATCCCTATGAGGCTCATGTGACGTCACCCGTGGATCCTAAAATTATGTGGCTCAAACCAGAAGAGGCGGCTTTCAATACCGAGAAGTATGGCGATGCGGTAAAGGCACTGATGCAACACGGTATAATTACAGACACTGGGAAGAAAGTTCAAATTGGTTTGTATCCAGAGAAGTTTCCAATCTGTCGAATTCATGCTCCGCAAACCAATACTATTGATGAGATACGTAGACAGCAAAAGGAGAGAGAAGAAATGTTTGCAAGTATGGGATTTCAGACTATGCATCTTGGTGGAGGTGGCGCAAGAAGTTCATGAAAGTTTTGAATACCTGGCATCTCCACAATCCAAAATGCTATAGTAGGGAAGTAGCATGAGTTTTTCATATTGAAACCTGACTGGTATTTGTTTAGAAGCTGCTATCCTGAACTTGTTACTGTCCTCCTAATTCCTATCTAACTGTACATTAAGTGTGCAGTTCTATACACCCTTGATCATTTTCTCTTCCCTCTCTGTATTTACACCAATCACGTTCTATACACATGTCACTATAGTTTGTTCACATTTAACAACATCGCGATTTCCCCTTTCCATGCCTCTGCGCTATACGGTGAGAAGAGTAACATGAAATGACACCTGCAAAGAACAAAGCCAGTGAGCCACACACTCCCCAGACTCCTATCGGTCCAAGTTTACAATGAGAGTAGGCTGGATTGCATAATGGTGACTCATACCCTGAAGATGTAGATTTTGGGTGATAGTATAGTAATGAAAATGTTGCCACCATTTGGATTATTCCACTCAACATCATGAGCAATCCCGCAAGCGCAGAGGATCTTATTGTAGTTGATGGATCAACATATTCAGGAATCATCGATCCGAATAGTATTTCTGGTTGCACTTGTACTTCAACTACGCATATCATTAGAGCAACGATTGACGTAAATACAGCCGACGGTGATACGACTGAATATGCCTGTAGAGCTTTATCCTCTGGAAAGAAGCCATCTAGATTGATCTCTTTGCGGACCTTTTGTCGATTTGAGTAGGGTACACAATAATTTGTTGTGTGTGTGCCATTCGTCACTTTTTGTTCATAACGCCAAAATCCCACGGCTTGAATTGTTAGCTCAACGCCTCCCTTATTGTAATCGATCTTGACCAATTTACATGATGCCGCTGTCCAAAGTGAAGACAGGAAACCGAACCACAACAGAAGACCAAATGAAATTGCAACGCAACGTTTACGGGTGAGTTTGAAATAGCTGCATCTACTACTTCGTCTGCGCTCATCATTCTTATTTGTGTTTAGTAGCTGATAGATAATTTCTTCGTCTCCATCTCCTCCATCAACGTCGTTTTCATTTAATAGCGGTAGAGCAAGCTCCGATTCTGTCATCGTTGATCTATAAGGCTGATTAGAGGCTGAGCTGGTGAGTTACTATGGAATGGGTACTGCTGATGATACGCTGCCGATGATGATTCTTCCGTTGCGGTAAGAAGTTGGGCCAGGACAAGAGTTGGGCAAGATAAGTTGGATGTTGCTTGTGTTTTTGAGATTTGGCGCCGCGGGCGGCGGGAGGCTTCTTTATGTCGGAAGAAAAAGGCGCCACCGGCCGCGCCAACAATCTTCCGCGAGCAACGCCAACGCCAACTAGTTGTAGTATGGGGGATACAGGAAGCGGCTGGTGC
>Ga0209652_1003107_pt1 | contig 12427 bp, 12 predicted proteins | sample SaaInl74LU_5_DNA_FD_184641 | JGI IMG/M metagenome (GOLD analysis project Ga0209652, IMG submission 184641) | Marine microbial communities from expanding oxygen minimum zones in the Saanich Inlet - ESP_74LU_5_DNA (SPAdes) (version 2) | ecosystem: Environmental > Aquatic > Marine > Intertidal zone...
CTTGTCTTGGGGTTGGTGATCGCAGGGCTCGCCGGGTACTGGGCCGCCCAGTATCACCCACCCGAGCTGACCAACCAATTGGCCTTGCCGATCTTCAAGGATACGCTGATCAACCTGGGCATCTTTTTCGTCCCCTTTTCGGTCCTCGTGATCGTGGGTTCTGCCAATGCGGTGAACCTGACCGACGGGCTTGACGGGCTGGCGATCATGCCGGTGATGATCGCGGCGGGGACCTTCGGGGTGATCGCCTACGCCGTGGGTCGGGTCGACTTCACCGAATATCTCGACGTCCACTATGTGCCCGACACGGGCGAGCTTCTGATCTTTGCCGCAGGGCTGATCGGCGGTGGGCTTGGGTTCCTGTGGTACAACGCCCCCCCGGCGGCCGTGTTCATGGGCGACACCGGCAGCCTCGCCCTTGGCGGGGCGCTCGGGGCGATCGCGGTGGCCACCAAGCACGAGATCGTTCTGGCAATCGTCGGCGGGCTCTTCGTGGTAGAAGCGCTGTCGGTGATCATCCAGGTCCTCTACTTCAAATCGACCGGCAAGCGGGTCTTCCTGATGGCGCCGATCCATCACCACTATGAAAAGAAGGGCTGGGCAGAGCCTCAGATCGTCATCCGCTTCTGGATCATCAGCCTCATCCTTGCGATGATCGGCCTGGCCACGCTTAAGGTGCGCTGACCCTCCCGCCTCTTCGGATCACAAATATCCTCGGGGGGAGCGCGCAGCGCGATAGGGGGGCAGACAGCCCCCCTTTTTTTACGCAATACCGCAGCAGATCAACACCGCGACACCCTTCATTCCGGGCTGGATCAGCATTGCCAACCGTCTGCATCGGTCGCTATCGTGGGTCGACCGTTGGAGGGGGCTATGGCCCGCAAGATGCGACTGGCGCCCGAGCACCTGGCCCTCGTCCCGCCTTTCAGCGGTGAGACGGGTCGTCTGGCCGGACGCAGCGACATACCCACCGAGGCTGAATGGGAGGCGGTAGCCGACAGTCTGCTCGCAAACGCACCAGTGGATGGGCAGATATGGATCTTTGCCTATGGCTCGCTGATCTGGAACCCGGAGTTCGACTTTGTCGAGGAACGTCTGGGGACTGCGCGGGGCTGGCGCCGCTCCTTCTGCGCCCCTCCTTCTGGATCAGTTGGGAGCGCCTTTATCGGCGAACGCCGGAACGGCCCCGGAGCATGCTGGGGATCGAAAGCGGGGGTGCCTGCCGGGGCGTGATCTTTCGCCTCCCGGTCGAGCGGCGGCGAGAGGAGCTTCTCAAGATCCTGCGCCGGGAAATGCCGATCCCCTAGGACGGGGTCTTTGCCCGCTGGATGACCGTCATGACCGATCAGGGTCCGGCATGGCATTTGGGTTTCCCGTCAGCCGCCGTCACGGGGCCTATCTGGCCGATCTTGACGTGGCAACGGTGGTCGGGGGGCTGGCGACCGCCGCCGGTGAACGCGGGTCGATGGCGGTATACCTGCACAACACCGTGCTTCACCTCGCCGAGAGAGGCATCCACGACCACTATCCGTGGGACATGCAGGACCGTGTCGCCCGGAGGATCGAGCATGGGCCACCCTATCCGGCCCTGGCCTAGGGATAGTCGACCGAAGCGCCCCAGTCGAAGGAGGGTCGCGCCGGGGATCTGGTCCCCAAACCGGGTGACAAGGAGACCTGAGCCGGACTGCTGAGGCACCTGACCAGGGCCGCTGGGCTCAGGTTGCGGCTGCCGGGGTCTGGTGGCAGCGCTAGGGCTGGCCGCGGACCGCGCCTGGGGCCGGTTGGCCGGCACGGCGGGGGGGCCGGGAGGGAAGAGGCCGAAGCGCCCGGCTCCACCCAGGCCGTCGGGCTACTGAGCCATTGTCACATAGGCGAGATATGCGGCCAACATGGCCAGGCCGATGGGTCTGCCGATTACCGGTCGCGCCAGGAGGAGGCCCGTCACCACAAGCGTGGCGGCGATCATGATTGGCAGGTCAAACGCCAAAAACCGGTCGGCAACCGGCACCGGGCGGATCAGGGCGGTTGCCCCAAGAATTCCAAACACATTGAAGATGTTTGACCCTACGATATTGCCGATGGCGATTTCCGACTGGCGCCGGAAAGCGGCGATGATCGATGTTGCAAGCTCGGGCAGGGAGGTGCCCACCGCTACGATGGTCAGGCCTATAAATGCCTCTGAGACGCCAAAGCCCCGGGCAATCGACACCGACCCGTCGACAAGAAATCGGGCGCCGAGCATCAGCACGGCCAGCCCACCCACAATCCAGAGCGCAGATACCCGCAAGGAAAGAGATGCCGATGGGTCGCTGTCGTCTTCGGGGGCCGTGCCGGACCCTAGGTATGCCCAGCACAAGTATCCCGCCAGGCCCATGACCAGCAGGGCCCCAGGCAGGCGCCCGATTTCGCCGGTGGCAAAGACCGGAACAAGGGCCACAGCCGCGGTCAGCATGACAGCGGTATCGCGTCGCAGCGTCGTGCCCGAAACGCGAATGGGCCAGACCAGGCTCGTCAGTCCCACGATCAGCAGGATGTTGGCGATGTTCGATCCCACGATATTGCCCACCGCGATGTCGGGCACGCCGCGCAGGGCGGCCTCGATCGACACGAGGAGTTCGGGCGTGGAGGTTCCGAACCCGACGACGGTCAGGCCGATGAGCAAGGGCGGCATCGCCAACCGCCGGGCCATTCCGACGCTGCCTCGCACCAGCGCCTCGCCGCCAAAAAACAGGCCGATCAGGCCCGCGACAATCAGGATGTAGTCCAATGGAGCGCCCCTTGCGGGCAGTCGAACCGCCCCTAGCAGAATTAGGTGTTACCCCCGCCTACCTTCAAGGGCCAAGGCGACGAGATTCTTCTACGTGGCCTGTCTGGCCAAGGGCCGAGGATCGACGACACCTCGGCCTGAGACTTTGACGTGGAGCACCGCAAGCGCCCGGTGGACGGCCTCGGCGCGCAGACCAGCCGCGTTCGCCGGCTTTCGCCCTGCGCGGCGCCTAGCAGGTGGCACCGCGTAGCCCACTGTCCCCTCCTTGCAGCGGCTGGTGGGAAGGGCTGCCCTTGCAGAGCAGGGCAGGGCCGTGAATATGATCCCCAAAAGGGGAAAGCGGATGATTCCAGTTCAAGGATACGAGGGCCGGACCGTCGCCGTCCTGGGCCTTGGCCGCTCTGGCCGGGCTACGGCATTTGCGTTGGCGGCGGGCGGTGCACGGCCCGTGGTCTGGGACGACGGGCAGACCGGGCGCGATGCGGCTGACGCGCAGGGCTTCGATCTGCGCGACCTGACACGGCCGGGTGCCTTTGATGATGTGGATCTGCTCGTCACCTCTCCGGGCATCCCGCATCTTTATCCTGCCCCGCATCCAGTGATTGCTGCCGCCTGGGCGGCGGGTGTGCCGGTGGACAACGACATAGGGCTCTTCTTCCGGTCGTTTGCCACTGGCGAATGGGACGGGTTCGACAGCATGCCCCGGGTGGTGGCGATCACCGGGTCAAACGGCAAATCGACGACATCCGCACTGACCCACCATATCCTGACCGAATGCGGACGACCTGCACAGCTAGCCGGCAACATCGGGCGCGGGGTGCTCGACCTTGATCCCGCCCGCGACGGTGAGGTGGTGGTGCTGGAGCTGTCCAGCTACCAGACCGATCTTGCCCGGGCGCTCACACCGGATGTGGGCGTCTTTACCAACCTCTCCCCCGACCACCTCGACCGCCATGGCGGCCCGGGCGGGTATTTCGCGGCCAAGCGTCGGCTTTTTGCCGAAGGTGGGCCGGATCGCGCGATCATCGGGGTGGATGAGATCGAAGGGCAGTATCTGGCCAATCAACTGGCCGAAGGCCGGGCGGATGACCGGGTGATCCGGGTGTCGGTCAATCGCAAGCTGGCAGGTGAGGGATGGGCTGTCTTTGCCCGCAAGGGCTTTCTGACCGAATGGCGCAAGGGGCGGCAGGTGGCGGCCATTGATCTGCGCGGGGTGGCGGGACTGCCCGGATCTCACAACCACCAGAATGCTTGTGCTGCCTATGCTGTTGCCCGCACGCTGGGCCTGTCACCCAAGGCCATAGAGGCCGCCCTGCACAGCTATCCGGGCCTGCCGCACCGCAGCCAGCGGATCGCGGAAGCCGACGGGGTCGCCTATGTCAACGACTCCAAGGCCACCAACGTCGATGCGGCGGCCAAGGCGCTTGCCGCCTTTCCGCGCATCCGCTGGATTTGCGGGGGGCTTGAGAAAGACGGTGGTCTGGAGGGGCTGTCCGGCGCGATGCGATCGGTCGCAAAGGCCTATGTCATCGGGCGCGAGGCCGAGGGCTTTGCCCGCCAGTTGCAGGGCCAATTGATGGGGATGGAGGCAGAGGTCTGCACCACAATGGCGCGGGCGGTCGAACGGGCGATGGCTGAGGCAGAGCCGGGGGATACCGTCCTCCTTGCCCCGGCGGCGGCCAGCTTTGACCAATACGACAACTTTGAAAAGCGGGGCGAGGACTTCGTGGCCGAGGTCATGGGGCGGCTGAACCGGGGCTAGCGGGATCCTTTCGTAAGGTGGGTCATGACCCACCTTACCTTTGGCGCAGCTCTTGACCCGCGGCATGGGCCGAGGCCCAGGCCCATTGAAAGTTGTAGCCCCCCAGCCAGCCGGTCACATCGACCGCCTCGCCAATGGCAAACAGCCCCGGCATGGATTTCGCCTCGAGCGTCTTTCCCGACAGGGCGTCGGTGTCGATGCCCCCAAGGGTCACTTCTGCCGTGCGGTACCCTTCGGTGCCACCCGGCGTCAGGGTCCAGTTGTGCAGCGCCCCGGCAATGTCACGCAAACGCGCGTCGCTTTGATCCGCAAGGTTGCCTTTCAGGCCAAGAGATGGCGTCAGATCGTCGACCAGCCGGGCGGGCAGGACTTCAGCCAGGGCATTGGTCAGATTGCGCTTGCCCGACTGGCCCCGCCTGTCGCGCAGGGCGGCAAAGGCATCCTGCCCGGGCAGCAGATCGACCGTGATCGCCGCGCCCTCATGCCAATAAGACGAGGCTTGCAAGACCGCAGGGCCCGACAGGCCGCGATGGGTGAAAAGCATCGCCTCGGTAAACCGGGTGCCGCTTGTTGCCACGGTAACGGGGAGGGCGACGCCGGCCAGCGCCTGGAACCTGCCATCGGGAAAGGTGAAGGGCACAAGAGCGGGCCGCGTGTCGGTGACGGCGAGGCCAAATTGCCGCGCGATGTCATAAGACAGACCCGTTGCCCCCATTTTGGGGATGGATTTGCCGCCTGTGGCGAGCACCAGGTGGCGGGCCGCGACCTCGACCGTCTTGCCCTCGCGGCTTAGGCCCACGCGGAACCTGCTGCCGTCATGGCGCACCTCGCCCACCTCGGTCCTAAGCCAGAGGTCCGCCCCCGCGCGGGTCATCTCGGCGCGCAGCATCGCGACAATCTGGGTGGCAGATCCATCGCAAAAGAGCTGGCCAAGGGTCTTTTCGTGCCAGGCAATCCCATGCTTTTCGATCAGAGCCAGAAAGTCCCAAGGGGTATAGCGCCCAAGGGCGGATTTGCAGAAATGCGGGTTGGCGCTCAGGAAATTGGCGTGGGTGGTGCCGAGGTTGGTAAAGTTGCAGCGCCCGCCGCCTGAAATCCGGATCTTTTCACCCGGGGCCTTTGCATGGTCGATGACCAGCGTGCCCGGACCCGCCTGCGCGGCGCAGAACATACCGGCGGCGCCGGCGCCAAGAATGAGTGTGTCGATCTCCATGACCAGCGAGGTGCCCTCTTTGGGCGGTTTTGACAAGGCCCGTAGCCGGGTCAGTTGACGGTCCAGTGGCCGATGCCTTTGACGGTGCCGATGACGATTCCGATGACCGTGCAGTTGACCGTGCGCTTGCATGTCCAATGACTGGGGGCAACGGGGCCTTTGCGGGGCAATGGCCACGCCCTGCAACGCGATACCCTAGGATCCAAAAAGGGTGCCATGCGCAAATCACTGGCATGATGAGGCAGAATTGGATAGAATCATTGTCAGACCCGGGCCAAACCGGGCGACTTGAGGCAGATGGCGGTGATCCATGACGGAAATGGTCTATGGAACGGTCCCGGTTCGATCCGGTGATCCCGTTCTTCCACGGTGGTGGCGGACAATTGATAAATGGACGATGACCTGCATCCTGATGCTGTTCGGCATCGGGTTGTTGATGGGCTTTGCCTCGTCCCCGCCGCTTGCCTCGCGCAACGGCCTCGACCCCTTTTACTACGTCACACGGCAGGCATTTTTTGGCGGCGTCGCTATGGTGGTGATGCTGGTCGTGTCGATGATGTCGCCAGTTCTGGTGCGGCGCTTGGCTGTATTGGGCTTTGCCGCGGCATTCGTGGCCCTGATCCTCTTGCCCTTTCTGGGGACGGATTTCGGCAAGGGGGCGATCCGCTGGTATTCCCTTGGCTTTGTCAGTGTGCAGCCGTCCGAGTTTCTCAAACCCGGCTTTGTCGTGGTCGCTGCCTGGTTCATGGCGGCGGGGCAGGAAATAGGGGGACCACCTGGCAAGACCTATTCCTTTGTGATGGCAGTCATCATCGTGGCCTTTCTGGCAATGCAGCCCGATTTCGGGCAGGCCGCCCTGGTGATGTTTTCCTGGGGGGTCATGTATTTCGTCGCTGGCGCCCCGATGACGATCCTGCTGACCCTGGCCGGTGTCGTGGTGTTTGCAGGCACCATTGCCTATCAGGAAAGCGAGCATTTTGCCCGCCGGATTGATGGATTCCTGTCGCCCGACCTCGATCCGACCACCCAGCTCGGCTATGCGACCAACGCCATCCGCGAAGGCGGCTTCTTTGGGGTTGGCGTGGGCGAAGGCCAGGTGAAATGGTCCCTTCCCGATGCTCATACCGATTTCATCATCGCCGTGGCCGCCGAGGAGTACGGTCTGGTCTGTGTTCTCTTGATCATCGCCCTTTATACATTGGTCGTCGTCCGCTCGCTCAGCCGTCTGATGAAAGAGCGCGATCCATTTATCCGCCTGGCCGGCACCGGGCTGGCCTGTTTGCTGGGTGTTCAGGCCATGATCAACATGGGTGTGGCCGTGCGCCTGTTGCCCGCCAAGGGCATGACGCTGCCCTTTGTCAGTTACGGTGGCTCGTCCCTGATTGCGGGGGGCATCGCGATGGGCATGCTGCTGGCCTTTACCCGGACCCGCCCGCAAGGCGAAATCAGCGACCTGCTGGGCCGGGGGCTAAGGTGAGCGCCTGCCTCGCGGCGCAAGGGACGACGGGAGGCGGGATGCCTCCGGCGGGGATATTTGAGATCCGAAGAAGGGGGTGGCGGTCATGACCAAACCTCTTCTGGTGATTGCGGCAGGCGGTACCGGCGGTCACATGTTCCCGGCCCAGGCGCTGGCCGAGGCGATGCTGGCCAAGGGCTGGCGCGTGCGTCTGTCCACCGACGCCCGGGGGGCGCGCTATACCAGTGGTTTTCCGAACGCTGTCGAGATCGCGGTGGTGGGCAGCGCCACCTTTGCCCGCGGCGGCCTTCTGGCCAAGCTGGCTGTCCCGTTCCGGGTGATGGCCGGGATCGCGGCGGCGAAATGGCAGATGCTGCGCGATCGCCCGAAGGTGGTTGTAGGCTTTGGCGGATATCCCGCCATTCCAGCCATGACGGCCGCCTGGGCGCTGCGCGTGCCGCGGATGATCCACGAACAAAACGGCGTATTGGGCCGGGTGAACCAGCTTTTTGCCCGCCGCGTCGATGCTGTTGCCTGCGGCACCTGGCCGACCCCGCTGCCCTCTGGTGTCACGGGGGGCCATACCGGTAACCCGGTGCGGGCGGCGATCCTCGAGCGGCGTGGTTCGGGTTACATCGCGCCCGGCGATTATCCGATGGCGATCCTCGTCATCGGTGGCAGCCAAGGGGCCCGCATCCTGTCCGACATCGTCCCGCCCGCCATCTCGGCCCTGCCACAAGAGATCCGGCGCAACATCCGGGTCAGCCATCAGGCCCGCGAAGAAGACCTCGACCGTGTCGACCAGTTCTATGCCGACGAGGTGATCCCGGCGGATGTACAAACCTTTTTCACCGATGTGCCGACCCGGATGTCAGAGGCACAACTGGTGATCAGCCGGGCCGGCGCCTCGACCGTGGCCGATATCAGCGTCATCGGCCGACCCTCGATCCTGATCCCCTATGCGGCGGCGACCGGCGACCACCAGACCGCAAATGCCAGAGGGTTGGCCGAGGCGGGTGCTGCCATCGTCGTCCAGGAGAGGGATTTGCAGGTCGCCAACCTGTCAGAGCATATCGCCACTATTCTGAGCGATGGAGAAGGGGCCCTTTTCATGGCCCGCGCGGCGGCCTCTCAGGCCGTTCCAGATGCCACGGACCGGCTTGTTGCCCTTGTGGAGCGGCTGGCTGAGGGTAAGAAAGGACAGATTGAGTGATGGACGGAAATCCTGTGATGATTGCAGCAACCAAACTTCCCCTCGACGTCGGCCCGATCCATTTTGTGGGCATCGGCGGCATCGGCATGTCGGGCATTGCCGAAGTGCTGCTGAACCTGGGCTACAAGGTCCAGGGATCGGATGCCAAAGCCTCGGGCATTACGGCACGGCTGCAGGCTCTGGGCGCGATCATCTTTGAGGGCCAGCGCGCCGACAATCTTGATGGGGCGGAGGTTGTCGTCATCTCTTCGGCCATCAAACCGGGCAATCCGGAGCTGGATGAGGCCCGCCGGCGTGGCCTGCCCATCGTCCGGCGTGCCGAGATGCTGGCCGAGCTGATGCGCCTGAAATCGAACGTTGCCGTCGCCGGAACCCACGGCAAGACGACGACCACCACCATGGTCGCAACCCTTCTGGACGCCGGCAATTTTGATCCCACCGTCGTGAATGGCGGCATTATCCACCGTTTTGACAGCAATGCCCGGATGGGGCAGGGCGAATGGATGGTGGTCGAGGCGGACGAAAGCGACGGAACCTTTAATCGCCTTCCGGCCACCATCGCCATCGTGACCAACATCGACCCCGAGCATATGGAGCACTGGGGCTCGATCGAGAACCTGCGCAAGGGGTTCTTTGATTTCGTCTCGAACATCCCGTTCTACGGCCTGGCCATCTGCTGCACCGATCACCCCGAGGTTCAGACCCTTGTGGGCAAGATCACCGATCGCCGTGTCCTGACCTTTGGCTTTAACGCCCAAGCCGACGTGCGGGCCCAGAACCTGACCTACAAGGCCGGGGTCGCCCACTTTGACATCGCATTGCAGTCCGAAGGCACGATGATCGAGCATTGCACCCTGCCGATGCCGGGCGATCACAACGTGTCCAACGCGCTGGCCGCGGTCGCCGTCGCCCGCCATCTGGGGATGAGCCGGGATGACATTCGCGCGGCTCTGGCCGGGTTTGCCGGTGTCAATCGGCGCTTTACCAAGGTGGGCGAGGTCAATGGTGTCACCATCATCGACGACTACGGGCACCACCCGGTCGAGATTGCCGCGGTGCTGAAGGCCGCACGACAAGCGGTGGCCGACACCTCGGGCGCCCGGGTGATCGCGGTCCATCAGCCGCACCGCTATTCCCGGCTGGCAAACCTGTTCGAGGATTTCTGCACCTGTTTTAACGAGGCTGACGTGGTGGGCATCTCAGAGGTCTATGCCGCGGGCGAAAACCCCATTCCGGGGGCGTCGCGCGACGACCTTGTGGCGGGGCTGATCCGCCATGGCCATCGCCATGCCCGGGCCGTCACCTCGGAAGATGATCTTGAACGGCTGGTGCGCGAACAGGCCCGTCCAGGTGATATCGTTGTCTGCCTTGGGGCGGGGACAATCAGCGCCTGGGCCAACGGCCTGCCTGCCCGATTGGGGGAGACAGAGGGCGGCCGGGCCGATGTGTGAAACACTGGGCCGAAAGGCAGGTCATTGGCTTCTGATCGGGTACGGTGTCCTTGCCTTTACCCTCGTCGCTGGGGCGGTGATCGGTGAGCCGGTGACGCTGCCATTTGTCGACCGGGGGGTACCATGAGCCTGCCTCTGTTCCTCGGTTGCCTTTGGGTTCTGGCAGCAACGGCCACGGCACTTATGCCCATGCGGCACCAGTATATTCCGGGCGTTACGTTGTTGCTTTGCGCGCCGGTGCTGCTGGTCTGGATCGGGATGGTGCATGGCTGGGTCTGGGTTGCGGTCGGGCTTGCCGCCTTTGGGTCGATGATGCGCAATCCGTTGCGCTATCTGATCGCAAGGGCGCGGGGCCAAGAACCGGAATTGCCTCCGGAGATACGCCGATGACCCAATCTCTTATGCTTGCCTGCCTGTGGCTTGTCCTGGCCAATGTCCTGGCCATGATCCCGGCCCGGGACAATCACTGGGCACGGGCCTACGCCCTCGTTGCCGTCGGCGTGCCGCTTTTGGGCTATGTCACCTGGCAAAATGGCCCGGTCATGGGAATCTTTGTCATGGCGGCGGGGGTCAGCGTCTTGCGCTGGCCAGTGATCTATCTGGTACGTTGGCTGCGGCGGCAGTTGCCCGGTTCGGGCGAGACGGGATGACTGCTGCGGACCTGCCCGATGTGCGCGGCATCTTGACCGTCGATCGACCACTGGCCGATCTGACCTGGTTGCGGGTCGGAGGCCCGGCGGATGTCTTCTTTCAACCGGCCGATGTCGGTGATCTTGCGCATTTTCTGGCCGAGCTTTTGCCCGATGTGCCGGTCTTTCCCATGGGTATGGGCTCCAACCTGATCGTGCGGGATGGTGGGATCCGGGGCGTGGTCGTCCGGCTGGGGCGCGGCTTTAACAGCATCGACATCGAAGGGGGCAAGGTCATCGCGGGGGCAGCTGCCCTTGATGCCCATGTCGCCCGCAAGGCGGCTGAGGCAGGGCGCGATCTGACGTTCCTGCGCACCATACCGGGCAGCGTCGGGGGCGCGGTCTGCATGAATGCCGGGTGCTACGGCAGCTATGTCGCCGATGTCCTGACCACTGTCCGTGTTGTGATGCGGGACGGAAGCATCCAGGACCTCGCGGCAGAGGCCCTATCCTTGGGCTACCGGCAAAGCCATTTGCCCGCCGGGGCGATCGTGGTGTCGGCCACTTTCGATCCGCCGGAGGCTGACCCCGAGGCTTTGGCGGCCCGAATGGACGATCAGATCGCCCGGCGCGACGCCAGCCAGCCGACAAGGGACCGGACCGCCGGGTCCACCTTTCGCAATCCGGTCGGGCATTCCTCGACCGGAAAGGCAGATGATACCCACGATCTGAAGGCGTGGAAGATCATCGACGACGCCGGTTTGCGCGGCGCCCGCCGGGGCGGGGCGGTGATGAATGAGATGCACTCGAACTTTTTGACCAACGCCGGCGGCGCAACGGCCGCAGATCTGGAAGGATTGGGCGAAGAGGTCCGAAAAAAGGTTTACGATACAACCGGCATCGCGCTAGAATGGGAAATCATGCGTGTAGGCGAACTGACGCATGATACAGACGATAAAAAGACCCCGTAAGGGCGGCCCCGGGCAAGGGCCAAAAATAGCGAAATGACGGACCGAAAAAGGTCCGCGATCGAGGCGGTTGGGAATGTCGAGCAGGACAAACCCGCATGTTGTTGTGCTGATGGGCGGTCCGTCGGCTGAGCGCGAGGTATCGCTCAGCTCGGGCCGTGAATGTGCAGCGGCGTTGCGGGACGCAGATTGCAAGGTGACAGAGGTCGATGCCGGCCCCGACATTGTTGCGCGCCTGACCGAAATCAAACCAGATGTCGTCTTTAACGCCCTGCACGGACGCTGGGGCGAGGACGGCTGCGTTCAGGGTCTGCTTGAATGGATGCGGATACCCTATACTCACTCCGGCGTTCTCGCTTCGGCCCTTGCGATGGACAAGGAAAGGACCAAGGCCGCCTATCGCACAGTCGGCCTGCCCGTCGTTACCAGCCTTCTGGCCGGTCGGGACGAGGTCCGGTCCCGGCACGTGATCGAGCCGCCCTATGTGGTCAAGCCTTACAACGAGGGCTCTTCCGTCGGGGTTTATATCGTGGCCGACCGGGCCAACCAGCCACCGCAACTGTCCGACCTTATGCCCGAAACGGTTATGGTCGAGGCCTATGTGCCGGGCCGCGAACTCACCACGACCGTTTTCGAAGGCCGGGCCCTGACGGTCACCGACATTCTGACGGACGGCTGGTACGATTATCATGCCAAGTATTCGACAGGTGGTTCGCGGCATGTCCTGCCTGCAGATGTCCCCTCCGAAATTTTCGACGCCTGCCTCGACTACGCCCTGCGCGCCCACCAGACCCTTGGGTGTCGGGGGCTAAGCCGGACCGATTTCCGCTGGGATGAGGACAAGGGCCTGTCCGGGCTGATCCTGCTTGAGACCAATACCCAACCGGGCATGACGCCGACCTCGCTTGTGCCCGAACAGGCGGCCCATGTCGGGATAAGCTTTCCCCAGTTGTGCCGGGCCCTGGTGG
>Ga0209652_1003108_pt1 | contig 12427 bp, 6 predicted proteins | sample SaaInl74LU_5_DNA_FD_184641 | JGI IMG/M metagenome (GOLD analysis project Ga0209652, IMG submission 184641) | Marine microbial communities from expanding oxygen minimum zones in the Saanich Inlet - ESP_74LU_5_DNA (SPAdes) (version 2) | ecosystem: Environmental > Aquatic > Marine > Intertidal zone ...
GAAACCCTTACCTATGATGTAACGTCTTTAGTTAACCAAAACGAAAATGTACTTGGAGCAATTATTGCGGGTGGTTGGTATTCAGGGAGAATTGCAGATTTAAAGGAAACCGACCATTCAAAACCGCCGAGATTTTTAACCCAACTTGAAATCACTTATTCAGACAATACTACACGACTCGTTACATCGGACGACTCTTGGAAAGCAACACAGTCGGGCCCTATTCGTTTTGCCAGTAATTACGATGGAGAACGATATGACCAACGGTTTGAAATGGATGGTTGGTCTACACTAGGTTTCGATGATTCAAAATGGAGCGCTGCTATCACCGAAACCGTAACTTCCGATACACTTTTACGCCCGAAACGTCACTTGCCCGTTCGTAATATAAAGCAGTTAACACCAACCTCATTCGAGCAGGTAGATAAAAACACCGTTATTTTTGATTTTGGTCAGAACATGGTCGGCGTTCCCTCTATTAACATTCCCGTTAAAGAAGGACAGGAAGTTAAACTACGCTTTGCTGAGGCACTACATAAAGGAAGCTTTTACACAGACAATTATCGTTCTGCGCATTCAACGGATTACTACTTACCTTCAAAAAATGGCGTTGCCCAATATACGCCTACTTTCACCTTTCATGGATTTCGTTTCATAGAAGTATCTGGTTTTGACGAAAGCAAAGTTCCTGTAAAAGATTGGGTCGTAGCGAACGTACAACATTCTGACATCGCGCTATATAACAATTTCTCTAGTGCCAATCCAAAGCTAAACAAACTATTTGAAAATATTAACTGGGGGTTAAGAGGCAATTTCTTTGATATCCCCTTGGACTGCCCTCAGCGCGACGAAAGGTTAGGCTGGACAGGTGACGCCAACGCTTTTATAGCCCCATCAATGTATATGGCTGATGTATATGGATTCTGGTCTGCCTATCTTAAAAGTTTGCGCGAAGAACAAACCGAAGACGGATTTGTGCCGCTTTATGTACCGTTTGTAAAATGGATAAACTGGACGTCTTCGGGTTGGGGCGACGCCGCGACTATTCTCCCGTGGGAGCTTTATATGATGACAGGTGATAAAAAAATCCTAGAAGATAGCTACCCGTCCATGAAAGCTTGGATTGATTACCATGAGAGCCAAGCTACAAATAACATCTCAAGCATGATGACCTTCGGTGACTGGCTGCAACCCTATCCCGAAAAAGAAGGTAAGGGTGCCAATCGAGGAGACACTGACTTTTCACTTATTTCAACAGCATTTTTCGCTCGCTCGGTAGAGTTAACGAGAAAAACAGCATTAGAGCTTGGCTTCAATGAAGATGCTAAACGCTTAGCGAGCAAACACAAAGAGTTAGCAAAGGCGTTCAGAAGTGAATTCTTTGACACAAATTTAAACGTAGTAAAAGGAAAGGAAACACAAACAGCTTATCTTCTTGCACTCGCTTTCAACCTTTTACCTGATAACGAAGTAGAAGTAGCACAAGCTAGACTCATTGCGTTACTCGAAGCGTCAAACACTCACCTAAGAACGGGGTTTCTAGGAACACCGTTACTCGCTAATGTTTTGCAAGAGGCCGGACGGACTGATTTAGTTTATGCATTACTGTTCAAAGAAACTTACCCATCTTGGTTTTACTCAATCAACAATGGCGCTACCACCACGTGGGAACGCTGGAATTCATATTCTCTAGATGACGGATTCAATCCCCAGGGCATGAATTCCCTGAACCACTACGCTTACGGCACGATATCTAGATGGTTCTACGAAGGTATATTGGGAGTCAAACCCCAGTTACCCGGCTTTCGAAAAGCCGTAATATCGCCTCAACTTACTTCGCAACTCGGCTTTGCTGAAGGCGCCATCCCTACTCCAAGTGGCACTATTGATGTAAGTTGGACTATGACTAGTGGAGGGTTCGATGTATCGGTGACGATCCCTTTCAATACTACGGCAGAATTCGTTCCACCGGCGCATTACAACGTTGTTCGTGCTGTGAAGTATAACGGGGAAAAACTTAAACAGTGGAAATCTCTAACGACGGGGCAATATCAGTTTCATTTAGCTCACGATGTTAACGGCAAAGACGCGACGCTATAAGTATGAACAGTTTAAATAAGATAATGATTTTTACATGCTTACTTTTTTCACTAAGCGCGGCAACTGGTACCTTTGCAAGCGTAAAAGACTCCATCATCACTACAGAAAACGGAACAGCCGTAATAGAAGCAGAAAACTACTCTGCTCAACATAAAGCTGATACGCGACGCTGGATTGTTTTTAATAGTCAGAGCAATAACGCCCATGGTTTTGCAGATAGTGACAAACTCCATTTAGAGGGTGCCAGTAACAATGCGTACATTGAGCTGTTGCCTGATACTAGAACAAACCATTTCGAACCTTTAGTGCATGATGTTAATTTTTCTGCCACACCAGGTAAGTTAGCTGTTCTAACCTACCCTGTTTTTTTTGATGCCCCAGGTAGATACTTCGTTTGGGCAAGAGCCTTTAGTTCGGGGAGCGAAGACAATGGTTTGCATGTTGGGTTAAACAATACGTGGCCTTCAAGCAGCCAAAGGCTTCAGCTGTGTAAAGGTAAAAACACGTGGACGTGGACTTCTAATCAACGAAGAAAAAACAACCACTGCGGGACACCAAACACTATTTGGCTAGATATACCTGAAAGTGGTGTTCACAACATCACACTATCTATGCGAGAGGATGGCTTTGAGTTAGACAAATTAATTCTCACCAAAGACCCTAATTATAAGCCCGAGGGCATAGGCCCAAATGAAACAAGACGCCAACCATCCCCTCTCCCATCAAAAGAAACATTTGTTGGCATAGAAGAATACAGCCTTATTTTAGAGGCTACGCAAACTTTTGAGTCTGCTGGTGATATTCCCTTCTATCAAGACCGCAGAAATAATGCGCTGGGTATTGATGCCAGAGAAACCCAGTATAGAAACGTCTGGGCTACATCTAAATTAGAAGTTCCTGAAAAGATGTGGGGTAAAAAAGCGATAGCTAGCCAGAATTTTAAGAACGTTATATTGGTTACTTTAGGTGAAATCGACGGTGAGTCACCTTACAGAGTGCTGCTGAATGGCAACGAGATCGGTAGCTTTACCAATAATGAAACCACCACCGATTATCAAGAAAACTATTTCAACTTAGGCTCACTCACATTAAAGCCAGGTGACATCATCACCGTTCAAGCAAAGGCCGTGACCAACGGAAAAATTCCTGAAAATGGTGGCACAGCGTATGCCAGAGGCAGATGGCGCGGGCTGGTGTTTCAAAAATAATTTTAGTGTGCAATAACCGGAGAGATTACAATGAAATACCTCACATTTTTTAGCCTATTTACCGCGCTTTTGTTATTGAACGGATGCACGTCAACTCAGCCTTTATTAGACGAATCACTGTCTAACTTCAACAATGTATATGACGACGGTGAAGCAACCTTTGTTGATGGAGAGCTTCATCTCATATCAGAAAAAAATTGGTTCTTTTCAACCAAAAAGGTTTACGACGACTTTGTACTAGAAGCAGAAGTTAAAATGCCTGATACCTCTGAATACAGTAATTCAGGCATAATTTTTCGAGGCCAAATTGTTGAAACCGACAAAGGTAAGCAAATTGTAGGCTATCAAGTAGATATAGACCCCAGTGACAGAAAATGGACGGGCGGATTCTTCGATCAGGGTCGCAGAAAATGGTTGTACCCCAGCCACCCTACTCGTTCTCATCCCGATGGAGACTTTGTTACCAACTACTTAGGTGAATGGAGTAAAGAGCAAGGCGCAGCTTATAGACACTTAGCATGGAATAAGGTCAAAATTGTGTGTAAAGGTTCCGATATAAAAATCTTCATTAATGACCTACTAACAACCCATGTCAAAGACACGAAAGACAGTAAAGGTGTGATTGCTTTTCAGCACCATGGTAGTAAAGCGTATAAGGAAAAACGGGATAAGCGTAACATTGTGCGCTTTAGAAACATTATGATTACTCCCATGTAAGTAACAAAAAGGGAGTACACAAAGGCAATAAGTATAAAACTTTTTAGCCTTCGTTTTCAAAGCCCTAAGACTACTAGCTTGGCGACTAAAATTTAAATAGACAAGCTGTGGAAAATACCCTAAGTACCTTCGGGTAGGTATGCGGGTTTGCGAATTTGGTCAAAATCGTCAGAAAAAATGGCAAAAAAAGCTTAATTCTTTGTTTTTAAAAAAAAGGGCCGCAACATCACGCTACAGCCCTTCTTCATTAGAAGTGGTATGGGTTAAAACACCATTTGGTTTCTACCCTTCGGGCCATCGTAGTCGTATTTAAACCAGTCTACGTCGATGTAACCGTCATCCTTCTTCTCGTTCCAAGAAAAGAACCCTAGTCTATCCCCCGTCCACTTACCAAAGCTTATGGTAAAAGTTGGGCCGAAAGCGTGATAGCTTTTGCCATCTAAGCTATATTCATAAGTTGCTTTGTTTCTCGCATTCGAAGTTCTTACATACAGCGTGTCACCTTCGATTATTGGGCCTACTTGTTTTTTGCTCATTCCATCCATGTAGAATAAACGAGTAGAGCCATCTTCTAAGCCTTCTACGCCTAGTAAGTTAAAGGTTCCACCATACCTAACGAACCCAGCTAATTGACTTGGGGCTATACCGCTAATATCGAACTTCGCTACTGCTGTGCCCGTGGTGATACCCATAATACGCTGGCTGAGGGTGTTACTTGCGCGCCAGAAGTCTCCATCAGAACCATCATTGTTAGTCCACTCGTTAATTTTAGGCCCGTACTCAGCGCCTTGCGGCAATACTTTACTCGCTTTAAGCCGTAACCAGCCGTCACGCTCTGTTAACGACCAGTGGCTATCTCGTGGGTTATGGTTCCACTCCCACTGTGGGCCTAAATCTCTAGCAGAAAAATCGTCATCTGAACGCGGCGCTGCAATAGGGTAACCTTTAATGGGCTTTTCAAACCGCTTTACAGGCTCACCTATCCCATCATTGTCTTCATCTACACCAATGATTGGCCAGTCGTTTATCCATGTCACTGGCTCTAGGCTTTGTGGACGACCTTGAAAAGGAATATCGTCATTTTGTATAAGCTGGTGCATATACCACCAGCTGCCGTCAGGAGCTTGCATCAAACCGCCTTGGCTAGCACTACGGTTACCAAATTCAGTACCTTTTTCTAGCACAGTTTTCACTTCGTAAGGCCCATAAATACTTTCTTTCGAGCGTAAAACTAACTGCTTTCTGTCGTTTTTAGGGTTTTTTACACCGGGCTTTGTCGATTTATCTCCCATGGTCCACTGCGCCATGAAGATATACCAATACCCGTCTTTCTTATATATTTTGGCAGCCTCTGCTCCCATCCCGGTATAGACCAGCTTACCCTCATCGAGTATTTTGGTGCCATCCCAGCTCATGCGGTAAATTCGATTTTCGTTACCTTCAATGGTGTTATCCGCACTTTTTTGTTTAGTGCCCGAGTTGACTATAATGTAGGCTTCGTGTGTTTCCTCGTCCCAATATACGGCTGGGTCGTCTAATACATCGGCTTTGGGAAGCATCATGATCGGCTCGCTCCACGGGCCTTCAATATTGTCAGCGGTTGTAACCATTAATCCGTGTTGATAGTCTATTTGATACACATACCACTTACCCTCGTGATACGCTAAGTCACCAGCCCATACGCCAAAAGAATAGCCATTCATTCGATCCCTGTTGTATTCAGGCGCCCAGGATAGACTGGAAAAAGCATGACCAACGTTTTCCCAGTTCACCATGTCTTTTGATTTAAGTATTGGCATACCGGGGGACATATGTTGTTTCGACGTAATCATGTAATAGGTATCACCCACTTGCTCGATATCTGAGTCTGGGTAGTCGGCGTTTAGAATAGGATTAATATAGGTGCCGTCACCTTGATCGCCAAAGCTACCAGTAGTCGCTTTTTTTGTTGGCTGTTCTTGCACAGAAAGCGTGCTTGTAGCATCAACTTGACATCCCGAAAGCACCGTAAGTAGTACGGATGCAATACTCAATTTTTTAAAGTTCATTTGCTTAAGTGTGTCCATAAGATTTCAGTTACTCTTTTCAGTAAGTCATATTGACGAGACCGTTAACAATGTTTACATAATGACACATTTTGATTACTATTGACAAACAACAATCATTTACAATCACAAGTTTTCTTCGTTTACATACCTTCTTCAGGTTTAGAAGAGATACGTGTTAGGGGCCTTCGTGAAATCTTTAGTAAACGTTATAGTGGCTGGTCTTGTACTTTCTGCTTGTAGCTCAGCAACTATTGTCAATAAACAATCTGAGTCTCCGAATCTCGAGCACGTCAATTTACCTAGCGGCACACTTGCAGTGGTAATCGACGGTAATTCCCCCGACCCTGATGACATTGGTGCTACTCCAGTTTTATTAGCATTACTTGATAGAGCCAACGCTGCCGACAGATTGGTACATATTTCTCACTCTTGCGATTTAGACCCTTTTAGGAATAAAGCTCGGTATCAAATAGACCCGGAAAACGAGAGTAGACGTCAGCGTGTGCTCGACAGCTCTATCAACCGCGCGCTCAATGTATTCGGCCCTTTTGAAAACGTTGAAAAATTATTTAATTGCAGAGCAGAACAAAAAGCTGCAATTAAAGATTTAACACTCGCAATCAACAATGCCACCGCTGATAGACCTTTGTGGATTATTGAAGCCGGCGAACCTGATGTTATCGGCTATGCCTTGCAAGAATCCGAAGTAAGCAAACGACAATATGTGAAAGTGGTTTCTCATCACCCCGCAAATGACAACAGCGGTGACTATTTTACATGGCAACAAATACTAGACTTCGGTGTTGAAGAACACCAAATAGGCGATCAGAATGTAGGCTTGCAAACGCCAATTAGTGCTTGGGATTGGGCTAAAGATAGTAAAGACAACGGTATCTCACTTATTTACGAAATGCTCGAATATGCAGAACAAGATGGTATCGTTCCCTTTCAAGCGGGCAAATTTGATAGCTCTGATGCCGGTATGATTTATTGGTGGATCACGGGTGCGAACAATGGCGGAGATAAACATGCCACGCCCGAAGATATCAAATTTATGCTTAAATAATCAGCGTATTAAACAAGCACGCACTAGCATAGCTAGCACGTGCTATTTATCATTCTCCTGCCAACGCTTTTTCTGTTAGCGTTTTAAAGTACTCATTACTATTAAACTGCGACACTGGCGACCACGTCGCGTTTTCTTTTGGTAGCTTAGCTTTTAGCTCATCTTTCACATCAGAATAGAAGGGATTACTAGCTAGGTTATTCCACTCGTTAGGATCTGTTGAGTGGTCGTATAACTCTTCACTACCGTCTTCGTAATGAATGTATCGAAATCGTTCATTTTTTACCGCGTGGTTGTTAGGGCCAAACGTCGTTAGAGCAACATGCTCCCAATCAACATTAGGGTTCGTGATCAACGGGGTGATATCATGCCCCTCGTTGAGCGGATTTTCTGGTAAGCCCGCCATTTTGACGAGTGTAGGGTACAAGTCGACTAAACTTACGGGTCGATTGCTGACATGTTTCGAAGACGATTCAGGCGATTTAATAATAAGTGTAGTTTTGGTCGACGTTTCCCAGAGCGCCATCTTAGCAAAACGGTTTTTTTCACCTACATCGTAACCATGGTCTCCCCATAGAACGACTATGGTATTGTCGGCATATTCACTATCTTCCAGAGCATTAAGAACTTGCCCTACGTAATGGTCTACAAACGAAACACTTGCCAAATAGGCCTGAACGATATTTTTCCACTCTCCAGATTCTATTGCCCAATCGGTAGTTGGCATCATGTCATAGGTAGAAATTCGCTTTGCAATTTCAGGCACGTCATCCAAATCGTTGGGTAAATATGGAGGGAGCTCGATATCATCTACAGGATGCATATCAAACCATTTTTGCGGCACCGTCCAAGGCACGTGTGGACGAAGGAACCCACCAGCGATAAAGAATGGTTTATCGTGTTTACGTTGTAACTGTTCAACTAACCATTTAGCTGAATCATAATCCGGCATCATTTCGTCTTTTTCAGGGAAGGCCCCCCAATCAGTATTGGTCCCCTCTTTATCCCATTTTATTGGTTCAGGAGAATACGGTCCAAACTGAGCCTGTCTCCCGCCGAAAACTTCGAAACTTCCATCAGCTATACTTTGATGAAATATTTTGCCAACCGCTGCAGTGTAATAACCATGCTGTGCAAAATATTCACTGAGGAACGTCGATTGTGAAGCTTGTCTGTTTGCAGAACGAATGTCGTTATCCTTCACGTGCCCATATATGCCAGTTGTTGAAGGAAGAAGCCCGGTCATAATGCTTGCTCTTGATGGGCCACAAAGCGGTGCCGGAGCATGAGCGTTAGTGAACGTGATGGCTTCTGAAGCCAGTCTGTCAATGTTCGGCGTTTTGGTACTAGGATGGCCATTCATCGCCCCTACCCAGCTGTTTAAATCATCGACCGCTAACATAAGAATGTTCGGATGATCATTCAATTCTTTTGACGTGTTCCCACCAAAGGCATTAGCTGCAGCGAAAACAAATATACTACCTAGTAAAAAAGCTTTTCTGCCTACCATTTTCTGGCTCCTCAATTAATTATTCTGGTTGCTGTATGCACTAATGGAAATGAAGGCAACGCGTGTCGCAGCTATCCAATTCATATTTTTTATCTTTTTTACGTTCCAAGGCCATCCCCCCTAATGACCACTTTTGACTAATATTGATCATAAAGTAATGATTTTGTAAACGCAATGTAATATGGTATGCCCGAAGCTGAATGTTATTGAAATGTTGCAGTATTAACATTTGGTATTGGACAAACATCTTTTAATAACAAACTTGAGCTAATAAAATTATGAAATGCCTAAAAACATTGTTAGTTTCAACCACCTTATTGGGTGCTTTTTCGTTAAATGCGGAAGTGGTACTTGAACAACAGGTAAAAATCACTGATGAAGGACTGCACTTCGATGGCAGGAACCTCGATTTTTCAAACGTAGGTACACCCGATACGGGTGAGAAGTACGACTATTTTTTCGGCCCGAATATCTCTGCACATGGTGATGCAGTGAAAACCTATAAGCACTATGTTTTTATGACGTGGTATAAGGGAGGGAAAAGCGAAAGAAACGTGATGCTCTCTCGTTACAATACAATTAACGGCGAGTTATCTACCATTGAGTTCCCCCACAAGCACACAGGGTTTAGAGGGGATCCCCTTGTTGGCGAGTCGCACAATACAATTGGTTTAGCAGTCAGCCCGATTAACGGCACTATTCATATGGTGTTCGACATGCATGCTTACGATGACAATAATCACGGTGGCAAATTTAAAGACGATTTCTTTCGCTATTCTTACAGTGTCCCTGGAGTTGCAGAGGTTCCTCATTCCGAATTCACACTAGATAAGTTTATTAAAGATACCAGCGAGGTAAGCCAGGGAGACGATGATTACAAGCATCTGACCATGACCGGAGACCTTGGAGATAAAGGGAACTTTGCTCGCCTTACCTATCCTAAATTCTTTACCACAGTAGACGGTACGCTACTTCTTTATATGCGTCTTGGCGGAAACAATAATGGCGCTTACGTTTTCAATCGCTACGACGCTGAGACTGAAAAGTGGTCGACGTTCACTAAGTTCAATGAAAACAACCAAAAGCTTAAAGGCAACGACTATAACTGGGGCCTTTATGGAAACATGAAATACGTGAATGGTAAGCTTCGCGTGGGCTTTCAACAGCGAAGTAACGATAATTCAGACAAGTATCAATATCAAAACGGCGTCTATTACGCCTATTCAGACCATCCAGATGGTTTTGGTGATTGGAGAAACCACAAAGGTGAACCAATGACGTGGCCGCTCATCAATTCAGATGAGATAAAAGTATTCGAACCAGGTGACTATATAAGCCACACCGAAACCAACTCGGTTTACATTGTGGAAAGTTTTGACTGGACGGTTACTGAGAAAGGCGACATTCATATAATCAGTAAAGTTCGTTCTACAGACCGTAATAGGCCTGACTATGAAGAAGTCTATATTCATTCATATAAACCTGCTGGCGCTGATGAATTTATAATTAGTACTGATTTCACCGGTGCAAGTGAGGTTTATACATCAGGTGACAATGTTTATATTGTAGGTTTAGAGGGCGGTCGCCCCTATGTTGAGAAAGCCCAGGGCGGCACTAATAACTTTGTCAGAGTGTATAAAGCCACCGATGGACCAGTTTTCGACCACGGTACACTCTATATAAAGGATGGTAAAGTCTACTACTACCTTATGGAGCGTACGTCAGGTAACGCAATGCCGCTTTATCTTCAAATTATTGATTTAGATTTAGAAGGTGATGCTAATGCCCCACTTGTATCCTTCCCTTCTCCTTCTTTGACTGTAGAACAAGGCTTTGAGAAATTAAGTCTAAACATTTCCGCTGAAAGCCCTGTTGAAGGGAGAACCATTCAGTCTGTTACGCTTTATATTAACGATGAGTTAGTGCGTACAGACACATCCCTGCCCTATTTATTCGGTCATGGATCTAAGCCTCACGAAACGGGCGCAATGGGCTGGCTTGATACGCACGAGCCAAACCCCTCCCCTCTTCCTGCAGGACGCCATATATTTAAAGCCGTTGCAGTAGATAGCGAAGGCGATAGCGCTGTTGCAACAATGATGTTAACCGTTGCCTCAAATGCTCCCGTAATATCCTTTCCTCAAGAGAATTTGGAAGTCGATGAAGGGTTTGAAAAACTCAGTCTCAACATTAGTGCAGAAAGCGCTGTTGAAGGGCGTACTATAGAGTCGGTGTCTCTTTATATTGATGGCGAGCTGGTAAGAACAGATACATCTCTTCCTTATCTATTCGGTCATGCGTCAAAACCTCATGAAACGGGCGCTATGGGATGGCTTGACACCCATTCACCGAATCCTTCGCCGCTGACCGCAGGTACTTATGAGTTCACCGCTATTGCTGTCGATAGTGAAGGCGAGGAGTCTACAGCATCGATGCAGCTAGTAGTGAAAGGAGAGCCTGAGCCACCAGTTGTTACATGGCCTAATTCAACCGTAACTGTCTATGAAGGTTATGAGAAATTAGCAATTACTATCGATGCAGAATCACCTGTCGAAGGCCGTGATATACAGTCAGTGACTCTCTATAGAAATGGTGAGCTGGTAAGGGTAGATACTCGCCCAATTTGGAACTTCGGACACTCGTTCGCTCCCTATGAATTTGGTGCCATGGGTTGGTTGGACCGTCATGAACCAAACCCCTCGCCTTTAGGTGTAGGCACTCACACGTTTACTGCTGTCGCGAAAGATAGCGCGGGTCTTGAGGGTGAAAGCGATATGACACTAGTTGTTCTTAGCTTACCAGGGCCTTCAGTAATGATAAACGAAAGCGATATCTCACTGCTTACTGAATATCAAAATCTTTCCATAACGGCAGACGCCTCTACGGCGAATGACGATGTTTCTCTAGTTAGCTTAGCACTTTACATTGATGACCAATTGGTAAGAGAAATCTATGAACCTCCATTTGAGTGGGGAGCCGATGCTTATTCAAATGAATTGCTTGAACTGTCGGAAGGTTCGCATTTAGCACGCGTTGTTGCTACCGATTCGAACAACAAGCAGTCTGAATCAAGCGTTTTTATTAATATTGATTTGCTCGGTGACCTTAACAATGACTCCGTTGTAGATAATAGAGATATTCGACTCTTTACGGCTGCGATGCGCAATGGACAAGAAATGAATATTCGTTATGACTTCAACAATGATGGCGTTGTAAATAACAGAGATACTCGCGGTCTCGTTCGCCGCTGTACCTATTCACGCTGCGGCTCAAATTAGGAGTAAAAAATGAAGATAGCTAATTTAATTCTTATCTTTGGTCTAGTGATGTCTTTTTCTTCGAAAGCATCACTAATTACCTTTTCAAATGATTCGTCGTCCTACCTAAATGGAGACATCATTGAAATAGAGGTATTCATAAACAACGCAAACCCAGAAATAGACTTCCTTGAAGTTATATGGGATTTCGATGCTAGTCTTTTCGAATTCGATGTGCTTTCCGTCACAGACAGTGTGTTTGATAACTCTTATTTTGACGATGCTTATGCCGTCGGCAATGAGTTAATATTCCAGCTTGGGTTATTAGCTAATTGGGATAGTGTTCTCGGTACGTCGTTTAAACTGGGAACGTTTAGCTTTGTTGCGTTAGAAGACGGTGTGTTATCGCCTGAACTGGCGCTGATTGAGATGTTTGCGCAAAACCTTGACGGAGACGACATAAACGCAACATCGGTATCTGCACCATCAACTCTGGCAATCCTATGTATTGCGGGGATGGT
>Ga0209652_1003109_pt1 | contig 12422 bp, 11 predicted proteins | sample SaaInl74LU_5_DNA_FD_184641 | JGI IMG/M metagenome (GOLD analysis project Ga0209652, IMG submission 184641) | Marine microbial communities from expanding oxygen minimum zones in the Saanich Inlet - ESP_74LU_5_DNA (SPAdes) (version 2) | ecosystem: Environmental > Aquatic > Marine > Intertidal zone...
AAAGCGGGCAAGGTACCAACCAATGCATAAACAAGTCAAAAGATCGAAGATGCGATTCAAGAAGGGATCAACAACTGAACCTCGAAGAAGGGATTCAACTCAATCTCAACTCCTCAACTCCTCACTTGACGGCGCCAAAAATTTTAAATTGGGGTCACGAGATACAATGCTAGGGGTATCCAGAGATGGTATCGCAATGCATCAAGAGGGCAGACGCAAGTTGTTGCACGCATCGTGCAGTCCCTTTTCTCCAGTCGCGTCCTCAGACGCATGACGTCTTGACTCGACTCACTTCGATGTCATTCGTCCTCAATTTTTGAATTGATGCATTTTTTGCATTCCTCGTGCCTCGTGCATTAAAATATCCATTCAATTCTCTCTAATCACACCAACTCAAACCTCCTCAAAGCCAGCCACGCTGCTTTGCATCAACATGAAATTCAACCTCTCGTTAGTGACAGTGTGCCTCGCAAAATCTGTGGCAGCTTTTTCAGCACTTCCTCCTGGCGTTGTGAACTTGTCCTCTTCCGCTCAACGAGATGTGTTTACGATGGCCGACTGGGCTGCGTCGTTTGGCGTGCAGCAAGCAGAAGGATTGCAACTCACCAGCTATGATGGACAAGACTATTTTGCTGCTACTCAACAAGACATTCCAGCAGGTACTTGTGTGATGTACGTTCCAAGCGACGTTGTGTTATCAAGTTCGCAAGCAGCACAAGAATTCGGTGGTGCTCTTGGTGATGCAGAAAATCAACTATCAATGGCTGGATTGCAAGAGAAGATCCCCCTATTCCGGTTGTTCATGAAAATTTTAGTTGAATATGGAAAGGGAGAGGCTAGTCCTTGGTACACGTGGTTGAACTCTCTGCCTCGCATATACAACACTGGAGCGTCGATGACGTATGCTTGCTTTGACTGTCTTCCTCCCTATGCAGCGTGGCTTGCACTCACAGAAAGACAAAACTTTGTGAATTTTCAAAAGGCTTCAAAGTACGCACCTATGAATGAGGAAATCGTGAGCAATGTGACTATACTAAAGTGGGCATACAACGTAGCACTGACTAGATCTATTGATTGGTACGGAGAACGATACATTGCCCCAATGGGAGACATGTTCAACCATTCAACTGAAACTGAGGCTGAGATTAGTTATGATGAAAATGGAAACTGTATGGTGTATGCGACTACTGATGTATATGCAGGGAGCCCATTACGAGTAAGCTATGGAGATCCCACTAACCCAACTCCTCTGTTTGCTTCCTATGGATTTTTAGACGAAACTTCACCAGCAACATTTTGTAAGGTTATGCACATGAAAGATGAAATGGAGGAGCTTGGGTATACATTTGCAGACTTGCTCTTCTACAAGGACACAGGTGACATTTCTCCGCAGGTTTATGATGTTGCACTTTATTACGTGCTAAAAAAGAGCGACCCAAGTCTTGCAGATGGATTCTACCAGACAATGATGAGTGGCGACGAGGCCGCCAAGAGTCAATACCACGAACAATACTGGCAGTACACTAAAGAAGAAATGCAAAAGCATGTAGATGGTACGCTTAGAGACCTTGACAAGTGGTCTACAAAGGCGAATGGTTATGATCTGAACACCCACCCCAGAGTACCATTGATTCTGGCACAGTGAGTATTATTTGCTGAATTGACATGAACGCTTCTTCACTTTGATCATTTTGCTAACAAGAACACATATTTAATCTTTGCAGCAATGAGTTTGTCAAGGAGACATTCCTCAACGTCAAAAACAACTTGGACTACATGTAAGCAAGCTCTTTCTCTTGGAAGCAAGGTAGGAAAGTGAACATGAATGTTAGGACAAGCTAGGGAACAGTAGAAATGCTCCAATCTGCACACAAGATAGAGGTAACTAATATAAACTATTGTAGCAATTGATTCACTACAATATCCAAAAGACAGTACAACATATTTGATGGAAACTGGCTCTCGCTGTGGATGCTGAAGAGTTCATCTAAAGAAGACTCCCAGTATCACCGTGGGTACTCCTACGAAAAAATCTAACGTGCTCCATGATGAAAATGACCGAAGCTACAAGCTGCGCGTTGTAAAGAGGCTAATCCAGTACTAAACACAGCATTGTTTGCAGGCACAAGATCTACTTCGTTCTTCTCAATTAAAATATCAGCAGACGCTACCGCAGCATCACCAAAAAATGAGCGAGGGCACATCATCAGCGGGAGCGTCCGCCGCTGGCAAAAAAGCCGGCGGTACACTGGCCCCACTTGCAAAATATAAGCTCGTCTTCCTCGGCGATCAATCTGTTGGCAAAACTTCGATAATTACAAGATTTATGTACGATAATTTTGACAGACATTACCAGGCAACCATTGGTATTGATTTTCTTTCCAAAACGATGTATCTAGAAGACCGCACCGTTCGGCTGCAGCTTTGGGACACGGCTGGGCAGGAACGTTTCCGCTCTCTTATTCCCTCCTATATTCGCGATTCTAGTGTGGCAGTAGTTGTTTATGATGTTACCAACAGAGCGTCATTCCTTAACACATCAAAATGGGTCGAAGACGTTCGTGCCGAGCGGGGGAATGATGTTGTCATTTGTCTTGTGGGGAACAAAACTGATCTTGGTAATGATAAGCGTCAAGTTTCAACAGAAGAGGGTGAGGAGAAAGCCACGAAAGATGGTCTGCTTTTCATGGAGTGTAGTGCCAAGGCGGGGTACAATGTAAAAAGTTTGTTTCGAAAGTTGGCTACTAGTTTGCCAGGAAGTCCGGACGCAGCTAATGGGGGCGCAGCTGGAGCTGGGGCTGGGGCGAGCGGATCCAATGTCATTGATATTAAATTGTCGCAAGCACCTGCAAACTTGGACGAAAGCAGCAGTTGTGGATGTTAATATTCAGCGTTTATTTGTATCTAAAGTTTTGAGAATTAGCCTACAATAATGGAAAGGAGTGGAAGTAGCTTGCGGTGTGATGAAAAGAAGTTGTGTGGGCTTTACGTGGCTGGCATCATTACTGCAATAAACTTTCCGTGGAGTTCAAAAGGGTGGAATAGGAGAAAAATCTGTGCACCTAAAGGCTCTAAAAGTAATAGGCGGGCCCAATCTGCACATTAATTATCTATGTTAGAATCACGAAGTGGTTTGTCTTGTGAATGATTTTATTTTATGTTGCACCTCTTCTATATAGTATGGTCGCGTCTGATCTGTGGTAGTTTCCATTAAGCTGACATTTCGTGAGGCTCACAAATCTTGTCAATTTTTGAGTAGCACCTCAAAAACTGGAGCGAAGAGATAATATTATGTCAGTTTAGATAAGTAGAGCGCAGCGATAAATAGCAATACAATGAGGGACTTACTTCAGCGTCATATTGTGGGAACTGGGAGACTAGATATTCAGCACGCATGTTTCGTTGCCAATTGAAGTAGGGTCGAACCCCAAGATTCTGTAGCTGGGAACGTGCAAATTGCATACAAAGGAGGAAGAAGGATATTTGACCTAAAATTGGCTCCATCCATCCCCAACTTGCAGACCCGACCTCTAGCATTGTCTCAAGATCTTCCAGCGGAGGCATTTCTGCAGTCACAAATTTGTCATTGAACCAGTTGACCGTACTGAGATCGAACACCAGTGGCACACTTAGTATTCCTCCAGTGAAGGCCGCTCCAAATCCCGTGTAGAATGGAAGAGCATATATTTGCATTCCTCTGCGGTTTGTTTCGGCAATCTTCTTGAATATCTTCATCGCATCGTCGTATTCAATCTGATCAACCACCATAATGTCTCTCACAATGCATTCACGACACGCTTCTGGGATCTGCATCTCCGCAAATTGCAGAATTTGTTCGTTTGTCATGGATGCAAATGTTTTAGGGAGAGCTTTAGCATATTGCAATGTAGGCTTGCCATCTTTAAAACTATCTGGTGGGGTTGGCACATTAGTAAATGACCTAGGGACATTGAAATTATGTTTGGTTGCTGCCTTCCTTGCAATGGAAGATGTCTTGGAGAGCAACGCTCGAGATGTGTGGAGGAGACTCTGTGTGAAAAAAATCGATACATGAGATGATGTGTGCACAAAAGCAAGAGACGTGCCGAAAACAAATGTAAACTCACCATTTTTTCACTGAGGTGCAGATGATATGTATGATAAAAGGAGTGTAGATATTGTCGCAGATAATTTATTTAATGAGCATGAGTGGCAAAGACAAAGGTAAGTCCTGCAATAAGCAAAGGAAAAGCAAGAACAAACACGCCAGATCTGCCTTGCAAGATCAGAAAAATGATTTTGGCGACAGCACCAGGCGAACTGGTTGAAGTATCTATGGCGCAGTAGCGACACTTCGTCATGGAAAAAATGAAAGAGCCGTAGAGATAAAAATCCAGCAACACACAACACACAACCACAAACTCCACAAAGCATCGTTGGTTGTCCATGATAAGAATGATGATCCTCTGCCTTCTTCTTGCCAGCAGCATAACGCATGTTTTGGCGTTCAGCCCTAATCTGAATCAAGCGCAGTCATATTCTCCTCATTTGGGAGCGAGGCTTGTAACTGGGCGGCTATCAACGAAACTAAACAATGATACCGACGAAACAAGAAGATCCATTCTATCTCAAACTCTTCTATCTACCTCATTGTTGATACCATCTTTTGCAAACGCTGCATCAGTTCCAGTTCAACGTGCTGTAGGATCCGGAGAAAAACGATGCCGTGAAGAGGGCAATTGCCTTGAGACATTTGAGCTCGATGGTGCTGTTGGCTGGAATTGGGGAGGCACAGAACGATGTGACGCTTCGGACCCTAATTGCGGTCCCGACGGCAGGGTTAGGGAGGAACCTTTAGTTGGTAAACCGGTGCCTGACTTGGGTAGCTTCGAAATTACTCATGTAATCGATCTTACGTTGAACATCGGTTCTGGGAGCAATGCCTACATAGAGACACTCAAAATGGGTTTGTATGGCAATAACTGTCCTGAGCTTGTAAAAGAAATGGTTGATATGTGCGGAAAAGGTGGCCTTGTCACCAGCAAGAATCTGTTGCTTGGAGCCCCAGTTCGTATCGGTGGATATGGAGCATTGACTTACATTAAGCCAGATGAACGTTTGGAATTTGGGGTTGCCAGTCAAAAGGTTGCATACGCCAAATCTATCAGAAAAGCAAAGGCACCTGACGAGTTTGTGCCACAACCTCGACCCAGTGGAGAGCGGCTTGAACTTGCGAGATCCGAGTCATCGGCAAGACAACATGATGCAGCTGGGTTGATTTCAGTGCCCAAAGAGGGTATTGGATATGGTACATTCCTTTCTGGCAGCGATGATGAAGCATACAGCAACGCATTTCAAATTACTGCCGCAGCAGCGCCTGATATGGACAAGGCTGGTAGAAAGGTTATTGGGCAATTGCTAGATGCAAAATCAATGGATGCGCTGGCTCGCCTAGCTGGTTGTCCAACACGAAAGTTATTACCTACACAAACAGGCGGCTCTCCCTTATTTAAAATGGCTGTAGATGAAAGTGTAGTGATTGCAAAGTCAGATTTGGCACCAAAAGAATAGCTTTGTACAAACAGACTATGTGTAAACAGATGATGTATATATCTAACCATCACAAAGTTATAGTATTTACACATTACATCGCCGTCTTCAATCACACACAGTTCACGAAATTATTCGGAAGTCTTTCTTATCAATAACATCATCGTCGTTGTAATCCAATATGTCGAACAAGAACTCGATCTCTTTCTCCCTTATACTCTCAGGATCACTGGCGAATATCTTTTCTCTGAATGCTTCTCTCGTTATGGGCTTGGGATCAGACAACAACATTTCGAACGAAAGATCAAGCTAAGAAAAAGAAAAGTGAGCAACAAATATCTTGTAAGCAATAACGAGTACAATAGACAATTGTAACATAGACATCACACTTGTACTTACTGCGGGCATGTCACCAAGTGCCCTGTTCATGATTTCAATTTCATGCAGTTTTTCAATGGTTCTTTTCTTTGTTCTAGACCCATCGATGTATGAATAGCATGCTACTGTAAATGCAAAACCAACCATGCATGAGCTTGCCACGATGATGTTGAATATTCCATCTGCATCTTCCAAACCGTTTATCACATTCATACCAAAGAATCCCGCTACGGCTGTACCAAACCCCATAGAGATTGCCCCCATTGACAAATAGAGATTCATCCGAATCATCCTATTCCGATATGCATCCAATTGCAAAGCCATCATATCTTGTTTACTCTGGACTCTTTGTAGCAAGTACCCAATCTCCAGTAAAACTGACTTGAGTTGCCTTGCATACTCCTCTAACAACAATTCAACTTTCTCGTGCGATTCAACAGGTAATACTTCATTCCTTGCTTTTGCATTCGCTTTCTCAGTTAGAAGTAGACTTATCATATCCTCATCGTTGGAGAGAAGGTCTGTGATGCAATTCAACGCACCTTTGCAGTTCATTTCTGATGCATAATAATGAGTTGAAGCTCCATTCAAAGTACACATGATCCAAGAGTAATCGGACTTACCAAATCTTTGTAATGAATCCTTCACTGGAACTAGTTTGTGGAGTCCCGAAGGAGAAAACGCTTCATTCGCAGCACGGACCATGAGTGAGTTTACCTGCAATTGATAGAACACAATATCATATCAGCAACGATACAACTATTGCAACCTGGTTCAGATGCACTTTCATAACTTACAATTGGCTCGTATAGTCTGACACGGCGCAAGTACATTGTGCAAACTTCCCTAATAATCTCTTCAACCATGTTTAACTCAAAGTGATTTTCATTCTTCTTGTTTCCTTGAGCAGAGAATAGTATCTGCCCATCCCTAAACGTGAACCCGTTTTTGCAATGCAAGCTTTTGTTGATCCTCATTGCATGTTGCTGATTTGTTGGTCTATGAGCATCAAACAGTAGTGCCTTTTCCCTTGTTACAACTGCACGCAAGCATCCAAACGAGACTACTATTTCTGATCCACGTGGGAGGATAAACCAAGGATGGATCTTTACATTTGCTGAATAGTGACTCATTAACGACCTTTGTTTTCGGTAAGCAGCATCTCCAATACTTGTTAGTGATAGAGAGAAGAAGTCACGAGGATATGTCCCTGGTGCTTCCTCTAGAATCTCTTGGAGTTTCAGATTGTTCAATTTGACCCCCTCCTCTGAATTTGGAGTTATCAATGCCACTGCATACACATCATTGTTTATCATTGAAAAGTTACTACTGATATCTCCAGTGCCTAACTCAGTGTTATCAACATTGTCGCTGAAATATCGTGGATGAATATTATTATTGTACAGTTGTGTTCTTGTTATCGGCCGACAGTTGGAATCGGCAGTAGAGATCAAATTAGTATTGGATGGAAAGACACTCAATTGAGGGACTCTGCTATGGCCGCCGCTCCTCGCAAAGGTGCGAGCCAGTGCTCTCATTGATCTGGTGGTTTGCATTGCCATCGTGGTTCTTACTGCAAACGGCAGTCACTGCAAACGGCAGGCTGTCGGATTGACGTCGATCAGTGTATTTTCTTTTGATAGTGGGCTAATTATCAGTGTAGAAGTTATGCGTAGCTCCTTTTTGATTTGACACCAACAACCAAAATGGAACTCAGAGATTTGGAAATTGGCAGCGGTGCTACTTGCTTGGCGATAGACATCATTCATCATCCCTAACCCAGGCCGTATATTAGACAGGCGACGGCACCACTAACAGAAGACCTGTTTATTAATAATGCATGAGCCACTGTCAGAGCTAAAGGTAGCAGATTCTACCTTCCTCGCATTTGTGTGCTGCACTGATAACGTTGACACATATCTTGACGAAATAAAGAAACAACATCCCAAGGCGGCTCATATACCTTACGCTTCTTCATCATTGGCCAATGGAGGTGATCGTTGCGATGATGATGGTGAGCCAGATGTTGCGCGTATCGGTGATTCTCTGCTCAATGAGTTGAAACAGTACAAAAAGCAATTGCGGAGGCAGAGTACAATGAGAATTAGTGGTGGTCACCAAGGTAAAACTTTGTTGGATGTGGAAGAAGATGAACGAATGTCTTGTGGTGGATTACCTGTTGCCAATGCAGTCATTATTGTGCGATATTTTGGTACGCAGTTACTTGGCGTTACTTGTGGGAGATTGCAAGATCTATACCTCAGAGCAGCAAGGATTGCACTGCATAGACAACTACACGGACTAAGTAAGCCATTTGTGGAGGCATATCGGTTTGACAAAAATGACAATTGGAAAAATATCTACGGATTGGGAGCAGGCGATACCGAGCTCATTTTAAATGTGGTCCCTAACGGTGACAACGGTGATGACAAGAACAACTCTGAATCCATTGTTCAAAGGTTAATGAAGGAGTTGGAGTGGGAAGGGATGGTGGGGGCCAAAAATGAAATGCTACCACGGCTTCAGAATCTTCAAGCTGATCTTCCCATCGTAGGTGAAAATTCAACTGAATATCTCATTCCAATATATCGCTATCCGGGCAATTATTCTGGGACGGAGTGGCCTACACATCCTTGGTCTCCAACAACACATGCTATCAAAGAATGCGTGGAAAAGGCATTGCAGCCACTGTACGATCAAAAAATGAACCACTGCGTATCAAACCTCTATCGTAATGGATCAGATCGAATTGATCATCACAGTGATAAAGACTTGGATTTGAATAGAAATGGCGTGATTGTTAGTGTATCATTGGGGTCCACACGTGTTATGGAACTTCGAGATCGCAAGAGTCCTGGTGACGTAGCGAGAATTGAGCTGCCAGAAGGATCAATGTTCGTTCTTGGTCCGTATACTAATGCAAGGTTCACACACGCTGTCCTCCCTGAATACGAAGTTGATTTCTTAGAGAAAAATGATGATACGAAGGAACCGAAATGTCGGACGGAAGATGGAGGTAGAATTTCCTTGACGTTACGAGATGTTCGAACATTCCTTGATGTCAAGACACAACGATTATTTGGACAGGGCATTTCATCTTCGTGTGATAGTCCACAACTAACTGAAGAAGAACTGCATCAAGCAACTGTGGCGATGCGGAGACAAGATGCTGCAGATAGGAACGGAGCTGCGGCAGTTGCAGCTGCAATTGGCGTAGGTGCAGGTTTTGCATCTTCCGATAGTACAAAAGCAAAGAGCAGTAGTGACATAGTGGAACTGATTAGAACTGCTGTCATTCCAACAATATCTGCGGTAGCATCCTATTGTTATTTGAGACACCTCAAAAATAGAATACGCCAGCACCGAGATGAAATGGAAGCAAGGGACTTCTTTTCGAAAAAGTCAGCGAGTGGAAATAAGTACAACTAAATCTGAGACGTTAAGAAAACTATTGTGTTGCCAAAGCACGCTGCTTCACATCAACATTGGGCTGTTCATTAGCAACCTCATCAATGTCTTCGTTCTCGTACAGTGAATCCATGAGCTTGGCCAGTGCAATGATGCTTCCTGTTTGCTGCAAATACGAAACCAGGTCAATAGGAGGCTGGCCGCTGCTAACTTCAACCTCATCTTGCACTGCATCGCCGCCATCCATTCCATAATCAGTATCATCATCAATTGAGCCTCTGCTAGATGACATGGCCTTTCCGGATTCGTTACTGTTACTTCCAGACTTTCCATCCTCATCCTTCGTTTTGGCACTCTTTGAAGAAGGAGCACTTCTTGGGTTGCTCGGCTTGGCTGCTGCTTGTTGTTGCGTTTCCAAACGCTTCTTTTCTTTCTTGGCTTTCTCCTTTTCCTTTTTCTTGGCCTTCTTACTCTTCTTTGCATTCTTCTTGGCTTCCTGCTTATCTTCGTCTTCCGCCCAGAGTTCTTCTTGGTATGACAGGTGGTACACGGCGCAGTTGCAGTGACGGCACACGTGACACTTACACTCGCTACACCAGTGTGTTTCCAAGAGTCTGGCTGAATAGTACTTTTCACACAAGGCACAGGCAACAATGTGTGTTCCCCATACTCGCTTCGCACGCTTTAATACTGCGCTGCTATGATGCGGACTTTTGATCACACTTTGAATAAGTTCTGCACACTTGACGATAGTTTGGTGACCACTTCCTTCTTCGCCACTTTCAGCCTCGTTAGAATCTCTGTTGCCTTCCATCTGCAATACCCTCTCTAGACCTTCCAAGGCCATCATCACCATACTTGCTTCCGTAAGGAGAACTCCAAGAACACTCACACAACCCTCATTGATCAGAATATCGATTTGCTCGTCATTTCCACAGCTTGTTGCATTTAACACTACCCAACAAGCTTCACTTCGCACCTCCTTATCAGTATTCTCATTATTGACAAGATTCACAAGTGGGGGGATTGCTCCCGAGTCAATAACAGCTTGGATTTGACTAGGCGTCCCAGCGGCAATATTACTCAAAGTCCAACAGGCCTCCTTTTGTATCTCGCGGTGCTCGTGGTCAATCAATTCACGAAGACGTGGTACTGCGTCGTATTCCAAAACAACCTCGGTGTAGTCCACCACGGGCATTGCACCCCGTCCTGACGAATCGTTATCGGGTGCCGTGCACTCGGCACAGACACAATTACCAATAGTCCTAAGTGCAGGTTTGGCAACCTTTGGACTGGGATGCAATAACAACTCAATCAGACGTGGAATAATACCATTTTGGGGTGCAGCAGGAGGCAATGTATTCGACGTCCAATCCGTTTCATAAATAACAGCAGCGATATGATACGCAGGTCCATCACATAAATGAGAGAGTGCCCAACACGTAAATCCTAAAATCTCTTCGTCATCCTCCACCTGCAACATACGTCTCAATGTAGTTAATAATGATAGGATGTCAATATCTTCCGCATCTGGATATTTTCGCTTGGGAGCAGAACCACTGCTACTGCTATCGTTGGAGGAGTTGGAGTATCGACCTTCCACCATGCTCGATAGACACCATGCACCAATACGCTGCAGTGGTAAATTCTGTGTATCAGATTCCAAAATTTTCAGTAGGGGAGGCATTACACCTGCAGCGAGGATTGCATCTCTCGCAGACACTGATGAGGATGATGATTTCTCCTTGTGATTCGAAGAATCATCATCCAAATCTGCTGCTGCAGATGCTGCCGGCATTGATACCGACACATCCGCAGAATTCGAATTAGCGTTCGCACCCGATGTCGAAGATTTCATTGCCTTTGTAACCTCTGCTGCCGCTGCCGTGGCTGCTGAATTATTATTCGAGCGTGAAGAAGACGAAGAAGAATTATTATTGTTTGCTTTAGAGGGACAATTTATTCCACTCGATGACAGACTTCCCACAATCCAAATCAAATGTTCATGTGCCGACGTGAGTAGCGGCGAAGATAATAAGGAAACTAGCATTTGCATGGCATCCGGTTGTTGCATAAGCCGCTTCTGGCAGGATGGGTGCATTGGTTTGTGAGGATTTGATACATGATAGGTTGATGTTGTTGCCGAATCTCCATCATTGGAAGTGGTTGTTGTTGTTGTGGAGGATGGTTTATCCGTACGAAGGTCCCATTCAGACCACAACGCTAACGCTTTCAATACCTCCACTGTCACTTCACCACCACTACCACCATCCTTCTTTTGTAATTGTCGAATTCGCTTACTAGTGAGTGGAAGATGTCGGTCTAATGAGGAAGGGAGATCGATGTTGTCTATCCGTTCATCATCTTGGCGTAGCCAGCCGAGTAATAGTGGTATCCAATATCGTGATTGTTTTTGTAATGTTGGTAAGAGCAGCTCGTTGGCGTATTTGTTGTTATCCGTTCCTTCCAATAAATTTGAGGATAGAATCTATTATTGTTTGTTGCGTATTATTTGGTTCGGTTAATGTTCGTTTTTGTGTGCATTGCAATCAAAAGTGAGTTATGCAAATGAAATATCATACTAGCATTCTCGCTCCGACCATGCAAATACTTACCGCAGTCAATTTCCTAGTAGTATCCAACCTCCACGAAGAGGAAGTAGACTCCGCATCATCGGTCACTGTCGGTGGGGGTGGATACGTTGCTGTCGTTGTCGTTGGGGCGGGGGCAGCAGTATTATTATTCGTTCCTCCCAACATTGAGATTGCATCCTCTCCACTCATTCGTAGTGCTGATTCCAAAAGACCATTTAACTCGCTTAACGATGCGAGTGATTCTTGTTGGCTGATCATTGGGGTGTTGTTAGGGTTGCCTTCCCCGGGAGGGAGGGGCCGATTGCTACGGCCGAAGACCATTTTTGGGCAGATTGAGCTAGTTTAAATTTAAAATTTATTCGAAATGGTCAGACTCTGATTCTACTGAGCTTTGTCCTCTGAGCAGACTGCCATGGAATAACAACGACATCTACCACGGCTGACTGTGATACTGTCATCGAAGTTCCTCGAGGATGCATGCAGCACCTTTTTTGCACCTCCATTCACCTCTCT
>Ga0209652_1003113_pt1 | contig 12406 bp, 12 predicted proteins | sample SaaInl74LU_5_DNA_FD_184641 | JGI IMG/M metagenome (GOLD analysis project Ga0209652, IMG submission 184641) | Marine microbial communities from expanding oxygen minimum zones in the Saanich Inlet - ESP_74LU_5_DNA (SPAdes) (version 2) | ecosystem: Environmental > Aquatic > Marine > Intertidal zone...
GACTTTGAGGAGATGTTGTTCTCCGTCGATTAGTTCGCCAGTCCTGTGAAAATGTTGCTTTACTCGAGCCGTTGCTTTGAAATTTGGGCGATCTACTGCTGCCACGGTGATTAGTGGCACGAGCAGGAGGGATAGGAGGCGACCGGTGTAAGATATCATGGTTTTGGTTGTTAAACTAGCCCGAGGATCCAATCACCGTGGTTGCTTTTGTTGTGGCTGGTCAAAAAAATGAGATGTTGGATTTGGAAATTCGAAGTGCAAAAAATTCAGTCACGGATCGCAGACTCAGACACGAAGAAGGAGATAGAGGTAGGAGAAGCCAGAAGAGAGGAGATAAATTCTGGAGAAGATAGCTTGGATCTCTGGGTCTCTTGCTTTGACTGAATGAAGCCATAGAAAAGATGAAGCGCTGGTCAAGATCGACAACTAACGGGTGAATAGTGCTATCATGTCTTCTCCATCTGCCAATGCGGACATTGGCATCCTCGCCCAACAGCCACCACGCGATGACGGCTCACCTACGCTCCTCGAAGGGCCGGATATTATGACCTCCCGGAGAGACGTTTACGAATCAATTTCAAATGAGTATGGTACCACCCACTGCGGTAATTGCTGCTACGCGGATATTGCCGATGGATCCACGGTATCGCCTGCTCTGCCGTCAACTGTTGGCCTGCGCATTAGTGGAGTAGGGAATGTTCCATTACCGATTCTTGGTCATCAAGCAAACAAGATCAAATCAATGTCCACGACGACGAATGGTGGTGGACCTGTCTTTGAGATTGAGGCCGACGAAATCAAGATTCAAAATCCACAATGGGAGGCATCGCTCGAAAAATTGGTAGAGACTGTAGCGTACAAGCTGGGTGTCTTGCCATCCTATTTATCTGCGGAGCTTGATAAGCTGGTGTATGTGGAGAAGGGAGGACAAATTGAGAGGGACAGTGATAATGAGGATGTTCTTGGCTCTCTCTTCATTCAGCTCCCATCTAAATTCAAAGGAGGGGAAATGACAGTCTACAATGCCAATTCTTCATTCAAATTTCCACTTGGTGCTAGGGGACATGCTACCTACAGTTGTTTCTTTGCGTGTCATTTTTCTGACTGTGAGTATGCGTTTGCTTCGCTTTCATCAGGATCTCGTGTGCTCCTACGGTATTCACTTCTGTACAATGAAGCCGGTGGCTTTCCCACCGCAAGCCAAATCAATGAATCGGTGTCTACTCTCAAGTGGTCATTGAGCGGCTTGCCCCCAGTCGATAGAATGATTGTTTATCCTCTGAAAAAAGAGTATCGAGTTCATGATCTTTTGAACACTGGCATCAATGGACTATCTCGTGTGCACCGAAAAAAGGCGGAAGCTCTCAAAGCAGCTGGAAGAGATTGGGAGCTACTCATTGTCACGGCTAAAATGGTCCATACTCACCACTACAGAGGTGGCTGCAGTGATGATTCATCGATCATTGACATTTTCGATGAGGCTGGCATCTGTGTAAGCAATGAAATGCAATGGTTGAAAGACGCAGTTGACTTTGAAAGCTTTGTTAACGAGGGCATGATGCTGGGAGTAGATAATGAATACGAGTGCATTTCAAACTGGGGCACATGCACGTCTTGTACTGGAGGCTATTACGAAGATACCAAGAAGACTTACATGGCCACTTTCTTAGTGTCCTATGATCCATCATTTGATACGGAGCTCAAATGCCTTGGAGGATGTGAAGGGGTGGCTGAAGTCTGTAAGACAATCGTCGACACCCGAGATTACATATTGCTAGATCGGCTGATCAAAGTAATTGAGGCAAAAGAGAAGAGCAAATTCGATAATTATTCTTGTCAGATCTTGCTACAAATGCTGACGGAATCGAGGTTACTTTCTCTCGGCAGAGTAAATCTTGTCAACAAGATTATTTCCGGCCTTTCTTCGTCTCATGAGCCAAACGAGGCGCTCTATGATACCATTCTTGACGCTGTTGACAAATTTGGACACGAAGAGCTTCGTGAGGCAATTCAAAAGCTCTTTGGGGACGCCAGACGCAAGGAGGGCAGAGATGTTTCTGTCTTTCTCAGTAGGATGGACTTTGCATTGAAGTTGAACAAACGCATCAAAGATAGTCCGAGTTATCTCGAGGATGCTATCATCGATTTGGCTCGACATGGTAATAAGAAATCTGTATCTGACAGCGGTGCCGTTGTGAAAACAATCATGGGCATGATTGCCAGTCACAATGATACCAACTTGTTACCTATGATCGAAGCAGTTCTAGGCTTTTTGCACACGGTCGGTGTCAATTCTGTCAGGTTAACGTTACTACTGAACCGAGCGCTACTTTTGGGAAGGTTGCTCTCAACAAACAAGTTTGGCTCCCTCGAAGTGCCACTGAACGACTTTGCTGCAGATTTCACCAAAGGGTTGGAGCAAATTTATCATGATGCATCGCAAGCAAAATTGAAAGAAAACGATGAATTATTCGTGCAAGCAATCATGTTTTCCATGGATTTCGGGACGCAAAGTGTCTGGAATAAACTTGGTTGCTGGGCAATCAGGACTCAAGAACTCTTCTCTGCTTTCATTAGTGCCATTATGAACGTGAGAGGACATGGATTACTTCGAGACGTCCTCAACAAGTGCCTCATTCAGTATTCTATCACTGCAGTGCACACTCGGATCAATTGTTGGACAGTGAGGAACAGCGTGAATGACCCACAGATCCTCCCTACACCATCCCTTCATGTGCAGAAGATATTAGCAATATACCCTAACGTGGTTCGCACGGGAGACAAGGTGAAGAGGCTACCTCTTCATTACGCAACAGCTGCTAGCAATGCATCTTTTGAAGTTGTCATGGAAGTTTTTGAAGCGTATAAGGATGGAGCATCTATTAGCGATCCAGTGACTGGGTTATTCCCATTTCAACTTGCGGCGAGCAATGACAACGTGGAGGCTTCATTTAGTCTCCTCCTTGCTAACCCAAACCTCGTGTTTGGTGGCAGCAAAGTCATTGAGAAAAAGAGAAAGCGTAGCACCGGAGAGGCATGAGTGGCATTCCACATAAGATACTAATTTCATCTACCATATTACACAATATTATGAGTTTATGTAATGTAATGACAAAAGGAGCACTAAGCGAGGAGAAGAACTTTGTCTCTTCAGTAACGCTTTAAAAACCGCTACGACACACATTTTTACAAAAAAAAATGACTCGACCTCCGACCATCGACATCGACGACCACCACCGCACCGCACCACCATGACGTGTTTAACTGGTAACAAAGTGTAACGCTCGTGCAACCATACCCATCAACAACGCTCCATTGTGAAGTCATATTAAGACGCAGGTGGTGTAACAATATAGCTCCAACTTACTCTGGTGAACAGTCTTCTAAGCCCTACAACTCGAAGATCTACAGTTTCATCATGAAGGCATTTACCTGGTTGCTATTGGTTGTTCCATCCATCCTCTCGGCATCTTCATTCAGTTTCTCCCCTCAACCTGCATCCAAAAAGATAGCGACGACAGCAACAGACCTTAGCAACATCCCCGTAGTCATATGCCCTGGCTTTGGCAACGATGCTATTGACTACCTCAACCCACTCGACCAAGGCGAAGAGTACGGCTTCGTCAATGCACTTATCAAACGTGGATTCAACCCAGATTTGATAACAGTACTACCTCTGAAGCGATATGAATGGATAAGAGTAGCCGGAGGATTATTCGATATCCCTAATTTTTATACCATGACATGCACTCCGGAAGGATTGGGGTATGGTTGGTACATCAAGAGATTGAGGCGAACAATTGAGGAAGTGCATCAAAAGAGTGGTGGGGAGAGATGTTTGTTGGTCGGACACTCTGCAGGCGGGTGGCTGGCAAGAGCTTGTTTGGGAGATGGGAGCTGGAATGTGGAACAACTCAACAGTAATGATGTGGAAATAAGTGAGGGCAACACTGCACGAGCAGCAGATCGTGTCCGTGCACTTATTACAATGGGGGCGGTTCATAAACAACCGGAGAAAGAATTTGAAGCAACATGCGTTACTCGTGGTGCATTGAAATACTTAAATTCAGAGTATCCGGGTGCCTTTCTTGCCAATGAGGGGATTTCGTATGTGTCTGTGGGTGGAGATGCTATTGTTGGGAAGGAGAAGCAACAACAAAAAGCAGTGGCAGATGATGATGTAGAGAAGATCGGATCTGAGCAAGTGAATACGGTGTACAAAGATCGAGGAGAAGGGTCAGCATCGTCTGTGGCATACACATCCTACGCAGCTGTTAGCGGTATCGGGGAACTGACGGGAGATGGTGTTGTCCCTCTTGAATGGACTCTGCTAGAAGGATCGAAAACAATTGTATTGGATGGAGTGTTGCACTCAATAAATGAAGCTGGTACCACATTACCCACTGACAAGTGGTATGGAGCAGATGCTCAGGTGGATCGTTGGTTGCCAGAGGCACTGAAAGAGGCTGGGATTAGAGTCGATGGCAACAAGAATGACCAGCAATCAAATATTTTTGATTCTATTCAGAAGATGTTATCATTTGAAGATTAGTTAATATATCGTAATTTTAATTATCTAAGCAGTTCCAGTTTGAACTTCAACTGCCGCACTTTCACTGAAACTTAGTTGGTCTATCTCGTTTGAGATGGACTCTACCTTCACCGAACTTCCCCATTTCTTGTAACAAGTCCTTGCCTGATCAAAGAACTTCCTCGCCTGCTCAAGATCACCATTCCGTTGACAGTGAAAGGCTGCCAACTCGCATGCCAACCCTTGTTCATGGAAAAACTTAGAAGAACGTGCTGACATAATAGCAGCCCCGTAAGAATTTCTTGCTTCTTTATTGTAGCCTTGAAAAGAATATTTTTCGGCTACAAGCAAGTTGACTTTGTTTCTATAATTCCATCTCGACAGTTCTTCGGCTTCCGTGAGCGCACTGTGAGCAATTTTGTAAACCTGTGCGCACCTCTTGGTGAACTTCCCCTTTCTCAGCAAAACGAACGAATTCAAGCCATGATAGAAAAGAGTTACAAGACGATGATGTTTACCACTATCCTTTGTTTCCAGCAGCTTCTCCGAATAATGATAACACCGATCGTGATATCCCAACCAAAAGGATTGCAATACTTTGTGGAAGCTTAATGTGTCGGATTGGCGATTAAGGTAGATAACGTCGTTCGCTACTTCCTTTTCTCCGTTTTCAGCAGTAGTAGTAAGGCTTGTATTTTCTCCATTGTCAATCAGAGCAGAAATTGTTTCTCTGTACACCAACATATAACTCCTTGACAAAGTGTTGCCATGGTTACCTATGAGCGCGAGATATTTGTCAGTTTCACGTAAAAGTTCTGGGAGGTTAGCACCTGCTAAGATAGAATATCTAATTTCTCCATTTGCATTGAGGAAGGCGAACACAGTGTCACCACTGGTAATTCCAAATCCATACCCCTAACAATCAAAGACAAAAGTAAGTTGGTGCTGTAGTCAAAAATCACTCTTGATAAAATGGATATTGACTCACCTTACGAGCACGTTCAGCACAATTTTGGACTGGATCTGAGTGCTGAAGAACGTAGCTATACGCATGATTTACACACGACTTCAGCTCAGAGTATTCAAAATGACTTTGTAGCATTGCCATTCCAAGGGCCCCAATTTTATACCCAAGCTGCACGTATACTTTTGGTAGCGCTGTGACATTGCACAGAACAATAGAAATACCGACCAATCCAATCAATGAATATTTGCACAAGCCATTTTCCATTGTAAGCTGTATAGACCTGAGATTGAGATAAGGAAGAAGCTACAAATAAATCAAAAGGTTAGATACAAGTGCTGATTTCTCGATACCTCAAAACAGACAAATTACTCACCTCAGGCTTTGAAAAGTAGGATACTGTTCCCATCAAACCGATGAACCTCATCACCGTCTGTGAGTTTTCGTCGGCTTCTTTCAACTTCAGCAATTTCTCTTCTGATAATCCACTGATGATCATGATAGTCTCTTGGATCATCTTTTTGCTTTCCTCTGGTGTCACGTACTCTGGAACCTTCTCGCCGAGTTGAGCTAAGACATCCTGGCAAGTCATGTGGGCCTCCTCTCCCCGTTCTTGCGAATGAAGGAGATTCACATATAGATAGTATGCTTCCAGTTTGTCTTCCAAAGACGTCGCTTCTTTGAATATGACTTTTAGAGCCGCGTCTGATTTATCCATATAACCACTTGAACAAGCGACCTTGGCCGTAGCAATGTATAATTTAAGGCTGAGACGATAGCTGCTTTGCCAGTGATCTTCGGGAAGCAGCTGCAATGATACGCTCAAGTATGCAGATGCTGTGTTATTATCAGATCTGCTCATCGCAGCTAGGGCTGCCATATGATTGAGAGATGCTACTTCAAGACGCATAGAAGAACTACTTTGCCTCAATGCGTCAAGATTATGGTTGATTTGATCAGCGATGGTAATAACTGTATTGTCATCTAGGCCGTCTCCCTTGGAGATGCCATTTCTTAGAGCTTCTCCAAGCATGCAATGAAAACTAAAGGCGTTGCAATTTGCATAAAAGGATGAGACACAGAAACGTATTTAAGAAAGAATGGTGTCATTTACTGATCGATAGGGCACTCACTCGTCTTTTGCATCGTCGGGAATGAGACTGTACGCCGCCTCCCTGACTTTGTCATGAACAAAAACGTAACACAGAGGCTCCCCAACCCTCGATACGAACCCGTCTGATATTGCCTCTTCTACGCCAGAGAGGATATCGACAAACTGAGACGTCGTATTAAGGTATGTTATGATTTTTTCGTTGACCTCATTTCCAAATGAAGAGAGAACTTTCAGAGCCATCTGAACTTCCATTCTCATCCTACTCATTTTGTTTGCAAGAAGAAACAGCACGTTGTTAGTTATTTTCTCCAATCTGATCAGATCCTCGTCCCACTCCCATCGTTCTAAGCCCATGCTGTACTGAAGTAGACCGCGATCTACCAATGAACGCAAAAACTCAAGGAAGAAGAATGGGTCTGGGAGTTAAGAAAGCACATGATGCATGTAAATGAGAAGTTAGAGATAATATCGTCAAACAAGCATCATGGCACGAGCTTGCTACTTACTCCCTTCAGTCTTTTCGTGTATGATTGACGACAAGCCTCGAGTGACTCGAGGGAAAAGGCATAGTGCATCAGATACGAGAGTATTTAAGTCTTCACACTTCACACCATCTAATATCAATTTTTTTACCGAACATTGTTTGCTTGCTTCTAGCTCCTTCATGAGGCGAAACACGGCATGATTAGGCGATACCTCATTGCTTCTGTAGCTGCCGACGAACAAGCAGTTACTTGCCCCTGATGCATTATCACAGAGGATGTGTTGGATGACTTTCAGTGTCATACTATTGGACCACTATGTAAACGATAGTAAATGCAAAATAAATGGAAGCAATGCAATCTTTGTCAACTCCACATACATGTTCACAGCCAAATAGTGTATGCATTTCACAACTACTTACCTGCAAATCGTCGAGAAATATCATGACCGGATGGGATTTGCTCGACACTGCTCTAATGAAATGCTGAAGGATGAAGCATACGCTCTGGAGATTCATTCGTGTGCCGTCTTGCACAGGAATTCGCTGCCCAAATTTCGTAGAGGGACGCACGAGGCCATCTACTTTAGGAAGCAGTCTCCTCAACAGGGACAAATCCACGCCAAACGTTTCGGTGAGCCGGTCGACAATAATTTGCAGATCCTGAGGGGTAGTTCTACTTTGGATCAAAACACACAGTCTATCGAACGCAAATATCAATTCTAGCAGAGGCCCCCCTCTAGACAATTGATCGAATTTCTGTGCGAGCACATACCCACCCGATGAATTAACACTTGCCATTACGCTCTCCACGAGACTAGTCTTTCCAGATCCAGAGAAGCCCCCAACGAAGAGTGCCACACTTTCGCCTGCACACACTGTGCTGAATGCATCCCTTATGAGCGAGACCTCATGGTCCCGGCCATAAAGTTTATTCTTTTGCAGCCGAAGTTGTAGCTGTCCGTCCTCAGGTGCGTTCGATGTAAATAAGAATTTGTTGGGTTGACGCAGGAGAAGATGCAGATCAACGCTCCCCTCTTTCAAAGAGGAGTAAGTGTTACGAGGACTGGGCAAGTTGCCTTCTGCAAAGTTTTGCACAAGCGTACAAATATTTGGTGGAGATCCCAATTCACGTAATGTAGAATATGTCAATCGAAGCCCCCCCTTTTCAGTCTTAACTCCACCATGATCCAACAGAGTGGGCTCTTTCCCTTCCAACTTATTCTCGAGGAAAGGATCCAAATTAGAGTATATCTGATATAATAGAATACCAAACAGGTGGCAAATTGTGCTTTCCTTTATTTGCTCAAATCCCGAGTCACTGCTTCTAGGCAGGCATGACGAAATGCTCACCACCAAATTTCTCCCTGCGTCTTCTTTAGCATCACGAGATGATGACCTACCGAGATCTGATGGGTCAATGATGGTCAACGACAGCTTCTCTGAAATCATATCAACTCCCACAATATCCGCTGCAGAAGAGGGTAGATGTTGCCACTTCTTTGTCCGGACCACAAAATTATCGAGACTAATTTTATTGGCAGACAACGGAGCGATGGTGATCGCTTTCTGGAGCAATTCTGCAGCGGCATAGGCGACCGTAGTTTTTCGTATGATAAGACGCTTGCCGTCAGGATTTTTTAATTCTGCCTCAAGCCATTTCGTCAACGGCGTGTCCTCCATGATATTGTTCATTTGATTATTAATATCGCCCATGTTAAGCTCATTTTAATTTTATTGTTTGATTTGAAGTAGTTACGTCGGTCGTTGTGTCGTTGTTGATGTTCATGTCTCGTTGTGGCTGACTTGAATGATGAAATAGTTCTTTCTTGCTGAGTCGATGCCGAAACACGTTTATCAATATACTATTTATTCCGCTGTAGAATGGGGGTGCCGGGTTGTCGTGGCTGTCGACGTCATGATGACGAATTTGACAAACAGCTTTCATCGTTATCATGAGACCACGTGTAGTGACAACATTCAAATCTCTCTCTCGAGAGTACAATAGTTGACTGATACTGCACTTGCCTAGCTAACTTAATAGTTATTTAACACTTATCAGCACAACCCAGAACTCCTCCCTATATATGAACTCCTATCCCAAGGAGATACTCTACCTACATCTGCTCTCGGCCACTTTTCACCTCCCTCCCTCTCTACCAAAATTATTCGTAGTTTTCGAACAAAGCATTATTAACCTCACCCATCTCTACCAAACGTTAAACAAGATCGAGGCCATGAAAATGGTCGTGCATACGCTAGCAAACAAGCCGTAGATGTTTCCTGATGAATCAGGATCAGTGCTGGCAGGTGCAATACTGCCAGTAGAGATGGTTGTAGTAGTATCAGCAGGAATCGTTGCCTGTGAAACAGTGGCTTGCGTGGTTGTTGCATCACCACCAACAGTAGCTCCAGTTGTAGTCGTTGCCTGTGATAAAGTGGCTTGCGTGGTTGTTGTATCACCATCAACAGTAGCTCCAGTTGTAGTCGTTGCCTGACAGGTAGTAGCATCTGTACTTCCACATCCAATCATATTGCATCCTGTATCACAGAATCCATCATCCTCAAACCACATGCACGTCTTACCGTCACTCTGTACAGCCTCAATACATAATGTGCAGTCCGTCATACTGCCACAAAGTGCACTGTCTTTCCTGTCATCATCTGCCTTGGTACAGATCTCATCAACCGTCATACCAGCAAAACCGCCTGTATTGGTGTAGCAAGAAGCATCTGCCATCACACAGCTTGCGTGGCATTCATCGGCAGTCCAGTGGGCGCAGCCTTCATTATCAAGACATTCGCTGCAAGTAGTAAGCGTAGAGCAATCGACAAATGCTTCAGTAGACGATGTCGTCGTTTCATCTAGTAAAGGGGCGGCCTCGATGGGGCTTTCAAAGAAATTGGATGACCAAAAGTCGTCATCCAAGTGTTTGGCATTCAGCAAGGGCTCTTTTTCTGGCACATCTGGATCACCAAGTCTTCCTTCAAAAAGCATCAACCCCTCCTCCCCATCGTATATGAAGAATTGGAATGGATGGTCAAGCACCATCAAAATAGGATCATCCGGAGGAGGCATACTTGTGACCCCGACCCCGACCGCCGTCACTGCTGCAGCCTCCACGCCCTTTTCATCTACATCCAGAACGGTCTTTTGGATCACCTTCGAAATGATGAGCTTCCCGCAATCATAATCTTGGAGCAAGCCACACAACGAGTTAGTGCTTTCAGTAAAGGGTGCTTTCACACCAAGTGCAATGAGTGCTGACTTGAGGTTATCCTCGTACTCGGATTCGAACTTGAACTTTGGCAGCGCCAACGCAATCTTTGTCGATTCAAGTCTACCCAATCTATTAGCATTAATTAGATCAGTCGAGGTCACTGCACCTGCTTTATCAGTCAACGGCAGCACAAACATCATTGACATCTTCGACTGTTGCAATCGTAGCTTGAGTACCTGATATCCCACCAGAGCATCGTGTGAGTATTCAAAATATTCAACCGTATGCATGAAGTGTGCATCAGCTACTTTCGTTGAGCGTGAAGGAGAAGCATAGAAGGTATCCAGATTTGTATAACGGTCCTTAAACTGTTCTACCCAGCTTGCCTTGAGGTAGATGGAATTAATGGCGAGCAATACATCCGAAGGGAAGAGTGGTTTGGTTGGATCCACAATAGAATCAATCAGACCATTTGTTGAATTATCCACCCAGTCATTTACAATAGTGGGCGACTCAATCGATGAAAAATTAGTCTGCATAGCATAATCATCAACAACCGATGCATACTCTTTATTGAGCTTGTCATCACTGTCCAACCAAACGCTGTTGGCAATCTTGAGGAGAGGAGCATTAGAAAAGCACTCCCCGTCAAAAGATGCACTGCACTCTCCATTAGCACTCTTCAACATCCGCTGTGTCGTTCCTTGCCACACCAGTTGCAAATTGGAACCATCAGGATATCCAAACGTATTTTTTATCTCAGTAATGCCCTCATTTGTGGCTCCTGGATAGACGAGCGAGAAGGCCATGGAAACCCCGAGTGATGATGTACACTCGTTGGGCTCCGTGAAGAGTATCTTGGTGAGATCGTCTGCAAATTTCTGCTGATTTGCCGGGTTCATCCCTTCATCAGGGATGAGAACACAAGTTACACTGTCGTCGGAGCAAGTGGAAGTCAAACCAGCACATGCATCAGAGATGCATCTCGCAGTTGCACATGATGTTTTATTCCCCTCACACTCATCAAATGGATCAATACTAGAGGTGGCGTAGCAGCCGCACAATCCGACATCAGTGTTGCTTTCAGAAGGAACTCTGGATCGCTGAGTGACTGAACACTGCTCATCGGATGTACAGGCCGCAGGTGGAGCGGCTGCAGAGCAGAGATATGGTAGAATAATTAGGTTTAGAGCGAGGTGGTACCTCATGATGATGTAGATTTGCAACGTCAACTGGTAGCTGCCAAGGAAGATGGCAAAGGTGAGGTGACTTCTAAGGAGTGTTATGAAGTTTATCCGTATCAAAGTTTATCGATCGTATCAAAGGGACGGGAGTGGTTGGATTTTGGATTTTTTTCTGATTGAGATTGGAGTTCTGGTTTACTGTCTTTCCATTCGCGAACGGCATTTATTTTTCACTCTTTCACTTTTTGCCACCTGATGCGAAGAAGAAGATGAAGGTGGAGCCCGAGACAGTGGCAGTGGCTACATAGTAAGTAAAGACCCATCACGTTAAGGCTTTGTCAATTCTAACGATGTACATGTGTGGCTGTGTCGAGTACAATAGTGATACGATGTTCGTAGTTTGTGTTGAAGTACATTCAAATTATTGATTCGAAACTACTTCATGACCTAGCCTCGGGATAAAATCATCAGTGACCACGGGTTCCCATGCCACAACGGTTCAAACAATGTCATCGAGCTTGATGATGTTGAGTATTATGCAAAGTCGTGGGCTCATTGAAACATGCAGCAGAATGCGTCAAGTTAGAAGCACTCAACAGACATCAAACTATTTCGTGACAAGAGCATGCCGGCTAATGGGTGGTGGAGTTGACCTACTCATAGGTTATACCGACGGTCTTTTCTGAATGGAACAATTCGTTGCCACTGATCCACTGATTGACTCACTGGAGGTATGTCTCACCTTCGTTGGTCGTTGCAGACCTGAGGAGGAACTGCAGCTTCAAAAGCAGAGCCTAAACATGGTATCTCTTACTTGGTCACTACGCATTACGTAGATCTACTTATGCATTTTGCAGTGAATTTTGTTATTGCCAATGAAACGACTGTGTGAAGAAGGATGCAATAGAACT
>Ga0209652_1003116_pt1 | contig 12401 bp, 14 predicted proteins | sample SaaInl74LU_5_DNA_FD_184641 | JGI IMG/M metagenome (GOLD analysis project Ga0209652, IMG submission 184641) | Marine microbial communities from expanding oxygen minimum zones in the Saanich Inlet - ESP_74LU_5_DNA (SPAdes) (version 2) | ecosystem: Environmental > Aquatic > Marine > Intertidal zone...
AAGCTCATGAAGGAGAGATTCAAATTGAATCATTAGAAAACATAGGTACTACGGTGAGCTTCAGCATTCCCAAAGCTCCCCAGACCAAATCATAACAACACTACTACCAAATGGCTGAAATAAAGCCTAAGCGTTTCTATTCAGGCAGTTCAAATCATCAAAAGCCTGTGTAAGACGTTTGGTAAAGCTCGTCTCTCCATGTCTCAACCATACACGTGGGTCGTACATTTTCTTGTTCGGCTTGTCTGCTCCTTCTGGGTTACCAATTTGCGTTTGAAGATAAGCTGAATTACTGCTCATGTAGTTGCGGATACCACACAAAAAGGCCCATTGCATGTCTGTGTCAATGTTCATCTTGATTGCGCCGTATTCGATGGCTTCGCGAATTTCTTCTTGAGTAGACCCTGAACCCCCGTGGAATACAAAATTCACTGGATTTGGCCCTGTACCAAACTTCGATTGAATGAAGTCTTGAGAGTTTTTAAGGATGATTGGTTTTAGCTCAACGTTTCCTGGCTTGTATACTCCGTGTACGTTACCAAACGCAGCAGCAACAGTGAAACGATGCGATATTTTATTCAAGGCTTCATAAGCTTGAGCAACTTCTTCGGGTTGAGTGTACAGACGAGAAGAATCAATATCTGTATTATCCACTCCATCTTCCTCTCCCCCAGTTACACCAAGTTCGATTTCAATGGTCATACCCATTGGTTTCATGCGCTGAAGGTACTTTGAACAAATTTCTAAGTTTTCCTCGATGGGCTCCTCACTCAAATCAAGCATGTGTGAGCTGTATAAAGGCCGACCATTCAATTCGAAATAACGCTCTCCATGATCAAGGAGTCCGTCTATCCAAGGTAATAGGTTTTTAGCGCAGTGGTCGGTATGCAAAATAACCGGAACCCCATAAGCCTCTGCCAACATATGAACATGATGCGCTCCGGCAACAGAACCCATAATTGCGGCTTTTTGTCCCTCGTTCGATAATCCCTTCCCCGCATTAAAAACGCCACCTCCATTCGAAAACTGAACAATTACTGGTGAGTTGACATCTCTTGCCGTTTCTAAAACAGCATTAATAGAATTACTTCCAATAACATTAACAGCAGGTAAGGCGTAATTATTTTCATTGGCGTGTTGCATTAATTCTTGCACTTCATCACCCCAAAGAACACCGGAACGGAAACGTGAGCTCATATTCAATAGATTTAGAGCACAAAAATGGAAAAACTAGGCGAATTTGACCGCTTTATTCTGAGTATTTTTCATACTACTTATCCTCCGGTGCATTACGAAGAACCAAAGTGGTGGGACAAGCGCCAAGAGCATCATTCCAGGATAGCCTGTTGGCATTTGAGGTGCAGTATCAATATGATCGAGCTCTTGATAGGGTTTTGCTGCTTGGTGATGATGGTCTGAATGCCTGCTCAATTCAAATAAAAGTAAACGACCAACAGTGTGGTTGCTGTTCCAACTGTGTTGTGGACTAACATTTTCGTAGCGGTGCTCATTGACCTTTTTTCTGCTGAGGCCGTAGTGTTCAATGTAATTCACTGTTTCTAAGAGCAAGGCCCCCATCAAAGCTGCGAGGAAAAAGTAAAACATCACACTCCAAGAAAACACCAACCCTACAGAAAGAAGCAATGCAGCTTGAATCAATTGAAAGCGCAACATTTCATTTTGGAAGGAGAAAACCCTTTGTTTTTTCCGCTTCAGCCTTTGTGCTTCCAATTGCCATGCACCTATAAAACAACCCAAAACTGATCTCACCCAGAAAAAACACACCACCTCCCATTTTCGCGCGGAGGCGGGATCTTCGGGTGTGCTTACGTTCTTGTGATGACCACGATTGTGCTCGATGAAGAAGTGCATGTATAAAGAAGTGAGTAAAAGTAGTTTTGCCATGTTCTGTTCTCTCTTCTTTGGGCGATGGCCTAACTCATGGGCAATGTTGATCCCAAACACACCACAAAGCACCCCCATGGCACTTATTCTTCCTCCAAGGTCGAGGTTCGATATGGGTTCCGACACGGAGAAGAGAAACCAAATCAACATCCCCACTTGGATGGGCACCATGCTGTAAATGAGGTAGTCGTAAAGGCGGTCTGCACGAACTACCTCCCGCTCTAACTCAGTTAAATTCCTGCCCTTAGGCGGCGCTAAGAATTCAATTAAAGGGATAAAACCGAAAGCATAAATAAGCGGTAAATACGTCAACCATCCGCTACTCAAGAAGGAAATCCCCGTGCAAAGCGGAAGCGTGATCACCAAGAAATATTTAAGAAAGCGGTACTTCATGATCTCAAGTTAAGTAAAAACTTTGCTCGTTCCTACACTTCAAGCACCACCTCGATCAAGACGCTTTGTTCTTCTCTTGGAACATTTTAATGATCTCATCATCGGTCATGTACAACTGCTCATTCAAAGCTTTAGCGCTTTCAGCCCAAGTACTTTCGGGGTAAAGTTCGATCACTTTAAGGTAGTACTTGCGAGCCATCTCGCGATCGCCAATCATATCATCATAAATGAATCCAACCAAATAGGCGCTTTCAATTCGTTTTTCATATTTCGGGAAACCATCATGAACACCTAAAAAGAGCTCAATCGCTCGACGTGGTTTGTTCAAAATCATGGCAATTCTTCCACCCTGGAACATGTATTCTGGGGTACGTTCATCATCTCGAAAATTATTCCCCCACTCGCTGTAAGCTATGAGCAACTGGCGTTGCGTTTTTTCATCTGGATTCGCTCCTTCACCCCAAACCTTTGCCTCCAATTCGTTAATGAGCTCCAGCTTCATGGCTTTGAAGTCTTCAATTGGAATTGCCCCATCAGGAATAACTTCCTCTTCAGCATTCACTTTAGCATCATTGCACGCGCTCAAGGTCAACAAACCGAGCACAAAAATCAATACACTCCACTGTTTCATTTTCTAGACTTTTTAGGGAAACGCATGCGGTAATTGGCGTTGGTATTACCACGGGCAATATCTTGAAGCTTACTTTCAATCATTTTTCTTCTGAGTGGACCAATTTTATCGGTAAACAAAATCCCCTCAATATGATCGTATTCATGTTGTACCACACGCGCACAGAAACCGTCGAGTTCTTCCTCGTACAGGTCCCAATTTTCATCGTAGTACTCAATTTTAAGTGTTTCTTTTCGCGACACTTCTTCTCGAATATTCGGAATGCTCAAACAACCTTCTTCAAAGGGCCATTCTTCACCAGATTCTTCGAAAATAATGGGGTTGATGAACACCCTTTTGAAGCCTTCACAACTAGGATCTCCGTCTTCGCCCTCGGCAAAAGGTGTTGCATCCACAATAAACAAACGTATCGACTCTCCAATTTGAGGTGCAGCCAAACCAACTCCAGAGGCCCCATACATGGTATCGAACATGTTGGAAATGAGCTCCTTCAATTTGGGATAGTTCTCATCAATCTCATCTGCTTTCTTCTTCAATACGGGGTCTCCGTAGGCAACAATAGGTAGGATCATATGCTGTAAATAGATTGCAAAGATAACAAGGTATGATCAAGATTCTTCGATGAAATGCACGATAAAATACACTTCCATGCGACTTTGGACAGAATAACTCAGTAACTTTGCCGGCATGAAAACTCAGCTCGATTCTATAGAAGAGGCCATTGAAGCCATTGCAAACGGAGAAGTGATTATTGTTGTTGATGATGAAGATCGTGAGAATGAAGGCGATTTCCTTACAGCTACGCGCAATGTAACTCCAGAAGTGATCAACTTTATGGCCACGCATGGAAGAGGATTGATATGTGCTCCCCTTATTGAATCTCGCTGCGACGAGTTGGGCCTTGAGATGATGGTTCAGCAAAACAGCGCCCAATTTGAAACGCCTTTTACAGTTTCAATTGATTTGATCGGACATGGAACTACTACCGGTATTTCTGCTTCTGATCGTTCGAAAACCTGCTTGGCTTTAATTCATCCTGATACAAAGCCTGAAGAACTTGGGAAACCCGGACACATTTTCCCTTTACGCGCGAAAGCGGGTGGTGTTTTGAGAAGAGCCGGACATACAGAAGCGGCTATTGACTTTGCTCGCTTGGCGGGTTTTGAACCTGCAGGAGTGATTGTTGAAATCATGAATGAAGACGGATCGATGGCCCGTTTACCGGAATTGCTCAAAATCGCAGAACAGCATAACTTGAAGATTTGCTCCATTGAAGACCTGATCGCTTATCGCTTAGAAAAAGAAACCCTCATCGAACGAGAAAAAGATGTGGAAATCACCACCGCTTATGGCGACTTTAAGTTGGTAGCTTACAAACAACTCACCAATGAAGTAGAGCACCTTGCCCTAGTGAAAGGAACTTGGGACGAAAATGAAGCCATTCCTGTTCGTGTACATTCAAGCAGCATGATTGGCGATGTTTTTCAAACCAGCAACTTCGGAAAAGGACAACAACTCCGAAGAGCGATGGAAATGATTGAAGAAGAAGGAAAAGGTGTGATTGTGTATATCAACAAACTTCGTGAAGGCGGCGGATTGATTGACGAATTAAAGGCTTACGAAAAAAGCTCTAGCGCTTCTGAAAACGGTTCTGTTGTGCACAAAATGGACAATAAGGACTACGGTATTGGTGCCCAAATCTTAAGAGACCTAGGAGTTCATAAGATGAAACTGCTTACCAACACAACAAGCAGACGAACAGGCATTATTGGCTACGGTTTGGAGATTGTAGAAACGCTTGAGGTGAAGTAGGAATTGTTTTACCAGGGATCGTTGTCGTAATCGCAATACTCTTCTCCGAGAACTGCATTTCCCCAAGCTTGCTGATCCACAACAAATGTTCTCACCCTAGCACTGCACCTGTTCTTTAATATGAGGAGATAATCGTTTTGGTCGTAAGTCATCTCCTCCACAATCCCACATTCGCAATTGTCGTCAGGACGAGTACACGAAGCCAAGAGGCAAGTGAGCACCGAGAGACAAGAGATAAAACGAAGGGCTTTTTTCATGATGAAGTGAGTGGATTTTTGGCTTTTAAACCCAAGAAGTTTAGAAGTCATGAACCTCATCTTTAATAAAAGAAAAGAGCCATAGACGGGCTTCATTTTTCTTACTGAAGATTCTTATTGGGCCTTTTGTAGAGAAAAAAGACATTCTGAGGTTCAAAATTAACCTTCTCAAGGAACCATTAATCACAATGGCTTTTGCCGTGCATCCTTCAATTCCTTGCTCTCCCCCAAACAACTTAAATGCTTCTTTATCAAGCAAGAGGTAATTATTGGGAATGTGCAGCAATGTGGGATAGGCTTCTCCCTCGATGAGCTGAATGCGCTTCTCTTCAATTCGTTGCACAATGGTAGCATCTAGAATGAGCTCGGACTTAAGTTCAACGAAGAGAATGCCATCGATTAATCGATAGTCTGCATAAGCTGTTTCTCGCCGAAATTCTCTGAAGTTCACGAAGTGAAATTACGAATTTACATTTAGGAAACGATGCTGCTGGAATTTAAGCACTTGGCTAACTTTCAAGCACCACACCAAGCTTACTCTCCGCAGTAGTACTCGTCGCTAAACGGGTTTGGAGTACAAATGTTCAAAGCTGCGGTAATGTCGCTTTCCACCAAGGCCGCCAAAGTTGAAGGGGTGTACCCTACACCGTAAGTACCTGTTGTCGACCTTGAAGCAAACAAACCTAGTCCGTTTACGATGTTCGTGAATTCCGGACGTTCCTGAATCACTCCGGTTACCGGCTCATTAACGTTCAAATAGGTATTCAAGTCATCATCAGCGATGGTTAACTCAAAATCAAAAGCGCGTACAAATTGATCTTCAGCATCCCAAATACCCAGCTCTCTTCTAATCAGCGGACTAGCTTCCCAGTTACCCGCTAGGTAATTAAAAAAGCTGGCTCCGTTAACTTCGAGTGTAATCTGAGAATTGGGAGAATTTGGTGAAACCGTTTTTTTACCCAAATACCAGTTCAAGGTTTTAACGTTTTCTTCGAGAAGAATTGTTTGCGCTTGATCTGCGTAGATGTACTCTTTATAATGAATGATCAAATTGGCTTCGTACCTCCTCGCATTATTGCTTGGGTTCCATCTGAAGTTGTAGTTGGTGTAGCTAATGTTGTTGTTGATGTTCACCGCCCAATTGATGCTGGCGGTGTTCAATCCTGTTGGTGGTTGGGTGATGCTACCAATGGCCGCTTCAATGACGCCTGTTTCTCCGTAAATATCATCTTCATTCACAAAGTCAAGCTCCAAGGTATAGCGGTTTTCGTCATCCAACCCTCCCGGGCTAACGAAATAATACGCCTTGTGCTCTGGTCCGAAGAAAATTCCGTTCTGATTTTTGTTGTCCAATTCAGCGATTTGAAGCGGGTAAGTTGCACTGATCTGACCATTATCCCATTCGTTCACTACCCCTTGAAATGCGTTATCTGGATACTCCGAACTGTCGCGAATCATGGCTACATCGAGGTTATTCCCATCGCTCAACCAAGACCTGTTGATTTTCACCCATTGCGTATCGAGTTTCGGATCTAGGAGTCCAAAAACAATGGTTTTCGAATCGTAAGGTGCATTCAACTCAACATCTGTGGTGCAAGCGTAAAGAAGCGCAGTAAGGCTTAGGAATAAAAATAGACGGATTTCTTTCTTCATAGGTGCGTAAAATTAGTGCTTTTCTTGACTTTTTAGGCTTCGCGAAGCATTCAAAAGTGCCAATTATAGCAAGTCTAAGCTAATGAACAGAGGAAAGCCATGGTATCAACACCATCTGCATAATCGTCAATTGCAGGGAATTGCGCTTGACCGAAAGGAATAAAGCCCTCACCCACAACACATTGTATTTCATCTGCACGTTCAGCGATGATTGACTTCACGCTCTTCATATCATCATAAGTTTGAAAAAATAAACTTCCTACCGGACTCACTAATCGGCTATTTTCTTCGCGAAGCATCAAAAACCCATTATCGAGAATCGAATCTTGGTTCATGAGCCAAAGCGCTTTGTGGTAATCGTAATTGTTAGCGTATTTGTTGTGGTTGATGATGTCTTGAAAGGCAATCCAAGGTTCAAAGAGGCGATTAAGATCAAAACCTTGTGGTAAGAACAAGCTCGTTACATTTCTGCAGCCCAAACCAAAATAGCCGAACACATCCTTCCCCAGTTCTAAGATTTGCTCTGGTGTTTCTTCTCCATTGAGCACGGCAACGCTCGTTCTATTTTTTCTAATGATGTTAGGGTAGCCTCCAAAATACTGATCAAAATACCTGGCTGAGTTATTGCTCCCCGTGGCAATTACCGCAGTGAAGTTTTCCATTTTCCCTTTTGGCGTATGCACCATCGCCGCCATTTCAGGGTGAGACAAGCCCCAAAGGTTGATCAAAGCTGGGAGGAGCTTGTCGTCTTCAGAAGAGTACTTCACCAAAGCTTCATTTCCGCTCATCAAAACACACATCAAATCGTGAAAGCCCACCAAAGGAATGTTTCCGGCCATAATGATTGCCACACGATGCACTTTCGAGGGTTCTTCTCGGTACTTATTGGCCCAGGTGCTCAAAGTTTCCCGCTCAAGCATGGAGGCTAAAGACAACAATTGAGAACGAACATTAGCCGCTACAAACCAGGCATTATAATGGTGTGCACGCTCAATAAGGTCTTGAAATGCAGCGAATTCCTCTAAAGTTAGACCTACCTTCTCTTCCCACTCATTAGCCCCCAAGGTTTTCATTATTTCTCCAAGGTGAACAAAGGCATCTATACGTTGTTTCAAAATCATTATCGTTGGTTCAAGTATCTCTCTATATTTGTACCGCAAATGTAACATCAAAATCGATTGCTAATGGCTATCATGATTACAGACGAATGCATCAACTGCGGTGCATGTGAACCAGAGTGTCCGAACAACGCTATCTACGAAGGCGGAGCGGAATGGAAATTATCCGATGGTACCGGATTAAGCGGCGAAGTAAACAATTTGCGCGGCGAAACGGTGAACGCCGACATTGATAACGAAGCAGTAGACATGGATGTTTACTACATCGTTACTGATAAATGTACGGAGTGTGTTGGTTTTCATGATGAACCTCAGTGCGCTGCGGTTTGTCCGGTTGACTGCTGTGTTGACGACCCAGAACACCGTGAAACAGAAGATCACTTGCTCGCTAAAAAAGCGTTCATGCACCTTTAATCAGGTCGTATTCATCAATATTTTAAGGGACAATCATCGTCCCTTTTTTTATTCCCCAACTCGCAGTACCTTTTCTCTATGAAAAATACCGTATTTCTTTTCTTCATTTCTTTTTTCTTTCTGGGTGATGTAACAGCGCATCCTGAAATATCCCTACTCAATGAAAAACCGGCAACAGCGAGTATCGAAGGCACTATAGCTGAGGTACTTCGCATCTTAAGCACGCCTGAAGAAGACAGCAATTGGGACGATTTTCGTGTGCTTTTCCTCACCTCTGCCGACTTGTCTGTGATTGGCGAAAACCAATTGGGACAGAAGAAAGTTACCACCTTCGACCTCGAATCTTTTGTTCGTTTCTTCAGGAATTCGAGTAACGATAGGGATTTTGAGGAGGTTCAATTGCATGTTCATGGCGACAGTTATAACGGTATTGCCCAAGTGTTTCAAACTTTTGAAGTAAGTTGGGACGGTGAGAGCAAGCAGCGGGGCATCAATTCCTATCAGCTTGTTTTTGTTGATGGACGATGGTGGATTGCCAATATCATTTGGAGCAATGACGCCAACGGGGTTGATATTCCCGCAGAATATTTACCGAAGTAAGGAAATAAAGCCGCGGGTCATAAAATTGTATTTACAGCGTTTAAGAAGAGATGTTTAGAAGGAATTTATCTACACTTGTTTGCTTTCTTGTTTTGTTTTTGACGATCTCAAACACTTACGGGAACGAAGAAATGAAGTCGCTCGAATTGCAGATGGTGAGTGTTTTGAAAGACCTGCGATCTGCTCAAGATGATGCATCTCGCAGGAGTTCATCAGAAGCACTTTTAACTTTGCTTCGCGAAGCTGTTAATACAGAAGGATGCTTCAATTATCCTTTCGAAGAAGTGAAAGGCATGGGGATTTTAATGAGTTCAGACAGGAAACTCAAACTGTTCAACTGGAATGTTCCTTTGGAAGACCAAACCCACGAGTATCACTGCTTGATTCTGCATCGCCCAGAAAAAAAATCCGACCTCACCAACATCTACGAGCTTCATCAAACGCGTCCATTTTTCGACGCCAGCACTTCAAAATACCTTAGTGATGACGATTGGTATGGCGCACTTTATTACGACATCATTACACATGAAGAGCGAAACAGCACTGCCTACACCCTTCTAGGTTGGATTGGAAAAGACCAACTCACCACCATGAAAGTGATTGACGTGCTTCAATTTACAAAGCGAGGTATACGATTTGGAGCACCCATTTTTAAGTCGGACAAAGGCACAGACAAGCGTTTCTTCATGGAATACAGCAACGAGGTGAATGTGAGTTTAAAGTACCATTCAGAAGACGAGCGCATTGTGTTCGACCATCTCTCTCCGCGTGCTCGAGGTTTGGAAGGAAACATGGCCTTTTATGGTCCAGATTTCACTTACGACGCCTTCGTTTTGGAGAAAGGAAAGTGGTTGTATCAGCGCGATGTTTACATCACCGCCGGAAAGTCCAAAGATGATCGTCCGTTTTTTAATCCTGGAAACCGCTAATCAGGTGTTTTCATCCTTGCGGAAAGATAATGCATCGCTTGCGCAGAAGAGAACTTTGTGAAGTCTTGATTCAAGCTTAAGTTTATACCCGTCGAATCACCACTTCTGTTGCTCCATAGCCGTATTCTTGGTAGGAGGCATCGTGCGCTTCACAATTGGGGTAGTATTCTTGAATCGTTCTTCGAATTTCATTTCTTAGCACGCCCTCACCTACTCCGTGGATGAAAATCACGCAGTTTACTCGATTCTGTTCTGCACGTTTCATCATGCGCTCGAAGTGTTCCATTTGGATACTTAGCATTTCTGCAGGGTTTAAGCCACTCAGATTGTCCATGATTTCATGCATGTGAAGGTCAACCTCCATCATCTCGCCTTTTTTGCGGTGGGTTTGACGTTGCTCGTTATAGGTTTTTGCATTGAAGTCGGTTTCCGCTCTTTTCAAAATGTCTTGATTGACATTTCGCGACAAGATCTCACCAAATTTCGGCTCTTTTGTGTCATAGGCCTCGCGTTCTTTTGCAATGGCATCACCGTCGATAAGGATCAGCTCAGAACTTGGGTAAGGGTATTCAAAACCCGATTCATCTTCCACCACTACTTCTTCAGATGACAAAAGTTTAATCACTTTTCCTTCCCCAACATCATTGAGAAAACGCACCTTATCGCCTACATTGAAATTCATGATGTAAAATTAAGCATTTAGGGAGTTCGAAAGCTCGTTTTCTTTCCTACAATCTTCTGATCTCATTTCGCCCTATTCTAAAGCCATATTTGTGGCATTTTGATCAATTTACATATCCAGAAGAAGCACAAGAAGCACTCACTTCAAGCCTTTCCCATTCCAAGCCCTGAGATTCCTTATCTTGAGCCTTCAAAAGCATCACGAAAAATGATAAAAAACACCATTAGCATCGCCCTTTGTTTCATTGCCTTTAGTGCATGGACTCAAACGAGCCCTTCAAAAAGTACGCTCAAAAAAATCGACCGTTTTTTAAGTGAGCAGCAAATGAAATGGAACATTCCTGGAATGGCCGTGACGATTGTAAGTGCTGATGAAGTGCTCCTTTCGAAAGGCTATGGCGTGAAAAGTGTTGATACCATGGACCCCGTTGACGACAAGAGTTTGTTTGCAGTGGCTTCCAACACAAAAGCATTTACAGCTGCGGCAATAGGCATGTTGGTGGACGAAGGGAAGTTATCTTGGGATGATAAAGTACGCGATTACCTCCCCTATTTTGAACTTTACGACCCCTATGTCAGCGCCAACATGAGTGTTCGCGATTTGTTGTGCCACCGTTCAGGATTGGCCACTTTTTCTGGCGATTTGATCTGGTATGGGAGCAATTATAGTCGCGAAGAAGTAATTAAACGAGCCAAATACCTCGAGCCCAAGTATGATTTCAGGGCCCATTATGGCTACCAGAACATCATGTTTATCGCTGCCGGTGAAATCGTAGCAAAAGTGAGCGGTATGACTTGGGACCAGTTTATTGACGAACGCTTTTTCACCCCATTGGGCATGAAGGATTCGAACACCAGCATTTCCAGTTTTAATGCACAAAGTAATGTCACCACGCCTCACAACGAAAAAGATGGTGTAAACCACACCATCGATTGGGTGAATTGGGACAACATTGGCGGTGCCGGGGCCATTAATTCCTCTTCCAGCGAAATGGCCAAGTGGTTGCAGTTGCAATTAAACCAAGGTCAACTCGGTGATTCTACGCTCTTCAGTAAATCCGTGAGTCGCGAAATGTGGACCATACAAACACCTAAAAAAATCAGTTCTTGGTCGGAAAGCATGCTTCCAAGCAAAACAATGAACGGTTATGGACTTGGTTGGGACATTTTCAATTATCAGGGAACAAGAGTGGTAACTCATGGCGGAGGTTATGACGGCATGATTTCTCAAACCATCATTTTACCAGAAGAAAACCTTGCTTTTGTTGTGCTTACGAACAGCATCAACTACTTGCCCTTTATTCTCACCTATGATTTGATTGATCAACTTTTGGAAGTGGAAGAAAAGAGCAAACTGAACGAATTCTTGTACGAAAACAAACTTGAAGAAGCCGAAAACAGCAAGACCGCTGCTGCCGAAAAAGAAGCCAGTAGAATTCAAAACACCCAAGCCTCACTTGAATTAGCCAAGTATGCAGGTACTTATGGCGGACCAATGTATGGCAATTGTGTGGTGAGAGTAATTGGAGATCAACTTGCTTTTCAATTTGAACCAACACCAATTTTCAGAGGTACCATGCGTCATTGGCATTACGACACCTTCGAATTAAATTGGGGAACGAAGATGATGTTACCCTCTGGCACCGTGCAGTTTATTATTGGTACTGATGGTGAAGTTGAAGAGATGAAAATTGTGGTGGAGAACCCTGATTTTGACTTTTCTGAATTGGAGTTTAAAAAATTACCCTAAGGGCTTTTCAAAATTGAAATTCTTTCTATATTTGCACCCCCAATCGCATTGGTGATATGGGAAAAGGCTGGCCTTGTAGCTCAACTGGATAGAGCACCACGTTACGGCCGTGGAGGTTTGGGGTTCGACTCCCTACAAGGTCACAAACAGGAAAAGCTTCCCTTTTGGGAGGCTTTTTTATTGCATATAACGGCCCAGGCTAGGAACCGTACGGCTCATTTACCCAAATTAGTTTCTCGAAGTTAAGAATGTTTTTCA
>Ga0209652_1003118_pt1 | contig 12397 bp, 6 predicted proteins | sample SaaInl74LU_5_DNA_FD_184641 | JGI IMG/M metagenome (GOLD analysis project Ga0209652, IMG submission 184641) | Marine microbial communities from expanding oxygen minimum zones in the Saanich Inlet - ESP_74LU_5_DNA (SPAdes) (version 2) | ecosystem: Environmental > Aquatic > Marine > Intertidal zone ...
TTCAACCGTTTTAGGTTGTAAATTCTTCCAATTTTCTAGATTTTCAGCAGGTAAGTTTTTCTTATAATAAAAATGAAGCATTGGTCCATTAGGCACTTGCATAGTATCATGAATATAATCTGGATCTGCAGCCCAAGTAAAATCGTGAACATTTGGTGCTTTAAAATGAAGCGTTTTCTTATTACCTTTTACTACAGGATTAGGTTGAAGATATCCAGTACCGCCAACAACATAGTCTTTATCAATTGTTAATTTTAAATCGAAATCTCCCCAAACACCATGAAACTCTCTTCCTATGTATGGGTAAGCATGCCATCCTTCAAAATCGTATTCAGATAATTTAGGATACCATTGCGTCATTGATAGGGCAACACCTTCTGCGTTATTTCTACCAGAACGACGAATTTGAACAGGAACTTGAGCATCGAAAACCATATCGAAAGTTACACTTTCTCCTGGTTGTATTGCTTTGTTTAAAGTAACTTCTAAAATAGTCCCAGCTGTTTCGTGTGTAACACTAGTTCCATTTTGTTTAAGAGAGGTTACGTTGATGTAACCAATTTCATTAGGTTTTAGTTTGCTAATTCGACTTTCTTTTTTACCATTAACTTCAGTTACCATTCTACCATCTGGATCTACAATAGATTGTAGTCTAGCATCCATTTCACTTCCTGGTTGAAAAGCATTAAAGAATAAATGATAAAATACTTTATTCAATACATCTGGCGAATTATTAGTATATACTACTGTCTGTTTCCCTTGATATTGGTAATTATTAACATCCATATCAATCTCCATTTTATAATCTACATGTTGTTGCCAATAGGTAGATTTTGAAGAAGAAGTACTAATAGTCGCATTACTGTTTTGCGAGTTATTAGTTGGTGTCGATATGCTTTTTGATGAGCCACAACTCATTAAAAAAAGAGAAACCGTAAGAGTAAAAAGAAGTGCTTTTTTCATTTTAATTTATTTAAACAAAAAAGCCTCAGTAATTTTTAACAACTGAGGCTTTTTTTAAGATTATTATTACCTAGACATTTGCGAAGCCATAATTAACGCGTTATAAGCATTAACCATTTTACCAGATTTGGTTAAAGTTCCAAAATCTCTAATATCATCAGCTTTACCTCCAACAACAACTTTAGTGTTAATTGCTAAACCAGAATCCATAATAATTTGCTTAACCTGAGCGGCAGTTAATTTTGGATATTGAGACCAAACTAACGCCGCAACACCAGCAACTGCAGGTGCAGCCATAGACGTTCCGCCTTTAGTATCGTATTCGTTTTCTGGAGTTGTAGAATATACTTGAGCACCTGGAGCAAAAACATCTACATTTTTCTTTCCGTAGTTAGAAAAACCAGCAACCATAGCTGTTCCGTATTTAGGAGCTAATGCACCAACACGTATGTAAGTATTACCGACTTCAACATAATTTACATTATCGTCTGGAAAATTTGGCTCTGTGTCAACATCTTCACTTGAGTTTCCTGCTGCATGAACAAAAATAACACCCTTATCACTTGCATATTTTATAGCATCTCTTACCCAATCAGCATGTGGTGAAAAGCTTTTTCCAAAACTTCCATTAATAACTTTTGCACCATTATCTACAGCATATCTAATTGCTTTTGCTACATCTTTATCATATTCATCTCCATTTGGTACAGCTCTAATAGCCATAATTTCAACATTATTAGCCACACCATTTGCGCCTAAACCATTGTTACGCTCTGCTGCAATAATTCCAGCAACGTGTGTACCATGGCTTTCAGATTTTTTTACTGGCATTACGTTTCCGTTTCCATAACCAGGCTTATCATTCCAATCGTTTGGGTTGTCTCCTGTTGTTCTTCCGTTAAAATCTTTATTTAAATTATAGGCAACTTGGTCACTATAATAATCCATACCACCTTTTACTTGGTCTAAAACAGCAAGTAAAGAAGGTGCACCTCTTTGGAACATGCCTTTAGCTGTAGCAACTGCACCGCCTAATTCAGAACCTTCAGCTTGTGCAGGAATAGCGTTTACTTCTTTAGAAGTATAATCTTCTTTTTTAAAGTGAGCTGCTAGTGTTTTATGTGCTCCACCAACCATTTTGGTAAGCCCTTCCATTTGTTGTTTTCCAGCAAGAGCTTGGTTATAGTCTGCTTCAAGTTTAGCTTTAGCTTCGGCAAATCTTGGAGCATTAGTGTCTCCACTTGCCACTAAACGAACGAATTCTAACTGCTCGTCATGTCCATCACCTAAAAAGTTCCAACCATGGATATCATCTACGTAACCGTTATTATCGTCATCTTTTCCGTTGCCTGCAATTTCTTTTTTGTTAGTCCATAGCACACCGTCTAAATCTTCATGAGTAATATCAATCCCAGAATCGATAACAGCAACAATTATTTTTTGTCCTTTTTTACCTTTAATGATTTCGCTATAGGCCTTATCTACACTCATTCCAGGAATAGTGTCTTTAACAAGGTCTAAATGGCCCCAATTTTTTGCCTCAATATCTGTAAGCGCAGCCTCTTTAATAGGTGAAGTGTCTATGTTTTCAACTGGTGTTGTTAAAATTGGTGCACCACTACCACAGCTAGATAAAAGAGTAGCTGAAAATACTGAAAACAAAAGTGTTTTGTTTATTAATTTCATGTTATAAATGTTTAGTTGTTATATTAAAGGTTAAAAATAGCGTTGCTTGAAAAAGTGTCTTTTAGTCTTACACCTTTTTCAGTATGTTGCACAGTAATCAACTCGTTATGTGCATCGTGTTCCAAAAATAAGTAATAATTATGAGTTGCGGCAAGGTTGAGGAATTTTTCTTTTTCATCTAAAGTCAATAAAGGCCTTGTGTCGTAACCCATTACAAAAGGAATTGGCAAGTGACCAACAGTTGGTAATAAGTCTGCCATAAAACAAATGGTTTTACCTTTATAGTTAATCATTGGGATCATTTGCTTTTCGGTATGACCATTAGCAAAGAAAATATCGAAGCCCAAAGCTGAATTTTTAAGAATATCATCTTTTGGAAGTTGTGTAAATTTTAAATGACCGCTTGCTTCCATCGGCATAATGTTTTCTTTTAAAAACGAAGCCACTTCTCGACGATTGGGTTGTGTTGCCCATTCCCAATGTTTCTGGTTGCTCCAGAAATGAGCATTTTTAAAAGCTGGCTCTAAAAGTGTTCTGTCTTTGTTGTATTGAATAGAGCCTCCACAATGATCGAAGTGTAGATGCGTCATAAAAACATCTGTGATATCATCGCGATGAAAACCATATTTTGCTAGTGATTTATTTAGAGTATCGTTTCCCCAAAGATGATAATAGTTATAGAACTTTTCGCTTTGCTTGTTTCCCATTCCTGTATCTATTAAAATAAGACGTTTTCCATCTTCAATTAGCAAACAACGAGCAGCAATATCAATCATGTTATTGCTATCTGCTGGATTGGTTCTAGTCCAGAGTGATTTTGGTACTACTCCAAACATAGCACCTCCATCTAGCTTAAAATTTCCTGCGTTTATTGGGTACAAATTCATAGTCGCAAATTATGAAAAACTATGGAATTGTGAGTAAGTGTTAAGTTTTTATTAAGAAACAACTTGTTGCAAACGCTTACCAAAATCGTAAAGTGCTTTTATTTCTTTAATACTTGCCAATCTTTCTCTTCCAAAAATAAGTAAATCTCGACCATTAGACTCTACGTGGTAGTATGGGTTGCTTTCAAAGAAATGAGTGATTTCATCTGTAAAAAAAGCTTGAATAGCTTGAGCGTCTTCACCTAATAAATAAAATCTATTTGAGAAATCAGTATGATTTTCTATTGGAATATCTTTAAAGCCAGCAAAAGCATAGACTTTTTCTAGAAAACCTTCTTGGTCAAGCGTAAATTCTGGGATGTTTTTATCTAATTTTATGTGAAGCATGGTCGAGCGTATAACTTCTTTAGCAATAAACTCACCTTCTGAAAATTCTATATCGAAAGTGTTTAGTGTTTCATTTTTGTCTATTAATTGATTGTAGACATAATTAATTTTTTTTGTTCTAAAAAATAGAAAGTTATCTAAAAAATGGGTTTCTCTTACTTTTTTAGAGGTATAATTTAATTTATAATCTTCTGCCAATTCATCTATTGTTTTTTGTCTTCTTGTTAGGCTATTTTTTATAAGTTTTGGCACTGGTAATAAGCGACGCAAAGCAAAAGGATGTTTAGAATCTGTATCATGTAAATCTAGACCAAGAACCTCGAAATGACCACCTCTTTTAATAAATAATTCTTGATAGTTATTTAGATTCTCCATAACCGTATGATCGACAAATTTACAAAGCGAGAAATCTACTATTACATCTTCTGTTTCTGGAATGGCTTCAATTTTTGATTTTAACTTATAGAAATTTAAAAAGCTACAAAAATGTTTAACGCTTACATAATAATTACGATCCTCTTGATACATTAAAACATTTGGCTTTAATAAGTTTCGCCCAAAAAGACCAAAGCTCTTGTTAATGATTATATGGATAATAAAAGTTACAAAAACACCTGAGGCAATGCCAGAAATTAAACCTACTTTTAGTGTAACTAATAGCGTAACAAAAAAGATAATAAGTTGCTCTCTACCTATTTTAAAAATCTTTCTTATGTTTTCTGGAGCGGCTAATTTATAGCCTGTATATACTAAAATCGCCATTAATGCAGGTAATGGAATACGCTGTAATTGAGTGCTAAATAGCACAATAAAAACAACTAAAAACAGCGCATGAAAAAAGTTTGAAGACCTATTGCTAGCTCCATTATTTACGTTTACAGAGCTTCTAGCAATAACGGTTACAACGTTTAATCCTCCTAAAAAACCACTACCAACTGTTGCTAAGCCTAAGGCTTTTAAATCTCTGTTTACATTACTACGTCGTTTTTCTGGATCAAGTTTATCTACCGCTTTAATACTTAATAAGGATTCTATACTCGCAATCAACGTAAGTGCTAAAACACTTGTCCAAAAAGGAAAGGTTGCTATTTTACTAAAATTTACAGTTGGTAATTGAGCAATAATTTCAGAAAACTCTGGTATTCCAGAAATCATATACTCCAAAGCGATTGGGTTTTTTTCGTGCGCTACCAATTCAAAATAATAACTAAATGCGATGGATAGTATTACAATCCACATTGGAGCAGGAATTAATTGTAAATATTTGTTTCTAATTTTTGAATAAAATATCATAATTAGAAAACTTAATACACCTGCAATCGCAGCAAAAACAAGACCTGTATTATCGTAGTGAACAGCATCGTTAATGGTATATGGAATTTCTAGTAGGTAATCTATAGTGTCTTTTCTTTTTATACGATGCGCTAACATAATATGAAATTGTTTACCAAGAATAATTAGCCCAATTGCAGCAAGCATACCTTGTATTGCAGAGGATGGAAAAAAATCTGCTAATTTTCCTAAACGTAAAAAACCAAGCACTAATAAAATAATACCAGAACAAATTATGGCTGCATAAGCACTTTCCAATCCTAGTGTAGTAATAGCAACCAAAAGCACACCAACCAGTCCGTTTCCTGGTCCAGCAATTGTAACATTACTACCCCCTAAAAGCGATACTAAAATACCACCAACAACCGCAGCAATAACACCAGCAATTGGAGGAGCCTCGCTTGCCATTGCTAAGCCTAAACCCAGAGGCAAGGCTATAAGACTGACCACAAAACCCGAAAAAATATTTTTAGGTAATGCCTTAAAAAATGTTTTTATGTTGTTCTTTTTTTTGCTCATTGAATAATTAAAACATCTGTTGGTAACTCGGTTAAAATATGCTCAATATCGTGAGGAAACAACCTGTCCCAAAAAGACATTTTTGTTGGTGCATTCATTATTAACAAATCGGCTCTCGCAATTTGAGCATAATGACCTATAGAGTAGCCTTGCGTCCCGAAAACGGGTTGCGATTTTATGGCTATATTTTGAGTATATTCTTTTGGAATATCTTCAATGATATGGTTTATTCTTGAGCGTTCACGGTTTCGCAAACGTTCTTTTATAATTTGTGCTTTTCTTAAAGATTTATCATCTTCAACATTAACATCAATTTCGTTTTGTTTTATTTCTTCAACAATGGTTAATTTTTCCGCTTTAAGTTTTAAACCAATATAAAATGCAGTAGCAATAGTTTGTTCTGTTTTTGGGTCTTCCAAACCATTAACAACAATGTGTTGACAAGGCACGCGCTCTATTGATGGATTAATAAGTAATAATAAACAGCATTTTGCTTTTCGGGTAATTTTTCGAGCTATAGAACCAACATAATAAGTAAACAGTTTTTCTCTTTTAGCAGCACCAATGATTAATAAGTCAATATTTTTTTCTTCAGATGCGTTTAAAATAACGTCAACTGGATTACCAGGTTTAAAGAAGATTTCATAGCTTAATTTTTCATTTTTAAAATTGTCTAGAAAGTTTTTTAGGATTTTTATTTTTTCTTCAGAAGTCTTGCCTACATGAATAATTACTAGTTTACATTCAAAAAACAATGCTAACCTTGCAGCTTCGTATAAGTTAGCTTTTAAGTTAGGTGAAAAGGCAACACCTATGCCTATGGTTTTAAATGGTTTTGGAAGCACGTATAGAAAAATTTCAAAAAAAGTGAAGATAGTATTTTTTACATTAACACAAATTATGCAATACAACTTCGTAATCAAGGTTGAAACTACAATAAAATCTATTGTTTTCTTAATTTAAGTATAGCATTGTTAAGGTTAAATTAAAAAACAAAGCAACGCTGTAGGTTTTGCAGTAGTTTCAAGATGTAATAGATTTTCTATTGCATAATTTTGGTTTAACCAAACAAGTCGTTAAGATTTGTTAATAGCTTGTAAGTTTTGATATAATTATCTTTAACTTTAACATCTTAAAAGAAAACAGTACTATGTTAGAATTAGCAGGAATTATTATATTAGGAATACTAGCACAATGGGTCGCTTGGAAATTTAAAATTCCAGCTATTTTACCCTTAATATTAATAGGCCTTTTAGTAGGACCAATTGCTGCAGAATTTTTAAGTGAAGATGGTACCAAATGGATAGAGCCAATTTGGAATGGAGAAAAAGGACTCTTTCCCGGAGAAAGCTTGTATTACTTTGTGTCTTTGGCCATTAGTATTATTTTATTTGAAGGCGGTTTAACCCTAAAGCGTTCTGAAATAAAAAATGTAGGTCCAGCAATAACAAAACTAATAACCATAGGCTCTGCAGTAACCTTTTTTGGTGCAGGCGTTTTAGCGCATTATATTTTTGAATTAAGTTGGGATTTGTCGTTTTTATTTGCTGGCTTAATTATAGTTACAGGACCTACTGTAATTACACCTATTTTAAGAAACATTCCTTTAAAGAAAGACATCTCCACTATACTAAAATGGGAAGGTATATTAATAGACCCAATAGGAGCCTTAGTGGCTGTATTAGTTTTTGAGTTTATAAGCGTTGGTGGTGATAGTGGTTTTACAAAAACAGCCTTTTTAGAGTTTGGTAAAATTGTGTTATTTGGAACCACTTTTGGTTTTACATTTGCACATGCTTTAGCTTTTGCAATTAATAAAAAAATGATTCCTCATTATTTATTAAATGTTGTTGCGTTGTCTACAGTGCTTCTTGTTTTTGTAGAATCAGAAATTTTTGCTCATGAGTCTGGCCTACTAGCCGTTGTGGTTATGGGAATGGTTCTAGGAAACGGAAAATTAGAAAATTTAAAAGAATTATTATATTTTAAAGAATCGCTTAGTGTCTTATTAATTTCTATACTATTTATATTACTTGCTGCTAACATTAATATAGAAGATTTAATGTTACTATATACTTGGAAAACAGCTTTGCTTTTTGCTGTTGTTGTTTTTATTATTAGACCAATTGCAGTGTTTTTAAGTACTCATGGTTCTAAACTAAAGTTTAAAGAAAAACTCTTTATTAGTTGGGTTGGTCCTCGAGGTATTGTGGCAGCAGGTATTGCTTCTTTATTTGGAAGTAAGCTTATAAAACAAGGCGTAGAAGGTGCAGAATACATAACTCCTTTAGTCTTTATGATTGTTTTAGGAACCGTATTGTTAAACGCAACAACAGCACGATTATTTGCTAAAATAGTTGGTGTATTTTTAACAAAATCTGATGGAATATTAATTGTAGGTGCCTCTAAAGTCTCTCGTTTAATTGGGCATTATTTAGAATCTAATGGCAGACATGTGGTGTTAATAGATAGCAATCAAACCAATATTGATAAAGCAAAAGAATTAGGTCTTGAAGCTATAAACACCAATATATATTCTGATACTTTAATGGATAATATTGAATTAAACGATGTTGGCTATTTAATGGCTTTAACAGGAAGTAACGATATTAATAAGTATGCTATTAATAAATTTAGTAGCCAGTTTGGAGAAAATGGTTCGTTTAGGTTGGTAAGTGTAGACGAAATGCTTGATAGTAATAACAATCCAAAAGAAGGATTATTTTCACACACTGATGATTTTACAACACTTAGTGATGTTACTAGAAAGTTTCCTAGTATTCAAGAAATTGAGTTAAAAGACAAAGCACATTATACTAGCTTAATTGAACTTTCTGATAACGATAAAGACATTATTCCATTATTTTTAAAGAATGAAGCTTCTGAAATACAGATTATCTCTTCTTATAACAAAGATATTGAAAACGTTGGAAAAAACTGGTGTTTAGTTTACCTAGGCAAACCGTTTGATGTTGAAAAAGTAGCGAATGAAGAAGATTAAAAAAGCAGCAAAGCAAAGAAAACACATCACTTAAAACTACTTTTTCTACTGTTTTTAAAGGTGGTGCTACGTATTTTATTAGACCATCTTTAAAGAAAGTATTTTTTACATCTACAGCATAAAACGAAATTAATCATTCAACTTTAAAACAGCCATAAATGCTTGTTGAGGTATTTCTACATTACCAACTTGGCGCATACGTTTTTTACCTTTTTTCTGCTTTTCAAGAAGCTTTCTTTTTCTGGAAATATCTCCACCATAACATTTTGCTGTTACATCCTTACGTAACGCTTTTACGGTTTCTCTTGCTATAATTTTTGCTCCAATAGCTGCTTGAATTGGAATATCGAATTGTTGACGCGGAATTAATTCCTTCAACTTTTCTGTCATTTTTTTACCAATATGGTGAGCGTTATCTGCATGAATAAGTGCAGAAAGTGCATCAACTGGTTGAGCATTTAATAATACATCTAAACGCACTAATTTTGAAACCTTCATACCAATTGGATGATAATCAAAAGAAGCATAGCCTTTAGAAACGGTTTTCAATCTATCGTAGAAATCGAAAACAATTTCTGCTAAAGGCATTTCGAAAGTTAACTCCACACGAACAGGAGTTAAATACGTTTGATTAGTAATCATACCACGTTTCTCTATACATAAACTCATTACGTTACCAACAAAATCTGATTTTGTAATTATAGTAGCCTTAATAAACGGTTCTTCAACGCGATTAATCATGGTTGGTTCGGGTAAATCACTTGGATTATTTACAATAAAAGGAACATCTGGTTCTTTATTTGTATAAGCGTAGTACGATACGTTTGGAACAGTAGTAATAACTGTCATGTCAAATTCACGTTCTAAACGCTCTTGAATTATTTCCATGTGAAGCATTCCAAGGAAACCACAACGAAAACCAAAACCTAAAGCAGCAGAACTTTCTGGAGCAAACACCAAAGAAGCATCGTTTAGTTGCAACTTTTCCATAGAGCTTCTTAGCTCTTCGTAATCTTCTGTATCTACAGGATAAATACCTGCAAATACCATAGGTTTTACATCCTCGAAACCTTCAACAATATTTGTAGTTGGGTTGGCAAAATCTGTAATAGTATCTCCTACTTTTACTTCTTTTGCGGTTTTTATTCCAGTAATTAAATAACCAACGTCTCCAGTTTTTACACTTTGTTTTGCAACTTGTGTTAGTTTTAATGTCCCAACTTCGTCTGCGTAATATTCGTTATCTGTAGCAACAAACTTAATTTTTTGTCCTTTTTTAATTTCGCCATTAAACACTCTAAAATACGTTTCAATACCTCTAAACGTATTGTAAACCGAATCAAAAATTAAAGCTTGTAAAGGTGCATCTGGATCTCCTTTTGGAGCTGGAATACGCTTAATAATGGCTTCTAAAATATTTTCAACACCAAATCCAGTTTTTCCACTTGCGTGAATAACCTCTTCAGGATCACAACCTAAAAGCTCTACAATATCATCTGTAACCTCTTCTGGATTTGCACTTGGCAAATCTACTTTGTTAAGTACAGGAATAATTTCTAAATCGTTTTCAAGCGCTAAATATAAATTCGAAATGGTTTGTGCTTGAATACTTTGTGCTGCGTCTACAATTAATAAAGCACCTTCACAAGCAGCAATAGAGCGTGAGACTTCGTAAGAGAAATCTACGTGACCAGGAGTATCAATTAGATTTAAAATATATTTTTCGCCTTCAAAAGTATAATCCATTTGTATTGCATGAGACTTAATGGTAATACCACGTTCGCGCTCCAAATCCATACTATCTAAGAGTTGCGCTTGTTGTTCACGAGCAGTTACAGAACCTGTTGCGTCTAGTAAACGATCGGCAAGTGTACTTTTTCCGTGGTCAATATGTGCAATAATGCAAAAATTTCTAATATTCTTCATAATCTATCTGTTCTTAAAAAGAAAGAGATTGCAAATATAATGCAAAAATTGCCCATTTTTTAGATTTTCTTCGGAATAGAAACACCTATTGATTATTGCGATTTTCCGCAATAAAAACTAAAAAAAAAGTTGTTATATTGCTTTTGCATTATCAAAATTGATGAAACACCTCTTTTACCTACTTATTTTTCTTTTTTCTTCGGAAATTATTGCTCAGGAATATACTATTTCTGGAATATTATTGGACGAAAATAATGAACCTATTGAATATGCTTAAGTATACCTCATGAAAGCAGTAATGGAAAGTGAAGATGAAACTGAATTAATTGGTAATCCAGGTTATAAAAAACCAAAATGGTTTTCAACAGAAAAGAATGGGCTTTTTAATTTTGAAGAGCTTGAGTCAGGTGATTATTTAATAACTGCTAGTTTTTTGGGTTATAAAACTGAATATATAAAACTGAAACTACTGAAAAACGAAACAATAAAAATTATCCTCAAAGAAGACACACAAGCTCTAGAGGAAGTCTCTTTAATATCTAATAGACCCACTCTAAAAAAAGAAGTTGACCGATTGGTTTTTAATGTTGCAAACACCTCAATAAGCGAAGGAAGTATTTTAGATGTTTTGCGAAGTACACCAGGTGTTTTAATTTTAGAGAATACCATTACAGTAAAAAATGGGTCACCAACAGTTTACATAAACGATAGAAAAGTAAACCTCACTGCAACAGAAATTACACAGCTTTTAGAAAATTCACCTGCAAACACTATACAAAAAATCGAGGTTATTACTAATCCACCAGCAAAATACGACGCTGGAAGTGGAGCGGTTTTAAACATTGTTATGAGTAAAAACTTAATTACAGGTTATCGTGGTAATGTATTTAGTAATTTTACCCAAGGTGTGTTTTCAAGATATAATACAGGAATTAATCAGTTTTATAAAACAAAAAAAATAAACCTAAACCTAAATTATAGTTTTACTAAAAACAAGATTAATAGAGTAAACGATAACACCATAAACTATCTTGACAATTCTGGAAATTTAGACCAAAAATGGCAAACTAATTATAATAGAAATTCTAGAACAAATGCACACAACATAAATTTAAATTTCGATTATTTAATAGATGATAGCAACACGTTGAGTTTGTCGTCTAATGCCTTATTGACGCCTTATTATCGTTACAGAATACATGGCCAAACAGATGTTACAAATAGTTTAAATGAAAGCCTTTATAGTTTTAATGCTAATAATTATTCTCAAGACGAAAAACATAATTTAGGTTTCGATTTAGACTTTATACATCGTTTTGAAAATAAGAGCAAACTATTATTTAATACACATTTTACAGACTATAATTACTACAGACACCAAGACGTTAATAGTACTTATTTTTTTACAAATAATACTAATAATTTTAGTACTGCTTTTTTAACAGATAATAACCAGAACACTAATATTCTAGCGCTTAAGATGGATTACGAACAGCCAGTAGACGATAGCTCTGAATTAGCCTTTGGTACAAAATGGTCTACCATTAATACTAATAGCGATATTGCTCAGTTTGATATTAATCAAAATACAGGCTCCGTAGATTTTAACGCTCAAAACTCTAATGCTTTCGATTATAAAGAGTCTGTTTTTGCAGCTTATATGAGTTATAAAAAAGCATGGAAAAAATGGAGTTTT
>Ga0209652_1003119_pt1 | contig 12394 bp, 9 predicted proteins | sample SaaInl74LU_5_DNA_FD_184641 | JGI IMG/M metagenome (GOLD analysis project Ga0209652, IMG submission 184641) | Marine microbial communities from expanding oxygen minimum zones in the Saanich Inlet - ESP_74LU_5_DNA (SPAdes) (version 2) | ecosystem: Environmental > Aquatic > Marine > Intertidal zone ...
TTCAAGAATCGCATTTCTAAAATCCAAACCGGTCTTCTCGTTAAATATACCCTCCTCTTCAAAACGGGAGAATGCATCAGCCGAGAGCACCTCTGCCCATTTATACGAGTAGTAACCTGCAGCGTAGCCGCCAGCAAAGATGTGGCTAAAACTGTGCTGAAAACGATTGAAGGCCGGAGGGGATACGACGGCAACCTTTTCGCGTATCTGGTCAAGAACCAGCTGCACCGAGGTCTGACCCGGTTCAAAGTCGCGGTGTAGAACAAAATCAAATAACGAGAATTCAAGCTGACGAACCATCATCATGCCCGATTGGAAGTGTTTGGCCGATAGTAGGCGCTCAAGCATTACCTGTGGCAAGGGCTCACCGGTCTCGTAATGACCGGAGATCAACGCTAGCGCTTGAGGCTCCCAACACCAATTCTCCATAAACTGACTTGGAAGCTCTACAGCATCCCAAGCAACTCCGTTAATACCGCTAATATCGGCATGTTCCATCTGCGTCAGCATATGGTGAAGGCCATGGCCAAACTCGTGAAACAGTGTTGTTACTTCATCGTGAGTCAGCAGTGCAGGCTCACCTGGATTAGGGGCGGTGAAGTTACACACAAGATAAGCAACAGGCAGCTGTACCTGTGTGTCTACTCGGCGACGTACACGGCAATCATCCATCCAAGCACCGCCACGCTTGCCTGAGCGTGCAAAAGGATCTAAATAACAATGCGCCACAATCTGACCATCACGACTTAGCTGGAACAGGCGTAAATCCTGATGGTAAGAGTCAAACGCCTGGATCTCTTTCACATCAACACCAAAGAGTCGTTGTGTTACAGCAAATAGACCGTCTAAGACTCGCGGCAGTGGGAAATAGGGGCGAAGCTCTTGCTGCGATATATTAAAACGCGCCTGCTTGAGCTTCTCTGCGTAAAAAGTCATATCCCAGGCTTCTAGATGCTCAAGGCCTGCTTGCTCTTTAGCGAACTGGCGTAGCTCCTGCAGCTCTTTGCTAGCCTGAGGACGACTCTTATCAGCAAGGTCCTCGAGGAACTGAACAACCTGGTCGGTTGACTGCGCCATCTTTGTCGCAAGCGAGTATTGGGCGTAGTTCGCAAAACCCAGTAGATTAGCGAGTTCAAGTCGCGCAACTAGAATTTTTTCAATCAGTTCTGAGTTATCCCACTCACCTGCTTTAGGGCCCTGATCGGAGGCGCGAGTGGCGAAGGCGGTGTAAAACTCCTCACGCAGTGAGCGATTCTCGCTGTGTAACATGACGGCGTAATAGACGGGAAAATCGAGTGTTAACAGCCAGCCATCCAGCGATTTTGCTTCAGCTGCGCCTTTAGCTGCAACCAATACGTGCTCGGGAAGGCCCACAAGTTCGGCTTCATCGCTAACCTGCTTGACCCAGCCCTGAGTCGCATCGAGTACATTTTCTGAAAACTTGGTGGTTAGCTCTGATAGCTCTAACTGCAGCTGCGCATAGCGCTTTTGCTTCTCTTGCTCTAGCCCGATACCCGCTAAACGGAAGTCACGCAGTGAGTTAGCGATTACTTTCTTCTGTGCATCAGTGAGACTCTTGTAAGCATCGGTTTCAACAAACGCTGAGTAGGCTTTGTAGAGCTTCGCATTCTGACCCAGTTCGGTGAAGTACTCAGACAACTTTGGTAGACAGGCGTTGTACGCTTCGCGAATCTCTTCAGAATTTTGCACCGCATTTAGGTGTGACACTGGCGACCAGGCTTGAGCTAGCTCGTCGTTAATCTGTTCGATCTCGCCGACCAAAGAGTCCCAACTGTCCATCGGTTGCTCAACCAACTCCGCGATACGAGCACGATTTCGCTCTAGCAAATGGTCAATCGCAGGAACAACGTGTTCGGCTTTAATAGCATTAAAGTTGGGTAGAGTAGATCGGGTTAACAAGGGGTTACTCATGGGTCTCTCCGTGAACCTAACAATTGATTCTGTTTACTATAGAATGGGGGGCGTAGATCACATATTCAACCGGAGAGCCCTAATGAAACTGCGAACCTTTAAAGGGATGTTTCCTAAACTCGCTAAAGCGGTATTCGTAGATCCAAGTGCTGTTGTTATTGGCGATGTTGAACTTGGAGATGACTGCTCGATCTGGCCGCTAACCGCTATACGCGGAGATATGAATCATATCCGCATTGGGGCACGCACAAACGTTCAAGACGGGGCTATATTGCATATAACCCACGCCAGTCAGTACAACCCTGATGGGTACCCACTGATTATTGGGGACGAAGTCACTATAGGACACCTGGCCATGCTACATGGCTGTACCATCGGAAATCGCGTGTTAGTGGGCATGTCGGCAACAATAATGGATGGTGCTATCGTTGAGGACTATGTCGTTATTGGAGCAGGCTCACTGGTGCCACCTGGCAAGCGTCTCGAGAGCGGCAAACTCTACATGGGACGGCCCGCAAAAGCTGTACGCGAGTTAACAGAGAAAGAGATGAGCTACTTTAGTTACTCGGCAACCAACTATGTCAATCTCAAAGATGAGTATCTCAAAGAAACCTGGGCCGACAACTCGATATCAGCCTCGGCCTCAGCGTGAACTGCTGAGCCCGCCCAAACACAAATAAAAGCCACAAGGCTGACCCTGTGTGGCATTCATTTGACGCAGACTCTCTATTATAATTTTTACTTAGCCCGATTGGCCTAAAAAAAAGCATTGGCTGTACATCTGACCGAATGCATTAGAAAGGCTGAACGTATCCGCAATGTCGCTAGGGTTTGGCTTTCGCCATTTCGCGCAAGCGTTTAACCACTTCAGCACCCACTGATCGCTGGGTAAATCCACCCTCAGCTTTTTGACGACCGGCACTGCGACCTGTTAGTAGCTCTAGGCACTGGTCAACGGTCGAGACGGAGTAGATTGCGAACAGCCCCTCTTTTACCGCATCAACCACCGTCTGTTTTAGCATCAGATGACGAACGTTGGCCTGTGGAATGATGACACCCTGACGTCCTGTCAGACCGCGGCTCTCGCAGAGCCGGAAGAACCCTTCGATCTTCTCATTAACACCACCGATAGCCTGCACTTCACCGTACTGGTTAATAGAACCGGTCATCGCAAATTGTTGCTTAATGGGAATGCCGGTCAATGCGGATATTAGGGTACAGATCTCGGCCATAGAGGCGCTATCGCCGTCGATATATCCATAGGATTGCTCCATCGCGATGCTAGCCGAAAGCGCCATTGGGAAGTCCTGCGCGTACTTGTGCCCAAGGTAACCGGAAAGTATCAATACACCCTTAGAGTGGATCGGCTGTCCAAGGGTAACCTCACGCTCGATATCAATAATGCCACGATTACCTGGGTGTACTGTTGCCGTGATACGGGCAGGCGTACCAAAGCTTACATCGCCCACTTGCAGAACGGTTAGACCGTTAGATTTGCCTATCGCCTCGCCATCGGTATCAATCAATACGGTTTCGTTCGTAATTCCGTCTTGAATCTTCTGTGCTAAACGACCTGTGCGTCGTTCCTTAGCCTCTAATGCCTCCTCAACATGTTCAGACGAAATGAGCTTTGCACCATCCACTTTACGACGATAATCAGCCTCGCAAAGTAGGTCTTTCAGTTCACCAATATGAGTAGACAGCATCTCTTGATCACCGGCTAGGCGTGAACTGTGCTCGACAAGACGTGCAACGCCCCCGCGCGTTAGATGAGCTAAACGCTCCTCAGTCGCGAGGGTTTTCATTAAACGGGCATAATGACGGATCGTCTGCGGTGTACGCTCGACCTCCTCCTCGAAATCGACGACGACGCGAAACATCTTCTCAAAATCGTGGTCAAGCTCTTGCAGCAAGTAGAAGGTATTACGATTACCAATCAGCACAATCTTTACGTGCAAACTTATGGCCTCAGGATCAAGGGTAATCGTACTGATACCGGTATATTCACTGGCAGGGTTCTCGATACGAATCTCATGCGCCTTAAGTGCACGTTTTAACGCACCATAGACAAACGGTTGCTCGAACAGTTTTTCAGCTTCAATGACCAGAAAACCACCATTCGCACGGTGCAATGCGCCAGCACGAATTAACTGATAGTTGGTGACCATCGCACCCATCTCTGAGTTGTACTCTATACGACCAAACAGATTCTCGTAATTGGGATGCGCTTCATATACAACGGGAGCACCCTTGGTCTTTTCGTTATCAACTAACAGGTTTACACCGTAGTTTTCGTCCATGAAGGCACGTCTAGCCGCTTCAGACTTATTCTCGAATATGCCCTCTGCAATCATCTCTCCAGCGTTACGCACCAGGTCACGCTCAACCTCATGCAAGTAATTTGCAATTGCTGCGTGGTTAGAGAAACGCTCACTTAATTCAGCAAATAATGGCTGTAATGCCGCTCTTGCCGTATCTCGATCAAGGTAACGAAGGGCTTCAGCCGCCTCGCGGCGCCATTTTGGGAGTTCTGTTAGCTCCTCATTGAGCATCTCTTCAAGCTCAGAAATATGCTTGGAAAAGGCATCGCGAATCTCTTCAGGAAGGGCGGAAAATACAGCCTCGTCAATTGCTTGTCCCTCAGCGACAGGGGTAAAGCCTATAGTGCCTGCATCGCGATAAACCGCTATAGAGAACTCGCGTGCTTTGCGCTCGACTGCCTCAATAGCACCATCGTAGCGGCGATTAAAATCACGCTCTATCAGTGCTTTTTTACGTTGATAGGCAGGCCCTTCAAATGCGGCGGGTAGTTCTGTTAGTACTCGGTCCAATAGCTTGCCGAACTCTTTGCGCAAGCGTGTAGCTTTGCCTGCCGGTAGTTTCAACGCTAGGGGGTGACGTGCATCGTTGATATTGTTGAGGTAACACCAATCGTGTGGCTTACGTTCGCGTTTAGCGACGTTGCGCAAGTTCTCCATGGCAAACGAGAAACGTCCAGTGTGTGGAGTGCCCATGACAAATAAGTTATAGCCAGGGCGGTCCATGCCAACACCAAACTCCATGGCATCAAGCGCACGCTCTTGCCCAAAGAAACCCGCGAAAGGCTCAAGCGTCTCGGTCGTTTTAAAGGGAAGGTAATCTGTGTCGCAGAGTCGGTAGAGCTGGTCGATGCTCAAGGGGGCGTGCTTTTCCATGCGCGTATCCAGTCAGCGAAGTCGGTTCCTTAAGACTGATAGTCAGACCGAGTTAAGTCAACCGAGATAGCCTGTTAATTGGGTTAAATATTTCTTTTTACCTAATTAACGCTGCAAAACACTAGACATTAATAGCGCATCTTCAAATGGGTATGGGACGTTCCAGACAGTACTCACTCGCAAGGCTGTAAATCAATCTTACTTAACCAAAGATCCTAATTAGAGATACTGACTCGCGTTGCTAACTCTTGCGACGTCTGTAAATATTACCCAGTGCTTAGCTCAGCTCTTAGCTCATCCAGCAGCTTTTTGGTGTCAGGGCGCACACCACGCCATATGGCAAAGGCGTCAGCCGCCTGCTCTACGAGCATACCCAAGCCATCAACAGAGGTCGCGCCGAGCGCGCGTGCCCAGCGACAAAAGGGTGTGAGTTCTTTTGCGTACATCATGTCATAAGCGAGTGTATGAGTGCCGATTACCTGATCGGGGATAGGCGGCAGATCGCCAGTTAAACTAGCCGAGGTACCATTGATAACCAGGTCAAAACCCACGCCTGAAACTGCATCGAAGCGAGAAACTGATATGCGGTCATCCGCAAATAAATCCTGTAAAGCCTTTGCTTTGTCTAATGTACGGTTTGTAAGCGCTAACTCACTAATACCCGCGTCTAACAGGGGTAGAATGACACCGCGGACGGCACCACCCGCCCCTATAACCAGCACACGAGCGCCATCAAGCTGTATACCTAAGTTGGTCTGCAGATCTGCTACCAAGCCAGAACCGTCAGTGTTTTCCCCACAGATCTCACCGGCATCATTTAAATAAAGTGTATTAACAGCACCGGCCAGCTCTGCTCGCTTAGATCTGTTTTTGGCGAGTAACCAGGCCAGTTCTTTGTGGGGAACAGTAACATTAGACCCTTTGATCTCACCCGAGCTCAGTTGCGCTGTAATCTGCTCAACAAAGTCTTCGCTCTCCATTTTATAAGCACGGTAGTCAATATCCTGGTTACACTGCTGTGCAAACGCCTTATGAATGCGGGGTGAGAGGCTATGTCCCACTGGATTCCCAGTGACTTGATAGAGATCAGTCATAGCGCTACTCCACCCAATCGCGGGGCTGAAGGTAGTACTCTGTGAGCTTAGCCTCGACTGAACCGGGCTCAGGCGCCCAGTTGTAATCCCAGCGAACTTCTGGCGGTAGCGACATCAAAATCGACTCGGTACGGCCACCTGTTTGCAAACCAAAAAGGGTACCGCGATCAAACACGAGGTTGAACTCAACGTAGCGTCCTCGACGGTGTAGCTGGAAGTCACGTTCCTTTTCGCCATAAGGTGTATGCTTTCGGCGTTGAACAATCGGAAGGTACGCATCTACGTATGCATCTCCTATCGCACGCATCAGGGCGAAACTCTCATCGAAGCCTCGCTCATTCAAGTCATCGAAGAAAAGACCACCGATACCGCGCGGCTCGTTTCGATGCTTGAGGTAAAAATAGTCATCGCACCACTGCTTATATTTTGGGTAAACCTCTGCTCCAAACGGCTCACAGGCTCTCTTTGCGACCTGGTGCCAATGGCGACAATCCTCATCGTTGCCGTAGTAAGGCGTTAGATCAAAACCACCACCGAACCACCACACAGGTTCTTCTCCGGGTTTCTCTGCAATGAAAAAACGAACATTAGCGTGTGACGTCGGTATATAAGGGTTGTGAGGATGCATGACGAGCGATACCCCCATCGCTTCGAAATCACGCCCCTGAAGCTCAGGTCTATGCGCCGTTGCAGAAGCCGGCATCTGGTTTCCATGCACATGGGAGAAGTTTACCCCACCCTTTTCAAATACATTGCCGCGATCGATAACCCGACTGCGACCGCCACCGCCCTCGGGGCGATCCCAAGCGTCTTCTGTAAATACACCACCGCCATCCTCAGCCGACAAAACCGTGCATATGCGCTCTTGTAGATCCAGTAGATAGGCTTTGACATCAGCAACACTGGGCTGGCTCATTTTTGTCCCCTTTGTATTAAGCACGTACTGTCTCACGCGTTATTGCATCGCGAATAACGGATGGGGATGATCGCCCACCGGTATCACCTGCTAATATAAAATCTAATCTAGAGCCGAAGTAAGCATTTACTTTCAACTTTGTTAGTGCCGGCTCACTTCCGCCTGGGTTAGCTGAGGTTGAAACAATCAAACCACCGAAGCGATCACACAGCGCTCTAACAAGAGGGTGCTCAGTAACGCGTACAGCTACCGAACTATGATCACCTTTAATCCAGTGTGGAATCAGCTCCTGAGTATCCGGAATCAACCAGGTATTAGGACCTGGCCACGACGCTAAAACCCAACCCCGCTGCTGCGCTGTTAATGACGCTAATAAAGGCTCAACCTGCTCAATATTTGCCGCCACCAGTATTAGACCTTTGTGCATAGGCCGTTTTTTAAGCTCAAGTAGCCTCTCAACCGCTACTTTGGAAAATGGATCGCACCCAAGGCCCCAGACGGCTTCAGTTGGATAAGCGATGACACCCTCTTGTCTGATGTAATCAACTGCACGACGTACCTGCCAATTATTAACCATGCTTCAACTCTCGCTCTCAATCTAACTACTGCGAAAATAACGACCGGACTGCCGTATTAACTGCCCGTCTAACTCCAAACGCGACAACTTTACCTGTAACTCAGCCATTGGCAAACCGCTAAGCGCTTCAATTTCATCAAGGCTAAGCGGCTGAGCGCCTAATAGATTTAAAATTGAATCAGCTCTCGTTGTCTTGTCCTTAGCCACATCATGTGTATTAGCGGCAGACGAACGGTTAGTGGCCTGTTCGACGCGTTTGAGCTTAGGGCAGAGTTGGCGCAACTGGCAATGCAAGGCACTGATTATATCCTCTGGCGACTCAACAAGCATGGCTCCTTGCTTGATTAAATGATGACAGCCTCGCGCTTGAGGGTTGGTCAACGCACCCGGAACGGCGAACACATCGCGTCCCTGGCTAAGTGCCTGATTAGCGGTGACGAGCGAACCACTCTTCATATCGGCCTCAATCACCAACGTTGCGACTGACAAGCCGCTAATGAGTCGATTACGCTCTGGGAAGAGATAGGGTTTTAGCGCAGTGTCAGGTGGGTTTTCTGTCATCAGCACGCCTCCAGATGCCAGTATCCGTTCGCTTAGCACTTGATTCTGACGCGGGTAGATGGCGCCGGGACCGTTCGCAAGTATTGCACTTGTTGGTGCACTCGCTGTGCCTGTATCTGAATTCATCAGCGCCCCCTCATGTGCCGCCGTATCGATTCCGCGCGCTAATCCACTGACCACAGCTATACCCCAACTCGAAAGCTGAGCGGCAAAACGCTGCGCTAGTTTCAGTCCAAGTGGCGTCGCCTTACGACTACCTACAATTGCAACAAGTGGCTGACACAGCGCCCGAGGGGCACCGCAGGCGTAAATAAGTATGGGCGGATCAGGAATATCTAAGAGAGTCTGCGGAAAATCTGGCATTGAGGGCGTTAATAGCTGCCAACCCAAGTGTTCAACTCTGGCTAAACGGCTGTGAGCCTCAGACATGAGTTGCTCTATTGGTACTAAGGACTTGCCTTTCGTCTTACATTGCTGACTGAGTGCGCTGTAGTTCGCCTTATCTAGAAGGATCCGTTCAACAGTGCCGAAGCGATCTAAAAGCCGATGCTTTTGCTGACGACTAAGAGGCAACTGGCTAAGCATTAGCCATAGAATTTGATCTGACATACACCTTCCTTGGCGTGAATGGCCTCATCCTTGAGGCACAATTAAAAGCGGGCTTATTCGTGTGATGCGACGCATTTAATCACATGCGCCAGGTAGATTACCCAATCAGTTGGATTAGTCAGGGCTGACGTATCTCATCACCCACGGCTATAACATCAGAGGCACGCATAATGAGCGCGTAGCTCACTTTATCAAAGGCTTTAAAAATCATAAGCTCACCGGCTCGTTCTGAGGGTAAGCTAACATTCTCGCCCGTAAGTGGGTCTCGAACGTCCTCACCTTTACTGAAAACTGAATAGACATGACCCGCTTCTAGGCCCTCTCGCATCCCCGCATTTAGGGTCACAGCGTCAAACTGCCCAACGTTTGCAACCCCACCCAGTACGCTCATAATAACGGTATCGTCTAGTTCAGGGCCTTTGCGTGGCGTAAAGATAGATTGAATCGCCTCTTCAGATATCGGCAAGACGCGATCAAGAACCCGAACCTCTTCAACGCTATCACTCAGGTCCAAGGTAAGCACATCAGCATCGCGTGCTGCTACGAGTGTATCGGCAACTTTAAATAGCTCGTAACCTAGAAGCTCATTGTCGAAGGGGTCACGGTACTCACTCGCCGGGCGGTAGATACTTTGTTTGCGAAGATCACTGACCAACTCACCACGAGCGTATACACGGTCACCAGCGCCAGCAATAATACGTTGATTTTTACCACCCAACACATAAGGCGCCCGTTCAAGCAGGTCTTCACTGACAACACGATTGTCGTTCAAGAAACTCGCGATATCTCGCAGCGAGATGGTCGGTATAGCATCTTCGAGCGGCGTAACCTTAGCTTGAGGCACAAGCACACGCGTACCCGGCTTGAAACCTAAACGCGGCTTACCATCACGCCAGTAGAGGTAAATGATATCCCCAGGATAGATTAAATGGGGATTGTAGATCTGATCATTCATGTCCCAAACTTCGGGCCAAAGCCAAGGGCTTTGTAGAAATCGAGCAGAGATGTCCCAGAGCGTATCGCCTTTGACGACCACATACTGCTGTGGATGATTCTCTATTAACTGAACGACATCGCCTTCAGTCTTCATATGACTTCCGGCTGTAGCCGGCGTGCTGAGGCTTAAAATAGCCGCTAACAGTGTACCCAGCAGGTATCGCATAAACAGTCCTTTACACTCTTGGGGTGCCGATCCAAGCTTGATGCCGGCCGTACACACATTCCTACGCTTTATGAGTATAATAGTCGAAATTGTCAGATTGTATGCGTTCAACTAGATTAGCGCAGAAAACAGAGAAAAGAATACCATGGCACTACTCACTATTCTGGAGTTTCCAGACCCACGACTTCGCACCATCGCAGAACCTGTCGAGCAGGTTGATGATGAGGTTCGTACTCTTATCGACGATATGTTTGAAACGATGTACGACGCTCCCGGTATAGGGCTAGCAGCAACACAAATTAATGTGCACAAACGCATCGTTGTTATAGATCTCTCCGATGATCGCACAGAGCCGCTGGTTATGATCAACCCTGAGTACGAAATACTGACGGACGAGCATGAGTTAATGCAAGAGGGCTGTCTATCGGTACCCGGATTTTACGAGAATGTGGATCGCCCAAATCGTATACGTTTAAAAGCACTTGATCGTGATGGACAACCCTATGAACTGAATGCCGAAGGGTTACTCGCTGTCTGTATCCAGCACGAACTAGATCATCTTAATGGCAAGCTGTTCGTCGACCACATTTCGCGCCTAAAGCGCGACCGTATTCGCGGCAAGCTTGAAAAGAAACATAAGCTAGAAGCCATACGCGACTAAACCCTAATCAGCGTTATAACAGGTTTGATATTCGCAACTGGTAGTTTTGCGCAGTTTCATTAGCAAGCCTGTTTAGGTTGTGGAGATCTTGAAATGTCTGAGCCCCGCATAATATTTGCTGGCACACCTGAGTTTGCGGCGGCGCATCTTCGTGCACTTCTTCAGGCGAGTATCCCTATCGCTGGTGTCTATACCCAACCAGACAGACCTGCTGGACGCGGTCGAAAGCTGCAACCGAGCGCTGTAAAAGAGGTTGCCCTAGAACATCAGATCCCTGTGTATCAACCCAAGACGCTGCGAGATCCTGATGCGCAACAAGAACTTGCCGCGCTAAAACCCGATTTGATGATTGTAGTTGCCTATGGCTTGATTCTGCCTCAGATCGTCCTCGATACCCCCAAGCTGGGATGCGTTAATGTACACGCCTCGTTGCTACCCCGCTGGCGCGGTGCAGCACCTATACATCGAGCTCTACTTGCCGGTGACGAAGGGACCGGCGTTACACTGATGCAGATGGAAGCGGGTCTGGATACCGGCCCTATGTTGGCAAAAGTAAGTACTCACATTAGCCAGGATGACACGAGTGCATCACTCCACGATAGATTGGCTGATATAGGAAGCAATATGTTAGTGACGCAGCTGCCTGCCCTGCTCGCAGGAGAGCTGAGTCCCGAACATCAGGATGATGGACTCGCAAACTATGCCAACAAGCTCGAAAAGCTCGAAGGTAAGCTCGATTGGCACCGAAGTGCATATGAGTTAGAGCGCCAAGTACGCGGCCTTAATCCTTGGCCCGTCGCCTACACCCAACTCAATGATCAGACGATTCGTATCTGGGCCGCATTGGCTGAAAATGAGACCAGCGACGCAGTGCCAGGTACTATAATCCGAACCTCTAAAACGGGAATAGCCGTTGCTTGTAGTAAAGGGGTTCTTTGGCTCAGATCGCTGCAGCTGCCCGGCAAAAAAGCGACTGATGCTGCCGCTCTGTTAAACTCAAACTCTCACCCATTCCAAACAGGCGTCCACTTTGAGTGATAATCTAAACCTACGTGCACAGATAGCCCGTGCACTCTTACCGCTGCTACAGCACCAAGGTTCACTCTCTAGCCTGTTGCCTAATGCACTTGATAAAGCAAACGAACGCGATCGACCACTGATGCAACAGATTTGCTACGGCACACTGAGGTATTGGCATCGCTACGATGCTCTGGCCAGCCTGATGTTGCGACAGCCCTTTCATCCTGATGAGATGGATGTTGAGATATTACTGAATTGCGCGCTGTATCAAATTGAGCAACTTCGCACGCCAGATCATGCGGTTATCAATGAGACCGTAGAAGCCTGTAAGCAGATAGGTAAACCCTGGGCAGGCAAGTTGTTAAATGCCGTTCTTCGTCGCTTCCAGCGTGAGCGTGAAGAGATACTTCAGTTGGCACAACGACTGGATGCGTTTAAGTATAATCACCCCGATTGGATGTTGAATAAACTCAAACATAACTGGCCGCAGCATTGGGAAGCAATTTTAGACGCTAACGATCTTGCCCCGCCTATGTGTCTAAGGGTTAACCGTCGCAAGTGTGATCGTGAGGCCTATTTAGACTTACTGCAGCAGGCAGAGATTGGTGCACGACCTGGCGTTTTTAGTTCAGATGCGATCTATCTCGATTCAGCCGTTGGTGTTGAGC
>Ga0209652_1003120_pt1 | contig 12388 bp, 12 predicted proteins | sample SaaInl74LU_5_DNA_FD_184641 | JGI IMG/M metagenome (GOLD analysis project Ga0209652, IMG submission 184641) | Marine microbial communities from expanding oxygen minimum zones in the Saanich Inlet - ESP_74LU_5_DNA (SPAdes) (version 2) | ecosystem: Environmental > Aquatic > Marine > Intertidal zone...
GTCAGGTTGGCATTGCCACAACGCTCGCCCAGCCCATTCAGCGTGCCCTGGACTTGACGAACCCCGGCATCGACGGCGGCCAGCGTGTTGGCCACGGCGTTTCCGGTGTCGTCATGGGTGTGAATGCCAAGGTGATCGCCGGGAATGCCGGCCGCAATCACCTCTGTCACGATGCGGGACACTTCCGCCGGCAGGGTGCCGCCGTTGGTGTCGCACAGGACGATCCAGCGGGCGCCGGCCTGATAGGCCGCCATGAGGGCCTGCAAGGCATAGTCAGGATTGGCCTTGTAGCCGTCAAAGAAATGCTCGGCATCAAACAGGGTCTCGCGACCATGCGCCACCAGATGGGCGAAAGAGGCGCGGATATTCTCGATATTCTCGTCCAGCGGAATGCCAAGGGCGGTGGTCACATGAAACTCATGCGACTTGCCGACAAGACAGACGGCGGGCGTCCCGGCATTCATCACGGCCGCCAGCACGTCGTCATTCTCCGCCGACCGGCCCGACCGCTTGGTCATGCCAAAGGCGGTCAGGACCGCCTGCATCTTTGGCGGGGCTTCAAAGAACTCGCTGTCCGTCGGGTTGGCCCCCGGCCAGCCCCCCTCTACATAGTCGACGCCCAGACCATCAAGGGCTGTTGCCACGCGCTGCTTCTCGGCGGTGGAAAACTGAACACCCTGGGTCTGCTGGCCGTCCCGCAGGGTAGTATCAAAAAGATAAAGGCGCTCCATCACAGCCACCCTCCTGCGTCTTCGGATTGCAAATATCCTCGGGGGGCGCCGAAGGCGGGGGGCAGACAGCCCCCCTCGGCGGCTTCCATTACACGCAGGGCCCTCATATCGCGCCCACCAGCTTGGAAGGGTCGAACTCCAGCCCCGGCTGCCATTGCGCCTGCCCGCCCACGTCCGTCACCTGCACCCCGGCAAGGGTCAGCACATCACGGATACGGTCCGCCTCGGCCCAATTGCGGTCGGCCCGGGCCGTGGCGCGGGCGGCCAGCAAGGCGTCAACGGCGACACGGACCTCCTCGGCCACCTCGGGGCCAGCGCCCACCCCGGCCAGCCGCGGCAGATCGGCCCAATCGTGAATTAGGCCCAGCAATTCCAGACCCGCCGCCAGCGGGGCCAGTGCCGGGGCGGTGTGCCCCTTGGCCAGCACATGCAGGCGTGCGATCGCGCCGGGGGTATTGAGGTCATTGGCCAGCACCCCAAGGAACTCTGGATCCTGTTCCCAGTCACCGCTGTCCTTCAGCAAGGCCACCATCGACGGGCCGAACCCATGTGCATGCAGGGCGGCGAACCAGCCCCGCAGGGTCGCCGCCGCATCACCACGCTTCTTGTCGGTCCAGTCCATCGGCTTGCCATAGTGGGTGCCAAGGATGACCATGCGGATCACCTCGCCCGGAATGCCCTGCTCCAACAGTTCGCGAACGGTGAAGAAGTTGCCCAGCGACTTGGACATCTTCTTGCCGTCCACCTGCAGCATCTCATTGTGCATCCAATAGGTGGCAAAGCCGCCTTCGGGGTGGGCACAGGCGCTCTGGGCGATCTCGTTCTCATGATGGGGGAACATCAGGTCATTGCCGCCGCCATGGATGTCAAAACTCTGACCCAAAAGGGCATGGCTCATGGCCGAACATTCGATATGCCAGCCGGGCCGGCCGAGCCCCCAGGGGCTGTCCCAACCGGGTTGGTCGCCCTCCGAGGGCTTCCACAGCACAAAGTCCATCGGATTGCGCTTGTAGGGCGCCACCTCGACCCGGGCGCCCGCCACCATGTCGTCGATCGACCGGCCCGACAGGGCGCCGTAGTCGGCATAGCTGTCGACGGCAAAAAGGACATGGCCCTCGGCCTCATAGGCGTGGCCGTTGGCGATGAGACCCGCGATCATTTCCTTCATCTCACCGATCCATTCGGTGGCCCGCGGCTCCTGCGTCGGGCGCAGGGTGCCAAGGGCCTCCATATCGTCGTGATACCAGCCAAGGGTCTCGTCGGTGATGTCGCGGATCGCGCGGCCCGTCGCGGCGGCGCGGGCGTTGATCTTGTCATCCACGTCGGTGACGTTGCGCACAAAGGTCACATGATCGGGGCCATAAACCTCGCGCAGCAGGCGGAACAGGGTGTCAAAGACCACCGCCGACCGGGCATTGCCCAGATGCGCTCGGTCATAGACCGTAGGTCCGCAGACGTACATCCGCACGTTGGCGGGATCGAGGGGGACAAAGTCCTCCTTGCGGCGGGTCTTGGTGTTGTGCAGGCGGATCGGTGTCATGGTGTCTTAGGGCCTCGGCAAGCGGGTTTCGCCCGCGGGCTTGGCTTATTTCACGTCAGATGGAAAGGTGTGAAAGAGCGGCCCGCGACAGTTGTCAGCAGGGAATAATGCAGCAAATGAGGGTGCGGTTGCTCTTCATACTTTCCGCATAGCAGGCAAAACTGGCCCCGTCCAGACATTGTCAGCCCAGCATTTCAGCCAGTTTGCGCAGGGTATTGAGGTTACGACCCGTCATCTCGGTTCCGCTCACCACCGATCCAAAGCGTTCCGCCAGTTTGGAGATGCCAAACCCGTCCGGCGTATGCAGCCATGCAATGCCATTGCGGATCACAAGCGCCTCGGTCGGGCCGCGCAGGGCTTCCAGCCGGTCCTGCCTTAAGACCGGTTGGGACCAAAGGAACATCGCATGGACATGCCGGCCTTCCTCCGGCTCGAACGGACAGTCCGCCAGGGCGGCGCGCAACCGGTCTGCTGTCAGGACAAGGATCGGGACATCGATTCCCGTTTTCCTGACCATTTCGGCCCGCAACAGGGCGGCGAGCCTGTCAGGCATCGCCTGGGCTTCGGCCTCGAAGATCAGATTGCCGCTGGCGATGTAGCTGCGGACCCCGGTCCAGCCCAGACCCTCGGCCAGACACCGCAGGTCGGTCATGGGCACCTTGTTCGCACCACCGACATTTATGCCCCGCAAAAGGGCGACCCACTGCGACAACGGCCTTGCCTCCTTTGGTCCTGCCTTGGCATCATGTCGCCATGAACCGAGATGAGGTCAACGCTATCTGTGCCGCCCTGCCCGGGGCCACCGGCTCTGACCCAGGCGCGGGAGATCAGGATTCCTGGAAGGTCGGGGGCAAGTTGTTCGCCTGCTTCGGCTCCAAATGGACAGGCGTATCGGTCAAGACCGATAGCATAGAGACAGCCCAGATGCTGATCGATGCTGGGGTCGGCCAAAGGGCCGCCTATTTCCACCGGTCCTGGATCTACCTGCCCGGTGAGACCGATATCGACGAGGTCCGGCACCGGCTGCTTATCTCTTACCGGATCATCCGGGCGAGCCTTCCCAAGAAATTCCAGGCAGGGCTTGCAGAGGTGTAAGGTGGGTCTCGACCCACCCTGCCTTCATGTCAGCCCCCCTGAAGTTACGCGTAGCTGATCACCTCGATCTCGACCCCGTTCTCTTCGTGAAAATAGAACCGTTTGCCGGGCTCGTAAGCCGCATGGGAATGCGGCTCGTACCCCATGGCCCTGACCCGCGCCTCGGTCGCGTCAAGGTCATCGACCACGATGCCCAGATGGTTCAGCCCGGCGCGCTGGGTGTAGCTGTTTTGGGGTGGTGTCTGCGCCTTGTCGCCCGGCCCGGTATAGACGGCCACATAGTCGGTATCGCTCCCCACATGCACGGTCAGGCCGCCGTGGATCGCGCTCCCGCGCCAGCGGACGTGCCAATCGAACAGCTTTTCCAGCATCGCGGCGGTGGCATCGGGGTCGGCCACGGTGACGTTTACATGTTCCAGTCGCGCCATCTTCAGTCTCCTGTCTTTGGACCAGACATAATGCGTCTTGGCCCTTCTGCGACTCGTGTATAATTTCTCAAGTGCACTTTAGATCAAGGACAATCGTGATGGCTGGCAAAACACCCTCCCAAGGGCTCAGCATTGGGGATCTGGCCGACCGCACCGGGCTGGCTGTATCCGCCATCCGGTTCTACGAGACCCACGGCATCGTCCGGCCCCTGCGCAATGCGGGAGGCCACCGGCGCTATGCAAGGTCGGACCTGCGCCGCCTGTCCTTTGCCATGATCGCCCAGCAGCTTGGCTTTCCACTGGCCGAGATCGGGCGGCACATGGCGGACCTGCCCGCACATGAAGCGCCGTCCCGGCAGGACTGGACCGACATCGCCACCGGCTTTCGCGGCCAGATCGACGCCCGAATCGCAGAGCTTGAAGGTCTGCGTGACAGGCTGGACGGCTGCATCGGCTGCGGCTGTCTGTCCCTTGATCGCTGTGCCCTTTACAATCCAGGCGACGCTGCGGCGCAATATGGGGCGGGGCCCCGGTATCTCATGGGGGATAGCGCGAGCACCGATTGACTCTGCCCTGCCCCCTATGTTCGGTGCGCCCCATGAACATTTCAACACGCATCTCCTCGATCAACGCCGGCGGGTCCGACGGTTGGGATCTTTATCGCCGGGCCCGTGCCCTGAAAGAGGCTGGTGCCCCCATTGTCGAGCTGACCATTGGTGAGCATGACATCCGCACCGCCGCCCCCATCCTTCGGTCGATGCATGAGGTCGCCCTGTCCGGGCGGACCGGATATTCTGCCATTCAGGGTATCAGGCCCCTGCGTCAGAGCGTGGCCGACCGGATCGCCAAGGCGACCGGTGTGCCGACGAGTGCCGACAACATCCTGATCACCCCAGGCGGCCAGTTTGCCCTGTTCAGCGCCCATGCCGCAGCCTGTGATCCGGGCGACCGGGCGCTCTACATCGACCCCTATTACGCCACCTACCCCGGAACGATCCGGTCTGTCGGGGCGATCCCCGCGCCGGTCATGGCCAGCGCGCAAAGCAATTTCCAGCCGTCCGCCGCGGATATAGAGGCCGTGGTCAAGGCCGGGCCATCGCCCCGGTCGCTGCTGATCAACAGCCCCAACAACCCAACCGGGGTGGTCTATTCGCGCGAAACCTTCGAAGGGATCGCCCGGGTCTGCACCGAAAATGACATCTGGCTGATCTCGGACGAGGTTTACGACACCCAGGTCTGGGTCGGTGCTCACCTGTCGCCCCGCGCCCTTCCCGGCATGGCCGAGCGGACGCTTGTCGTCGGATCGCTGTCCAAAAGCCACGCCATGACCGGCAGCCGGGTTGGCTGGGTCTGCGGCCCGGCCGAGGTGATCGCGGCAATGACCGATCTGGCCACCAACACCACCTACGGCCTGCCCGAATACATCCAGGCCGCCGCCGTCTTTGCCCTGGCCCAAGGCCCTGACTTCGAGGCCGAGATTGCCGCCCCCTTCCGCCGTCGCCGGGATATCGTGATCGACTTGTTGGCCCGCCAGAACGTGGTCAAGGCGGTGCCGATGCAAGGGGCGATGTATGTCATGCTTGACATCCGGGAAACCGGCCTGTCCGGCGACGCCTTTGCCGAGGCATTGTTGGACGCCACCCAGGTCGCCGTCATGCCCGGCGAAAGCTTTGGCACCGCCGCGGCCGGTCATATCCGGGTCGCCATGACGGTTGACGACGCGACCTTCGCCAAAGCACTGGCCCAGGTGCTGGCATTTGCCGGCAAGCTGGCCGCCTAACGGACGTCGAGACACGCGACGGCAATTTGCCCACCCACTGTGGCCATAGCCAAAGGGGTTGGCAAAAGGCGGGCTTGGGATAGACTGATAGCAGTCTTTTCCAAAGGGAGGGTCCCATGACCCGTTTTCGCCTCTTCGTCGTTGCCCTGCTTGCCTTTGGACTGACCGCATCGCTAGGCTTTGCCCAGACCTACCCATCGCAATCCGAAACCCCCGTCACCGACGACGCAGACCTTCTGCCCCCCGTGGCCGAGGCTGAGCTTGCCAGCCGCCTCGTCGTCCTGAAACAACAAAGCAACACGGACCTTGCGGTCGTGACCCTTCTGTCCATGGCGCTGTATACCGGTGGCGACGATCTCGACGTTTATGCCCGCAACCTCATGGAAGACTGGGACATGGGGGCTGCAACAAACGGGCGCCGGGTGCTGGTTCTGGTGTTCAAGGACGACCGGGAAATGCATGTTGAGATAAACGGTGATTATTCCGAAGCGGCCATCGCGGCAGGCATCGCCACGGTTGATGACACCTTCCTTCCGGCGTTCCGCCAGGACGACTATCCGGGCGGCATCGCCGCCGGGGTCGAGGCGATTGCGGCTGCCCTTCTGTTCGCCCCTGCCGCTGCCGAAACGGCACCCGAGGCCCCTGCTGCCACCGAAGCCGTGGCAGAAACGGAAACCGCTGCCTCCGAGGACAGTGAGGGCGGCGGCAACGCCCTGATCTGGATCGGCGGCGGCGTGGCGGCCATCATTGCCGTAATTGTCGGCCTGAACCGGCGGTCGGCGGCCAAACTGGCCGCGACCCCCTGCCCCTCGTGCGGCAAGACCGGGATGACCCGGTCCCGCGTGACGCTGGTCGAGGCGACCGAGACCTCAGAAGGGTCGGGCGAGACGCGGCTGACCTGCCCGTCCTGCGGCCATGTGCAAGCAGCCCCCTTCACCATTTCCGCCAAGCCGGCCAAGGAAACCCCACCCGACGACGACGCCCCAAAAAGTGGCGGCAAGTCCGGATCGTGGTAGGGCGACAGGCAAGCAGAAAGACCGACAAAGTGCCGAAAACGACCCTTTGTCGCAATTGAGCGCGACGAGGGTCGGTTTCATCGGGTGATCATCGGGAAATCTTCGATGGACCTGACCCGATGACCACTTTCTACTGGCGGATCACACTGACGCTGCGCACCATCGGGGCACGGCGGGGACGCGCGGCCCGGGGCGGGCCGATATCAGACATCTAAACACGCCCTTTGGGCGCCGCGACTGTCTTTTCCCCCGTATCGCCTGCAACAAGGGCCGCCCCGATGTCAGATATTACCCTTCCGTCCCCCGAAACCGATCAGCCGCAGCCCGGTGCAATCGAAATCACCAAAACCGCCCGGGCCCGCAGCGGCGGCCGCGCCGCCCGCCATGCCGCCCGCTCGGCCAAGCTGTCGGACGCCATGCGCCCGATCCGCCCCGGCATGTCCGGCGGCACCTACAACCCGCTGACCGAGGCCGAAGTCCTGCGCATCCACCGCACCGCGCTGCGGGCGCTGGAGGAAATCGGGCTGGCAGATGCCCCCCCGTCAGGTGTCGAGATCCTGACCAAGGCGGGCGCCATTCTAGGCAGTGACGGACGCATCCGGTTTCCCCCCGCCCTGGTCGAGGACATGATGGCCAAGGCCTGCCGCGACATGACCCTGTTCGGGCGCGATGCCTCCAACGACCTGTTCCTGTCTGGCACACGCGTCCATTACGGCACCGCCGGTGCGGCGGTGAACGTGGTCGATGTCGAAGGACGCATGTACCGCGATTCCACGGTCCAGGATATCCATGACGCCGCCCGCATCGTGGACCAGCTTGACAATATCCACTTCCTGCAACGGCCCATGGTCGCCCGCGACATCGCCGACAACCTCGAGATGGACCTTAACACCGTCTACGCCTGCTGCGCAGGCACGACGAAACATGTGGGAACCTCCTTCACCGAACCCGCCTACGTGCCCGAAGCGCTAGAGATGCTGCACATGATCGCCGGGGGCGAGGAAGCCTGGCGGGCCCGACCATTTGTCAGCAACTCCAACTGCTTTGTCGTGCCCCCGATGAAGTTCGCCACCGATGCCTGCAAGGTGATGGAGGCCTGCATCGAAGGTGGCATGCCGGTCCTGCTCTTGTCAGCCGGTCAGGCGGGCGCCACTGCCCCTGCCCCCATTGCGGGTGCCATCGTGCAGGCGGTCGCCGAATGCATGGCAGGCGTGGTCTATGTCAACGCGATGTCTCCGGGCTATCCGGCCATCTTTGGCACCTGGCCCTTCGTGTCGGACTTGCGCACCGGCGCGATGTCGGGCGGGTCGGGCGAACAGGCCCTGCTGACCGCAGGCTGCGCCCAGATGCACCGCTTCTACGGCCTACCTGGCGGCGCCGCGGCCGGGATCGCAGACGCCAAGCTGCCCGATATGCAAGCCGGGTGGGAGCAGATGTGCTCCAACGTCATGGCGGGGCTGTCGGGCCTGAACATGGTCTATGAGGCGGCGGGCATGCACGCCTCCTTGCTTGGCTTTTGCCTCGAAAGCCTGATCCTAGGCGACGACCTTATCGGCCAGGCGATGCGCTGCGTGCGGGGCATTGAGGTCACTGACGAAACGATGGCGCTTGAGACGATGCGGGCCACATGCATCGGCGGACCGGGCCACTACCTGGGGTCGGACCAGACCCTGTCGCTGATGGAGACGGATTACGTCTACCCCGCCATCGCCAACCGCATGTCCCCCAAGGAGTGGGACGAAAAGAACCGCCCCGACCTGATTACCCAGGCAACCCGGCGCAAGGAGGCGATCCTGGCCAATCGCGCTGCCGCCCGATTTGCCCCCGACGTCGATGCCGCAATCCGCGCCCGGTTCAGGATCCATCTGCCCGCTTGAGGGGGATCGGGCGCAATTTGGGGGAGCGTTTAGGGGGGCTCTGCCCCCCGGCCTGCGGCCTCCCCCCGGGATATTTTTGGCGAGATGAGGACCCGGATTGGGTTTTGGATGTAAGTCTTGGGCTATTGCCCGCTTAGTTTGATTGCGGACGGCTGAGGGTGCCGCCGCCGACGGCGGCCCGGACGCCTGTTGTTGCCGGGCATGAGGTGGGCAGGCCACGGGCGACCCGCGCGGCGAGATAAGCAAAGGCCTGCGCCTCGAGCATGTCGCCGTCGAGGCCCACCTCTTCGACCGGCAGAACCGGGCAGTCGAGTGCCGCCCCGATCATCGCCATAAGGGTCGGGTTGTGCCGCCCGCCGCCGCCCACGAGCACCTGCGAGGGCGGCGCGGGGCAATGGGTCATCGCCTGCATCACCGCGCTGGCCGCACAGGCCGTGAGCGTGGCGGCGGCATCCGTGTCTGGTAGCCCCGCCACGCTGGGCAACAATCCCGACCAGGCGTCGCGGTCCAGCGACTTGGGCGGGATCCGCCAGAAATAGGGATGGTCGAGGAAGTCGGTCACCACCGCTTCGGACACCTCGCCTTGGGCGGCGAGTGCCCCCTCCTCGTCGCGGGACTGCCCCAGGCGCAGCATCATCAGATCGTTGAGCGGCGCATTGGCGGGCCCGGTGTCGAAGGCCAGGATCGCCCCCTCATCTTCGGGCCGGGCCTTGGTGGGGTCGATCCAGGTCAGATTGCCGACGCCGCCAAGGTTGAGGAAGGCCACCGGCGCAGACAGTTTGAGATGCTGCGCCAGGGCAAAATGGTAGAACGGGGCCAGTGGCGCCCCCTCGCCGCCCAGCCGGACATCCGCGGTGCGGAAATCCCAGACCACGGGCCAGCCCAGAACCTCGGCCAGAAGCGCGCCATCGCCGATCTGCAGCGTGCCCCGCCCTTGCGGATCATGCGCCACGGTCTGGCCGTGAAAGCCCACCAGGTCGACGGGATCGAAGGTCGAGAGAAGTTCTGCATGCGCGGTCTCGACGACTTCGGCGGCGGCGGCGACCTCTGCCCCCTCCCACTTGCCGAGCGCCGCTCTAAGCACGGACTGTTCGTCTGCCGTATAGGGCCGATAGCCGGTAGGGCCGAAGCCCATCACTGTCACCCCATCGGTTTCGATCACCGCCGCATCGACCCCGTCGAGAGAGGTCCCCGACATCGCCCCCAGCACCCGCAGGACCTGTCCCGCGCCCCCAACCTTCAACATCTTCTTCCCCTTGCGCCAAACGGCTTCTATAGAGTGCCCCGACCGAGCGTTGAGGACAATACGATGACCTACCACCCCAAGTCCGATTTCATGGCTGTGATGATGCAGCGAGGCTTCCTTGCGGACTGCACCGATTATCAAGGCCTTGACGAGGCTCTGAGCAAGGGGGTGGTGCCCGCCTATATCGGCTTTGACGCCACGGCCAAGTCCCTTCATGTGGGCAGTCTGATCCAGATCATGATGCTGCGCTGGTTGCAAAAGACCGGTCACAAGCCGATCACCCTGATGGGCGGTGGCACCACCAAGGTCGGTGACCCGTCGTTCCGCGCCGACGAGCGCCCCTTGCTGAGCCCCGAGCAGATCGACGCGAATATCGCCGGCATCCGCCGCGTGTTCTCGGCCTACATCGATTATGCCGAGGCCCCGACTGGCGCCCTGATGCTGAACAATGCCGAATGGCTGGACGGGCTGAACTACCTTGATTTCCTGCGCGACATCGGCCGGCACTTTTCGATCAACCGGATGCTGAGCTTTGAGAGCGTGAAATCCCGCCTCGACCGGGAACAGTCGCTGTCGTTTCTTGAATTCAACTACATGATCCTACAGGCCTATGACTTTCTGGAGCTGAACCGCCGCTATGGCTGCCTGTTGCAAATGGGCGGGTCGGACCAGTGGGGCAATATCGTCAACGGGATCGACCTGACCCGGCGGGTGCTGGATCACGAGATTTACGGCCTCACCTCGCCTTTGCTGACCACATCGGACGGCAAGAAGATGGGCAAATCCCAGTCCGGCGCGGTCTGGCTGGATGCCGACATGCTGTCGCCCTACGAATTCTGGCAGTTCTGGCGCAATACGACCGACGCCGATGTCGGGCGGTTCCTCAAACTCTACACCGAACTGCCGGTTGAGGACTGCGACCGTCTGGGCGCCTTGGGCGGGGCCGAGATCAACGAGGCCAAGATCGTTCTGGCCAACGAGGTGACCGGCCTTTTGCATGGACTTGCCGCCGCGGCGGCGGCCGAGGCGACAGCCCGCGAGGTGTTTGAGAAGGGCGGTGTGGGCGACGACCTGCCGACCCTGACCCTGAGCCGGGAAGAGCTGGGCGACGGCATCTCGATCGTGCAACTGATCGTCCGGACCGGGCTGGCCGCGAGTGGCAAAGAGGCCAAGCGCCTGATCTCGGACAATGGTGCCCGCATTGACGATGCCCCTCTGGGTGACGCGGGCCTGATGATCGACGCCGCAGCGCTCGCCAGCCCGATCAAGCTGAGTGCCGGCAAGAAGCGTCATGCCCTGGTGCAGCTGGACAGCTAGAACAGAAGGGCTGCGAGCACGGTAACGAACCCTCCGGCGGGGATGGCGAACAAAAGCGCGGTGATCGCCGCCCCCACGGGTGTCATGCGGGGACCGGGGGCGGTGATGCCGCTGATGGGGCGGGGTTTGGGACGCTTTGTCATGCGGCTATTAAGTCTGGCTTAGGTTTCATCTGGCTTAATGCCTGCATGACAGTTCAGCAGCGATTGCCCTTGCGCGATCCAACCATGCGCGTCCTGACCGAGGTTGGCCCGGGTGAAATCGGGTTTGGCGAAATCGGCTTTTCGGAAACCGCATATGTCGAAGCTGACCGCGCCCAGACGGTCCTGGCCCAACCAATGCTTGCGCTTCAGCAAAGCCCGGTCTTTGGAACGGCACTCACACGGCTCGGGCTGTCGGGCCGGATCCTGGCTCTTGAAGATCGGCGAAATGTGGTCGACCAGGCCCTTGTCATGGTCCGCAGGCTTGGCCCCTTTGGGCGTTTGGGGCTGATCTCGCGGGGGCCGCACTGGTTTATCGACGATCCACGGGCCCGGGCCCGCGCTCTGCTGGCGCTTTCCCCGATGGGCCTTCGGATGATCGAGGCGGAACAGCCCTGCCCTTCGCTGCGGTTGGCAGGCTACCGGCAGGTGATGACCCCGGCCCATGTCGCCACGCTGGACCTGACCTGCCCTACGGGGCTGGAGGTGGGCCTGCACCCTGCGTGGCGCGGCAGCCTCAACAAGGCCCGTCGCGCCGGGCTGGACATCACATCGGCGCCGTTCCATCAGGTGTGCGATCACTGGCTTTTGGACGAAGAGCGCAGGATGCGGCGCCAGAATGGCTATCGTGGGTGGTCGCGGTCCCTGACCCTTGCCATGGCTGAGGCGAATCCCCTCGCCCTTCGCCTGTTCACAGCCCGCAAGGCCGGGGTGACGATTGCGGCGATGTTGTTTGCACGGCACGCCAGCATGGCCACCTACCTGACCGGCTGGACCGGCGCCGCGGGGCGCGAGGCCTGCGCCCACCACCTGATGCTCATGGAGGCGGCGTCCTGGCTGGCCAACCAGGGCCACGCCAGCCTAGATCTTGGCACGGTGGACACCGAAGCCGCACCGGGGCTCGCCCGCTTCAAGATCGGATGCGGGGCAAAGGTGCGGCCCTTGGGAGGCAGTTGGCTGCGGCTACCGTTTTGCGCAATCCCCCTCTGAACGGCAGGGTGGAAAACCCGGGGCCAAGCCGTTAAAGCCTTTGGGACATCCTAGCGAACTCCGGGCAGGCCATGACAAAGACGATCCTCGAACGGTGCGAATCCCACGGTCTGCGGATGACAGACCAGCGGCGCACGATCGCCCGCGTGCTGGAGGCGGCAGAAGATC
>Ga0209652_1003124_pt1 | contig 12372 bp, 10 predicted proteins | sample SaaInl74LU_5_DNA_FD_184641 | JGI IMG/M metagenome (GOLD analysis project Ga0209652, IMG submission 184641) | Marine microbial communities from expanding oxygen minimum zones in the Saanich Inlet - ESP_74LU_5_DNA (SPAdes) (version 2) | ecosystem: Environmental > Aquatic > Marine > Intertidal zone...
GGCCGCGCATTGCCGCGCTTTCGGGGGCATGACCCGCCAGCCGCGCGGCCAGATAGGCACCGTTGAAGGCATCGCCCGCAGCGGTCGTGTCGCGCAGGATCTTTGCGGGGGGATAGGTTTTCGCGATCATTTGCCCGTCGCGCCACAAAAGCGGGCCGCGCGCGCCGCGCTTGAGCGCGATCTCGGACACACCCGCCGCGGCGATACGCGCGATGATAGCCGCGTCATCATCGCTGCCCCAAAGTGCCGCCTCGTCATCGGCCGAGGGCAGCGCGATGGAACAGGCCGCCCAAATCGCGGCCATCGCCTCTTGCGCGGTGGCGATATCGGGCCAAAGCCGGGGGCGGTAATTGCTGTCGAACACCACCCTTGCCCCCTGCGCCTTGCAAGCCGCCAACCGCGCGATCAGCGCGCGGCGGTCATCGGGCGGCAAGATCGCCAGCGTGATCCCCGACAGATAGATCACCGCGAAATCATCGAGTGTGCCAAGCGCAAGACCGCCTGCCCCGAACATGCCCCGCGCCGCAGATGCGTTGCGCCAATAATGAAAGCTGCGCTCGCCCTCAGGCGAAAGATCGATCGCGTAAATGCCCGGCAACGCCCCAGCGCGGCGCGCGATCAGCGCGGTATCGACCCCATGTGCTGCGATCACCGCAACCATCTGATCGGAGAGTGGATCATCGCCCAAAGCCGTCAGATAGCTGACCTGTCCCGCCCCCGGCGGCAGGCTACGCTGTAGATAGACGGCCGTGTTGAGCGTATCGCCCGCCACGCCCAACCGCGCGTGCCCCTTGTCAAAACCAAGCTCGGACAATTCGACCATGCATTCGCCGATACATGCGATCTTCACCTCAGTCACGCCTCCCTGCGTCGTTGCCGCGATCTTGCGCCTTGGTCGACCAAAGGTCCATGCCCCGGAAAGCCCACAAGATCGCTTGGAGCGGCCCTGCCCCTCGGATAGGGTGGCCGGGATTCGGGCGGCACCAGCAGACCGCCTGTCATGTGGAGGGATCGGCACATGGGAAAAACATTGGCATTGCGCTGTAGCGGCGCGGTTTTGGCATGGGGCCTTGGCGCAGGGCTTGCTTGCGCCCAAGAGGTGACGCTGCGGCTTCATCAATTCCTGCCGCCGCAATCGGCGGTGCCTGCTTATATCCTCGACCCTTGGGCCGATGCGATCGAGGCGGCATCGAACGGCCGGATCGAGATCCAGCGCTTTCCCTCGATGCAGTTGGGCGGCGCGCCACCACAGCTGATCGACCAAGCCATCGATGGCACGGTCGATATCGTCTGGACACTGCCGGGCTATACGCCGGGCCGCTTCCCGCGCACCGAGGTGTTCGAACTGCCCTTCATCATTGAAGGTGGCAATGCCGAGGCCGCAAGCCGTGCCTTTTGGCAATTGGCCGAAGAGACGATGATGGAGACCGATTTCGCCGATCTGCATGTGCTGGGGCTTTGGGTGCATGGGCCGGGCGTGATCCATTCCAAAACGCCCATCACCGATGTGGCCGATCTGGCGGGCGTCAAGCTACGCGCGCCCACGCGGACCACGAACCTGATGTTCTCGGCGCTTGGTGCCACCGCCATCGGCATGCCGGTTCCCGCTGTGCCCGAGGCGCTGTCGCAAGGCGTGATCGATGCCACCGTCATCCCCTGGGAGGTGACGACATCGCTGCGCGTCGCCGAACTGGTCGAATACCATACCGAATTCGGCGGCGAGGCGCTTTATGCCGCGACCTTCATCCTTGCGATGAACCCGGCAAGCTATGCCGGCCTGCCCGAAGATCTGCGTGCCATTATCGACGCCCATTCCGGGCTGGAATTCTCGGCCAATGCGGGGCGCGTGCAGCAAGGCTATGACCTGCCCGGCCGCGAGATGGCCGAGGATCAGGGCAATACGATCATCACGCTTGATGAAACCCAAGTGGCCGCATGGCGCGCGGCGGCGGAACCCACGATCCAGACATGGGTGGCCGATCTGACGGCATCGGGCATCGATGGGGCGGCGCTGGTCGATCGCGCGCGCGCGCTGATCGCGGAAAACAGGCCCGCGAACTAAGACCCAAGGGCGGTGGCGCGATCCGCCATCGCCCGCTATATCGCGCCTGAGTGTAACTGAGCCCACCTGCCGCGCGAGGTATCTTACCATGCTTAACGTGATCACGCGCAGCGCGCAGGTAATGGCCATGCTTGGCGGTGTCGTGCTGTGCCTTTTGGTGGGCATGACCTGTGTCAGCATTCTGGGGCGCGGCTTGAACAGCCTTGCCCATGGCGCGCATTTGACCGAGCTGGCCCCCGCATTGGCCGCATGGCTGGTGGCCCATACCGGCCCCGTCACGGGCGATTACGAATTGATCGAGGCGGGCATCGCCTTCGCCGTTTTCGCCTTTTTGCCGATCTGCCAACTGCGTGCAGGCCATGCGCGGGTCGATCTGATCGCGGCCGCCATGTCCGCGCGCTTCAACCGCATCTTGACCGCCTTTTGGGAAGGCGTGCTGGCCGCGATCATCATCGTGATCGGCTGGCGGCTTTATCTGGGGTTTCTCGAAAAGCTCGATAATGGCCAGACGACCTTTCTGCTGCAGATGCCGGTATGGTGGGCCTATGGGGCGAGTTTTCTGGCAGCCTTGGTCGCGGGGCTGGTGGGGGTCTTTTGCGCCTTCATGCGCCTGCGCGAGGTGCAGACAGGCAAGCCCCATCTACCAAAGGCCGAAGGGGCAGAGCATTGAGCGCCTTTGCCATCGGCCTTTGGTCTTTCCCGGTGCTTTTGGCGCTGATCTTTCTGCGCGCGCCGATTGGGGCGGCGATGTTCTTGATGGGCATGGGCGGGCTGTGGCTGATCACGGGCAGCCCGGATATGGCGCTGAACCTGCTCAAGGGCGAGAGTTACTCCACCTTTTCCAGCTATTCGCTGTCGATCATCCCGATGTTCTTGCTGATGGGGCAATTCGCAACGCTGTCGGGGATGTCCACCTCGCTTTTCAAAGCAGCCGAAGGCTGGCTTGGCCATCGCAAGGGGGGCGTGGCCATGGCCTCGGTCGGCGCATGCGCGGGCTTTGGGGCGATCTGCGGCTCATCGCTGGCAACGGCGGCCACCATGGGGCGCGTGGCGCTACCCGAACTCAAGCGTTACGGCTATTCGGGCGGGTTTTCCACCGCCACACTGGCGGCGGGCGGCACGCTGGGGATCTTGATCCCGCCATCGGTGATCTTGGTGATCTACGCGATCCTGACCGAGCAAAACATCGCCTCTTTGTTCTTGGCAGCCTTTGTGCCGGGGATCTTGGCCGCCATCGGCTATATGCTGACCATCGCGATCTATGTGCGCGTCAACCCCGCCAGCGCAGGTGTCAAAGCGCGCGTGCCCTATGCCGAGCGGTTGCGCGCATTGGCCGAGATCTGGCCTGTGATCGCGGTCTTTGGCCTGGTGGTCGGCGGGATTTACGCGGGCTGGTTCACGCCCACCGAAGGGGCGGCCGTGGGGGCCGCGGGCACCGGCCTGTTGGCGCTTGTGCGGGGCAATATGACTTGGGCGATGTTTGCCCAAAGCATCATCGCCACCGCCATGTCCAGCGCGATGATCTTTTTCATCATCTTGGGCGCGAAGCTTTATAATTCCTTTCTGGCACTTACCCAGATGCCGCAGGAATTGTCGCTATGGGTGGTCAGCCAAGGCTATGCGCCCTTGACCGTGCTGATCTTGATCTTGGTCTTCTACCTTGTGATGGGCTGCCTGATGGACAGCCTGTCGATGATCCTTTTGACCATTCCGATCTTTTGGCCGGTGATGGCGGGGCTGGATTTCGGGCTGATCTTGCTTCTCGACATGCAAGCCGCAAGGCTGGCCCAAGGGATCGCGGATGGCGTGGCGATGGCCCCCGATCTTTTGGCCGCCGCCCAAGCCAAGCTGGCCGAGGGCCTGGCGCTGACCCGCGACGAGTTCCGCGCGCTCGGCCTACGCCCCGTGACCGAGGCGATGCATGCCGATTTCAACACGACGCTGACCGCGATCTGGTTCGGCATCTTGGTCTTGATCGTGGTCGAGGTCGGGCTGATCACGCCGCCCGTGGGGATGAACCTGTTCATCATCAACGCGCTTGATCGCACAACGCCCATCACCGCCACCTATCGCGCAGTGATGTGGTTCGTGACATCCGACCTGATCCGGGTCGCAATCCTTGTGGCCTTTCCCGGGATTACGTTGTTTCTGTTGCGCTAAGGCAAGGGCAGGCCCTTGCAAGATGGAGCCATGACGCCATGCCCCTGCTCGACCCCGACCGCCTGTTTCCGGCCGAGCCGCGCCTGCGCGATCTGGCGCGTGGGCTTTACGCGGGGCTTCGCGATCTGCCGATCATCAGCCCGCATGGCCATTGCGACCCGCGCTGGTTTGCCGAGGATGCGCGCTTTCCCGACCCCGCCGCGCTTTTCGTGACGCCCGATCATTATGTCGTACGGATGCTGGTAAGTCGGGGCATATCGCATGCCGATCTGGGCGTTGCCCGCCGCGATGGCGGCCCGGTCGAAACCGACCCGCGCGCGATCTGGCGGCGTTTTGCGGAGCATTTCCACCTGTTTCGCGGCACCCCATCCGCCATGTGGCTGGAACATGCCTTTGCCACGCTGTTCGACATCGACACGCCGCTTGATGCAGCCAGCGCGGACGCGCATTTCGATGCGATCGAGGCGCGGCTCGCCGCGCCCGCCTATCGCCCACGCGCGCTGTTCGACCGCTTCGGGATCGAGGTGCTCGCCACCACCGATGGCGCGCTTGACGATCTACGCTGGCACAAGGCGATTGCCGAAAGCGGTTGGGGCGGCCGCGTCATCCCCACCTATCGCCCCGACGCGGTGATCGACCCCGAGGGCGAAGGCTTTGCCGCGAATCTCGACCGCTTGGCCGAGATCACGGGCGAGGATACCGGGCATTGGGCGGGATATCTCGCCGCCCACCGCGCAAGGCGGGCGACATTCAAAGCGCAAGGTGCCACCGCCACCGATCACGGCCACCCCACGGCCCAGACCGCCGATCTTTCCGCCACAGAGGCCGCGATGCTTTTCGCCCGCATCCGCAAGGGCGGCGCAAGCCCTGCCGATGCCGCGCTGTTCCGCGCACAGATGCTGACCGAAATGGCCAAGATGAGCCTTGATGACGGGCTGGTGATGCAGATCCATGCCGGGTCGCACCGCAACCATGCGGCGCAGGTCTTTGCCACCTATGGCCGCGATGCAGGCTTTGACATTCCGACCCGAACCGATTGGGTGGGCGGGCTGAAGCCGCTTCTAGATGCGGTGGGGATGGAGCCGGGGCTGACGCTGATCGCCTTCACGCTGGATGAAAGCACCTATGGGCGCGAATTGGCCCCGCTTGCCGGTGCCTACCCCGCGTTGCGGCTTGGGCCGCCGTGGTGGTTCTTCGACAGTGCTGACGGGATCAAACGCTACCGCGAAATAGTGACCGAGACCTGTGGTTTCTACAACACCACGGGTTTTAACGACGATACGCGCGCCTTTTGTTCCATCCCCGCGCGCCATGATGTGGCGCGGCGCGCTGATTGCGCCTATCTCGCCGCGCTCGTCGGGACGGGCCGCCTCAGGCTGGCCGAGGCCGAGACGCTGGCCCATGACCTGACCGTGACGCTGGTGCGCGATGCCTATCGCCTCTGACCTGCCGCGGCTTGCGCGCACGCGCCCCGCGCCACGGGCCGGGATCGTGCATTTCGGCCCCGGGGCATTCTTTCGCGCCTTCATCGCGCCCTTCACGCAAGAGGCGATGGATGCCGCCGGCGGCGATTGGGGCATCATCGCCGTGGCGCTGCGCAATGGACAAGCGCGCGATCAGCTCAAGCCCCAAGGATGCGCCTATACGGCCCTGACGCTTGCCCCAGATGGTCCCAAGCGGCAGGTGATCGATTGTATCACCGATGTGCTTGTGGCCCCTGAAAACCCCGACGCCGTGATCGAAGCGCTTGCCGATCCGGCAATCAGGATCGTCACGCTGACGATCACCGAAAAGGGCTATGGCCACGATCCGGCAACCGGGCAATTGAACCCCGGTTTGCCCGATATGGCCCATGATCTGGCCTATCCTGACGCACCGCGCAGCGCGCCGGGCTTTATCGTGGCAGCTCTTGCGCGCAGGCGCGCAGCGGGGGTGGCACCTTTCAGCGTCATTTCTTGCGATAATCTGGCGGGCAACGGCGCAATCCTGCGCGCCGTGATCTTGGGCCTTGCGCGCGCCCATGATCCCGCGCTTGCTGATTGGATCGCCGCCCATGGCGCTTTTCCCGCCACCATGGTCGATCGCATCACCCCCGCGATGCCCGAGGCCGAGGCCGCGCGCTTGGCGCAAGAGGCGGGCATCCATGATGCCGCGATCACCCATCATGAGCCTTTTCGCCAATGGATCATCGCGGCGGATTTCGTCGGCGGCGCGCGTCCGGCATGGGACAGGGTCGGCGCGCAGATCGTGGGCGATGTCGCCCCGTTCGAGGCGATGAAGCTGCGCTGCCTGAATGGGGCGCATAGCGCACTGGCCTATCTGGGGCTGGCCGCGGGCCATGCGACAGTGGCCGTAGCGGTCGCCGATCCCGCCTTGCGCGGTTTCATCGCGGCGCTTTGGGCGGAAGAAGTCATCCCAACCCTCGCCCCGCCCGAAGGGGCCAATCCCGCCGCCTATTGCGCGGCCCTGATGGCGCGCCTTGCAAACCCCGCCATCGCGCATCGCTTGGCTCAGATCGCGATGGATGGCTCACAAAAGCTTGGTCCGCGCATCTTGTCGCCCATGGCGACCCATCTGGCCCAAGGCCGCGCCACGCCGCGTCTGGCGATGGTGGTGGCGGCATGGATGCATCATCTCTCCGGCCCGCATCTGGCCGACCCGATGGCCGATACCCTTCGCGCGCGGGCGGGCGACCCAGCGGCACTCATGGCCCTTTCTGCGATCTTTCCCCCTGCCTTGGCCGATGATCCGCGTTTTCGCGCGCAGATCATCCCGGCATGGGACAAGATCGCGGCGCAAGGGGTGCAAGCAGCGCTGGCGTGAGGCGCCTTCGAGCGTGTCGCGTTCTATCGCATTCACCGCAACAGGCGAACGCGTTATGCCTTGCAAACGCTGCCTCGCCTTTTGCGGTGAATATAGCGGACTGATCAAACGCGACACGCTCTAGGTCACGGCTTGGCGCGCGTGATAGGCGGGATCGTCCCACAGCCTGTCCGTGATGATCCGGGCAAGAATTTCGGCGGCGCGTGTGACATCGCCTTCGTCGATGTAGAGCGGGGTGAAGCCAAAGCGCATGATATCGGGCGCGCGGAAATCGCCGATCACACCATGGGCGATCAACGCCTGCATCGCGGCATAGCCCTGGGCGAAATGGAACGAAACTTGGCTGCCGCGCTGCTGCGCGTCGCGGGGGCTGGCAAGGGTCAGATCGGGGCAGCGCGCCTCTACCTCTGCGATGAAGCGGTCCGATAACGCGATGGAGGCTTCGCGCAGCGCGTCCATTTCCACCCCCTCCCAAACATCGAGGGCGGCATCGAGCGCTGTCATCTGCAACACGGGCGGGGTGCCCACGCGCATCCGCTCCACCCCCGGTGCAGGGCGGTAATCGAGATCGAAGGCAAAGGGGGCGGCATGGCCCAACCAACCCGCCAGCGCCGGGTCGATCCGGTCCGCGATATCGGGGCGCACATAGATAAACGCGGGCGCGCCGGGGCCACCGTTGAGGTATTTATAGCTACAGCCGACGGCGAATTCCGTGCCTGATCCGGCCAGATCGACGGGCAGCGCCCCGGCGCTATGGGCCAAATCCCAGATCATCACGGCACCCGCTGCATGGGCGGCGCGGGTGATGGCGCCCATGTCATGCAACCGGCCCGTGCGGTAATCGACTTGGGTCAGCATGACGGCCGCCACCTCGTTGGTGATGTTGTCCATCACCGCCTCGGGGCTGACAGTATGCAAGCGGTGGGTACCACCCAGATGGCGGATCAACCCTTCGGCCATATACAGATCAGTCGGGAAATTGCCGCTATCGGACAGGATCACACGGCGATCTGGGCGCATTTGCAAAGCGGCGGATAACGCCTGATAGACCTTGATCGAAAGCGTGTCGCCCATCACCACCGATCCGGGTGCAGCCCCAATCAGCCGCCCCACCCGGTCGCCCACGCGCGAGGGCTGGGCCATCCAGCCATCGATATTCCAACCCTTGATCAGATGCGCGCCCCATTGGCCGCTGACCGCATCGGCCACGCGGGCGGGCACGGATTTGGGCAAGGGCCCCAGCGAGTTGCCGTCGAGATAGATCACCCCCTCGGGCAGATCGAACAGATGTTTGCGCAAGACGCTCATAATTGCCCCCTGACTTGCCAAAGCTCGGGGAAAAGCTCCACCTCGAGCATGCGGCGCAGATATTGCACGCCTGACGTGCCCCCCGTGCCGCGTTTGAAACCGATGATCCGCTCGACCGTGGTGACATGGTTGAAACGCCAGCGGCGAAAATAATCTTCAAGATCGACCAGCTTTTCGGCCAGCTCGTAAAGCGCCCAATGGGCCTGTGGGTCGCGATAGACCTTTGCCCATGCATCGCGGATGGCATCTTGGGCGCTATGGGGTGCGTTCATCTGGTAAGACGCGCTGAAATCTTGGCCAAGAGCGCCCCCAAGCTGGTCGAGCGCCACATGGTAGAGCGATTTTTGACCCAGCTCGGCCAGCAAGGCTGCATGGAGCGCGGGGCGGTGTTCATGCACCTTGAGCATGGCTTGGTTGCGATTGCCCAGCATAAACTCGATCCGGCGATATTGATGCGACTGAAACCCCGAGGATTTGCCCAGATCGTCGCGGAAATCGCTGTACTCCGAAGGCGTCATGGTGCGCAGCACATCCCATGCGCCATTGAGCTGCTCGAAGATGCGCGCCACGCGGGTCAACATCTTGAAAACCGCGCGCACATCGCCCGCCGCAAGCCCCGCGCGCGCGGCGGTCAACTCGTGGATCGCCAATCGCATCCAAAGCTCGGATGTCTGGTGCTGGATGATGAACAGCATTTCATCATGCGCATCGGAAAGCGGCTTTTGCCCATCGAGCAGCCCATCCAGCGCAAGGTAGTCGCCATAGCTCATCTCGCGCGCATAGGACATTGTGGCGCCGTCTTTGGCGGGATCATAGGCATCGGTCATGGCAAGCTTTCGGTCAGGGTTACGCGACAGGTGCCACCCTGCCCCGCGCGCGCGCCCAAAGGCAAGCGATGGCCAGCATCACGCCCGAGACAGTGGCGATCATCCCCGCCGCACTGACCGCGCTGTCAAACCCAAGCCAGATCGGCCCATAGCCCGCCAACACATAGCCAAGGATCGCCGAAAGGGCCGCGATGGCGAGGGAAAGCCAGACCTGCGTCGCAAGCCGATCTGTCATCAGCCGCGCGGTTGCAGGTGGGCAGATGAACATGGCGATCACGATGATCGACCCCACCGCATCAAAGGCTGCCACCGCGGCGACAGCGGCGGCAATCACCAGCGCCAAACCGATCGCCGAGACCGGCAAGCCGATGGCGCGGGCAAACCCCTCGTCAAAGGTCGCAAGCTTCAGGGGCCGCCAGAAGATCACCGTCAGCGCGGCCATCAGCGCCGCCACAACGGCGATGCGCGGCAATTCGGGTGGCAGATGGGAAAGTGCCACTGGGTCGATCACGCTGTCCCAACCGCTGGCGCGTAGCCAGATCAGCGTCTCCAGATTGCCCATCAGCGCGTGATCGACATCGAGATGCACACGGCTTGTGTCGGATTGCTCCAAGAGAAGCACACCGCCCGCGAACAGCGCGGTAAAGACCACACCCATCGCGGCCCCCGGCTCGATCCGGCCAAGGCGGCGGATCGCCTCGATCAACACCACGGCCACCAGCGCCGCCCCCCCTGCCCCGATCAGCATCGGCATGGTCGCCACCGTTCCCGTGACCAGAAAGGCCACGACGATCCCCGGCAAAACCACATGGGAAATCGCGTCACCAATCAGCGCTTGGCGGCGCAGGATCAAGAAATTGCCGGGCAGCGCACAAGCGACCGCGGCCAAAACCCCGATCAGCATCGGCGTGAGCGAGAATTGCACGAATTCCGCCCCCATCACACGGCCCCCACCGGCTGGGGCGGCCCGATACGCGCGTCGAAATCGGCGATCTGGTCTGCGGTGAAAACCTCTTCAATCGGGGTCAGCCCGTCATAGCGCCCGGTCAGCGCCGTATCTTGATGGATCGCACGCGCGATATCCCAGCGGCGTTCATCGCGCAGCGATTTGGCCGCCAGCGCCCTGCCCTTGTCGGTGGCAACCCCATCGGGGCGGATGGCCCCCGCCGCGCGCAAAATACGCAGCGTCAGCGGATCATGGATCGGTTCGGCACGCGCCAGCGACAACAGCCCTTGGCGCCAATGCACCCGCGCCTGAAAGCGCCGCCGCGCCAAGACCGCGGCCAAAACCCCACGGCGCGGCACGAAAAACAGCGAAAAGGTGAAAAGCCCCGCCGCAATCAACACGATGATCGGCCCCGTGGGCAAATCGGGCGCGGTTGCCGAAAGTGCCGCGCCAAGATAGCCCGCGGCCCCGCCGACACAGCCCGCGATTAGCAGCATCCGCGCGACCCGGTCGGTCCAGAACCGCGCGGTGACAGGCGGGATGATCAAAAGCGCGATGATCAGGATCAGCCCGACCAAGGTCAACCCGATCACCGTGATCGCCATGACCAGCCCCATCATCGCCAGATCGATCCGGCCCACGCGCAGACCCAGCGCCGCCGCATGGCCGGGATCGAAAGCCACCAGCGTCATGGGCCGCCGCAAGATCACGATCAAGGCCACGACCAATGCGCCACCTACTGCGATCAGCACGGCATCTTGCATCAGCATGCCTGCGGTGGCGCCGAGCAGGAAATCCTCCAACCCCGCCTGCCGCCCCCGATCAAGCGACTGGATCACGGTCAACAGCACCACGCCAAAGCCGAAAAACACCGACAAGACGGCGCCGATCGCTGCATCCTCGGCCAGCCTTGTGCGCCGCACGATCCAATCGACAAGGTAAAGCCCGATCAGCGCGCTTGCCCCCGCGCCGAGCAAAAGCCCGGCCAGATTTCGCCCATCGCCCCCAAACGCCACCATCACGAGGAAGGCCAAGGCGATCCCCGGCAAGGTCGCATGCGCCATGGCATCCGAGACAAGCGCGCGCTTGCGCAAAAACAGGAATGTGCCAGCCATCCCGGCCGCAAAGCCAAGCAGCGTCGCGCCAATGGTCACTAGGCCCGCGTTGTAGCCCGCCTGTAACAAGACCGCGTCGAGAAATCCCGCCATGCCTGTCTAGCTTCGCGCCGGGTGCAACTGGTCAAGCTGCCCCGCGCCCAACCGCCCACCATAGGTCTGGCTGAGCGCTGCGGTGGTAAAGGCCTCGGGCACCGGACCTTGCGCCATGGCGCGGACATTGACCATGAAAACATGGTCGAAATAATCCACCACGGTGGAGAGATCATGATGCACCGCGATGACCGATTTGCCGGCCGCGTTGAGGTCTTTCAACACGGCGATGATCGCACGCTCGGTTGCTGCATCGACCCCGGCGAAGGGCTCATCGAGCAGATAGAGATCGGCCTGTTGCGCCAAGGCACGCGCCAGAAAGACGCGCTGTTGCTGGCCGCCTGATAGCTGGCCGATCTGACGCGTGGCAAAGCCCTCCATCCCCACACGCGCCAGCGCCTCTTGCGCCAGCGCCATCTCGGCGCGACCGACACGGCGCAAAAGCCCAAGGCTGCGGTAGCGCCCCATCAAGACGACATCGATCACCGTGGTCGGAAAGTCCCAATCGACGCTGGCGCGCTGCGGCACATAAGCGATGCGCCCGCGCGCCCGTGCCAAGGGCAGGCCGAAAAACTGCACCTCGCCCGAGACCATGGGCACAAGCCCAAGTGCGGCCTTGAGAAAGGTCGATTTGCCCGCGCCATTCGGCCCGATGATCGCCGACATCGCCCCGATGGGGAATGTCGCATCGACCGAGAAAAGCGCGGGCTTCTCGCCATAGCTGACCGTCATGCCGCGCACCGACAGCGCCGCGTGCGCGGCATCGGCGTGATCGCCCAACATCGCCCCGTCATCGGCGGCAAGTCGCAGTCTTTCTGGCATGGGATCGCTCAATTCATGGCCAATGCGTCGATGCGCCCACGCTCGGGTGCTTGGCCCCCAAGCGCACGGGCGATGGTGGTGACATTGTGATCGATCATGCCCAAATAGCTGCCCTCGTAGCTGCCCGGCGCGCCCATCGCGTCGGAGAAAAGCTCGCCCCCGATGACGACCGTGTGGCCACGCGCCCCCGCCCCTTCGATCAAGGCGCGAATATTG
>Ga0209652_1003128_pt1 | contig 12363 bp, 12 predicted proteins | sample SaaInl74LU_5_DNA_FD_184641 | JGI IMG/M metagenome (GOLD analysis project Ga0209652, IMG submission 184641) | Marine microbial communities from expanding oxygen minimum zones in the Saanich Inlet - ESP_74LU_5_DNA (SPAdes) (version 2) | ecosystem: Environmental > Aquatic > Marine > Intertidal zone...
CTCGCATAATAGTCACCAAAAGAGTTGTACCTCGGTTCAAGCCTATAAAGCACTTCCCCGAAACTTAATTTTGGCCATTTGGAGCCATCACTAGTTTTAATTTCACTAACAAAATTGTGATAAAATTCACTTGCAGTCTCAAAATTTGGAAAAGGGGAAAAAGGGGGCAAAACCAACTTGGCATGCACGCTGTAAAAAGGTCAATCTCTTCCCTCACCGAACTCTTTTTTTGATTTCATTTTTCTTCACGTTGCAGGGAACAAGCGCATAACAAAGGAACACTTCCACCTCCCTTCCACCTCCTACCACCTTGCCTGCTCTCTGCTCATAAAAAGAACTTTAACAACAAGCTGTCATTGATAATAATTGATAATAAGATCCTCAATCCAATTACAATATCATTATGAAAACTCAGCTGCACCCTACATCAAGGGCGTTACCTTTGATTCACGCTCTGCTCTTGTCGCTGGTATTTGTTCTTCCATCTTTGGTGAGTTGCAATCTGGCGGCGGCAGCAACAAAGAGCCAATCGTTCCTTCCTTCCCAGAACAAAGCTAAAATATGGGGAATCGTTCCAAAACTGATTGACTCCAGTATACCTAAGCACATCATCGTCATGGGCGGACCTGCCAGTGGCAAGGGAACACAATGTCAGAAGTTAGCAGACAAGTATGGGCTTGTTCATATCTCTTCTGGTGATCTACTTCGACAAGCAGTATCTTCAAGCGAGGGCGGGCCAACGGCACCACATATCTCTACTATCAAGCAATGCATGGAAGCAGGCAAGCTCATTCCTGATAACTTGATGACTCGTCTTATCTTGGACCGTCTTCGATCTCGTGATTGTCAAGAACGAGGCTACATATTAGACGGATATCCAAGGACACTGGCGCAGGCACAGTCACTTCAAGATGCAGGAATCAGTCCTGAAGCCTTTCTTCTCTTGAACGTTCGTGATGAGGATGCAATCAAGCGAGTAATAGGAAGAAGGACGGATAGCAAAACAGGCCATGTGTATCATCTCGAATACAATCCACCACCAAATGACCCAGAAATACTGAAGCGATTGATCATCCGTTCTGATGATACAGTGGATAGTATGAAGGTACGTCTGAAGCAGTTCAGAGCAAATGTTGCATCAGTTGAAAACTGGTACCGAGATATAAAGCGTGAAGTAGACGGATCGAGCTCTCCAAGTGAGGTGAGCAGAGATATCGATGCAACTCTGAAGCAGATGCGCAAGAGAAAGCAGCGAGTTTGAGAGGCGTAGGCAATGTAGATGTAAAGTAGGAATTATGAACATATTACTTAGCAATTATCTATCCTGGAAAGGAGTGCCGTCTTCTCCTTGGAAGTAGAGGTGGCTGCACTTGTGAGGTTCTTCTCTGAAGCAAGTATTTCGTCCTGGAGGCATGACTTTGAAAGATGAAGGATGCAATCGGATCAAAGAATCTTCATAGACGCGTATATTAGATTCATCTGAACCCAATGCTGATACGAATTCAATCATCTTCTGTCCGGCCTCCTTTTTGCACCTTACCTCTCCAACGATGGTGCCTCTAGGCGAGTCTTGCACCCATCCAAAGCAGAAGTGGTTTTCAGCTCTCGATTGAATGAGAGACTTGAAATCAAACCCAAGTTTGTTTACGCTGATTTCAAAGCGAAACCCGGTATACCGAAGAGCTTTGTCACTCCATACTTCATACGCATCAGTGCTGTCCGAAACAATGACGAGGATAGAAAGGATGCAGAGCAGCAAAATGTTTGATAGATGCGACATTGTCATCTTCTATTTGTATGTACTCGAATAAAGCAGAGACAAGATTAATATAATTCTTTGAAGGGACGTGCTTGGGCCAAAATAATTTAAAAAAACTTGAAGCGTGGAAAAATTAGCAGCAGAGCACACATTGTTCTTGCACGCACCCCACAGGTTGTGTTTAGAACATTACAAGATAAGTCGACGCTGACAGCAGCAGCATCATGTTCATGCTTCAATTTCTCACATAAAGCGGCTCTATAAAGTTATACTGTAATCAATACAAACGGCCTTGAGGACTTCGGCCATACAAACAAATGAAACACAATTTTCCTAAATATATACAAATGCTCCAACATTAACACACACAGATCTTCTTTCTATTTTTCACTCTAGCTGCTAGGCTTGCGCTGAGGATGACCCAGCTAGCTGTCTTGTTCTCCTTCGGCCTCCTCGCTTGAATCATCTTGGATAGGGATGAACTTGGCATGCTTTGGTATAAAGCGTCGCTGTCGGAATGGTCGCATCTGCAGCTTGATGCGAGGGAAGTACGATGCAAGTTCGGCATCATCGCCATCATCAGCATCTGGTGCATCATCGAACGATAGAATCGGACCGTTAGCACTGGTGATACTACCAACGCTGAAGTCTTCTTCTTGAGGTTCTTGGGAAGGAACGCTTGGTGGTGCAACCAGTCTAGGTGGCGGTGCATCCGCAGACTTGGAGCTGTTCAATATCGAATGACCTGAATTGAGTTCGATCAATACTGACTTGGCAGAAACAGGGGTCTCTGGTTGTTCTGGCACGCTGCTGCTGCTGCTGTTGACACAATCATGTCCTCCTGAAGGAGCAACATAATGTTTACAACGTTTTGGAGGCGGTGGAGGAGACATCATCGGACGCCGTATCTTCCCAAATGATGGCGGAGCATGTGAATCTTCGAAAGGCGGCGGCGTCGAAAAAGTGCACCTACGTTCTGCACATGCCGACGATGGCAAAGACGAAGAATCTCTGCCGGCGGCAGGTTTGGAAGGCGTCTTGTTCGGGCTTACAAGCATCGTGGCGGTGGTAGTGATAGTCGAGTGCATGAATGACAATTGGATAGAAGAATCATCGGAATAATTATACAAGTGATGTCAGTGTTCCAAGAAGTAATGGTATGACCTCAGCTCACAACTTTGAAGGGGAATCTCGACGGAAGACACATGGGAACTCGAAGAATGAATTGAAGTGCGTGTGAATTTCCCCCGCCATCCAAACAGCAGCAAATCAGCGCAAAATGTCTCTTGCGGTGTCAAGAATGTCTTTCTGCTGACTCGACTCCGCCGTGAGAAAAGAACTTTTAATAGGGCGCGTCATCGAGCGCGCACTTATCACTTAGACACAGTCTTTTCTCATTTCCTTCAAAGTGGAAACGCAAGAATTGAGAAAGCGAAACCCTTTTCACTCAACTCCCTCGACATTCGTTGCTGAAGAGCGGCTGTGCGTGGTGGTTCAGTTGTTGGTACGAAGAGAGATTAGAGCCGGCAAAGAAGTGTACTGGTGGGGAGCCGTGTGTACCTCTTGAGTAGATTAAGCGGCCGCAGCATCACTGCACACGGATATCATGGCGTCACGCGAGGGCGAAGAGCGTGGCCAATCATCATTGTCCGCCGCCCCATCAGCAGAAACGGCTGAAAGCGATGGCAACCAACAGCAGCGATTGGAAACGCCGCCCATAATGATGATGCAGCCGCCGGGAGCAAACAGCCCCGCGCCCAATATTCAACAGCAGCATTATCCAGGTGGCGATCAAACTGCCCTTTTCAACATGCTCCGCGCCCAGGTGGAATATTATTTTTCTCCTCAAAACCTCGCCCGGGACAGTTACCTCCGGAACATGCTAACGGACGCCCCAACGAAGCAGCATCATCAGCCACCACCGCCGCAGAATGTGCAGCTTATGACTCCAATTGAAGTGATTGCCAATTTTCCCAAAGTTTGGAATATTTGTGCCTCTTTTGGTGCTGCTGGGATGATGCCGGAACCTCCCGCGGTGTTATTGAATAAGGCACTTCAGGGGAGTACGATTATTACGATTAGTTCGGAAGGGGCGTGGATTGGTCCCACGTCGCAGCAATTGCCACCCTTTACGGGGGGGAGTGCACCGCCTTCTCCATCGCCGTCTCATCACGGACCACCGGCCACCATTGCCGCGGCGGCAGCTCCTCCTCCTCCGCAATTTCAACAAAGTCCGTACAACATGTCTCCGTATCCTCCACCACAAATGATGATGATTCCAATGCAACAACCGGATGGGACGATACTGCATCAATCATTCCCTCCTCCGTACTACATGGGAGGACCTCCGCCGCCACTAAATAGCAATAATAATAATAGACCTCTCTCGGTGGAATCGATTAGTCCGTCGTCGGCATCACTTGAAGATGCTGGTTCGATACCATCGCAAATGAAGGAATCATCCAAGATATCTGATGCTTCATTGTCATCGTTGTCGGAACAGCAGCAGCAGCAACAACAACAACCAACGATGCAAGCTCAGCAACAACAGCCACCACCACCCCAATACGGTGGGCCAATGATGGGGCAACAGCAACAACAGTATCCAATGCCTCCACAACAATTCCTTTCACCACCCTACGGTGTCCCAATGCACCCATACCCTCCATATTACAATCCTCAGCAGCAGCAGCAGCAAATGCCTCCACCCAATTTTATGCCACCTCCAGGAGTGCGTTATGGAGGTCCTCCACCTCCTCCCCCACGTGGGTATCATCCTGGTAACGGGCCTCCACCGCCGTATCCTTACCCAGGAATGATGCCACCACCACCCCCACCACAATTTGTTGGTGATGGATATCCTCCTCCACATCCTCATGGGTATCCACCCCGTCATCAACCCAATGTAGGTGACGCCCACCGAAAAGTAGGTGGTGGTGGTGGTGGTGGTTCGTTTGATGGAAAGGAACGTGGGCACAAGAAAAAGAAGAAGAATAACAATTTTGATAGGAAACGTGGCAATGATTCAAATTATGGATATCGATCACCAAATAATTTTGGACAACAGCAACAGCAAAACTATGGTGGTGGTGCATCATCATCATCGCCCCATTATAATAATAGATATCCGAAACAATATGCTAAAAAGGGAGGAGATGCAAATAATAATGAGCAGCAGAATAAGAAAGTTGGCGAAAAGGAAGTAGTTTTGAACCCGTTTGACTTTCCTGGTTTGGATGGTAAAGCTGCATCTGATTTATCAGCGAAAGCAGCAACTGTTGCTGCTGATGAGAAGCTTGTTGGATATGCAAGTGCATTAAAGAAGAATGAGAAAGGGAATGGTACCCTACAAGCGACAGCTGCATCAGCAGCTGATCCATCTGCAGTGACATCACCAGAAAATGAAGATGACAACACCATGGCACAGCAAACGGAAGCAATGGAGAAGGAAATACTGAGTGAATTTCATGATCTTAGTATTCGTGAAAGTGATACGGCTGAACAGCTAAACATCAACGACAACAAACAGTATGACACTCCGACAGCAGTGGACAAAAGTGACGGTCATACTGTGGAAACGTCTCCATCTTCCACAGAAAATGGTGTGGTGTCCCCACAGTCTGCCACCAATGAGATTAGTCCAACTATATTGCCCGATCCAGCCACTAAACCCCCCACTGAACAAAATCCCAGAGTAGATCTGGAAGAGGGGGAGGGATCAGCACCACCATCAGCAGCAGCTGTGGAGCAACAAAAGTTAGGAGATGACAATCAAGTCAATGATAATAAGGAACAGAACACGGAAGTTGAAAAGCCAAAGGCACCTGCTGCCTGGGGATCGAAACGATTATTCGCTGATGTTGTGGCATCACAGAAATAAGTCTTATCTCTTCTATCAAAAAAGTGTTCGTGTATGTTATAAAATAAAAAAGTCCATGTTGTTGCGATTAATTTATTCTATTTCAATTTCGTCTGATGCATTATCGGATACGTCTGTGACCTTTGTTGCGACCTCAACTATTCGACTCCTCCGCTTCTCCAACACACGTTTCTTTGCATACTCCAGCTCAGCGTCTTTTCCTGATAGTTTAACAACATCACATTTAGTTGCTGCTTCGTCAATATTCTCTTCATGAGCATCAGATTGTACACTATCATCATCACCACTCAGACTCGAAGACGAAGAATATGATTCATCCTCGCTTGAACTACTTGCCTCCAGTCGTGCTATAGTCCGTGGAGTCAAAGGGTCACCCTTATCATCCAAGAGAGAATTTGGCCTCTCAGGGTAGGTCAATGTATTTGCTGGCTTGTCGTAGAGAGTCTCATTTGTATCTCTGTGAATCCACACTGGGAGGTCACTAAATTCATCGTACATTTCATCGTACTTAGTAAGCTGCGGCAAAGATATGAAGTATGCTGAGCAACCGCGTCTTCAGTTGCCAAAGTGTAGCTTGTACAAAGAAAGAACTTACCTCTAAAGTTTTCAAGTCATGAGCAGCAACATCGTTTTCGTAGCGACGGCGGTCTTCTCGCAACATAGCCCTAGCTAAATTCCTTCTATGCTTCTTTGAGGCTTGCACCAAGTCTCGCCAGCCCCAGAATATGTCGCATACACCATTTCCAACCCACTTCTTCATGATCCTACGCACCTTGTCGTTTTCTTCTCTAACTTTTGCAGTACTTTTGGCAACTTCTTGTTCCGTGTACTCTTTCCTTACGTCAGCCTCGATTCGTTTTCTTTGTGCTTTGAAGCTTTCACGATTGCCACGCAAGCTGGATGAAATGCTTGAGATAGTTGATGCAAACGAAGATCGTGATGTGGGCTGTGTAGACTGTTTTGACACCTCTCGAATAGAAGCGATTCTCTTATCTGCTTCATCACGAACCATCATCATCCCATCGTCAGTTGTGAGGTAATCATTTGCAATGGATTCAGCTGCTTTGGCTGCATCAGCAACCTTCTTCTCAAATGCTTGAAGCCTCCGTTTTTCAATCATGTTCTCTTCATAGACCATATTCATCCGTAAAAGCAGCGCTGGCCTTGTGCACATCCATCCATCATTGGTAGTTTTGCACGTCTGTGAACAAGAACACTTGCGAAACTTAGCCGAGGAATTCTTCCTCACAATAGATCCCGCAGCATCTTTGAACTGGAATATTGCTTGCTCCACCTCACGTCTTTCAAAGGGAAAGGAGTTTATCCCACCGGCGAAAATATCAGGATTGCTCCAAACTTGATTGAGCTCTGGAAGCAATAATGACCAGAGGGCATCCGGAGGGAACTGATAAGAGTGGTCGTCAACCACGCGAAAAACTGACTCGTGTAGTTCACCACCAACTTTGTACCGTTCAATTTGCTGCAGAACTTCTCCCAGACTCTGCACAATGTTCCTCACTTTCTCTACACGATTCCTGGACACTCGGGTTTTACTCCATCGAAGTACCTCTTTTGCTCCCATCGCTACAACATCAGCGCTGGGGTAGATCATATCGACATTACCTTCGAGTTTCAATACTTGTAGCTTTGTGAGCCTATGAAAGTCCTTGGGAAGCGATGATATATGATTATTATCCAACCAAAGCTCACGAAGCATTGGGACTTCAACGATTGAGTCCGGTAAGATGCTAATCTTGTTTCTGCTGGCAAGCAACACTTCTAATACCATAAATCGTTGCAATCCTATAGGAAGACTCGTGAGCTCGTTTCCGATGACAGAGAGACGCCGCAAACTATTCATGCTCAAGATGCAGTCAGGGACGCTGATAAAGTTATTGTTGTTCAAGTTCAATACCTCGCACCTCAATTGTCCAAAGTCACGAGGAAGGTTTGTGAGCTCGTTACTTTCAAGATTGAGGTGAGTCAATTTGGTCAACTGGCCAATGCTACTGGGAATGTCAGAAAGTTTGTTGTTTGCAAGCTCTAGTCGTTGCAAATTTACCAAGTCACCTATATCTGCTGGCAATGTAGTGAGTTGATTTCGCAGCAGATTCAAATATGATAGGTTGGTGAGGTGGTGTATGCCATTGATATCGTCGATGGAATTGGATGCTAGCGAGAGATGTCGAAGACTCTGGCAGCGCTGTGGTATATTTTGAAGGCTGCTCATGGTTATGCCATCCAATGCGAGATGGATTAGATCCTTGCCGTATGTGCGTTTGTAATTGTAGACTCTTTCCGAGACGAGTGGTAATTCCTGCCAAGATATTCGCACGGTCCCATCAGCGACGTCACACGCTTGTTTCCAAGTTTCATCATCTTGGCGTTGCTTGGAAGCAATCTCTTTATTTGATTGCACGTTATCAACACTGCGTTGCCTTACTCTCAGCCTATCGGCAATCTTCTGTCGATCTTTTGAATTGTAGAGAAAGCTCATTGTGTGACGGAGGTGTAGGGCAAATCGCTATTTGGTATTGCTCTCGAGTAATGGTGTGTTCTTGGTCTCTGCGCAGCAGTATGAGTATAATGCTATCAAAATCACCTCCAGATCTCTAGCGCTGTTCTCAAGATACTTCGCTCCACAGAGAAGTTGCTTGCTATCATCTCCTCATTTTTTCAATTTAAAGTTCGAACTCTGCGAGGTGAGAAACTGCTCTACACCTGAAGAATCGAATGGTATCATTTGAATCGACGGCTACTCCAAAGGCCCCCAGTTGTGCAACACAATGGTTGCCACCATTCCAATCGTAGCAGCATTGCTTGCTCTGTTTTCGACTAAATCACACGGACTACACAATGACGCTACACCATTGAGAGGGTATCATTGCAAGGAAGACACACACACTGATGCTCATGAGCCTTGCGTATTATGCCCCGAAGGATTCTATTGTCCCGACAAAGCAACAATGAACAAGTGTGGTTCTGTGGATCTGTACTGCCCTCTCGGGAGCGTTCTTCCAACTCCAGTATCCAAAGGATATTTCACAATCGATGAAGCAGGGCCCCAAGACACACGAGTAGCACAGCGAAAATGCAAAGTCGGTCACTTTTGCACTGAAGGAGAAATGAAAGTGTGCCCCAAGGGTCATTACTGCAATGCCACGGGCATGTCAGAACCACTGGTATGTGGTAACTCAACAGTGTTCTGCAGAGAAGGATCTATCGAGCCCCAGCCAGTGGCAAAGGGATTCTACTCTATCGGAGGCAGTTCCAATGCGACACGAGCAGAACAAACAATAGCTCCAAAAGGGCATTTTGCCAAAGACGGCATATTGTTTGAGTGCCCTCGAGGTCATTATGGAAACACATCTGGCCTCTTCACTGATGATTGCAGCGGAATTTGTGAAGCTGGATGGTACTGTCCGACAGCATCAACCAACGCGAGACAAGTTGCTTGTGGGGGCGAGAATCACATCTGTCCAAAGGGATCGTCTTCACCTCAACCAGTGAGAGACGGCTATTACACGACAATTTTCAATGAAGAGCCTTGTCGACCGGGTAAATTTCGAGTCCCTCTTCCTGAAGAAGAAGTAGGTGTTTCATCTGTAAGAGCAAAGCTGAACAAAGATTCCTGTATTTTGTGCCCAGCTGGTACGCACAAACCTCTCTCAGGGGATAGCGTATCCTTGTGCTTGGACTGTGGCTCGAGAGCCTATACAACCGATGGAATCAAATGCGAATGCTATCAATCGGCTACAGACAAAAAGTTGTCGACAAAGTCGTTCTACGATTGGACTTCTGGAACCTGCGTTGATATAACTGATGAAGTAATGTTGAAAGACTTTCCAGACGACTTCCACGAGCCAGGAGGTCAATTCACCAAGGCAGAAGAGCACCCATGCGAGGCCGCTTACTACTGCAAGGAAGGCATCCGCCACAAGTGTGCCGGTGGCACGTACGGGGATAAGGAAATGGAGACGAACTCGGCTTGCTCCGGGCATTGCGGTGCCGGATACTACTGCCCCGAAGCAAGTTCAAGTTCCACTCAAAATAGCTGTGGAAGTGTTGATGTCTTTTGCCCACCAAAAAGCTCGTCTCCAACGTATGTCAAACCAGGCTATTACTCAAACGAAAGCGATCCAGCTGATAAGAAGACCTCTCAACACTTGTGTCCACCCGGTTATTATTGCCCAGGCGATGGACTCCGTTATCAATGCCCGGCAGGAAGATATGGTGCATCATCTGGTCTCATTGATAGCGAATGTGACGGTGAATGCAAATCAGGCTATTTTTGCGAACCAGGAAGCACCTCCCCGCTTCAATCTCCGTGCGGCAATGCAACAGTATATTGTCCTAAAGCCTCGACTGTTCCCCTCCTTGTCGACCAGGGATACTATTCAGCATCTGAAATTTATTCCATCACTGCCAACTATGCTGGGCCCAACGCAACTCATGATATTCAACGCGAATGCGAAGTTGGGTACTGGTGTCACGACGGTATCAAGTTCTACTGCCCTCAAGGAACGTATGGAGATGAGACTGGATCAAGCAACTTGGACCAGTGCGAGCCATGTGAAGAAGGGTTCTACTGCAGAAGTCAGCCTGCCCCTCCAACTACAAAGGAGACGCAGGTTGAGTGCGGTGATGCGTCAAGATATTGCCCCCAAGGTTCAGCCGAGCCACGCGATGTTGATCTGGGTTATTACACACTCAATCGGTTCGGAAAAGAAGAAGGGCATGAGACTCAACGAACAAGCCAAGTAGTGTGTCAGTGAGTGTCATTAAACTTGTTCTCTATGTACATTTCATCCTACTCTCACTTCACTCAACTTTCTCTTCGTTGTCAACATATTTCTAATATACAGTCCCGGCTACTACTGCCAAAATGGGTTGAGATTCAAGTGCAAGGAAGGAACATACGGAGAAACATCGGCCTTGTTTGACGACAATTGTAGTGGGTTTTGCCCCCGCGGCTACTTTTGCCCCGAGAATACTGTTCATCCCATTCCTTGCAGCCCTGGCAGCTACGCAAGTGGTGGTGCCAAGGAATGCACATCTTGTGAAGTCCCTTTGACAGTACCGATGGAAATCAAGAATAACATGTGTCGTAATGATCGGTCCTGTTGTTTCGATTATGACACAAACTAACTCTCCTCCACGTGAGCCACCACAAACCCAAGTAACCAAAACAAATAGACTATGGATCAACTCCTCGCTTATTCGCCTCTGCACTCTTTTGAGCAACCTTCTCCGCCTTCTGAATCGTTTGTTTTCTCATCTTGCGAAGAGCATCAGATCCATTTGTTTCAACACAATCAATCTTACAGCATATTTGAATAATCAACTCTTGAACAACCTTGTCTTCCATTTCACGACGACGCCGACCTTCATCTATTTTGTCAATTTCCTTGTTCAGGTTCGTGAGTGTTTCTATACCACCCTTGTCCTGTGCATATCGCGGGGAATGAAGTAGTAGAATTTTGGTTCTTGTTTCCAATCCTATGCCGACATGTTCTTCATTGCTTGATTCATCAAAGATTGATGGACCCAATACTAGAGAGTCATCCTCCATTTTCTTTTGCTTTGCAACCAGCCGCTGGTAAGATGCAGGGACACCTGTTTGTTTGTGGACCTCATCTTTCAGGTCTGCGAGTGTCGCCGTAGGAGAAATTTCAAGCTCAACATGATGGCCTAAGCCAGCAATTCTCAGGAGAATAGGCCTCTGGGACATGGTTAAGACGAAAACGATCCTACCGCTTGTTTTATTCTAACAAGTATTATCATTCCCTACATTGATTTTACAGTGTAATTGGTCATTGGTCACTTTTTTTTTGGTTTTGCGCGGCGGGAGCTTTGGGCGGGTGAGGCTTATGCGGGCAAAACGGTTTTGTCCACTTCAAATAATGGGCATCGCCTCTCGCCTCTTCTGTCCCAGCCCCATCCAAAAAATGTTGACGATGGGATTCCGATTCCTATGCCTGCGGCCAACAGCATAGCCGCCACTGCTACTAACACCACTGTCGCTAGTCATATTTTAACTGCAGAATTGATGATTACTCCTACACCGTAGATGGACTATATATGAACGACACGACACCTCTTTATGATGGCAATGCAATGCAACGCAATCAACGGCCATTTCAGGTGTGACTCTTTCCGTGGTGCTACTCCACATTTCTTTCATGTCAGCACGATGGAATGTCACAGAAATCAACTGTCACAAGAGTAAACTCTTGCTGTCGGAGGTATGGATGTGAATTTTTCACAGAGGTCAGAGGTATTGATGTGAATTTTTCACAGAGGTTCAGAGGTATCACCTTTGTGGATAGATGTGATACAAACATTGCACTATTGTTCCTGTTACATCTACACTCATGCTACTACCGATGCAATCCATTGAAAAAGAGGTCTGCGATGAGCTCGTACACTCATTACTTGAAATGGGGGCAAGTTCCGATGCCCATTCTAAGCTTAGACAAAGGGCGATACGAGACTGCAAAGCTTACCTGTCATCTTCTGGCGATCCGATTGATTGGCAAGCCTTAAAGGCGCTGAAGTTCCCCAAGAATTATAACGATGCATACGAGCATGTACTGCGCAATGATGACGTGCCAGACACGGTTCTCACGTACAAAGACAAGCTCAATTTGGATGGATATGAGCCTTTCTACAGACATTTTGACCGAAGGACTGGAGACTTCAATGGATACAAGCTCAAGACAGA